>Ga0315900_10010267_pt1 | contig 11750 bp, 12 predicted proteins | sample LakEriMetagenome_FD_203521 | JGI IMG/M metagenome (GOLD analysis project Ga0315900, IMG submission 203521) | Freshwater fungal communities from buoy surface, Lake Erie, Ohio, United States - Buoy 12 MA114 | ecosystem: Environmental > Aquatic > Freshwater > Lake > Lake biofilm | place: USA: Lake...
TACATTCGGCAGTCCGACGATCCCAATAGAGAGGCCCACGAGGGGTAGAGCCTACGCGTCATTGTCGCCCCTGCCTGCCACGATTGGCGACATGAGCGACTCCTCACTTGCGATCTATCTCGTACTAGGGCTCATCATCGGTGCCGTTTCCGGTTTCCTGATCGGAAACTTGAGATCGAAGTCATCATCTGCGATGCGTATCGCTTCTTTGGAGGCAAGCATCGAGGCGGAGCGAAACAGCGTCACTCGCCTCGAGAAAGAACTGAGAGCACGTATCGAAGAAGAGAAGAGTGAGATCTCGCTGGCGAGTGCAATCAAGAATGTCGAAAGCAAGATGTCAGAGCTCGCCCGTGCAAGCCACGAGGCAGAGCTTAAGCGCGTGGAAAGTGAAAGTTCGATCAAAGTTCAGATCGAGGGGATGCGACTTGGCGCAGAGTCTTTGCTTCGGGAGACGACGAAACTCGCTGGCGCGCTATCGAACCCACAATCGCGCGGTAAATATGGTGAGACTCAACTTGAGATGTTGCTCGAGAACTCCGGCCTTCAAGAGGGAATTCATTTCTTCAGGCAAGAACAGCAGGTAGGCGATGGCGGTCTTGGCAAGCCGGATATCAAGATCGCAATCCCTGGTGGTAGCGAGATCTATATCGATTCTAAGTTTCCCTTCGATCGCTTCCTCGATGCGATGGGAGAGGAAGACCCGATCAAACGCGAAGAGTTGATGAAGGGACATGCAAAAGACCTCCTCGGTCATGTCAACGCTCTTGCCAAACGCGACTACCAAAGCGGTGGCAACTCCCCCGACTTCGTCGTCCTCTTCGCGCCATTCGAATCGATCCTCGCTGAGGCTCTCGCCGTCGATCCGCAACTTCATCAGAAGGCATTTGAGAAGAGTGTTGCGATCGCAACACCAAACACGATGCTCGCACTGCTACGGACCGTTGCCTATGTCTTCAATCGTTCCAAGGTCGCGGAGAACGCATCCAAGATCCAAGAGCTTGCTCAGGAACTTCTCAAGCGGATTATCAAAGTCCATGGCCGCATCTCCACCTTAGGAGATCGAATCAAGAGCACCGAGAAAGCATTCAATGAACTCGTTGCAAGCGCTGAAACCAATATGCTCCGTCCAGCACAGAAGATCGCTGAGATTGGCGGCCTCACATCCGAGAAGTTGAGATCGCTACCCGATATCGACATCGGTCTTCGCGAGATCAAAGTGCGCGAGATCGAAGCAGGAGATGCCCTTCTCGCCTATGAGGATGAGAGTGACGAGAGTCTTGAAGATGAGGAAGCACGATGAGTTCTAGATCAGCACAACTCGATCCCAAGCGCCCAGATCCCAAGCGACTTGATCCGAAGAATCGAATCCAAGGTCCTGGTCTTACAAAGCAGGGCGTTGCTATCTTGCAAGCGCTCTGGATCGCACTCCTGATGGCAGTTGAGATCGCTCTCCGCAGCAATGTCGGATTCATCACTGGAGTCGCAATCTGGATCGCCTATGCCGGCGGGATTCATTTGGGTCGAAGTGGCACTATCTTCACCGCGGTCGTCACACCACCGATTGCCTTCGCAGTGACGATCGTTCTTCTCTTGCCGACCCTCGGTGGCTCAACGCTTCGCATCTCACGCTTCGCATTAGATCTAGTCTCAGGTCTTGCTGGAATCGCGCCATTCCTCGTAACGGGAGCGCTCGTTGGTTGGGTGATCTTCTTCGCTCGCCAGCGAAAGAACTAATAGGAGATCAAGCCTTAGCGGCTGCCTTCAAATCCTTACGTAACTCTGGTGGGAGCGCGAATAGAAGGCTCTCCTCCATCGCGGTTACTGTCTCCACCTCTCCAAAACCACGACGTGCAAGTTCGGCGATTGTCTCGACTCCGTCGAACCATTCATCCTTCACTTCCGCCGCATAGTCGACGAGATAGGCGGCTTTGGCTCCATATTCGAGTGAGACCTCTACCAGTCGCACCGAGTTCGAGGAGTTCTTCGAACCCACGACAAGGACGAGATCGGCCTTTGGCGCGATCTCTTTGATCGCAACCTGACGATTTTGCGTCGCGTAACAGATGTCATCGCTTGGGGGATCTTGTAGGTGCGGAAAGCGTTCTCGGAGGATTCGAACCGCTTCAAGGGTCTCATCGACGCTCAATGTGGTCTGGGAAAGCCAGGCTAACTTCTTACTCGGATCGACCTGCACCGTGCGCGCTGCATCAAGGCCATCGACAAGAGTGATGTGATCAGGCGCTTCACCTGAAGTCCCCTCGACCTCTTCATGACCTGCATGTCCAATCAAAAGGATCTGCATATCTTCTGCTGCGAAGCGCTTTGCCTCGTGGTGGACCTTGGTGACGAGCGGACATGTGGCATCGATCGTCTTCAACTGCCTTGATGCCGCTTCAGCATGAACCGCTGGAGAGACACCGTGAGCGGAGAAGACGACGATCGAGCCCTCGGGTACCTCATCAGTCTCTTCTACGAAGATGGCGCCCCGCTTTTGCAACGTTGTGACCACATGCTTGTTATGGACGATCTCTTTACGTACGTAGACAGGAGCGCCATAGAGGTCGAGCGCCTTCTCCACCGTCACAACTGCGCGGTCAACACCAGCGCAATAGCCTCGTGGAGCAGCAAGTAAGACCCGCTTGGACATAGTGCCATCCTATTAGGATCTCTGAATGCTCGAAACTTCGATCGACGCACCAGCACCTGTGAGAGTGATCTCGGAGGCGATCCGCGATTGGATCGGGAAGTTGGGGCCAATCTGGGTCGAAGGAGAACTCTCTCAAGTCGATGATCGCAAGGGATCGCAGATGATCTTCATGCGACTTCGTGACACCTCCTCGGATGTATCTATCTCACTCTCGTGTCATCGCTCAGTCTTCCAAGCAGTCGCACCACTGCCGCAGAACGCGCGCATCAAAGTCTTCTCAAAGGTGAGCTTCTACATGGGCAATGGTTCGCTCTCGCTCAATGCGCGCGAGATCCATCATGTCGGACTCGGTGAATTGCTCGCGCGATTGGAGATGCTCAAGAAAGCGCTCGCGGCAGAAGGACTCTTCGCGGCGTCACGGAAGAAGCAACTTCCTTTCCTGCCACGAAAAGTCGGCTTGATCTGCGGACGCAATAGCGCTGCGGAGAAGGATGTGGTGGAGAACGCGAAACGGCGCTGGCCGGCAGTTCAATTCGAGATCCGTGAGGTCGCAGTCCAAGGTTCGAACGCCGTCATCGAAGTGAGCGCAGCCTTACGTGAACTCGAGCAGATTGAAGATGTCGATGTAGTGATCATCACTCGCGGCGGTGGATCCTTCGAGGATCTCCTGCCCTTCTCCGATGAAGGTCTGGTGCGCCTTGTCGCCGCATCTTCGAAGCCGATTGTGAGTGCTATCGGACATGAACAGGACACACCACTTCTCGATCTGGTCGCAGACCTTCGTGCCTCGACGCCGACCGATGCCGCCAAGCGCGTCGTCCCTGATATCCACGAAGAGATCGCACAGATCTCAGAACTCTCAGAGCGACTTGCTCGCGGTGTGCAGCGAAGGATCGAAAGTGAGTCAACGCTGATCGCAAACCTCTCCTCGCGTCCTGTGATGCGAGATCCGATGCTCTTGATCACCCCAGAGATCGATTCGCTACAGCGAGATCGAAAGGGGATGAAGAGATCCCTTGCCCACCTGATCGAACTGCATGGCAAGGAACTCAAAGGTGCGATCTCACAATTGCGTGCACTCTCGCCTTACGCAGTCCTTGACCGTGGTTATGCGGTGGCTCAACACAGCGACGGCAGCATCGTCAAGGATGCAGACCAATTCAAGAAAGGCGATGAAATCCGAGTCCGCTTTTCGAAGAGCGCACTCTCTGCATCGGTGACCGAGACCACAAAGAAGGTCGATCCGCTCTAGGAGAAGAATCCTTGATCGGTGAGGAGTAGATTTCTCTTATGACCAAGGCTGGCTCATCACCGATTCCCTATGAGAAGGCACGTGATGAACTCGCAGAGATCGTCGAACAGTTAGAGAGTGGCGATGTCGGGCTCGAAGAATCACTCAAACTCTGGGAGCGCGGCGAAGAGTTGGTGAAGGTCTGCCAGGAGTGGTTGGACGGAGCGAAGGCGCGGATTGCGAAGGCGAAAGATGCCTGAGTTCAACTACGAAGATCTTCTCCCACTCGGTCCAGAGACCACCACCTATCGCAAACTCGATATCGACGGCGTCTCCACCTTCTCCGCTGATGGCCGTACCTTCCTCAAAGTGACTCCCGGTGCGATCGAGCGACTTACCGAGATCGCAATCCACGACATCAATCACTATCTACGAAGCGAACACCTCGGACAGTTGGCCTCGATCCTCAAGGATCCCGAAGCCTCCCCCAATGATCGCTTCGTCGCTCTCGACCTACTCAAGAATGCGAATATCTCGGCCGGTGGCGTATTGCCGATGTGTCAGGACACTGGAACTGCCCTCGTCATGGCGAAGAAGGGACAACAGGTCCTCACCGACGAGAAGGATGAGGTGACGATCTCGCGCGGGATTTATAACGCCTATACCTCGCTCAACCTCCGCTATTCGCAATTGGCGCCGATCACCACCTGGCAGGAGAAGAACACCGGTAACAATCTCCCGGCACAGATCGAGATCTACTCCTCTGCAGATCATCCTGAAGAGTATGAATTCCTCTTCATCGCCAAAGGTGGCGGTAGCGCCAACAAGTCTTTCCTCTATCAAGAGACGAAGGCGATCCTCAATCCGAAGAGTTTCATGGCCTGGCTCGATGAGAAGTTGCGCTCCATCGGCACCGCTGCATGCCCTCCCTATCACTTGGCTATCGTGATCGGCGGAACGAGCGCGGAATACACCTCCAAGGTGGCAAAGCTGGCAAGCACCAAGTACCTCGACTCACTACCTACGACCGGAAATGAGAAGACTGGTCGAGCGATGCGAGATCTCGAACTGGAGCAAGAAGTCTTCAAACTGACGCAGACCCTCGGCATCGGTGCTCAGTTCGGCGGCAAGTACTTCTGTCACGATGTTCGCGTCATCCGTCTTCCTCGCCACGGCGCATCGCTTCCGATTGCGATCGCAGTCTCATGTTCTGCTGACCGACAAGCCAAGGCGAAGATCACCAAAGATGGCGTCTTCATTGAGCAATTGGAGACCGATCCGGTCCACTTCATGCCGGAGACAATCGAAGAGAGCCTCGATGGCGAAGTTGTTGAGATCGATCTCAACCTTCCGATGGATGAGATTCGAAAGACCCTCTCGAAGTATCCGATCAAGACACGGCTCTCACTCACGGGAACCATGGTGGTAGCGCGCGATCTCGCTCATGCGAAGTTGAAGGAATTGGTCGACTCTGGAAAACCGCTACCGGAGTACTTCAAGAAGTACGCGGTCTATTACGCAGGACCTGCGAAGACTCCGAAGGGGTATGCCTCGGGATCCTTCGGTCCGACGACTGCAGGTCGCATGGACTCCTATGTCGATTACTTCCAACGACTCGGTGGTTCCATGGTGATGATCGCGAAGGGCAACCGTTCCAAGCAAGTGACCGATGCCTGCGCAGCCCATGGTGGTTTCTATCTCGGTTCCATTGGCGGACCTGCGGCGAGGTTGGCACAAGATTGCATCAAGAAAGTCGAGGTCCTCGACTACGAAGAGTTAGGTATGGAAGCAGTCTGGAAGATCGAGGTCGAGAACTTCCCAGCATTCATCGTCGTCGACGATAAAGGAAATGACTTCTTCGCCGAGACGAGTAAACCGCTCTCGATCGGCAGAAAACCGAACTAGTAATAGCGCGAGCGCTGGAACTTTCGAAGCGCCTTACATGGCGTCTCGTAGCGAACATCGATGTAATGCAGACCCCATGAGATCTGAGTCAATGGGTTGGTTCGCCAATCATCACCACGGATCTCCATCTTCACGGCAGGTAGTGCCTGTGGGATCCCGTAAGCGCCGGTGCGCGGATTGCGGGCCCTGAAGTTCCAATTGCTCTCCTTGGTCCAGAGCGTGTTGAGACATCCATACTGGTAACTACCCCAGCCGTAGCGCTCCTTTGCCATTTCCTTTCCGGCAGCGCGAGCGCCCTTAGGGCTTCTCGCATTGAAGATCTCCCGGGCAAGGAGTGAGACCGCTTGAAGGTCGGTCGACTTGATCCCCGCCTTGGAATCAACGAAGGCCATGAGAGCGGGCAAGGTGAGTTCGGGAGCGGTCAGCCGGGGATCCGAGGCCCCACTTCGATCCGATGCCTCAAGGTAGAGATCGACGCCGACTCGTAAGGTCACCGAGGCGTAGGAAGGCTCGGTCCCATGGAGGAAGAGGAGGACGAAGGCAGCAAGGACTGCGGGCCGACGAAGTCGAAAACGCATTGCCTCACGCCCCTCCTTGGCTCTCGCCACGTGCTCCAGCGATGAATCTCATCGTTGTAATTCAGCCACGACTGAACTCCCTGAACTTCGGGCCGGGATGTCGATCCGCGGTCAAGACCAGGTCAAACAGTCAATGGGAAGGGCTTTAGGGTGACGGAGGCAAGGGGTCATCGCAAACGCAACAAGGCAAAGCTGGGGATGAAATTTGGTATGAAGTTCCTGTGAGGAAAGAAAACCGCAGGTCAGACCGGGAGAAGTCCAAAAAGCCCGATTTGTCGCTGTGGGATTTAGCGAGGGGTCAGATTGCTCGTTGAATTGGATCTTCGAGCATCTCGGTCACCAATGCAGCGATGGGTGAGCGCTCACTTCGAGTCAGGGTGATGTGGGCGAAGAGAGGATGGCCCTTGAGGGACTCAACGACCGCAACCACCCCGTCATGACGTCCGACTCTCAGGTTGTCTCGTTGAGCCACATCGTGGGTGAGGACGACTCGAGAGCCCTGGCCGATACGGGAGAGGACGGTCAAGAGAACGCCGCGTTCGAGAGATTGTGCCTCATCGACGATGACGAAGGCGTCATGGAGCGATCGCCCACGAATATGAGTGAGTGGAAGGACCTCGATCAACCCGCGATCCATGATCTCTTCAATGACATGTGGCGTTACCAATGCGCCCAAGGTGTCGAAGACGGCCTGCGCCCACGGCGACATCTTCTCCCCTTCGCTTCCAGGCAAGTAGCCAAGTTCCTGCCCCCCGACGGGATAGAGCGGGCGAAAGACCACGACCTTCTTATGAAGACCTCGTTCCATCACAGCCTCAAGTCCTGCTGAAAGGGCGAGTGCAGACTTTCCGGTCCCGGCTCGACCACCAAGGGAGACGATCCCAACCTCGTTATCGAGTAGAAGATCGAGTGCAACGCGTTGCTCGGCGCTTCGACCATGGAGTCCGAATGCATCGCGATCGCCGCGAACCAACATCAATCGTTTATCGGCAGTGACGCGAGCAAGGGCCGAGCCCTTCTCGGAGTGGAGGACGACTCCAGTGTGACAAGGGAGATCCTTCACCTCCTCACAACTGACCTTCTCCTCTTTGTAGAGCGCATCGATGAGAGAACCAGCGACACTGATCTCTTCCATTCCAGTCCAACCAGAACTTGGTGCGAGCTCTGCGCGGTATTCCTCCGCTTCGACACCGACAGAAGATGCTTTGACGCGAAGTGGCAAGTCCTTGCTCACCAGGACGACGCGATGACCTTCATTGGCGAGATTGCGGGCGACCGCGAGGATCCTGGAGTCATTGGTTCCATCACGGCTCAGTCCACTAGGAAGGGTCGCAGGGTCTGCGTGGTTGAGTTCCACCGAGAGAGTTCCACCGAGATCATTGAGTGAGAGCGCCTCATCGAGTCTTCCGTGGCGGATCCTCAGATCATCCAAAGAGCGAAGCGCGGTTCGAGCGAAGTAACCCAGTTCAGGATGATCGCGCTTACTCTCTAACTCACCGATGACAGCGATCGGGATGACGACGCGATGTTCAGCGAAACGATTGATGGCACCAGGGTCTGCCAAGAGCACACTTGTATCAAGGATGTAGGTGATGCGAGATGTTGTTGTCAAAGTCTCCCTCGCGATGTACAGATCGAAGCGACCTGGCCGATCACGGGTAAACGATAAGAGAGATCAGATTGCGACTCTGGTTGCCACGCCGTCATGGCGCAAGGGCAACGCAAGGGCAACGCAAGGGCAAGATGAACAAGTCATGAAGTGGTTGCTCCGCCAGTGAGATCTGGCTATTTCGCACCTTTGGCTATCCGTCGCTCAGCGATGAAAGAGGCAACCGGGAGAGTTCCAGCAAGGATCAAGGCCAACATCCGTGGCACGCTCCATCGTGATCTCGCCGCAAAGTGGATCGCGGTCAAGACATAGAAGGCGTAGATGTAGCCATGCGCGTAAGGGATCCACTTCACCTTCGCCTCAAGTTCAGGCGCATCCATCAGATAGACCACCGGCAACTCGACGAACCAGAGTAGAAGCGACATGATCCCGGCGAGCACTGCCATGAAACGAAATCTCTTCGTCACGCCAGTCATATTGGTTGCAGAGCTCATAGCACGATCCTATTTCGCTTCCGTTGATAGAACGGTAGATAGAGGGTGAGGAGAGCCATCAAGGACCAGATCACGACATAGGAGAGGTGTTGCCAGTAGTAGCCAGGGATGGTCGGCTCGGCTATCGAGTCTGGGATCTGGTTGAGATTGCTCTGGTTGCCTTCGATCCGCTCGCTCTGAAGGAGAAGATAGCCGTCGTAGAGAGCGAGGCCTGGGTTTTCCAATCGCTCAACCAGGAGCGCGCTATCGATCCTCGAAAGTCTTTCGCCATCGCTATCGATCCTCGCATCAGGATCGAGGTCCTCACGCTGCGTCGGCAAGAGTCTTGCCACGAGTTCGATTCTCGAATCAAGAGGTACTTCAACAAGGGCGTCTGCGACGATCTGGCGGGCTACCAGGATTGCCGCTCGAGGTGAACTTCCCGCAACTTCGAGGAGTGCGACTTCGTATACGCCTTCTTCTTGTCCTTGGGAGCGGAAAGTATCGAGATAGCGCCCAGATGCCCGCACCAAGCGATTGGCATCTTCGCCATCGAGAGCGATCTGAGGTTCGTGGATCGCGGTGAGAGTAGTTGGCGGCAGCATCGCGATACGACTCAGCTCAGCTTTCAATGCTTGATGGCCCTCGGCGCGATCCCACTGCCAGAGAGCGAGGAATGTGAAGGTGGTTGCGACGATCAGTACGAGTAGGCCCTGACCTAATCGGAGCAAGGAGCCTTGAAGGCCTCTACTCTGCTTGGCCGTCACGTCGTTGCTGCAACCTCTTGTACCGTCGATAGAAGGAGATGAGCAGCAAGATCACCGCGACGGTGAGTGATGAGAAGACGATGGAGCCGGCAAGACCGGGGTCATAACTTGTCTCCTCCATAGTGAGGCGAGTATAACTGCCGGAGATGAAGCGACGAGCGAGTGAGAAGAATGCAGTCAGGTTCGACGATGACTTCTTGGTCGAGCGTTATGGCAAGCACCATCGAGCTACACCAAGGTGGAAGATTCCCGCAGCGATCGTCGCGCTAATCGGGATCCCTTGGTTGTTATGGAGTGCGGGATATCACTCTCAACCGACGATTCGCCAAGAATTGATCGCATTCAAGGTGATCGATCCATCGAAGATCGAGATCACATATCTCTTGGAGCGCAATCGCTCAGGGCTCGAAGTGGTCTGCACACTGGTAGCACGTGACTTCGAGAAGAATGTCGTCGGTGAGGTCACCGATGAGTTCGAAGCAAACGATGCACCATCGCGGCAGACGCTCACTCGGACCATCCCAACCAGGATCCGTGCCGTCAATGCTGATGTGATCAGTTGCGATGCCCGCTGACCCAAGTCCTGGTATCGACCTGCAGTAAGTTACGCACTTATGAGTCCAGAGCCGACACAGACCTGGTTGACCCAAGAGGCGGCCGACCGCTTAGCAGGCGAACTCAATCACCTTGAGGGCCCCGCTCGTGCAGATATCGTCAAGCGAATCGAAGCGGCGCGTGCCGAGGGCGATCTCAAAGAGAACGGTGGTTATCACGCCGCTCGCGAGGAGCAGGGCAAGATCGAAGCGCGGATCAGACAATTGCGTCACATGCTCGAACACGCAATCATCGGAACGCCGCCAGCGAGTGAGTCAGGAGTCGTAGGTCTTGGGATGAAGGTCACCGTCGATATCGGTGGCAACGAGATGAAGTTCCTCTTAGGTTCTCGCGAGATCGCAGCGACAGATCTCGATGTCTATAGTGAGAAATCTCCCCTTGGTTCAGCGATCATGGGTGCGAAGGTCGGTGAGAGCGTGACCTACACCGCACCGAATGGGCGAGAGATCAAAGTCGCGATTCTAGAAGCAGAGCCTTTCGCCTAGTACATCCTCGCTCTAGAAGATTGAACTAGCTCGCGACTTAGCGAGAAGCAGAGCGCTTGTACTTTGCAACGCTCAATGGAATGAAGATCACCATCAAGAGCAGCATGTAGATCAAGGACATCAAAATCGGCTGCTGAGCTGGAAGTGAATCAGCAGTGACACCGAAGATGTTGGTCAATCCGAAGAGTTCGCGACAGGCAGCGACCATCGTCGAGACTGGATTCCATTCCGCGAAGTACTGAAGCGCCTTCGGCATTCCCGTCGTCGGAGCGAAGGCATTGGAGAGGAATGTCAGCGGGAAGACGGTGAGGAAGACGAGAGAGTTGGCAACGCGCGCCTCACGGACCGAGAGTCCGATCAAAACGCCGATCCATGACATCGCAAAGCCGAAGAGCAAGAGGAAGAGGAATCCTCCAATGATGGAGAGGATCGATGAACTCGGTCGCCATCCCACCAAGAATCCCGCAGCTCCCATCACAACGAGGACGACGACATTGAGCGCAGAATCTCCAAGCGCTCGACCGACGACGACTGCGGAGCGAGAGATGGGTAGAGAGCGGAATCGATCAATCAAGCCCTTCTCCATATCTTGAGCGAGACCGACCGCCGTGCCGGCGAGGGTGAATGCGACAGTTTGAACGAAGATCCCTGGCATCAGGAGTTGGACATAGTCGACACCTGGCAGACCGGTAGAGATAGAACCGCCGAAGACATATCTAAAGAGGAGAACGAACATCACCGGTTGGATGGTGGAGAAGATCAACACCTCGGGGATACGGACCAACTGAAGGAGTTGGCGCTTCATGATGATGAGGGAGTCGCTGATGGCATGACTGAGCGAATTGATCGGTGAACTCATCGTCGCCCCTTTCCGGTGCGGGATTCCGCTTCTACATCGCTCTCGGAGCCATCCTCTGCGACATGACCAGTAAGTGAAAGGAAGACATCATCAAGGGAGGGGCGCTTGAGACCGAGATCGAGCGGGTGGATCCCAGCATCGTCCATCGCCTTCACGGCCTCGATCAAGGCCTTGGTTCCGGTGGTGACGGGAGCTGAGATCTGTCGGAGATCCTCATCGACAAGGACAGTTCCTGCCACTCGCTCCACAATCGCGCGGACGGCAGCGATATGTTCCCTCTCGACGACGATCTCGAGACGTTCGCCACCGATCTGACGCTTGAGATCATCAGCACTTCCCTGCGCAATCACTCGACCATGGTCGATGACAGCGATTCGATCCGCCAATTGATCAGCCTCTTCCAGATATTGCGTGGTTAAGAGAAGCGTGACGCCACTATCGACGAGCGAGTTGATCACAGACCACATCTCTTGGCGACCACGTGGATCAAGTCCGGTCGTCGGTTCATCGAGGAAGAGGACTTTAGGGCGGACGATCAATGTGGCAGCAAGATCAAGGCGCCGCCTCATGCCACCGGAATA
>Ga0315900_10010272_pt1 | contig 11745 bp, 8 predicted proteins | sample LakEriMetagenome_FD_203521 | JGI IMG/M metagenome (GOLD analysis project Ga0315900, IMG submission 203521) | Freshwater fungal communities from buoy surface, Lake Erie, Ohio, United States - Buoy 12 MA114 | ecosystem: Environmental > Aquatic > Freshwater > Lake > Lake biofilm | place: USA: Lake...
GCGTACCGAACGGTACCGGCCCCTTCGTGATCCAGGCGCCCACCTTCGGGGCGAACAACAGCAGCCTGGGCATCGGTTCCAATGGAGCGCCTGCCACGTTCCGCCTGTACCCGAACCCGGCCGCTGCCTTTGCGGTGGTGGTGTGGGAGGGCGGCTCCCCGCAGGACGTCACCTTGGTGGATGCGACGGGTCGCACCGTGCTGGACCGGCGCATGCGCTCAGGCGAGCGGATCGAGATCGATGGCCTGGCGCCGGGAGCCTATGTGGTGCGCGCGGGCGCGGCCGTGGGCAGACTGGTGGTGGCGCGCTGAGGGCATCGTCACAGGGCGCGTTCCTTCAACAGCCGGGCGGTGTAGGCCTGCCCGATGGCCTGGATCTGCGCGCCCCGGCTGAGGTCGAACATCCCGAAGGCGGAAAGCCCCGGTGGCTCCACATACAGGCGGCAGCCGCGTGCGGAGCGGCTCACCATCTCGCGGAAGCTGAGGTGGAAGGTGCGGTCCAGCGTGCGGCGCAACGAGCGCCGTGGATCGTACGGCGGCAGCGGGTTCACGTAGACCGCGATCACCTCGGCGCGCCGGTGATCGAAGGGTTCGATGGGCAGGTTGTTGCTGAGCCCGCCATCCACGTAGGGCACACCATCGATGCGCACGGGCGGGAAGATCACGGGCACCGCGCTGCACGCAAGCAGTGGTGGGATCAGGTCGCCACTGCTGAAGATGCGCTGGCCGCCGCGCTCCAGGTCAGTGGCGCTCACGTGGAAGGGGATGCGCAGGTCCTCGAATCGCTTCACCGGTAGATGCGCATCCAGGAACTCCCCCATGCGGCGCTGGGTGAGCAGCTCACCACGCAGCACCTTCCAACGCGTGCGGTGCAGGCGCCACTCCTCGTGGACCATGGCGGTCACCTGTGCGGGCGTCATGCCGGCGGCGATGAAGGCCCCCACAAGGGCGCCTGCGCTGGTGCCGCTGATGGCGGAGGGGGTGATCCCCGCATCGGCGAAAGCCTGCAGCACGCCGATGTGCGCCATGCCGCGCGCGCCGCCGCCCGAGAGCACGAAAGGGGCCTGCTCCATGCGCACGAAGATGGTGCCTATCCGTGGTCCCTGCCCCGATGGACGGAGCGACCACAGGCCGATCTTTGCCACAGACCGCCCTCCATGGACCTGAACGACATGATCGCCAACCTGCGCGAAGCGCTGGAGATCACCCCGGACAACGACAAGCTGCGCGCGCACCTGGCGCAGACCCTGCTGACCGCCCGCAAGCCCGATGAGGCCGCCGATGAATACAAGCGCGTGCTGCGCACATCACCCGGCGACCGCCGCAGCCAGCTGGGCCTGGCCAAGGCGTTCTTCGCCATGGAACAGTGGAGCGCGGCCATCGTGATCCTGGAGCAGCTCAACAGCGGCCCCGCCGAGCACGAGGTGATGCTGCTTTACAGCAGGGCGCTGCTGAAGGAGGGCAGCATGGGCCGGGCCATGGACGTGTACGAGCAGCTCCTGCGGCGCTGGCCCGACCGCCCGGACGCCGAACTGGACGAGCACTTCCGCGTGACCGGCCAGGCACCGGAGCGCAACGAGGACGAGGACGGCCCGCCGGGCGAACTGCGCGCGAGCGACCTGGTGGTGCGCACCAGCACCACCTTCGCGGATGTGGGCGGCATGCAGGCCGTGAAGGACGAGATCGGCCTGAAGATCATCCAGCCCCTGCTGCACCCGGAACTGTACAAGGCGTACGGGAAGAAGGTCGGCGGCGGCATCCTGCTGTACGGTCCGCCGGGCTGCGGCAAGACCCACATCGCGCGCGCCACAGCGGGCGAGATCAAGGCCACCTTCATCAGCGTGGGCATCAGCGACGTGCTGGACATGTGGATGGGCAGGAGCGAACGCAACATGCACCGCGTGTTCGAGGTGGCGCGGCAGAACACGCCATGCGTGGTATTCATCGACGAGATCGACGCGCTCGGGGCGAACCGCAGCCACATGCGCCACAGCGGCGGCAGCCACGTGATCAACCAGTTCCTCACGGAGATGGACGGCATCGACGCGGACAACGAGGGGCTGCTGATCATCGGCGCCACCAACATGCCCTGGCACATCGACCCGGCCTTCCGCCGGCCCGGGCGTTTCGACCGGACCATCTTCGTGCCGCCGCCGGACGCCGAAGGGCGCGAGGCCATCCTGGAGATCCTGCTGAAGGGCAAGCCCACCAGCGGCGTCGACGCGCGGGCGCTGGCGAAGCGCACCGGGCATTTCAGCGGGGCCGACCTGAAGGCCGTGCTGGACCTGGCCATCGAGGAGAAGCTGCGCGCGGGCATGAAGAGCGGCGTGCCCGAGCCCCTCACGCAGAAGGACCTGCTCAACGCCGCCGCCAAGCACAAGCCGACCACGCGCGAGTGGTTCACCACGGCACGCAACTATGCGCTGTACGCGAACGAGAGCGGGCTGTACGACGAGATCCTGAAATACACCAAATGAGCGGCCACGAGCAGGTGATGCGCGCGGCGCTGCTGTTCCAGCAGCACCGCTACGCCGATGCCGAACGCACCCTGCGCGACCACCTGCGCAACGAACCGCAGGATGCGCTGGCCATGCGGCTGCTCGGGGAAAGCCTGCTTGCGCAGGACCGCACGGCAGAGGCGCGTGCAACGGCGCAGGGCGCACTGGGCCTGGCGCCCATGGATGCGGCCGCCTTCGGGCTGCTGGCGCGCGTGGAGCTCATGGACGATGCGGCGGACCAGGCACTGACGCACGCACGCGAGGCCTGCAGGCTGGAGCCTGGTGATGCGGACCATTGGGGCACGCTGGCCTTCGTGGAACTGCGCCTCAAGCAGCACAACGAGGCCCTCGGTTCTGCGGACCGCGGCCTGGCGGTCGACCCGGAGAACCTGCGCTGCCTGAACATGCGCACCGAGGCGCTCGCACGCCTGGGCCGCAAGGAGGAGGCCGACGCGACCATCCACCGTTCGCTCGGCCTTGATCCGGAGAACCCCTACACACACAGCAACACCGGCTGGGCCGTGCTGCGCCGGGGCGAGCACCAGCGCGCGCTCGAGCATTTCCGCGAGGCACTCCGCCGCGACCCCACCAACGCGCACGCGAAGTCGGGCATGGTGGAGGCGCTCAAGGCACGCTACTGGATCTACCGCATCTTCCTGCGCTACCAGTTCTGGGTGAGCAACCTGAAGGGCAACGCACAGTGGATGCTGATCCTGGGCTTGTACTTCGGCAACCGCCTGCTGCGCGCACTGGCGGATTCCGTGCCGGCGCTCGCACCGTTCATCTGGCCGCTGCTCATCGCCTACCTGCTCTTCGCGCTCAGCACCTGGGTGATGACGCCGCTGAGCAACCTGCTGCTCCGCCTGAACCGGTTCGGCCGCTATGCGCTGGACCGCGCGGAGACCATCACCAGCACCTTCACGGGCATCGCCCTGGGCCTTGCGGCCATTGGGGGCACGGCCTTCCTCCTGTGGCGGGCGCCCTGGGGTGTCGCGCTGGGGCTTTACGGCCTTGCGATGATGATACCGCTGGCCACCATGCTGGGAGCACGGCGCAAAGGGCGGAAGATCCTTGTGGGCATGGCCGTGGTGCTGGCGGTGATCGGTGCCCTGGGCGTGGCGCTCACCTTGCGCACGGGCGACGCACTGAACACGGGTATGTCCGCGTTCCTGCTCGGTGCCTTCGCCTACCAGTGGCTGGCGAACATCGTGGCGATACGCAACTGAGCGATCAACGCCCCACCACGAAACGCTCCTGCCATGCGGGGCGTGCGCCCGTGATCATGAGCGTATATGCCCCGGGGACCAGCGCGGAGATGTCCAGCAGACTGGTGCCGCTACCGCGCAGCGCACCGCGCTTCACCACGGCCCCGGCGGCATCCACGATGTCGTATTGCATGTTATCCGCACCGGGCAGGTTAACGAACAGGGTGCCCTTCGCGGGTACGGGCCAGATGCGCGGGGTGGCATCCGCAGCCTCCGCGATACCGGCGGTGAGCACCGCGTAGGGCAGCGAGGTGGAGGTGCATCCGCTCTCACCGGTGATCGTCACGGTGTACAATCCGTTCTCGGTGGCGGCGTACTGCTGTGCCGTGGCACCGGGAATGGGCGCGCCGTCCAGGTTCCATTGGTAGGAATCCGCCGGTGTGCTGGTGAGCAGCAGGCCTGCGGCCGTTATCGCCGGCTGGTCGGGTGCGGGCAGGAACGAGAAGAACAGGGTATCACTCGTGGCAAGGCAGCCCTGACCGTTGATCACGGTGAGCACCAGCGGTTCGCCCTGCGACCAGGCCACCTGGCCGGTGCTGCCATCGCTCCACACATAATCCGCGAAACCGGACTGGCCGGTGGCCTGCGCACTGTCGCCATTGCAGAACAAGGGGTCGTTGCTGAAGGCATCAACCGTGAAGTTGGTGGTGTTCAAGGCGGCGAACGCATCGAGCTTGCCATTGCCGAAGCGCTGGTTGGGTACGGCTCCGGTGAAGGCGTCCGGGAAGGCGGTGGACATGATGGCCTCCTTGATGGTGGTGTGCGTGGCGTAGGGGCACTTCTGCAGGAACAAGGCGGCCGTGCCAGCCACAGAGGGCGAGGCGATGCTGGTGCCGCCGGCGCGCACATGCATGCAATCGGGCGAAAGCTTGAAGATGCCGGACCCGCTCTGCAGGCTGTTGATCAGTGGCAGCGGGGCAGCACTGAACGTGATGTCACCGGGCGCGGCCACATCGGGCTTGGGTGAATCGTTGCGCGTGCCGCCCCAGGAGCTGCAGAAGGCGATGGCGCCCTCGGTGCCACCGATCGAGTACGGGTTGCCGTTGCAGGCCACATAGTTCACCTCATTCTGGTAGTTGGCCACGGTGATCACATGGGGACTGCAGGCCCAGGCATCCACGATCCCCCGCTCCAGGGTGGGCAGCACGTAGCGCGCCATGGGTGGATACTGCGCCACGGTGGGCAGGCCAAGGCTCACGATCTCGCTGCCGCCGAAGCCGTTGTTGCCCCAGGCATCCATGCGGCCGGAGCCGGTGGCCATGATCCGCCACCAATATGCTGCGGAATCGGGCTGGATGAGCGCGATCTGCAGGTTGTATTGGCCGCCCCTTATGGTGGCGAAGGTGGAGCAAACGGCCAGCCGGTTTCCTGAGAAGCTCCTGAGCGTATCCACCACGTACGTGTCCAGCGTGCCCTGCACATTGCGGAAGGGGATGCGCCCGCGGTATGCGTAGCCGCCGGCGACACGGTCCGCGCCGATGCTGAACCGGACATCGTTCATCTGCGCGGTATCGGCCCAGAAGTCGATGAAGGCCGTGGGCACGCCGGTGAAGGGATTGGTGGAGTTGGTCTTGATCCAGGTGAAGTTGGTATCCGCCCCCACGTTCATGCGCAGCGTGTAGTTGGGGAAGCAGCCGCTATTGCCGGCGGCGCAGACCACTGCGCGGCCCGGTGCAGCATTGAGCATGCTGTCGATGAAGAGCGCAGCGGGGTCAAGGCCATCGTGGCTGCCGAGGTAACTGCCCAGGCTGAGGTTCACCACCGCCGGCTTGCCCGCCTCATCGGCCCGGTCGAACACGTACTTCACCCCGTCGGCCACGGTATTGGGCCAGTTGTCCGCCCCGAGGTCGGTGGCCACGATCACCAGGTCGCTCGCCGGGGCAGCCCCGATCTCCTGCCCCGTCTGGCCGCCGTTGCCAGCAGCGGTGCCGGCCACGGTGGTACCGTGCCCTCCGGGGTCCAGGTCCGTTGCCGGGCAGTTGCCCGCGTCGATACCGGCCTTGGCCCAGGCGCGTCCATAGCCGAATTCGGGTGGCGTCTGGCTGTTCACCGGGTAGCTGTGATCCCAGTAATGCAGTACGCGTGTGGTGCCGTCGGCATGCTGCAGGTCGGGGTGGTCCAGGTCAAGGCCGGTGTCCACGATGCCCATCACCACGCCGGTGCCATCATAGGCCCTTGGCAGCGGCGCATCGCCCGCCTGGATGCGACCGATGCCCGTCTTCACGCGCATGCTGTCGTTGAGCAACTGGCCCGGGCGAATGGTGAAGGCGATGCTGCGCAGTGCGGGATGCATGTCCAGCGCGGGCACCTCCCCTGCCGGCACGCGGGCGCTGACCCAGCCGCGCATGCTCATCTTCACCAAGCCGCCATGTGCGCGCACGGCCTCCTTCAACGCATCGGTGCTCCCATGCAGGAAGAGGTCCACCGGCATGGCGGGATCCGCCTGCTGCAGGAAGGTGGCCAGCTCGAACCCGATGTGTGTGCGGCGCTGGGCCGGGGCCAGTGTCCAAAGCGCGGCCAGCAGGGCTGCGGAAAGGCTGCGGAGCATCATGGTGCGAAGTTAGACCGCCCCGATCCCGGCCATGGTGGCGTAAGGCGGCACCGCGGGCAAGAATTCAACACTGCCGGTGTCAAGATCCAGGCGGCAGCAAAAGTGTTCCATACCATTGGTGACCAGCAGCCAGGGCACGCGGAACACGCGGTTGTAGCGGGCGGCCTGCTCGAAGGTGCGCTGATCCACCGGCACACCCGGGGCCTTGCACTCCACCAGCAGCACGGGGCGGCCGGCGGGACCGTGCACCACCACATCTGCCCGTTTCGCCAAGCCGTTCAGCGTGATGCCATGCTCCTGCGCGATCAGCGTGGCCGGGCAGCCCAGGTCGTTCACCAGATGGTTGATCACATGCTGGCGCACCCATTCCTCGGGCGTGCACACCAGCCAGCGCCGCCGCAACGGGTCCCAGATGCGCACCCCATCCGGGTCCTGCCTAAGTTTGACGCCGTGGTCCGGCAGGTTCAACCGCTGCATGGGCCGAAAGTTCCCCCAAAAGTGAAGAGCAAGGAAGAGATCGTGCAGAACTGGCTCCCCCGGTACACCGGCCTGGAACTGGGAGAGTTGAAGCGCCACATCCTGCTGACCAACTTCAGCAACTACGTGGAGATCTTCGCGAACCTCACGGGAGCCACCGTGCACGGTTCGGGCAAGGCCCTGCAAACGGCCATCGCCGGGGACATGATGATGATCAACTTCGGCATGGGCAGCCCGATGGCGGCCACCACCATGGACCTGCTCAGCGCGGTGGCACCGGAGGCGGTGCTGTTCCTGGGCAAGTGCGGCGGGCTGAAGAGGAAGAACCAGCTGGGCGACCTGATCCTGCCGATCGCGGCCATCCGCGGCGAGGGAACGAGCAACGACTACTTCCCGCCCGAGGTGCCCGCACTGCCCTCCTTCATGATCAACCGCGTGGTGAGCGGGCGCATCCGCGACATGGACCTCGACTACTGGAGCGGAACGGTGTACACCACCAACCGCAGGGTGTGGGAGCATGACGACAAGTTCAAGGAGCGGCTGCGCACCTACCGGGCCATGGGGATCGACATGGAGACGGCCACCCTGTTCATGACCGGTTTCGCGAACGAGATCCCCACAGGTGCGCTGCTGCTGGTGAGCGACCAGCCGATGATCCCCGATGGTGTGAAGACCAGTGCCAGCGACGCGAAGGTCACCGGCAGTTTCGCCGAGACCCATGTGAAGGTCGGGATCGACAGCCTGCGCCACATCATCAGCGACGGCCGCTCCGTGAAGCACCTGCGCTACGAGTGAGCCATCATCCAGATGAACCGCCGATGGATGGGATGAACGGGATGAACGCGGCCAGGGCGCGGGATGTGAACACCGCTGCCAACGGCCATCCGCGTCCACCGGGATCCATCCCGTTGACCTTCGCCCCCCAGCAGCGATGAGCACCACGGACGACTTCAAGAAGATCGTCAAGGACGTCAGGGCGAGGTCCTTCAAGCCCGTGTACTTCCTGCATGGCGAGGAGGGCTACTTCATCGACCGCATCGCCGAGGAGATCGAGAAGGCCGCGCTGGAGGAGCACGAACGGGACTTCAACCTGAGCATCCTGTACGGGCGCGACTGCACGCCGGACCAGGTGAAGGACACCTGCCTGCGCTACCCCATGATGGCGGAGCGGCAGGTGGTGGTGCTGCGCGAGGCGCAGAGCTGGCGCATCGACGCCTTCGACAAGCTGGAGCCGTACTTCCGGAACCCCACCCCCACCACCGTGCTCGTGATCCTGTACAAGCACAAGAAGGCGGACGGCCGCAAGGGCTGGCTCAAGGAACTGGCGAAAAAGCAGGTGGTGTTCGTGAGCGACAAGCTGAAGGAGGACAAGCTGCCGGAGTGGATACAGGCGTACGTGAAGTTCCACAAGCGGAAGATCGGCCCCGTGGAGAGCAAGCTCCTGGCCGACCACCTGGGCAGCGACCTTGGCCGGCTCACCAACGAGGTGGAGAAGCTCTGCATCGTCACCGAGCCCGACGCCGCCATCACCGCGGCGCTCATCGAGCGGAACGTGGGCATCAGCAAGGACTACAACATCTTCGAGCTGCAGAACGCCATCGGGGCGAGGGACCATGTGAAGGCCCAGACCATCGCGCACTACCTGGCCACCGACAAGGAGCACAAGCTGTTCCTCACCGCGGCCATGTTGAGCAGCTACTTCAACAAGCTGGCCATCGTGCATGCGAGCCAGGGGCTGGCACAGGCCGACCTGGCCGCGGCGCTCAAGGTGCCCCCGTTCTTCGTGCGCGACTATGCCGCGGCCGCACGCCATTACCCGCCGGCACGCCTGAAGGAGATCCAGCACCTGCTGCGCGATGCGGACCTCCAGAGCAAGGGCGTGGGCAACGCGAGCGCGGACGATGGTGAGCTGCTGCGCGAACTGCTCGCGCGCATCATGAACTGAGGCGCGGGCCCGGCTGCGGCCCACCGGCTACTTTCGCGGCTCAACCGAGCCGATGGAGATCCCCAAGCATTACGACCCCGCCCGCGCCGAAGGGCACTGGTACGCCCATTGGATGGCGAAGGGCTACTTCCGCAGCGTGCCCGACCACCGCGAACCCTACACCGTGGTGATCCCCCCGCCCAATGTGACCGGTGTGCTGCACATGGGCCACATGCTCAACAACACCATCCAGGACGTGCTGGTGCGCCGCGCGCGCATGCAGGGGAAGAACGCCTGCTGGGTGCCCGGCACCGACCATGCCAGCATCGCCACCGAGGCAAAGGTGGTACGACTGCTGGGTGAGCAAGGCATCAAGAAGAGCGCCATCGGCCGTGAGGAATTCCTCAAGCACGCCTTCGCGTGGAAGGAGAAGTACGGCGGCGTTATCCTCGAACAGCTGAAGAAGCTCGGCGCCAGCTGCGACTGGGACCGCACGCGCTTCACCATGGAGCCCGACCTCAGCGAAGCCGTCATCGACGTGCACCGCAAGGGCCTCGTGTACCGCGGCCTGCGCATGGTGAACTGGGATCCGCAGGCCCTCACCGCCGTGAGCGACGAGGAAGTGATCTACAAGGAGGTCAACTCCAAGCTCTACCATGTGCGCTACCTGGTGGAGGGCACCGCTGATGAGTGGATCACCATCGCCACCACGCGCCCCGAGACCATCCTGGGCGACACCGCGGTGGCCGTGCACCCCGAGGATGAGCGCTACGCGCACCTCAAGGGCAGGCGCGTGCTGGTGCCGCTGATCGGCCGCAGCATCCCGGTGATCTTCGATGCGTACGTGGAGCGCGAGTTCGGTACGGGTGCGCTGAAGGTGACGCCCGCGCACGACGTGAACGACCACGAGCTGGGGAAGAAGCACGGGCTGGAGGTGATCGACATCCTGGAGCCCAACGGCACGTTGAGCGCGGCCGCACAACTGTACGTGGGCGAGGATCGCTTCGTGGTGCGCAAGAAGATCGCGAAGGAGCTGGAGGAGAAGGGCCACCTGGTGAAGGTGGAGGACATCAGGAACAAGGTGGGCACCAGCGAGCGCACCGATGCCGTGATCGAGCCGCGCCTCTCCTTGCAGTGGTTCGTGAAGATGGGCGAGCTCGCCAAGCCAGCGCTGGAGGTGGTGAAGGACGGCCGCGTGAGGCTCCATCCGCAGAAGTTCGCGAACACCTACACCTACTGGATGGAGAACGTGCGCGACTGGTGCATCAGCCGCCAGCTGTGGTGGGGGCAGCGCATCCCGGCGTGGTACAACGAGGCGGGCGATGTGGCCGTGTGCCGCACCGAGGCCGAGGCCATCGCGCAGTTCACCGCCGCGGGCAAGAGCGTGAAGGACATCCGCCAGGACGAGGACGTGGTGGACACCTGGTTCAGCAGCTGGCTCTGGCCCATCAGCGTGTTCGACGGCTTCAAGGACCCGGACAACGCCGACATCAAGTACTACTACCCCACCAACGACCTGGTGACCGCGCCGGAGATCCTCTTCTTCTGGGTGGCGCGCATGATCATGGCCGGCATGGAGTACCGGGGCGAGATCCCCTTCAAGAACGTGTACCTCACGGGCATCGTGCGCGACAAGCAGGGGCGGAAGATGAGCAAGAGCCTCGGCAACAGCCCCGACCCGCTCGACCTCATCGCCAAGTACGGCGCCGACGGCGTGCGCACCGGCATGCTCTTCTCCTCGCCCGCAGGCAACGACCTGCCCTTCGACGAGAGCCTCTGCGAGCAGGGCCGCAACTTCAACAACAAGATCTGGAACGCGTTCAGGCTGGTGAAGGGTTGGAGTGTTGCTGAGCAGGAACAACCTGCGGGAAGCGCGGCTGCGGTGGCCTGGATGCAGAGCCGCGTGCAACGCGCCACCGCCGAGCTCGACGGCCTGTACGACCAGTTCCGCATCAGCGAGGCGCTGATGACCACCTACAAGCTCATCTGGGACGACCTCTGCAGCTGGTACCTGGAATCGATCAAGCCCGCCTTCGTGGACGGCGTGGCCCAACCCATCGACGCAGCGACCTACGAGGCCACCATCAGCCTCTTCGAGGACGTGCTGAAGCTGCTGCACCCGTACATGCCCTTCCTCACCGAGGAGCTGTGGCACCACCTGCGCGAGCGCAAGGCCGGCGAGGACATCATCATCGCAGCATGGCCGAAAGGCGGCGCGGGCGATACCACGCGCGAGGCCGAGGTGCAGCATGCCTTCGACCTGGTGAGCGCCGTGCGTGCCGTGCGCAACGAGCGCGGCCTCTCGCCGAAGGAGCCGCTGCAGGTGGGTCCCACGGGGGGAACACCCCTGGGCGCGGCATCAGCGGCGCTGGTGGACAAGCTCGCGAACACCGGCCCGCTGGCGGCTTTCTTCGGATCCATCCCCGCAGGCGCCACCGCCGTGTTCGCCGGGGCCACGGAATACGCCGTGCTGCTGCCGCAGATGGACGCCGCCGCCGAGGCGAAAAAGGCCGCTGAGGAGCTTGCCTACCTGCGCGGATTCCTGACCAGCGTGGACAAGAAGCTCGGCAACGAACGCTTCGTGGCCGGCGCGCCGCCGCAGGTGCTGGAGAATGAGCGCAAGAAGAAGGCCGACGCCGAAGCGAAGATCAAGGCGCTGGAGGAACGGCTGGCGGTGCTGAAGTGATCACCGCTTCACGAAGCGTGCGGTGCCATCGGGTGTGCGCACCACGTACAGTCCCGGGGCCAATCCCGCCACATCGAGCTCCAGCCCGCGGGCGTGGAGGCGTGCGACCAACCTGACCGGTCGGCCATCGGCGGCTTGCACCGCAACCTCCCGCGAAGCGGCGGCGGGAAGGACCACTTGGACAAGATCCGTAGCGGGGTTCGGAAAGACCTGTATGCCGGTTGGCGCGGCATTCCCCACCCCCGTGCTGAACTCCGCCACCAGCACGCTCGGCTCGGTGATCACCGGTTCGTTGTAGTCGAAGTAGATGTTGGCCACGTTCGCGATCACAGTGCCCGCGACCAA
>Ga0315900_10010276_pt1 | contig 11741 bp, 11 predicted proteins | sample LakEriMetagenome_FD_203521 | JGI IMG/M metagenome (GOLD analysis project Ga0315900, IMG submission 203521) | Freshwater fungal communities from buoy surface, Lake Erie, Ohio, United States - Buoy 12 MA114 | ecosystem: Environmental > Aquatic > Freshwater > Lake > Lake biofilm | place: USA: Lake...
TGGTCCCTCGCTTCGCACCAAGCACCTGGCTGGTGACACCAGCCTCGATGACGATCAGGATGACCCCGGAGACCGCAGAGTTTCCGGAACGAACACCGCAGAGTTTCCGGAACCTACAGCTCAAGAATCCCGCGCCCCGATGTCCCACGCGCCGACGTCAACCATCGGCTCTTTGGTGTAAACCGACTCCGAAGCGTCTCTGAGCGTCTCTGGTCCGTCCCAGAGCCCCGCAGACCTCCAGAGCCACCCGCCGGGGCTCTCGGGCGAGACGCCGCGGCTCTGGCGCAGAGCAGGGCGCGGCGCGCGCTCAGATCGCGACCTCGCAGAACCCCGCGTTCTCACAGGCCAAAACGTCGAGAGCCCCGGTGGGGTGACCACCGAGGCTCTCTGTTGACCGCCTACGCACGCGATGCGTCGTAGGAAGAAATGGCTCACCCCGCTGGGGCCAACGGCGAGTCGAATGGCCGCTTTGCGGAGGAAAGCGGCTATTCGCGATCGAGGTTTGCGCGTGCCGTCCGTTCACGGGGCCGCCTGTTGTGAACCGATCGGCCACCGCAGACGCGCACGTTCGAACGAACCGCGAGACACCCGAGTCCAGTGACGAGACTCTTGGGGGACCGCCGTCTGCGTTCTGCGTCTCGGTGCGCCGGGTCCCACAAGACGCAACCGGCGAGGAGCGTCTCGCCCGTCGTGACCACCTCTACCCGGAAGCTCACCCTCACGGCGCCAGCCGGCGCGCGCGCAGGGCTCTCCCGGCCTCGGTGAGGCGGTACCGCTGCAGGCGGCTGTTCGGCTTGTCGGGGCGGGTCATCTCGATGAGGCCGGCGTCCAGCGCCGGGCTGAGGTAGGCGCTCCGAAAGTGCTCTCGATGCTCGAGTCCCAGCGCGGATTGAAGCTCTCCCCGGGTCAGTTCGCCTTCGAGCTGCGCGATGAGAGCTTCGACTTGCGCGGTGACTTGCGCGGCGACTTGCGCGGCGACTTGCGCGGCGACTTCGGGGGCAACTTGCGCGGTGACTCCACCGACCGCCCGGGGCTCCGGCAGAAAGGTCGTGAACGACTTGCGCGCGCGGTCGTTCGTGTTCACCGGAGGTGCGTGGCCGAGCGCCTGCCACGCGCGCTGCATCATCCGAAGCCCGGTGCCCGCCTGCTCGCACATGCCGATGCGGCGGATGGCCATCGCGATGGCGGGGTTGCGGACGTCCTTCTCGCCCGGGTCGAGCAGGTGCTTCTCGTCGGCGAAGCTATCGCCCGGGTTCCAGAACTGGAGGCCGTCGGTGAAGAACCCGATGACGGCTTTGCGCGAGTGGTCGCCGTAGTCCTGGTGGATGAGGAGGTTCATCGCGGCCTCGCGGAAGACGCGGAAACCCGCCGGGGCGTCACGCCGCTCGAGCGTGGCCGGGTCGATGTCGCGGAACGTCTTCGGCATGAAGAAGAGGTACTTCGCGAGGAGCTGCTGCCAGGTCTCGACGATGTTCACCTCGCTCACGAGGCGATCGATCCAGCGCGTCTCGTCGAAGTCCTCCGTGCTGGCGTAGCCGAGGAATCGCACGTCGAGGACCGTCTTCGGCATCAGCTGGCGCACGCCACGCAACGAGCCGAACAGGGCCACCGCGCCGCGCGTCGGCATGAGCTTACCGCCCTCCTTCACGAGGTAGCCCCACTCCTAGAGGAAGTCGTCGTGCGGCTGCTCGACGTCGAAGCCTGGGTTCGTCGCGTGGAAGCGATCGCGGTACCACTTGAGGCTCGCCGGGTGGAACACGCCCTCGTCGAGGCCGACGCGCGTGAACGGCTGGCTGTCCCAGCGGTCCTCCGAGGCGTCGCGCAGCATGCGCTCGAGCTCGTAGGGCTGCGCGCGGTAGTCGCCGCCTCCCTCGAAGCGCTCGCCGTCCTGCGTGACGCCGAGCACGATCCAACCGCCGCGCGTGTTCGCGAAGGCCGAGACGGTCTCGAACACCGACTTGGGCAGCGCGTTCTTCGCGGCCTTGAACTCGGCGCCGTTCCATTCGCCGCCGCGGAGCAGCACGTCGAGGGTGTTCCGCATCATGTGAAGTGCCCGTCCTGCGAGGCCGCCAACTCGAAGCGATGGCCCGAGTAGGGCGGCGCCGTCGCCGTGGCTGACGCGGTGCGGCCCATGGAGGCCGGCGCGACGAGGAAATCATGCGGGCGTTCCTCGACGGGGACCGTTCGTGTTCACGGGGCCGGAGCGCTCGCGGCGAGCGCGTGGTGAGCTTTGTCCACGAGAGCGGTCACGAGTCGCCGACCTCCTCGAGATCGTCGCCGCCGAGCGCGGCCTGCGTCGCTCGATCGTCAAAAAGAACGGCTGGGTCACCCACGCGTTGTGGGCGCTCTCCGTCGGCGTCTTCGAGGTCTGGTTGCATGGCGGAGCGTCTGAATGTACCATCGGAGTCGGGCCGAGCCTGCGCGTCAATCCATGTTGGAGTCGCTCCCATGGCAACCACACCCTCTTGGTCCACGCTGCGGGACCGCTACGGCACCCGCCTGACGCTGACGCACGCCGGGTTCCGCCGCGTCGGCCCGCGCCTCGTCGGCATGATCCTCTCTCGCGGCTGGGCGAAGATGCTGGCCGGATCGCTCGCGAGAGAGGTAGGGCAGCAGGGTCCATGAACAAGTCCGTGGACGTTCACAAGCGCGGTCGCGTCACCGTCGTCTCCATCAGTCGTCCCGAGCGGCGCAACGCCGTCGACCTTCACGCCGCCGAGGCGCTCCTCGACGCCTTCCGCGCCTTCGACGGCGACGAGTCGTCCGACGTCGCCGTGCTCACGGGCGCGGGCGGAGCGTTCTGCGCGGGGGCGGATTTACAGGCGCTCGCGGCGGGGGAGCGCAAGCCCGTGAACCCAACGGGCGACTTCGCGCCGATGGGGCCCACGCGTTTGCGCCTTCGCAAGCCGGTCATCGCAGCGATCGAAGGGCCCGCGGTCGCCGGCGGCATGGAGCTCGCGCTCTGGTGCGATCTCCGGGTCGCCGGTGCCTCCGCGGTGATGGGCATTTTCAATCGCCGCTTCGGCGTCCCGCTCGTGGACCTCGGGACGATCCGGCTGCCGCGACTCATCGGACAGGGGCGCGCGCTCGAGCTCATCCTCACCGGTCGCCCCGTCAAAATGGACGAAGCGCTGGCGATCGGCCTCGTGAACCAGGTAGTCGCCGACGGAGGCGCGCTCGAGGCGGCCGTGGCGCTCGCAGAGCAGCTTGCCGCGTTCCCTCAAGCAGCGATGCGCAACGATCGCCTCTCGGTCTACGAGCAGTGGGACCTCGATGGCGAGGCCGCGATCGCGAACGAAATCGAGCACGGTCTCCGCACGATCGGCTCGGGCGAGACGCTCTCGGGATCGCAGCGCTTCGCGGGCGGTGAGGGGCGCCATGGTTCATTCGACGGGGCGCGCGCATCGGGCGCGAAGGAAGGAGAGTCGTGATGGCGAAGGGTTTCACCACGTGGACGGTCCTCCCGCACGAGCCTTGGGTGCGGCACGAAGAGAACCTGTGGACGCTGAGCGGCATGCTGCCGCGCGGCGGCTTGAAGCGCCGCATGACCGTCGTGCGCCTCGCGGATGGGCGTCTCGTGATCCACAGCGCCGTCGCGATGGATGACGCGAGCCGCGCCGCGATGGAGGCCTGGGGGCCGCCCGCGTTTCTGATCGTTCCGAACCGCTTTCACCGCCTCGATGCGCGCACGTTCAAAGATCGCTGGCCTGCGATGCAGGTGATCGCGCCGCCGGCGGCCGCGAAGTACGTGCGCGAAGTGGTGCCCGTCGATGGCGGGCTCGAGCTCTTGCCGCGCGATCCCTCGTTCGTCGGGGAGCTCCTCGGCGGTACCGGCGAACGCGAGGGAGTTTACGTTGTCAAGTCGGGGGCTGCGAACGAGCGCGTGACCCTCATCTTCAACGACGCGCTCTTCAACCTCGGTCGTGGCAAGGGCTTCGGCGGCTTCGTGACGAGGCTCATTGGTTCTGCGCCAGGGCCGCGCGTGACGCGAATCGCTCGTCTCTTCCTGTTCGATGATCTCGTCGCTGGGCGCGCGCACTACGAGCGCCTCGCGAACGTGCCCGGCCTCTACCGCATCGTCGTCTCACACGGGCGTGTGATCGAGGAGAACGCAGGCGATGTGCTTCGCGCCGTCGCGGCGACCATGTGAAACTCGGGCCGCGCGCCGGTGATTGGGCCCCTGCGTCATCGCGTCAGCCCGTACCGGCTCGATCTGTCCGTTGCGGAGGCCGTGGCCTTCGCGATGATGTTCATGGTGGCGGTGGGCGTCGCGTTCTTCTGGCTCTGAGAACCGCCACGCACTAGCGTCGAGCCGCGTCAGGGCAAGTGTCGTTGTCGTCAGGCGGCCGCAACGACGGCTCACCCGCGCATCGCCGCCACCCAGTCCCGCAGCGTCCCGCAGGCCTCGTCGAGCGGGATACGCGGCCCCCAGAACATCGGGGCGATTCGGGAGTATGCCTGCTCGACGGCGTTGCGCTTGGCCGGGTCGTCGAGCTCCAGCGACGGATCATCGGCGCTCGGCAGCGCCGCGACGTCTTTCTGCGCGAGCATGTCGTCGGCGAGCGTTCGCGCCGGGATCTCGGAGGGCGGGAGTCGATGGAGCGCCCGCACGATGCGCGCTGCGTCCTCGTAGTGCCGCACGAAGCTGTCGGCCTCGATCGTCTCGCGGCCGTATCGCCGAGAGAGCGCATCGAGCTTCTCGAGGAGCGTCACCAGCGGGTGCACGCACCGCACGGCGCGGGGACGGTTGTCCGTGAACTCGCCAAGCATCCCGATGCGGTCGAGGTAGTCGTGGACGAACGAGGTCACCGGCCGCTCGACGAACGGTACGACCCGGGCGCGCCCGACCTCGAAGCGCACCGAAGCGCTCATCGCGCCCGGGAGGTTGGCCACGAACACCCCGGGATATCGGCCGAGGTAGTCGGCACCGCGGCCGTACTTGTCTTCACGGGTCGCGTCGCGGTCCACGGGGACCGCCGGAATGGTGAAGGTCTCGGCGAGCGCGCGGTAAAACGCCTGACGCTGCGCGACCGGGCCCTTGTTCAGGCTCGACCAGCTGCTGACGTCGGGGAGCGCCGTGACGCGACCGCGCTCCACCATCAAGTCGAGGTCTTCGGAGAAGCGTTCGATTAGCCCGAATCCCTTCGACAGGCTGGTGCCGCCCTTGAACCAGAGGTCGAGCCCGGTCTCATGGAGCGCCCAGAGCGCGTGGGTGATCCAGTAGTCCTTCTCGACCAGCGCGGGGGCGATTCGGGTCTGGTCGGCGACCTGCGTCAGCAGCGATGCAAAGCCCGGTTCATCGTGGACGAAGTTCATGCAGCGCTCGCCTCGGTCTCATGGAGGGCCTCGTCGACCAAAGACAGCGTCGCCTTCGTGCCGTAGGTCTCGGCCATCTCGCGCAGCCGCGTGCGATCCCAACGACCGCTCCGCAGCGTCGCGACCAGCCCCTCGCAAAGCACGCTGAGCCCGACGCCGGCCATGTCGTGGTGCTGGAGGAGGTCGATGATGAACCACTCGGCGGTCGGCCTCTCGGGGAAGTACACCCGCCGCAGCAGGAAGCGACGGCCGCCGAGCTGGAACTCGCCGCTCCGCCGCGTGTTGTAGACCAGCGTGACCGCGAACATCGCCGTCGAACCCAGGCCGAGGGCGTTCCAGCAGGGAGGGCCGGTCACGAGGAACCGTTCGCCGCCGAGAAATGCCCGCAGGAGCGCCTCGTCGGACGCAGGCGCGGGCCCGAAGCGCGAGGGAACCGGCGCGTAGTAGAGCCCGTGGGCGGCCTCGCGGAGCTTGCCCTCGTCGACCAGCCGCCGCGCAAGGCGGGTGGGGTTCGCGCTCCACGGCCGCAGATCGCGCGTCCGGTAGGCGCGTCCGGGCTCGAGCTCGGGATGGGCGGGGGTGTTCATGGAGGCCTCGCGTAGAAATCTACCGCAGGAAACATACGGCGCGGTAAGGCCGAAGGCAAGACCGACCCTCCCCGACGACAGCCGAGGACGTCCGATCTGTTCCAAAAACCCGGGATCCGTTACGAACGGCGCTGCGGCTCGTGATGCAGCGGGCCGACGAAGGCGCCCGCAGATGACCCGACGCCGTACCACGCCACCGTCGGCTCGCCCCGAAGCCGCGCCCACGACGTTCACCGCTGACGGCCGACCGGTCGTCCGCTGCGCGATCTACACGCGGCAGTCGGTGGCGCGCGGCGAGCAGGACTTCACGTCCTGCGAGGCCCAGCGCGAGCGGGGCGAAGACTACGTCCGGGCGATGAAGTACGAGGGGTGGACGGCCCTCGACGAGCGCTTCGACGATCTGGGCCGGAGCGGCGGGACCCTCGAGCGCCCGGCGCTTCGTCAGCTCCTGTCGTGGTGCGCGCAGGGGCGCGTCGACGTGGTCGTCGTCACCAGCATCGACCGCCTCGCGCGCAAGATGGCCCATTGGGTGCAGCTCCAGGAGTGGCTCAAACACGCAGGGGTCCATCTCGCGATCCTGCAGGGGGCCGGCGGTGCGACGGGACCGCTCGCCGAACTCGTGCACAACGTGGTCGCGAGCTTCGCCGAGTTCGAGCGGGATCTCATTCGCGAGCGGCAGCGTGACGCTCGGGGTCGTGCCCGCGCGCGGGGACTCCGCACCGCCGGTCGTGCTCCGCTGGGGTACCTCGCCGACCCGAACACGCGCCAGCTCCTCGTCGATCCGGAAGAAGCGGCGCTGGTGACGGGGTTCTTCGAGCGTTGCGCAGCCGGCGAGCCCGGCGCCGCCATCGCCACGTGGGCCAACGCAGCCGGGCACCGCACGAAGGTGCACGGCGGACAAGGCGGCGGACTCTGGACGGGTCGCACGGTACTTCAGGTCCTCCACAACCCGATCTACGTGGGGCGTCGCGCGCACGGCGCGGGAACCGTCGCCGGCGTCCACGAGGCGATCATCGGCGAGAACCTCGCGAAGCGCGCGCTCGTAGCCCTCGATGCCCGCCGCACGCGCACCCCGTCGCCGCGACCGAAGGCGCCCGCGTGGGACGCCGACCCGTGGATGCTGCGCGGCCTACTCCGCTGCGCCGGTTGCGGGCGGGTGATGACGACCACCGCATCGACGGCGGTCACCCTCGACAACGCCGACGACGTCCCGCGCTACTACCGCTGTCGGGGCGAGCCCAGTCGGCCCGCGTGCACGCCGCCGGTCCAGGTCGCTGCGCGTCAGGTCGAGGCACGGGTGCTCGACGTGCTTCGGGAGGCGTCGCCCGCCTGGTTTCGCAACTCGCGGTCGCGCGGCTTCCTCGCCCACATCGCGCCGAACTGGTCCGCCCTTCCGCCGGGCGAGCGAAACGCATTTGTCCGCGGCCTCGTCTGGGCCGCGCAGTGGCACCCCGAGCTCGGCTTGTCGGGCGTCGAGCTCGACGACATCACCATCGACCGATTCATCGACGAGACGCCGTCGCTCGCGGCGTCGCTGCCGGCGCGCGAAGCGTAGCTAGACCGGGACCGCCCCTACGGAGAGAGGTGGATACTATTCACGTCTCGGGGGCCCACGGCGAGTCGGCTCTCAAGAGCCCCTCCAGAGCGCTCCAGAATCCCGCACCCCGATGTCCCACGCGCCGACGTCAACCATCGGCTCTTTGGTGTAAACCGCCTCCGAAGCGTCTCTGAGCGTCTCTGGACCGTCCCAGAGCCCCGCAGACCTCCAGAGCCACCCGCCGGGGCTCTCGGGCGAGACGCCGCGGCTCTGGCGCAGAGCAGGGCGCGGCGCGCGCTCGGATCGCCACCGCGCAGAACCCCGCGTTCTCACAGGCCAAAACGTCGAGAGCCCCGGTGGGGTGACCACCGAGGCTCTCTGTTGACCGCCTACGCACGCGATGCGTCGTAGGAAGAAATGGCTCCGGGACCTGGACTCGAACCAGGGACCATTCGGTTAACAGCCGAACGCTCTACCAACTGAGCTATCCCGGAAAGAGGCCGGAATCTAGCGGGATCGGGCGGGGCGTCAAGTTCGAGGAGCGGGGCGTGGTAGCGTGGCGGCGTGAGCGTGACCGACCCGCGTCCGGAGGCCCGGATCTTCTCGCCGTGCGACCTGAACGAGATGGTCGACGCGGCGCTTCAGGCCAACGTGCGGCCGCTGTGGATCGAGGGGGAGCTGTCCGACGTCTCGCAGCGGAACGGGCACCTGTACTTCACGCTCTCGGATGCGCGGGCGAGCGTGAAGGGCGTGATGTTCGCCCGCGATGCGCGCACGGTGCGGCACCTCTTCGAGGACGGGCGCTCGGTGCGCCTTCAAGGGACCGTCGGGGTGTGGGTGCCGCGGGGCACGTTCCAGGTGCGGGCTTTCGTGGCGCTGCCGGCCGGCGACGGCGGGCGGGCCGCCGAGCTCGCCCGGCTGAGGGCGAAGTTGAGCGCGGAGGGGCTGCTCGCGCCGGAGCGCAAGCGGCCCTTGCCGCGCTGGCCGAAGGTCGTGGGGGTGGTGACGAGCCGCTCGGCGGCGGCGCTGCAGGACGTGCTCGAGGTGGCCAAGGGCCGGATGCCGGTGCGCCTCGTGCTCGCGCACGCGTCGGTGCAGGGCGTCGACGCGAAGGCGGAGCTGGTGCAGGCGCTGCGGCGCCTTGCGGCGATGCCCGGGCTCGACGTGGTGATCCTCGCGCGCGGCGGCGGGGCGAGCGAGGACCTCTCGGCCTTCGACGACGAGGCGGTCGCGCGGGCGGTCGCGGCGATGCCGGTGCCGATCGTCACCGGGGTCGGCCACGAGACCGACGTGACCACGGTGGACCTCGTCGCGGACGTGCGGGCGGCGACGCCTTCGCATGCGGCCGAGCTGGTCTTGCCTTCGCGGGCCGCCTACCTGCAGGCGCTCGAGGCGGGGATGCGCCGCATCGAGACGCAGCTCCGGGCCGGTCTCGCCGGGCGGGCGCGGACCGTCGAGCTGAACCGGGCCCGGCTGCCCGATCCCGACGTGCTCGTGCTGCGCGCCCGGCAGCGCACCGAGCGGGCCGAGACGCGGCTCGAGGAGCTCTTCGCGCAGCGGCTCGCGGCCGGGCAGCGCACCCTGCGCGGGCTCGGCGAGGCCTTGTCGCGCGGCGAGCCGCGGGCCCGCGTCGCCCGAACGCGCGGGGCGCTCGAGGCGCAGCAGCAGGCCCTCGAGGGAGCGCTCACGGCGCGCCTCGTCCGGGCCCGCGCCGAGCTGACGCGGCGGCAGGAGCGCAGCGAGCGCCTCACCGCCGAGCGGGTCGCCGAGGCCCGCGCGTCCCTCGCGGAGAAGGCGGCCGCGCTCGGCGCGCTCTCGCCCCTCGGGGTGCTCGGCCGCGGCTACGCCATCGCGCTGCACGAGGGCCGGGCGGTGCGCCGGCCGGACGACGTGCGGCCGGGCGATGCGCTCGAGCTGGTGCTCGCCGAGGGGCGCCTCGCGGCCACCGCGGGCGCGCCGATCGAGGAGCCGACGTGAGGGGCCCGACCGACGGAGCGCGCCCGTGACGCGCCTCTGGGTGATCGGGCGGCCGATCGCGCACTCGCTCAGCCCGATCATGCACGGCGCGGCGCTCGCGGCCCTCGGCAGCGCGGCGCAGTACGGGCGGCGCGAGGTGGCGCCCGACGGGCTCGCGGCGTTCGTCGACGAGGTGCGCGGGGATGCCTCGACGCTGGGCTTCAACGTGACCCTGCCGTACAAGGTCGCGATCGCGGGGTTCCTCGATCGCCTCGAGGCCTCGGCGGTGCAGGTCGGCGCGGTGAACACCGTGGTCCGAGAGGGCGGTGCGCTGGTCGGCCTGAACACCGACGCCGAGGGGCTCGCGCGCTCGCTGCGCGAGGCCGGCATCGAGCCGCGGGGCCGGCGGGCGCTGGTGATCGGCGCGGGCGGGGCGGCCCGGGCGGCGCTCGTCGCGCTCGAAGGAGCGGAGCGCCGCATCGCGGCCCGCGATCTCGAGAAGGCCCGTGCGCTGGTGGGGATCCTGGGGATCGACGCGGCGGTGCAGCCGCTCGACGCGATCGACCCGGACGTGGAGCTGCTGGTGCAGGCGAGCAGCGCGACCCTCGACCCGCAGCAGGGCGCGGCGCTCGCGGCGCGCTTGCCGCTCGCGCGCCTGCCGCGCGAGGCGGCGGTGGTCGATCTCGTCTACCGCCCGCGGCGGACCGCGGTGCTCGCCGCCGCCGAGGCGCTTGGTCTGAGCACCGTCGATGGGACCGGGATGCTGGTGCACCAGGGCGCGCTCGCGCTCGAGCGGTGGCTGGGCGTGCCGGCGCCGGTGGCCGTGATGCGCGCGGCGCTGACGGCGGCCCTCGACGCGGGCTGACGCGCCGGGCGGAGCGCCGGGCCGCTGGTGGCTCGGGGGCGTTTTCGGGTACCTTGCGCGCACTCCGCCATGCCGCACTCCGCCCTTCGCGTCCTCTCCTTCGGGCTCGCCGTGCTCGGCGCCTCCGTGCTCGCCTCGTGGCCCGCGATGGCGGCCGCCCAGCGGCCCCGGGTGATCGTGCTCTCGTTCGAGGGCTGGCACGCCGACGAGGCCCGCACCGCGGTCGTGCGCGGCCTCGAGACGAGCTTCGAGCTGGTGGACGAGCAGGCGGCGATCACCGCGGCCGCCGAGATCGGCGTGGACGTCACGACGCCGGACGGCATGGCCACGGTGGTGGTGCACCTCGGGATCGAGCTCGTCGTGGGCGGCAGCGTGACGGGCCGGGCGCGCTCGGCGCGCACCTCGATCTGGGTGAGCGACGTGCAGGGCAACGAGCTCGCGGTGGCCGAGGGCCCCTCGCCGAGCGGGCGGGCGAACGCGACGGTGCTCGGCGAGGCCGCCGCGGGCGCCTGCGCGCAGGCCTACGAGTCGCTGCACCCGCCGGAGCCGCCGCCGCCGGAGGTCGTCGAGGGGCCGCCGCTCTTCGATCCCGACGACGACCTCGAGCCGGATCCGGATCGCCCGGCCCCGGACGATCCGAACCGCTGGCGGCTGCCGGTGTTCCGTGGGCTCGTCGGGCTCGACGTCCGCAACCGCACGGCGTCGATCGCGCCGAACAGCTCGAGTTCGCGCTTCGATGCGGACTTCTTCCCCGCGATCGCGGTGCAGCTCGAGTCGCATCCGCTCTCGGGCATGAGCGGGCCGGAGAGCGGCCTCTACCTGAGCCTCGACCTCGCGTTCAGCGCCGGCATCACCTACACGAACGCGATCGACTTCCAGCCCTACCCGCTGAACACGTACTACGCCGAGGGCAACGTGGGCTACGGCGGGATCATCGGGAACACCGTCGAGCTCGGCGGCACGCTGGGCTTCGGGGTGGACGGTGTCGGCCTCGGGCAGATCCCCACGCGGCCGCCGGTGCCGCGCAACGATCTCGAGTTCCCCTCGGTGGAGTACCTGTACGCCCGCGTCGGCCTCTACACGCGGATCCGGCTCTACCAGGATCTCGTGCAGCTCGAGGGCGGTGTCGGGGGGCGGATCCTGATCTCGCCCGGCGAGATCGGGAGCAACCAGGGCATCTGGGACGACGGCTACGCGAACGGCGGCGGCGTCGACTTCGACCTCGGCCTCGGCGGGGTGATCGACCCCGGCTTCACCTATGCGGCGCGCTTCGGCTTTGCCGGCCACTACCTCTCGTTCTTCGACGGGGCGCGCATGTCGGAGAGCGCGACCGACGAGGCGTTCCACATCCACCTGCTCATCGGATGGGCGATCTCGCCCTGACGGCCTCTTCGCGGCGTCTCTTGGCGGCGTGCTAGGCACGCGGGCCCGGCGTGCTCTTCAACAGCCTCGATTACCTCGTCTTTCTGACGGTCGCGCT
>Ga0315900_10010277_pt1 | contig 11741 bp, 10 predicted proteins | sample LakEriMetagenome_FD_203521 | JGI IMG/M metagenome (GOLD analysis project Ga0315900, IMG submission 203521) | Freshwater fungal communities from buoy surface, Lake Erie, Ohio, United States - Buoy 12 MA114 | ecosystem: Environmental > Aquatic > Freshwater > Lake > Lake biofilm | place: USA: Lake...
ACGAGCAGTTCATCGAGCTGCGCGGCCGAGTCCTGCAGCACCTCGCGCAGATTCAGGAAACCGCCGGCGCCATCGCCGTGCTCGACGCCCTCGCCTCCCTCGCGGAAACCGCGCGCCTCTTCCATTACACCCGTCCCGTCCTCAACGAGTCGCGCAACCTCTTCATCCGCGACGGCCGCCACCCGGTGCTCGACCAGAACCTCACCGGCGGTGAACGCTTCGTGCCCAACGACGTCACGCTCGAGCCCGAGGAAAGCCGCCTCATCCTCATCACCGGCCCGAACATGGCCGGCAAGAGCACCTACCTGCGCCAGACGGCCCTGCTCACCCTCATGGCGCAGATCGGCAGCTTCCTGCCCGCCGCCAGCGCCGAGATCGGCCTTGTGGACCGCATCTTCACCCGCATCGGCGCCAGCGACGACATCGCGCGCGGCCAGAGCACCTTCATGGTGGAGATGAACGAGACCGCGCTCATCCTCAACAACGCCACCGAGCTAAGCCTCGTCATCCTCGACGAGATCGGCCGCGGCACGAGCACCTTCGACGGCCTCAGCATCGCCTGGAGCGTCGCCGAGCACCTGCACGATCACATCGGTGCCCGCTGCCTTTTCGCCACCCACTATCACGAGATCACCGCCCTGGCCCAGAGCCGCGGCGCCGTGAAGAACTACAACGTCGCCGTGAAGGAGTGGAACCACCAGATCATCTTCCTGCGCAAGATCCTCCCCGGCTGCGCCGAGAAAAGCTACGGCATCCAGGTCGCCCGCCTCGCCGGCCTGCCCGAAAACGTCATCGACCGCGCCAAGGAAGTCCTCCAGCAGCTCGAATCCGGCCACCAGCCCGCCGAGAGCGTCCAAGACATCCCCGTCGCCACCAGCGTGCCTGCGAAGGCCAGGAAGAAGGCCCGCAGTGATGAAGACGCGGGACAGATGAGCTTGTTTGGGTGAACGCACTGTTCCTACAGTCAAGTCAGCGTCAGCAGGGCTCTGCCGGGCCGGCAGTTCCAAACAGTTCGACACCTCAGAGTCAGGATGGCCGCAAAGCATTGAAAGGGTCCGCCCCTCGATCTGCATCTGTCTTCCTCTTCGGCTCCAATGCAGCAATGCCCTGCCTGGGATCAACAAATCATCCCCGGGCGGCGAGGCTGGCGTCAGCAGAGCAGCCATCTCGCTCCGCGAGATGAGCTGGACGTTTGCCAGGCTCATCCGTCCACGATTCCCAGCAGCCCTGCATTTTTGCGAAAGCCTTCCGCTCATGACCACGGAGCGACATGACGGCTCTGTCGGCTCGCTGTTCCACCATGATGCGGGACTCATGCCTCAAAATGCCCGGATTCACGTCAAGCCAATCCAAGGATCACCGCCCTTGTCATCCGGGTCGAACGGGTGCAACCAGCGGGATGCGAAGCCGTGTGGTGCAGCAGGAGCTGCTGGAGACTTATCCTGATGATCATCCCGACGCCATCATCGGCCGGGAGGACCTGCTGCTGGTGAACGCGGTGATGGGCAACCATCGCTGGATGGAGCGGAAGCTGCGCGCGCTGCGTCAGCCCGGCTGGCACATCACGGAGATCGGCGCGGGCGATGGGTCGCTGTCGCTGCGTTTTCTTGATCAGGGCATCTGCACGGCGAAGGACCTGCATGCCTTTGACCTTGCGGGCCGTCCGGCACGCTGGCCGACGGAGGCGGCCTGGACGCAGGGTGATCTGCTGAAGCAGCCGCTGCCGGACAGCGAGGTGCTGGTGGCGAACCTGTTCCTGCATCATTTCCGCGACGAGCAGCTGCGCGAGCTGGGGCGGCGCATTTCGCCGAGGACCCGGCTGATCCTGGCCGCGGAGCCGGACCGGCGCTGGATTCACACGTTGGGCGGCCGCTTCTTCTGCTGGCTGGCGGAGCTGCATCCGATCACGCGTTTTGACATGCAGGTGAGCATCCGTGCCGGTTTCAGGGGCGATGAGTTGAAGCGGGCCCTGGGCCTGGGGACGGAGTGGCATTTGGAGGTTCGCAGCACGATCTTCGGCGCGCACCGCGTTTGTCTCCGGCGATGAACCGCCGCCATTTCCTCCAGACGCTCGCCGTCACCACGACCGCCGCCGTTTCCTCGCCGCCTCAGGTGCAGGCGGGGCGGTTCACCGGCCGTATTCGCAAGTCCCTGAAGTGGGGCATGGTGCAGAAGGCGGCGGAGGGCATGAGCCTGACGGAGGCCTTTCAAAAGCTGCGCACCTGCGGCTTTGAAGGCGTCGAGCCCAGCCTGATCGGCCAGGTCACCGAACAAAATGCATCGGAATGGATTCGCGCCAGCCAGGCGAGCGGGCTGGTCATCGACGGCACGGTCGGCGGACGCGCCGAAGGTCTGGAGGCGGGCGTGGACCTGACGAAGAAGCTGGGTGCTGATTCCATGCTGGTGGTGCTGGCCTATCCGCAGGACCAGCCGCTGCAGAAGACCTGGAGCGAGGCGGTGGCGCGCATGAAGGCCGCAGCGCCGCATGCGGAGAAGCAGGGTGTGCGCATGCTCATTGAAAACGTCTGGAACACCTTCCTGATCAGCGCCTTCGACATGGCGCGATTCATTGATGAAGTCGGCAGCCCGGCGGTCGGCGTGCATCTGGACATCGGCAACCAGATGCGCTGGGGCGTGGCCGAGCACTGGGTGGAGGTTCTGGGCCGGCGCAGCGGCAAGCTGGACGTGAAGGAATACGATCTGGAGAAGGCCATGAAGGAGGGCATGCGCAAGGGCTTCGACACGCCGCTGGGCGAGGGCAGCATCGACTGGCCGGCGGTGCGTGCCGAGCTGGCGAAGACGGGTTTTCAGGGCTGGGCTGCCGCCGAGGTGAAGGCGGGCGGCTGGGACTACCTGGCCGACGTGGCGCGCCGGATGGACAAGGTGCTGGACCTGTGAAGGCCGTGCGCCGCCGGATCAGACCGGACGCAGCACGCTCTTCACCACCTCGCCCTTGTGCATCTTCTCAAAGGCCTCGTGCCACTCGGTGACCGGCCAGACGCCGCCGATGATGGGCCTGACGTCGAACTGACCGCTGCTGAGCAGGGCGATGACGCGCTCCCAGATCGGCCAGTTGTGGCTGAAGCTGCCCTGGAGGGTGATGTTCTTCTGCACGAGCGGGTCGATGTTGAAGCCGAGCGGCTGGGGGCCCCAGCCCACCTTGCTGATCCATCCGGCGGGACGGACGATGTCGAGCGCGATCTTCAGCGTGACGCTGGCCCCGGCGGCGTCAATGACGCCGTCGCAGCCCAGGCCGTCGCGCTGCATCGCCCAGGGCCTCGCGTCGCCGATGATGACCTCGCAGCCGTAGCTTTGGCGGGCGAGCTCGAGGCGATGGGCGTCCTGGGGCAGGCCGACGATGGCGACCTCCGCGCCACAGAGGCGGGCCATGGCGGCGCAGAGGATGCCGATGGTGCCTGGGCCGAGGACCACCACGCGGTCGCCGGGCTCGATGCGGGCGTTTTTGACGACGGCGTTGTAGGCCACGCAGCAGGGCTCCGTGAGGCAGGCCTGCTCGAAGGGCAGATGATCCGGCACGTGATGCAGGATGCGGCCGGGCACCCGGACGTACTTCGTCATCGCGCCATCGACGCCATAACCAAATCCTTTGCGGGTGTTGTCCAGGTTGTAGAGACCGCGGCGGGTCATGGGATTGTCCTTGGAGATGATCGCCGCCGTCTCCGAGACCACGCGGTCACCCTCCTTCCAGCCTTCGACCTCACGGCCCACCTCGACGATGTGTCCGCCGAACTCGTGGCCGAGCACCACGGGATAGTTCACCGGCCAGGAGTGGTCGGAAGTCCACTGGTGCAGGTCGGAGCCGCAGACACCGACGTTGGCGACTTCAAGGAGCACGTCCTCGGGGCCGATGGACGGTTTCTCGATCTCGCGGATTTCGACGGAGCCTTTTTCGGGGGCGTAATTGACGACGGCGGCGGATTTCATGGTGGGAGACTGGAGCATAGCCCGGCCCGTGATGCCACCACGACAAAGAATGTGTGATTTGCGACAGGCTTACAGGCCGGCCGCCACCGCCTTGTCGATGAAGTCGGTGACCGCACGCTCGTAGGCCAGCTCCCAGTTCGCGGTGGTGGCCGCCTGACAAACATTGCTACCATGGCCCTCAAGGGCGGCCGTGCGACCACCGACGGCGACATCGGCCTGGATGCGGGCCTCCAGGGTGATGGCCCACATGCCTGGTGACATCCAGCCCCAGAACTGGCGGATCTTCACGCTGACCGGCGTTCCCGAGGAACCCACCGTGTAGCCGCGGCGGGCCAGCGCCTCGGTCACGATTTCACCCATCTTGGCGGTGACGGTGCCGTTGGCCGGAAGGATGACCTCGCCCATGCCCTTGCCGTAGCCGTTGCGCTGACGGCCGATGTAGTTTTCACGCTGGGCCGGCGTGAGCGCGGAGGCATCGCCGTCGATGGAGGGCGTGGAGGGGTCCGAGGGCTGGTTTTGAAAGCTGCGTGCGTCCTGCACGGAGGCGATGCGTGCGGCCCCCTTGGAGGCCGGATGCGTGCCCGCAGGCACTTTGACCGCCGCCTCCCGCTTGCCGAGCACGCAGCTCACGGAGGAAAGGCAGGTGACGAGGAGGAGAAGGCGGGCTGTCTGCGGAATATTCATGACAGAACCATGCCATCAAATCCGGCATGAACCGTCAACCTTAAATCCATCGGGCTCAAGGATCAGCGGGCGTTCTTCACGATGAAATCGACGATCGGGGTCGAGTCGTCGAGGCCGTGGGGATGGTGACCGACGCCGGGTTTGCGGATGAGCGTGATGCTGCCGCCGAGAGCCTTGTAGCGGGACTCGATGAGGCCGGTGTTTTCCTCCCAGGGCACCACGTCATCGGCATCGCCAAAGACATGCAGCAGGGGCACGCCGGCCTTGGCCAGGGAACCGAGGTTGTCCACCGGATTGCCCGTGTAGGCGTGGGCGGCGGCCTCGTCCTTGAAGCCCCAGAGCTTCATTACCAGGCCCCAGTTTTTGGGATCGCCCTTGCCTTTGCCCTTGCCGCCGGGCCAGCTTTTGAAGTCGCAGACCGGCGCGTCGCCATAGATGCAGGAGACCTTGTCCGGATTGGCGGCGGCCCAGTTGTAGCAGTACAAACCACCGCGGCTGAGACCGACCAGCGCGGGCTTCTGGCTGAGGCCGTAACGGCTTGTCAGCTCGGCATGGCACTGGTTCCAAAGCTTCACCGCATCAGGGCAGCCGAGCATGTCGTTGATCTTCATGTAGGCGATGTGGAAGCCCTTGCCGAGAAGGGCGATGTCGGGCGCGGGCTTGTGGCCGAAGAATTCGCCATGCCAGACCCAGGGGCGGCCTGGAGCGGCCTGTTTCGGAGCCACCAAGGTGACCGGCCTGCCGGCGATGACGAGGTCATGCCTCGGATAACCATTCCACTCGCCGTTGCGTCCGGGGATTTCAATCTCGGCGGACTTCGCCAGACGACGCGCCTCGGCGTCAAGCTCGGCTGCCTTCGCCTGAGCTTCGGCGAGCGGCAGGCCCGGGGCGACCCCGGGGCGCTTGTGGCCGACATGGCCGAGCCAGGCGGGGCGCAGGAGGGCGTGTTTTTTCCGGATCGTGGCGAGGATGACCGCGCCATTGATGTGGTCGGGCGTGCCGTCGGGCTTCACCGGGAGGTCCCAGGCCCTGAGGACGGCTCCGGCCATGATGAGATGACCTTCAGGACCGGGATGCACGCCGTCCTTGGAAAAGGTGAACTGCGGGTCGGTCCGGCGTTTTTCGGCCAGGGCGGCGTTGAAGGGGCCGTGGATGTCGAGGACCTCCCAGCCTTCCTGGCGCATGCTGAGAAGCCAGTCGCTGTAGGCGTCGAGGACCTGGTTATACCCTTCGAAGGGCTTTTCATACTTGTCGAGACCGGCGGGCAGCACGCGGTTCTTGATCGGCACCGGATCGAACACCGGCGGTGTCAGGTGGATGATGCGCGCGCCGCTGGCGACGACCTTGTCGTGCAGCTTCTTCATGCCGTTTTTGAAGGCCTGGAAGCGCTCCTCGCCGAGAGGGTGATAGATGCCGTCGTTCATGCCGTAGCAGGCGAAGACAAGCTGCGGCCGGGTTTTTTCGAGGGCGCGGTCGAGGCGCTCGTGAAGGTCGGGACGCGGGAACTTGCCACCGGCATGGCCTTCCTCGCTGAGGCCGCTGACGGTTTCGCTGGAGAGGCCGAGCGGAATGATCTGCTTGTCCGAATCCGGGTGCCGGGCGATGAGCGCGGCCTCGATGTACTCCACATAGGCGCCGCCCTGGGTGATGCTGTCGCCGAGGAAGAGGATGCGTTGTTCCGGCGGCAGTCCGGCGTGCAGGGCGAGGGCGAGGAGACTGAGAAGGAGACAGAGGGAGCGGATCATGGAGGAGCGGAAGTAAACGTGGGGTGAGGCGAGGATTTACAGAGCCGGGACGTGCTCGTTGAGAAAGACGGCGATGCGGCGCTCCGACCAGGGCTGCAGGCCGGCCTGGAAGTCGATGAAGCCGACGTGGCCTCCCTGGTCCGGGGATTCCAGGTGGAGGTGGGGGCTCTGCGCGGCGACCGCCTCCGGAAACGAGGGCGGCGCGAGCAGGGGGTCGTTTTTCGCGCTTAACAAAAGGCATGGCAGGGCGATGCGCGGCAGCCAGGGCAGGGAGCTGGCGCGCGACCAGTAGTCTTCGGCGTCCTGAAAGCCGTGAAGCGGTGCGGTGATGCGTTCGTCAAACTCGCGGATGGTGGTCACGGCGCCGATGCCGTCACGGCCCGCGAGGCGTTCGCGCAGCTCGGGAAAGCGGCGGGCCTTGGCCAGGGTCTTGTCCTTGAGCGACTTCAGAAAGCGGCGGAGGTAGAGGCGGTTGCGGGGGTCTTCATCAAGCACCCGGGCGCTGGAGGCGAGGTCGACGGGAGAGGAGAGCGCCACGGCCGTGCGCACAGCCGGATGGGGAGGGGCCTCGCCCAGGTACTTGAAGCTGATGTTGCCGCCGAGGCTGAAGCCGACGAGGGCGATGCGACCGTGAGTTTGCGCCGCATGGTTCACGATGGCGCGCAGGTCGGCGCTTTCACCGCTGTGGTAGGAGCGGGCCAGGTCGTTCTCCACGCCACCGCAGCCGCGGTAGTTCCAGGCCAGGACATCCCAGCCTTCGGCGGCGAGGGTGGCGGTCATGCCGCGCATGTAGACGGCGTCGGCCGAGCCTTCCAGGCCGTGGCAGAGGAGGGCGAGGCGGTTGGAGCCCTGCCGGTGCCAGAACAGGCTGACGAAGTCGCCGTCCGGCAGGCGCAGCCGCTCCTGCTCGACAAGCCGTCGGCGGCGCCGGGGCAGGAGCACGGGCAGGATGGTCTGGGCGTGGCCGCCACCCAGCCATCCCGGGGCGCGATAGCTGGAGGTCAGCAGCGGCATGGCGTCGGTCGGCCTAACTGAGAGTCAGGGCAGAAAACGCTCCGCCTGGACCAGGTCGGCCGGGAAGGTGATCTTGGGGTTGGGCGTGGTGTTCTCGACCACGAACACGGGTGCGCCGACATGCTGCACGGCGGAGACTTCGTCGGTGACCAGCGCACCGTCACGGATCACTGCCTCATAGGCCTGCGTGAGCAGGTCCCTGGCGAAGACCTGGGGGGTCTCCATCACCCAGACGCCGGTGCGGTCGATGGATTGCGTGATGCGGCCGTCCGGGTCCGTGCGCTTGATCGTCTCCGTCATGGGCCGTGCGCAGGCCACGGCACGCCGTTCGCGGGCGGCATGGATGCAGCGGGAGATCTGGGCGGGGTTGACCAGGGGGCGGGCGCCGTCATGCACGGCGATGATGTCGCTCTGCGGCGAGCATTGCTGCAGGCCGTTCCAGACGGAGAAATGGCGTTCGGCCCCGCCGGGCACGATGGCGGCGAGCTTGGAAAGCGGGTGGGTTTGCGCCCAGGCCTGGATTTCCGAGGCCACGTCGTCGCCGGTGACCACGATGATCTCGCCGACGTCCACGCAGGCCTGGAACTCCTCCAGGGTGCGCAGCAGGACGGGTGCGCCGGCCAGCTCGGCGAGGAGCTTGTTGAAGCCCATGCGCCTGCTGCTGCCGGCGGCGACAATGATGGCGGAGGTCATGGCGCGGAGGTTCCCTGGCTTATTGAAGGCGCTTGGCGACCTCGGTGGAGAGGGCGCGGTTGTCGGCGCGTCCGGCGGCGCGTTCCTGGAGCACCTTCATGACGCCGCCCATGTCCTTCTTGGTGGTGGCGCCAAGCTCGGCGATGACGACCTCGACCAGCTTCACGAGGTCATCGGCGCTCATGGCGGCGGGAAGGTACTTTTCCAGCACGGCGATCTCCGCCTTCTCGGTGTCGGCGAGGTCCTGTCGTCCGGCGCTTTCATAGCTGGCGACGCTGTCCTGGCGCTTCTTGATCTCCTTGCGGACGACGGCGATGGAATCGGTGTCATCGAGTTCGCCCTCGGCGCCGAGCTTTTCGATGGCGGCGTATTTGATCGCGCTCTTGAGGCCGCGGATGACGTTGAGGGCGACGGTGTCCTTGGCCTTCATGGCCGTTTTCATGTCTTCGACGATCTGGGCGGAGAGGGGCATGGCGGTGGGGTGGGCAGGGTTGGAAGGGAAGCCTGCATACTGGCATGCTGGCGCGGCTTGTCCACCGTGCAGGAACCTTGCCCGGGCGCTGGCCGGGAATAACCGAAAGTGCCGCCGGCGATTTGGAATCCGGCGCGCCGCTTGCAAGCCGGGGGTGTCACGCCTAGATGCGATGCAATGCTTGATTATGCCAGCATCCTGACGGTGGTCCTGCCCGTGTATCTCACGATGGCGGCGGGCTTCACGATGCGGAAACGGCGTCTGCTGACGGATGAGGTGGACGCCGGGGTGATGCGGCTGTGCGTGAACCTGCTGACGCCCTGCCTGATCCTGGAGCGCGTGGTGGGCAATGAGTCGGTGATGAAGCCGCTGCCGGTGCTGGTGGCGGCGGGCCTGGGGTTTGCGCTGGTGGCCTTCGGGATCGCCCTGTCATACTTCGCCGCTCCGCTGATCGGCCTGCAGACGCATGAGGGCCGGCGCAGCTTTGCGGTCTCCTCCGGGCTGCAGAACTACGGCTTCGTGGCCATCCCGATCGTCACCGCGCTGTTTCCTGACAAGGGCACTCTGGGCGTTCTGTTCACCTTCACGCTGGGCGTGGAGCTGGCCTGCTGGACGGCGGGCGTGGGCCTGCTGACCGGGCTCGGCAACGCGCCCTGGAAGCTGGCCTTGAACCCGCCGGTGCTGACCATCCTGTTCTCGCTGCTGCTGAACTTCACCGGCCTGCATGTCCACATGCCCGAGGTGGCGCACCGGACCTTCAGCATGATCGGCGCCTGCGCGGTGCCGCTGGCGGTCATCATCATCGGGGCCTCCATCGCCGACATCTGGGGCCAGGAAAGGCTGCGCTGGTCCGTGGCCGTGCTGTCGCCGGTGCTGAGGCTGGGGATCATCCCCGTGGCCTTCCTGGGCGCCGCCTGGCTGCTGCCGCTCACGACGGAGCTGAAGCGCATCCTGGTCGTCCAGGGGGCGATGCCGAGCGCGGTGTTCAGCATCATGATCGCACGCCACTACGGCGGCCATGCGCCGACGGCCGTGCAGTGCGTGCTCTCCACGACGCTGGTCAGCATGGCGACCACTCCCCTGGTCATCGCCTGGGCCCTGAAGGCGCTCGGCCTGTGAACCTTTCCCGCCCCCCTGCCTAACTCCATGTTTGACCACCACGAAGAAGACGCCGGCTCCGAGGAGCTGTCACCCCTGATGCATGCCATCGTGCCCAGGCTGGCGCTGTGCCGCATCCGTGAATACGAGCCCGAGGATCTGGAGGCCTGCGTCGAGGTCCACCGGTCCAACGAGCCGGACCTGCTGCCCGCCGGAGGGCTGGAGTCCTTCACCGCCTTTCTGGAGGGCGGCACGTCCTACATGCTGGTGATCGAGCATGCGGGGGATGTCATCGGCTTTGGCGGCCTGGAGCTGGTGGGCGATTCGGACACGGCCCTGCTCAGGCATGGCATGATCCACCGGGAGTACCAGCGTCGCGGCTTCGGCACCACGCTGCTGGCGGCGCGCATCGCCCTGCTGGAGACGGATGAGCGGCCGCTCGAAATTTGGATGGGAGCGCCGCCACCGGCGGTGCCCTTCTACGGGCGCTTTGGCTTCAAGCTGGAACGCGTGCATCCAGGGGCCACCGGCGGCGGGGTCGGACACTCGGCCATGTTTTCCCTCATGATCGAGCCGCAGGACATCCTGGACGTGCGCGACGCCCTGGAGGAGAGGGAGATCCGGATCGAGCTGAACGAGGAGTCGGACTTCGAGGAGGAGACGGATGAGGAATGAGGGATGAGGGCGGCTGACCAGGGCCGCCGCCTGATTCAGGATTGACCCGGACATGGCGGATTCAGTAACCTGCGGGCCAGGCTGTGAAAGTCGTCCATCCCGGCAAGTCTAACCTATGGTTGGGTGAGACAGGCCGTTCTGGCAAGTCCCCCAACCCGCCGATCCCGTCATGCGTTTCATCAAGGCCTCAGGGCTTCTCGCCCTGCTTGTTCTCGTCGTCGCCATTTTCTTCCACCTCGCCAGGCCGGGGCGGGAACGGCTGGAGGAGATTTCCGGTGCGCGTTCCGGAGCCCGGCAGTGGCCTGTGGAATCCGTCCGGCTGCCGGCTGCTCCCCAGGCTCGGAATGAGAATGAGCAGGCGGTGAATCCGCCGCCGCCGTCCCCCGACGCCCTGGTGGAGTTCACTGAGTGGACCCGGGCTTATCTGGCCTCACCCGAACCTGATCCCGCCGTGATTGCCGAGGGTGTGAGGCTGGCGGAGCAAAGGCGTCCGGTGTTCAAGCAGCTCATCATGGAGAATCCGCGGCAGGCCATCCTGCAGGCGGTGCCGATGGTGGTGCGGCAGAAACTTCCGGCGGAGATCGTCAGCCTTCTCGAAAAGCGGTTGAACGAGGTGGGTGCGCTGCGCGTGATGCAGGGGGTGCCCTTGAATCCGGAGGATCCGCCCGTGCCGACCTACCGCGAGGTGGAGCTGCAGAAGGGCGGCACCTACCGCGCCTATGTCTATGGGGATCGTGAACAAAAGCTGACCTGGACTGCCGGCGCGTTTGTGAACGGCGTGGCGATGGACTCGGAGTTCGCCATCAGCGATGAGCCGACGCGGCGGCTGGAGGTCGGTGAGCGGCTGCCGGAGGGCAAGCCCGTGGTGTCAAACTGCCCGGTCTCCGGCAAGTATGTGCTGGAGCCGGAGGACGTGCCTGAAGAGGTTCCGGAAAGCCTGGCGGCGGTCGAGACACCGGTGGAGATCATCACGTTCTGCGACGGCTCGCACATTGCGATTCAAAACCAGACCATCCTTTATGGCGAGGGCGTCACGGGCGGTTCGTTCGCCTTTTCCGGCATCCTGCCCTCCGCGCCGACGCCCTCCCTCGGCCAGGTGAAGGTGCTGGCGATGAACGTGACCTATGCGGACCAGAACGCGCTCCCCTCCACCGAGGCCCAGCTCTATGCGACGCTGCGGGATGTGGCGGATCACTACTCCAAGGCATCCTATGGCCGCCTGTCTCTCGTCGGCGTGGTGACGCCGCCCATCAAGCTGCCGCACTCCGAGGCCTGGTATGTGAACCGTGACACCAGCAACGGCGGCGACATTGGCGGCACCGGCATCTCCCACAGCGATGCGCGCAACGAGGCGCGCAAGCTGGGCTTTGATCCGAACGACTACGACTGTGTCGTCATGCGCCACAATGGCGGCC
>Ga0315900_10010279_pt1 | contig 11739 bp, 9 predicted proteins | sample LakEriMetagenome_FD_203521 | JGI IMG/M metagenome (GOLD analysis project Ga0315900, IMG submission 203521) | Freshwater fungal communities from buoy surface, Lake Erie, Ohio, United States - Buoy 12 MA114 | ecosystem: Environmental > Aquatic > Freshwater > Lake > Lake biofilm | place: USA: Lake...
ACCACCCGTACCGGACGGGTCGGCCACGCGCTGTTCACGGGCTGCGCGTCGGCGGGGAGCGGTGCCCCTGCGTACGCGACGCCGAACAGGGCCGCAAGGGCTGCGGCACGCGTGCCGCCTGCGGTCGATGGGCGATGGGTGCTGGCGATCGGTCGGGCAGGGGGCGGGTTCATCCGGATCGTCCTCGTGGGGGTGTCGTGTGTCGCAGGGTACCTTCCCCGGCACGGGGAGCCACGCCCGCAGGCGCTCCGCGACGACAGCACGCGAACGCATCGCACCGGTCGGCGGCACTCCGCGAGTTCGATCGGCGCGAGGGAGGCGGGTGCCCTGCCGCGCACGCGAGCCCAGCACGGTCGGCATCACGCGCGGGCCGCGCGTGGTCGCCGTGCGGTTGCGCGAGGGCCGGGATATGCGTTGCGGCGGCGGTCAAGGTGGGAAGGCGCGTCGCGATCAGTCGAGCCGCAGGTCGGCCTCGCGCGCGAGCTTGCGCCACAGGGCGATCTCGCCGCGAACCCGCGCGGCGAAGGCCTCGGTCGTGGCGCCTGCGGGTTCCGCGCCTTCCGCCGCGAGTCGCTCGCGCAGTTCGCTCGATTGCAGGATGCGGCCGATCTCCGCATGGAGTCGCCGTACGTGCACGGCGGGCATGCCGCCCGGCCCCCAAAGACCCCACCAGTTGCCGCTCGCGTAGCCGGGAATGCCGGCCTCGGCGAGCGTGGGCACCTCGGGGGCGAGCGGCGAGCGCTTCTCGGTCGACACCGCCAGCGCGCGCAGGCGTCCGGCGCGAATGTGCGGCATGACATTGGGCATGCCGACCAGCAGCACCTGCACCTGATGGCCCAGCAGCGCGGTGACCGCCGGGCCCAGCCCCTTGTACGGGACGTGGGTCATCTCGAAGCGACCCATGCGCAGCATGAGTTCGGTGGTGAGATGCGAACTGCTGCCCGGCCCACCGGAGCCGTAGTGCAGACGACCGGGCTCCCGGCGCGCGAGCGCGATCAGGTCCTGCACCGACCTGACCGGCGAGTCGGCGTGGACGGTGAGGATGTTCGACCCCGCGCCCAGTTGCGCGATCGGCAGCAGGTCGCGTTCGGGGTCGAAGGCGAGCTTCGGGTGCAGGGCGGCGGCGGTGGTGAAGGCGGCCGAGTGGACGAGCAGCGTGTAGCCATCGGGCACGGCGCGCGCGACGACCTCCATGCCCAGGATGCTGCCGGCGCCCCCGCGGTTGTCGATGACCACCGGCTGCCCCATCGACTCGGTGAGCCGTGCGCCCACCAGCCGCGCGAACACGTCCACGCTGCCCCCGGGGGCGAAGGGCACCACCAGCCGGAACGGACGCGCGGGCCATGTCGCGGTCGCGCGCGAGGCAGCCTCGGCGGCGAACGTCGGCAACGGCAGCGCAGCGGGCACGAGGGCGACGAGGGCGAACGCGACGGGCAGCAGCGCGAGGCGTTCGCGGACGCGCGGCCCGTGGGCCATCGACGGCAGTCGAGCGGGTGCTTGGGGCACCGCTCGCGCCGGGGCGACCGGCGAGCGGGGTAGCGCGGTGAAGGCAGCGGGCATGCGGACTCCTGTGATACGGGTTAGATTAACCCGCCCGCCCGCCGGATGCTGCGATGTGCGGGGGCTGCCGGCACCGAGGCGCGCGCGTCGTGCGCGCGGTGAGCGTGGGGGCGGTGGTCGCTTCCCGGCGCGCGTGGGTCGATGAGTGAGGCGCGCGAGCCGCCGGGTGCTCGCGCGGGGGGGCAGGCCGTGCGGCCCGGGCCGGGGATCGCGTGTCGCATCAGGGGCACCGCGCTCGCCGACGAGGCCTGCGCGCCCTCTACAAACGGAGGATGTCGATGTCGAGCCTGCAGCCCGCGTTACCTCATGCCGAGTCGGCACCCGGCACCCGCCCGGATGCGGCGGCTTCGGCACCCGCTGCGCGCATCCTGCGCGCCGAGTCCTCCGAGGCCGGGCGGGACCCCGCGCCGGTGAGCGCGACGCCCAGCGCGACCGGTCGCGTGCCGCGCGTGCTCGCGCGCATGCTCTGCCTGGACGATTTCCAGCCCGAGGCGCGGCGCCGATTGCCGCGGCCGATCTACGGCTATGCCGCGGGCGGCTCCGAGACCAACGCGTCGCTGCGCGGCAATCGCACGGCGTTCGACGACTACGTGTTCGTGCCGCGGGTGATGGTGGACGTGTCGCGCCGCGACCTGCGTCGCAGCCTGTTCGGGCGCGAGTATGCGGTGCCCTTCGGGTTCGCTCCGATGGGCGGCACCTCGCTGGGCGGCTTCGATGGTGATCGCGTGCTCGCCCGCGTGGCAGCCGAGTCAGACCTGCCGATGATCCTGAGCGGCGCATCGTTCACCCGCCTCGAGGATGTTCGTGCAGTCGGCCCCACCGCCTGGTTCCAGGGCTACATCTCGGGCGACGAGGAGGAGATCCGGGCGCTGGTCGATCGGGTAGGGCGCGCCGGCTACGACACGCTGGTGGTCACCGCCGACGTGCCGGTTGCCGCCAACCGCGAGAACAACGTGCGCAACGGCTATTCGCAGCCGCTGCGACCCAGCCTGTCGCTCGCCTGGCAGGGCATCACGCATCCACGCTGGCTGATCGGCACGGCGCTGCGCACGCTGCTGGCCTCCGGCATGCCGCATACCGAGAACATGGGCCGCACCCGCGTGCCGCTGGTCTCGAGCACCGGCATGCGCGACCGGGGTCGGCGCGATCGCTTCGACTGGGGACACCTCGCGCTGCTGCGGTCGATCTGGCCGGGCAAGCTGGTCGTGAAGGGCATCCTCAACGGGCAGGATGCGCGCCTCGCGCGCGAACACGGCGTGGACGGCGTGATCGTGTCCAACCACGGCGGCCGCCAGCTCGATGGGGCGGCTGCACCGCTGCATGCGCTGCCCGACGTGGTTGCGCAGGCCGGCGGCATGACCGTGATGATGGACAGCGGCATCCGCCGCGGCACCGACGTGCTCAAGGCGATCGCGCTCGGCGCTCACTTCGTGTTCGTCGGCCGACCCTTCCTGTTCGCCAACGCGGTGGCGGGCGAGGCGGGCGTGCGCCACGCGGTACGGCTGCTGCGCGACGAGGTCGACCGCGATCTCGCGCTGCTGGGGGCACCGTCCATCGACCAGGTGGGCCCGTCGCTGTTGCGCGCCCGCACGCCGGGCGTGCCGATGCCTGCATAGCGACCGACCCGCCACGGCCCTGACCGGGGCGCCACGCGCCCTGGTCGGTCGGCCAGGGTGCCGGCCGGCCGCGCGCGCGGCACGAGGCGTCGGTCGGCACTGCGTCGCGCTGCGCCCGCGCCGGTGGCCGGAGCCCACCCGCGCGGGCCCGTGGGGGCGGCTTACTTGCCCGGGATGCGCACGAGCATCAGCGGGCACGTCGCCCCGCGCATCACGCCTTCGGCAACCGACCCGAACACGAAATGGTCGAAACCCGATCGGCCGTGCGTGCCCATCACGATCAGGTCGGCCTTCCATTTCTTCGCATCGTCGAGGATCACCTTCGCGGCGCGCCGGGTGCCGGCGCTGACCATCCGGCTGTCGACCTTCTGCACGCCCGCCTTGGTCACCGCCTGCTCGGCGTGGGCGACCACGCTCTCGGCGCGCTTCTCGAGGTCGGCCTCGAACTTCTCCAGCTGCTTGATGCTCGGCGCCGTGGAGAGGCCGGCAGCCGTCTGCGAGGCATACAGCTCCGACAACACCGAGACTTCGTGCACGTGCAGCACGCGGACGGTGGCGCCCTGCTCGGCGGCGAACGCCGCGCCCTGGCGCAGGGCGAGCTGCGAGGTCTTGCTGCCGTCGACGGGGATCAGGATGCGCTTGAACATGGTGCGATTCCTCCAGTGGGTCCGGCGAGGCCGGGAAAGCCGGCATGGGGCCGGCGGCTGCTGCGGGTCTGTCATCGGCGGGGGGTAGGCCTGCGCGAGGACACGCCTGCATTCAACCGTGGCCAGGTTGCAGGCCATTTGATGCAGGTCAACCTTCGTGCGGATCCGGCCGCGCACGCTGCAGGCAGGCGGTGCGTGTCGTCGGGTTCGACGACCGGGCGCCGGATCGAGGCGGCTGCTGCGGGGGCGCGCGGTCCGTGCGGGTGCGGGTTGATCGCCGTCGATGCGCGCTGTCGGCGGAAGGACCGGACGGTCGGGGCGCGTGCGTGATGCGCCGACCGGCTGTCCTACCATTCAGTGAAACCGAGTCTCGCGGACCCGGTCGGGTCCGTCCCCAGGCCAGCACCGTCATCTGCGGAGGAAGCACGATGAACCCCGAGCCCGGTACCACCCTGCGCCTGTCCGCGGCCGAACGCGGCTCGCTCGAGGGCACCGATCCTCGCGCCCCACGCGAGGTCGCGCCCCGGCAGCCGCGCGGGTCCCCGACGATCTGGGCGCGCGTGATCGAACGCCTGCTGGTCGAGCTGCGGCATCCGCCGCTGCAGGTGGAGCTGTGGACGGGCGAGGTGCTGCCGGCGAACGTCGATCGGCCGGTCGGCCGGCTGCGCATCAACAGCGTCTCCGCGCTGCTGCGCCTTGCCATCGACCCGCACCTGCAGTTCGGCGAGTGCTACGGCAGCGGCGAGCTGGATCTCGAGGGCGACGTGCCCGGGCTGCTCGAGGCCATCTATCGCGGCGTGTGGCGAGAGGACGGACGCGAGCACTGGCTGCGCCGGCTGGCGATGTCGATGCATCGCGCCCGGACCAACACCCTCGAGGGGTCGCGGCGGAACATCCACGCCCACTACGACCTGGGCAATGCGTTCTACGCGAAGTGGCTGGGGCCGACGATGGCCTACACCTGCGCCTATTACCCCGATCCGCAGGCGGGCCTCGACGCGGCGCAGTTCGCGAAGATGGAACACGTGTGCCGCAAGCTGCGGCTGCGCCCGGGCGAGACCCTGGTCGAGGCCGGATGCGGCTGGGGCTCGCTGGCGCTGCATGCGGCACGCCATCACGGCGTGCGGGTGCGGGCGTTCAACATCTCGCGCGAGCAACTGGCGTGGGCGCGCGAACGCGCCGCGGCCGAGGGGCTCGCCGATCGCGTCGAGTTCGTCGAGGACGACTACCGGAACGCCACCGGTCCGTGCGACGCGTTCGTGTCGGTGGGCATGCTCGAGCACGTGGGCGTCGAGCACTATCCGGGGCTCGGGCGGGTGGTCAAGCGACTGCTGGGGGCGAAGGGGCGGGGCCTGATCCACACGATCGGGCGCAGCCGGGCCGCCCCGATGAACCCGTGGATCGAGCGCCGCATCTTCCCCGGGGCCAATCCGCCCTCGCTCGCGCAGTTGATGACGATCCTCGAGCCCTGCGAGTTCGCGGTGACCGACGTGGAGAACCTGCGCCTGCACTACGCCCGCACGCTCACGCACTGGCTGGAGGCGTTCGAGCGCGCGAGCGCCGAGGTCGCGCAGGCGTTCGACGAGCGCTTCGTGCGCATGTGGCGGCTGTATCTCGCCGGCTCGATCGCCTCGTTCCGAACCGGCGACCTGCAACTCTTCCAGGTCTGCTTCGCCACGCGCGGCAACGACGACGTGCCCTGGACGCGGGATTTCCTGTACGACGAGGACGCGCGCGCCGCGCGCGCGGGGCTGCGGGTACGCCCGCCGGATCGCGTCGAGCCGGCGTATCCGCTGCCAGGCGCGGCGGTGGTCGCCGGGTCCGGCGACGGCGAGGCCGGCGCTCCGGGAGTGCCGCGATGAGCGCCGGGGAGTCGACGCTCCACGCCCCTGTCTCGGAGCCCGGAGCGTCCCCGGCGGGCGGTTTCGGGACGAATGAGGCCGGCGGGCGCAGCCGGACGGTCGGCCGCGAAGCGCAGGGCGAGTGCTTCGACGTGCTGATCGTCGGCGGTGGCCCGGCGGGTTCCACCTGCGCACGCGCATCGAGCGCGGCGGGCCTGTCCGTGGCGGTGCTCGACAAGGCCGTGTTCCCGCGCGACAAGGTCTGCGCGGGTTGGGTCACGCCTGCCGTGATGGAGACGCTGGGGATCGACCTCGACGAGTACGTGTGCCCCGGACCGGATGGCGCGGTGCGCACGCTGCAGCCGATCTCGGCGTTTCGCACCGGCCTGATCGGTGAGACCCCGGTCGACACCGGGTATGCCGAGGTCGTGAGCTACGCGATCCGTCGCTGCGAGTTCGACCACTTCCTGCTCGAGCGCAGCGGCGCGCGACTGCTGCTGGGCGAACCGTTGCGCGAACTGCGCCGCGAGGCAGGGGAGTGGGTGGTGAACGGCCGCTTGCGGGCTCGCCTGCTGGTCGGCGCCGGGGGGCACTTCTGCCCGGTTGCCCGCCATCTGGGTGCTGCGGTGGGCTCAGGCGAGCCCGCCGTGGCTGCGCAGGAGATCGAATACCGGATGGACCCGCGCGAGGCCGCGCAGTGCGCGGTGCGGGAGGACCGACCCGAACTCTACTTCTGCCCTGACCTGAAGGGCTATGGATGGGTCGTGCGCAAGGGCGACTGGCTCAACGTCGGGCTCGGGCGGGACGACCGGCAGCGCCTGTCCTCGCATGTGGCGACGTTCTGCGAGTGGCTGAGGCGCGAGCATCGAGTGCCCGCGGGACTTCCCGCCCGCCTGCACGGGCACGCCTACCTGCTCTATCCACAGGCACCCCGGCGGCTGGCCGCCGAGGGCGTGCTGCTCATCGGGGATGCGGCGGGCCTCGCCTATCCGCAGAGCGGGGAGGGCATCCGCCCGGCCGTCGAGTCGGGCGTGCTTGCGGCGAGTGCGCTGGCGGCGGCGCTGGCTCGGGCCGATCCCGCGGCGCGCGAGGCGGCGCTGGCCGCCTATCCGGCCGCAATGGCTGCGCGCTTCGGGCGACGGTCGGGCCATCCCCCGCCCGTGGCTGCTACGCCCGGTGCGACCGCGGAGGCGCCGGCCGGCTGGCGCGAGCGGCTTCGGGCGCGTCTGGCGCGCGGGCTGCTCGCCCGCGGCTGGTTCGCCCGGCACGTGGTGATCGACCGCTGGTTTCTCCATCGACAGCAGGCAGCGTTGCCGGCGGCCGTCCCCCGGGGGCGCCCGCAGTAGAATCCGCTCCCCGCGCGCCGAGGTCTGGCGCGTCCCGAGGCGCGCTGCGCCGCGGGATCCACCCTGGTCCGGTCATCGCGCCGGCGGAGAGCGTCATGGCGTCGCACCCCCCCATCGACAAGAGCAGCGTTCGCTTCCTGCTGCTGGAGAACATCCACCCGAACGCGGTGGAGGTCCTGCACGAGAACGGCTACCGCAATATCGTCCAGCACCCGAAGTCGCTGGCCGAGGACGCGCTGATCGAGGCGCTGGCCGAGGTGGATTTCCTCGGCATCCGCTCTCAGACCCAGGTGACCGAGCGCGTGCTGCGCAACGCGCCGCGCCTGACGGCGGTCGGCTGCTTCTGCATCGGCGTCAACCAGGTCGACCTCGACACGGCGGCCGAACTCGGGCTGCCGGTGTTCAATGCGCCGTTCTCCAACACCCGCAGCGTGGCCGAACTGGTGGTGGCCGAGACGGTGATGCTCATGCGCGGCATCTTCCCGAAGAACGCGGCGGCGCACCGGGGGACCTGGATCAAGTCGGCCGCGGGCAGCTACGAGGTGCGCGGCAAGACGCTGGGCATCGTCGGCTACGGCAACATCGGCAAGCAGGTGGGCATCCTCGCCGAGCACCTGGGCATGCGGGTGATCTTCCATGACGTGGAGGCCAAGCTGCCGCTGGGCAACGCGCGCCAGGTCGCGACCCTCGACCTGCTGCTGTCCGAGGCCGACGTGGTGACGCTGCACGTGCCCGAGACCGACCAGACCCGCAACCTGTTCGATGCGCCTCGGCTCGCCTCGATGCGGGCGGGCAGCCACCTGATCAACGCCTCGCGCGGCACGGTGGTCGACATCGACGCGCTGGCCGACGCGCTGCAGTCCGGACACGTCGCGGGGGCCGCGCTCGACGTGTTCCCGGTCGAGCCCAAGGGCAACGACGACCGCTTCGCCTCGCCGCTCGCCCGCTTCGACAACGTGATCCTCACGCCGCACATCGGCGGGTCGACCGCCGAGGCGCAGGCCAACATCGGCATCGAGGTCACCGACAAGCTGGTGCGCTACTGCGACAACGGCTCCACGCTCACGGCCGTCAACTTCCCCGAGGTGACCCTGCCCGAACACCCGGGCGTGTGTCGCCTGCTCCACGTGCACCGCAACGTGCCGGGCGTGCTGGCGGCGATCAACGAGCGCTTCAGCGCCCGGGGCATCAACATCAGCGGCCAGTACCTGCAGACCCGCGGCCCGCTCGGCTACTGCGTGATGGACATCGACGCCGCGGCCAGCAGCGTCGCGCTCGAGGAACTGCAGGCGGTTCCGGGCACGATACGTTGCCGGCTGCTCACCCACGGCTGAGCGAGGGGCTCGCGGCTGATCATGGCCGCGCCGCCCCCTGCCGCGATCGGGGGCAGGGGACCGGCAAGGGGCGCGTTCGCGCCGCGGTGTCTCAGGGGTGCGCGGCCTGCGACCGGGGCGCGCGAGCGGCGGGCAGCATCTTCACGCCCGGCAGTCCGCAGTCGCGAACGATGGCCGCCAGCGCCTCGATGGCGGCCATGCGGGCATACGACCGACGGCAGGCGAGCACGACGCGTCGGCTCGGCGCGGGCGAGGCGAACGGCCGATAGGCGACCAGGTCGCCCCGGCGCGCCGCCTGCGGCGCGGCGCTGGCGGGGATTACGGTGATGCCGAGCCCGCTGGCCACCATCTGGCGCAGCGTTTCGAGCGAGGTGCCTTCGAAGGTGCGACGGATGCCGTCCGATCCGCTCTGGAAGCGACCGGCTTCCGGGCAGAACTCCAGCACCTGGTCGCGCAGGCAGTGTCCCGCGCCCAGCATCAGCATGGTCTGCTCGCGCAGCAGTGCCGGGTCGATGGCTCTCGATTTCGTCCATGCGTGCGAGGCCGGCAGTGCCACCACGAAGGGCTCGTCGAAGAGCGCGATCTCGGTGAGACCCGGTTCCGAGTAGGGCAGCGCGATCAGGGCCGCATCGATCTCGCCCTGGCGCAGGCGCTCGAGCAGCACATGCGTGTAGCCCTCCTCGAGTACCAGCGGCATGCGCGGGTAGCGGCGCACCATGTGCGGGACCAGTCGCGGCAGCAGGTAGGGCGCGATCGTGTAGATCGCACCCAGGCGCAGCGGACCGGACAGCGGGTCCTTGCCTGCGCGGGCGATCTCGGGGATCGCCGCGGCCTGCTCGAGCACGCGCTGGGCCTGGGCGACGACCTGCGCGCCCACCGGGGTCAGCGCGACCTCGCCGGTGCCGCGCTCGAACAGCGGGAGTCCGAGTTCCTCCTCCAGGCGCTTGACCGCCACGCTCAGCGTGGGTTGGGAGACGAAGCAGGCGGCGGCCGCCCGGGCGAAGTGGCGCTCGCGCGCGAGGGCGACGATGTAGCGGAGTTCGGTGAGGGTCATGGGTGGCAAGGGGTCCGGGGAGGGGTACTCGACTCGGGGCGGCGAGGTCTGCACCGCCCGATGGGCAGCCGCCTGCGGGCTGCGGTGGGTCGGCGGTGGGCGGGTGCGGCACCCGGAGGGGCCCGGCGCCGGGCTTCGGGCCGGGGCTGCGATCGGCCGGGCTGCAGCGGGGCGGGCAGGCGGCCAGCGGCACCGGGCTCGGGTGCGCATGGACGCGGGGACATCAGGACGTGGGGACGTAGGGACGTAAGGGCGAAGTGGCGCAGGAACGCAGGGACGAAGGGACGGAGGGCGATCGACTTAGGCTATTACTATCGAAGTATTCATTAAATACGATTGGAAGTCAAAAACGAATAGCCATACTGTATCGAGCGTGCAGCAGTGCTCGCGTCCTCGACGAAGAAGACGCCCGCCTGCGGAGAGCAAACCCCTTCCCGATAACCGCGCGATCCGCGCGCCCCAGCACAGGAGTCAACATGAAGACCGTCGGACAGAAACTCGAAGCCTTCAGCGTGGTCGGCGTCAAGCCGGGCTTCAACCAGCACGAGGAGAACGGCGAGTCGGCGTTCGAGGCGATCACCGAGGCCTCGTTTCCCGGCAAGTGGAAGGTGATCTACTTCTACCCGAAGGATTTCACCTTCGTCTGCCCCACCGAGATCGTCGAGTTCGGCAAGCTCGCCGCGCAGTTCGACGAGCGCGATGCCGTGCTGATGGGTGGCAGCACCGACAACGAGTTCTGCAAGCTCGCCTGGCGACGCGATCACAAGGACCTCGATCGCCTCAACCACTGGGCCTTCGGGGACGTGACCGGCTCGCTGATCGACATGCTGGGCGTGCGCGATCCGCAGGCGGGCGTGGCCCTTCGCGCGACCTTCATCGTCGACCCCGACAACGTGATCCAGCACGTCTCGGTCAACAACCTCAATGTCGGCCGCAACCCGACCGAGGTCCTGCGCGTGCTCGACGGCCTGCAGACCGACGAGCTGTGCCCGTGCAACCGCGCGGTGGGCGGCGCCACGCTCTGACCACCTTGCCGCGAGGCCGCCGGCACGGCGATCCCGTGCGGTGACCTCGGTCGAGGCGGAGGGCGACCCGCCCACCGCCCCGACCGGAGCGGCACCCGGCCGAATGGACGTCGAGCCAGGACGGCGGCTCGACCCCCATCCGCCGCGTCCGCAGCGCCGGGAGCCGGTCCGGCCGCAGCCTCGAGCCGGCATCGACGGCCCGGCATCGCCGACCCGGCATCGCCGACCCGTCTTCGCCGATCCCGTTCCCTCTACCGTTTTCCTTTTCCCCCCTTTCCCTCGATCCGGAGCCCGATCATGGAATTCCTCAACCCCATCAAGGCCGGCATTCCCGACTACGCGAAGGACGTGCGGCTGAACCTCGACGGCGTGATCGCCCGGTCCTCGCTGGCCGACACCGAAGCGCTGGGCGTCGCGCTGGCCGCCGCCTTCGCCGCCAAGAGCGACGCGCTGGTCGCAGCGTTCCGGGCGCAGCTGCCGCAGGCCGATGCCTCGGCCGCGCTCGCCGCCGCCTCCATCATGGGCATGACCAACGCCTGGTACTCGTACATCGACATGGCCGAGGATGCGGCGATCAAGACCACGGCCGCGCAGTTGCGCATGAATGCCTACCAGAACCACGGCGGCACGACGCGCCGCAGCTTCGAGGCCTACGCTCTGTCGGCGAGCATCGTCGGCAAGTGCCGGTTCTGCGTGAGCTCCCACGTGGCTGTGCTGCGCAAGGAGGGTCTGGGCGACACCGAACTGCGCGACATCGGCCGGATCGCAGCGGTGGTCAACGCGGCCGCGCAGGTGCTCGCAGCCGAGGCCCGCCCGGCGGCTGCCTGATCGCCCGCGGCGCGGACGCGGGGCGATCCGGTCAGGGCGTGCCGCGCCGCGGTACACTCGGCCCTGCCGTCAGGGTGTAGCTCAGCCTGGTAGAGCGCGTGCCTTGGGCGCACGAGGTCGCAGGTTCGAATCCTGTCTCCCTGACCAGATCCTACCCGCTGGAGTCGTCGGTAGAGGATCCGCGGTCGGGCGTGCGGGCCTCAGTCTCCGTCGCTGCGCCCGAGGCCGCCGCGAACCCGCTCGACCCGGGCGGCGCTGGCGGGCGTCACGCCCGACCCGAGGACCACGCCTGCGTCGTGAAGGCCACCGATGGCGGCGTCATCCCCATCGCCGTGCTGGCGCCGGGTGCGACGCGTGGGGGGGGCGCGACGCACGGCTTCGCGTGGCCGTGTGCGAGCGGCTGCGGTATCGTGCGCGCGTGTCTTCTTCACTGCCTGCCATGAGCCGATCGCCCAGCCTCGACATTGCCCACCTGCGCAAGGACTACG
>Ga0315900_10010280_pt1 | contig 11739 bp, 7 predicted proteins | sample LakEriMetagenome_FD_203521 | JGI IMG/M metagenome (GOLD analysis project Ga0315900, IMG submission 203521) | Freshwater fungal communities from buoy surface, Lake Erie, Ohio, United States - Buoy 12 MA114 | ecosystem: Environmental > Aquatic > Freshwater > Lake > Lake biofilm | place: USA: Lake...
GGTCACCCAGCAGGGCAGCGCGAACCTGGCGGGTGTCATCGAGGGCGATCCCTCGTTTCAGGAGACCGTGGCCGAACGCTGCCGGCTGGACGTCCGGGCCCTGGTCGAGGCGCATCGGAAAAGCGGGGTGACGGAACCGCTGTCCACGCTGGTGCTTGGCTGCACGCACTTTCCGCTGGTGCAGCCGGACATTGACGCCGCCTTTCAGGCCCTGCGCCTTGAGTCGGCCCTCGCGGATGTCATCGCTCCCCGCATGGAGTATGTGAACCCAGCCGAGTGGACGGCCCGGGAGCTGTTTCGTGAGCTGGCCAGGGCGGGGTTGCGGGGCGGGGCGGGAAACCGGATGAAGGACAGTTTTTATCTTTCCATCCCGAACCCCCTGCGCAGGGATCTGCCGCTGACTCCGGATGGAGGCCTGGAGAAGGAGTTCAAGTATTCCCGGCCGCCTGGAGGGCTTGGGCGCGAGGACACTGTCAACATGCCGATGACTCTGGAATGCATTCCGGCGAGCACGCGCAAGCTGATTGAAAGCCGGTTGCCGCAGGTTTGGGGGAGGTTGAAATCCGAAGCTCGAAATCCGAATGATGAATGACGGGCGCCGGGCCTGCTGCCTCGAAGTTCGGATTTCGGGTTTCGAAATTCGGTTTTTTATGAACCCGGCCGTGCACAGGCGCCTGGGGCTCACCCGGAAAACGGTTGGATCCGGTGTTCGGTCTTGTTGCCGGATTCACAGCTGTGGTTGATCCATCCCGTGCAGGGAGGAATCAATGAGAAACCTCGGAGGGTGCGTCCAGCTCCTTGGGAGGCCAGAAGGCGACAACGAGGAGCACGGTGGCGGCAAGGGCAAGGCCGGTGGGCCAGAGGAAGAGTTCCTTGTAGTTCACGCTGCCATCGGCGGCGGTCAGCTTGCCCTGAAGGGGGATGAAGAGCCATTTGGCGGCCAGGTCGCCCAGGCCGAGCACGAGCAGGTTGAAAAGCCCCTGCGCGCTGGATCGGACGTCTTTCGGGAAGGCGGCGTCGATGAAGATGTAGAGCGTGGCGAAGAAGAAGGCGTAGCAGATGCCGTGCAGGACCTGCACAACGATGATCATGGTCTGGTTCTGCGGCATGAAGGCGAAGACCGAGAAGCGTGCGGCGTGGCCAAGGATGCCAAGGATCATGGTTGTCTTCCAGCCCATGCGGGAGAGGAACCATCCCAGCACCGCCATGGTGGCGATTTCAGCGATCTGGCCGATGCTCATCACGGGCATGATCCACTCAGGGGCGATGCCGACCGTCTTGCTTCCCAGGAAGCCGCCCGCCATCAGGAAGTAGCCGTTGTGGATGGTTGAGTCGATGAAGGTCACGATGAAGAGCACCAGCAGGAAGGGTTTGCTGAGGAATCGGGCCGCCTTCAGCCAGGCAAAGCCGCCTTCACCGGCGGCGGCAGGTTTGGCGGGGGTGTGGGGCAGGCTGAGGCTGAACACGGCCAGGACGAGCGAGGAGACTCCCGAGATCACAAAGATGTAGCGGCTTGCCGCCACGGCTTCGGCACCGCTTTTGCCCTGAAGGATGAAGTAAAGCGGCCAGGCGGCGAGGATCCAGCCGATGGTGCCGCCCATGCGCACCAGGCCAAACTCCTTCTGGGCATTCTTCAGGTGGGTGAAGGCGATGGAGTTGGAGACGGAGATGGTCGGCACATAGAGGAGGGAATGCACCAGCATCAGGCTGAAGAAGGTGGTGAAGTCCTTGGCCCAGAACATGCCCAGGATGGCGGCGCCTCCGATCAAATGGCTGAAGGCCATGAATTTCTCGGCGGCAAAGCTGCGGTCGGCGAACTGGTTGCTGAAGAAGATGCCCACCACGGAGGCGATGGCGAAGGCGCTGCCCACCCAGGTGATCTGCATGTCCGTGAAATTCAGCCCGTCCTTGCCCATGTAGCCCCAGATGAGCGGCAGCCAGGCCCCCCAGATGAAGAACTCGAGGACCATCATGACGAACAGTTTCTTGGCGGCGGGTGATTTCATAAAATGCGCGCGGAGGCTAGGGACATACGGAAGCCGAGGCAAGGTTTAACATCCGGGTTTCAGGAGCCATGCTTGAGGAGAGGGCTTTCGAAGCCGGAGAGCGTAAGATTTGTAGATGCAGGATTCACAGGATTGGCATGATTGAGAGGACAGGGCCCAATCCGGGTTGTCTGAGAATCCGGTGAATGCTCTCATGGATTCCAGGGGGACGCCTTGGATGGTGCGTTTCATCCGCGAGACATGCCTGGATGCCTGCCTTGCTCTCAAGGCCTTCAGGCCAGCAGGTCGCGGATCACGTGGCCATGCACATCAGTCAGGCGGCGGTCGAGGCCGTTGTGCCTGACCGTGAGCTTTTCATGGTCGATGCCGAGCAGGTGGAGAAGCGTGGCGTGGATGTCGTAGCAGGTGGTCGGATTGGAGCGGTCGAGCGGCTTGTAGCCCCAGGCGTCGGATTCACCGGCCACGACACCGCCCTTGATGCCGCCGCCGCAGAGCCAGTTGGTGAAGACATAGGGGTTGTGGTCGCGGCCCCTGCCGCCCTGGGTGCTGGGCATGCGGCCGAACTCGGTGGTCCAGAGGATGATCGTCTCCTCCAGCAGGCCGCGCTGCTTCAGGTCCTGAATGAGCGCGGCGACCGCCTTCGCCATGCCCCAGGCCAGCGGGCCGTGGTCGCGCTCGACATCCTCGTGCGAGTCCCAGTTGCGGCGGGGGAAGCCGTTGTCGTTGCCGCTCCAGATCTGCACAAAGCGGACGCCGCGTTCAAGCAGGCGGCGTGCGGCGAGACACTTGCGGCCCATGTAGTCGGCCTCCTCCTCCGGGTTGATCTCGGCGGGCCAGACTTTTCGGTGCTCCTGAATGCCGTACATTGTCTTGATGTGCTCCGGCTCCCTGGAGATGTCGAGCGCCTCGGGGGCGGCGAGCTGCATGCGAGCGGCGAGCTCGTAGCTCTGGATGCGTGACTCGAGGCGTGTGTCCTCCCCGCGTGAGGCCGCATGGCGGCGGTTCAGCTGCTCCAGCAGCGAGAAGCCCTCACGGTCGGCCCGGGCGCTGATGTAGCGGCCGCTTTTGTGCGGGAAGAGGTCGGCGATGGGCGTCTCGGCACCTGGCTGGATGAGGGTGCCTGCGTGCTGGGACGGCAGGAAGGCCGAGTCCCAGTTCTTGGGGCCGTTGGAGGCAAAGCCGCGGTGGTCAGGCAACACCACGAAGGTGGGCAGGTTGTCGCTGAGCGAGCCGAGGGCGTAGCTGACCCAGCAGCCGACGCCGGGGAAGCCGGGCAGGTTGAAGCCTGTGGCCTGGAGCAGCGTGCCCTGGGAGTGCACGCCGGTCTTGCCGACCATGTTGTGAACGAAGGCGAGGTCATCGGCGCAGGCGCCGAGCGGGGCGACGGCGTCGCTGAGCCTTTTGCCGCAGCGACCGTAGGGCTTGAAGTCCCAGACCGGTTTCTTCCAGGGGCCGAGGCCGTTTTGGAAAGCCTCCACCGCCTCGCCGAAATCGGAGGGTTCACCATGATGCTTCACCAGCTCCGGCTTGTGGTCGAAGAGATCGATGTGGCTGGCCGCGCCGGCCATGAAGAGCTGGACCACGCGTTTTGCCCTTGGGATGACGACCTGGGAGCGGTGACGTGTTTCCGCAGCCTGCAGCGAGGTGAAGGCCAGGGCGCCGAAACCCTGTCCGGTGGTCTGGAGAAGCTGGCGGCGGCTGAACATGAAGATGGTTAGTCCGGGAATACGCGGGTTGCCAGCCGCGCCTTGTCACGCATTTGCGGCTCACTTCAGCACCAGCCAGGGCATCCAGAAGGCCTGGGCCGCGACAAGCAGCCCCATGAGCAGCGCGAGGGCGATGCTGTGCCAGAAGACGCTGCGCAGCACGGTGCCGGCGTCCGGGCTGCCGGGATGGCCGCCCGTGGCGACGCTGGCGACGACGATGCTCTGGGCGTCGATCATCTTGCCCATGACGCCGCCGCTGCTGTTGGAGGCGGCCATGTGCACGGGGGAGAGGCCGAGCTGGGCGGCGGTGACCTGCTGGAGGTTGCCGAACAAAACGTTCGACGACGTGTCGCTGCCGGTGAGCGCCACCCCAAGCCAGCCGATGATGGGCGAGAAGAAGGGGAAGAACGTGCCGGTGGAGGCCATCATCAGGCCCATGGTCGTGTCGGTGCCGCTGTAGCGGGTGACATAGCCGAGGGCGAGCATGAGGGAGATGGTGAGAAGGGACACACGCAGCCTCCAGACCGTGACGGCATACAGCCTGGCGATGCGCATGGGACCGAGGCCCAGGCAGAGGCCGGCGAGCACTCCGGCGAGCAGTGCGGCGGTGCCGGTGGCGGAAGTCAGGTTCAGCTTGAACACGGCCTTCTCCAGTTCGGCATGAGGCACGACGGGCGGCACTTTTTCCACGGCCTTGTGAAGCATCGGCACCTCGAACTCCAGATTGAACCACGAGTTCAGCCCCTGCTTCATCTGCGGCATGCCCCACAGGAAGACCAGGGAGGTAAGGAAGATCCAGGGCAGCCAGGCCTTCAATGCGCCGGGAGCGGACGCCTGCACCTGGGGCTCCTGCTCGACGTCGCCGGGTTTCCAGACCTTCATGAACAGGATGAGCACCAGCATGGAGGCGGCCGCGCTGACGATGTCGACCAGCCAGGGGCCGTGGAAGTTGCTCATCACGAACTGCATCAGGCCGAAGCTGAGGCCGGTGGCCAGGCAGGCGGGCCAGACGCCCAGCATGCCGCGCCAGCCGGCCTGGGCGGCGACGAGCCAGAAGGGGACGATGAGCGAGAACAGCGGCAGCTGCCTGCCGACCATGGAGCTGAGCTTGAGGAGATCGAGGCCCGTGATGTCGGCCAGGGTGGTCAGCGGGGTTCCGAGCGAGCCGAAGGCGACGGGGGCGGTGTTGCCGATGAGTGCCAGCTTGGCGGCTTCAAGCGGCTTGAAGCCGAGGCCGATCATGAGTGCGCCTGTGATGGCCACGGGGGCGCCAAAGCCGGCCGCGCCCTCGATGAAGGCACCGAAGCTGAAGGCGATGAGCAGCGCCTGGATGCGTCGGTCACCGGAGACTCCGGCGATCTGGCGCTGGAGCACGGCGAACTGTCCCGTCTCCACGCTGAGGTTGTAGACGAACATGGCGTTCAGCACGATCCAGCCGATGGGGAACAGGCCGAAGGCGGCGCCGTTCAACGCGGCCATGCCGGCCAGCTGGGCGGGCATGTGATAGACAAAGACGGCGATCACGGCCGCGACCAGAAGGCCGGCGAGGGCGGCGAGCTGGGCGCGCACATGCCAGATGGCCAGCAGTCCGAGAAGCACCACGACCGGCAGCGCTGCGACGAGCGAGGAGAGGATCAGGTTGCCGAGAGGATCGTAGTTTTGAGACCAGGTCATGAAAGGGGCGGATGCCTGGCACACTGGAGCTGGGTGACGTGTTTCGCCAGGAAGGAAGTTTATGGCCGGATCGAGCGTGGACGCGCCACCGTCGAATGCCCAATGTCCGGGTTCCAATGACCAGGGAATGACCGATGCGTTAAGGTTCAAGTCTGGCGGAGCAGGGGGGCAAAGCCGTCATGAGCCTCATGTCGTAAATGTCGAGGAAGGCTTGGGCGCACGATGCGGGCGCGCAGGCTCAAGGTGTGGGAAAACCGTTTTTCAACAGGCTGTCGGGTGCGGGCGCCTCATGCTCGCCGCTGATTTCCACGCCGGTTGCCGATCTGCCCTGCACGAACTGCACACGCTGGCCGATGTCGCCGCCATAGCCCAGGCGGATCAGTTTCAGCACCTCGATCCTGTCCTCGGCTCGCACGACTGTCTGAGTGTCGAAGATGGCGCAGTCCGTGACCGTGACATGGGCTCCGCCGCGCGGGCCGGGACCTCGGGCGCGGATGGCGATTTGATTGTTTTGGAAAACGCAGCGGCTGACCTCGGCATCGACATTCTCCTTTAAATTGAGGGCGGCGACGTTGTCGATCTGCGCAGGCTGATTCCATCCATGGAAGTGGCAGTCGCGGATGATGAGCTGGCAGCGGGGGCCGTCGGACTTCACCTTGGTGTCGATGGCGTTTTCACCCGGACGCTGTCCCGCCTTGAAGCCCGCCATGTCGGATTCGAGGGGGCTGGTCCAGAGCGTGCAGTTTTCCACCACGATTTTGCCCGAGGACCTTCGGTCGGGGTCGAACTGGATGCAGTCGCCGGAGGGATGGGAGATGTCGCAGTTGCGGATGGTGATGTCGGCCCAGCGTCCGGAGATGCCGTGGGCGTCCTGCTGGTTCTCGTAGGATCCGTTGAGCAGGTGATGGATGCGGCAGTTTTCGATGATGACGCGGCTGCCGAAGACACCCACGGCGTTGCCGCTGCTGTGGCGGATTTCACAGTTGCGCAGGGTGACGTCGTCGGCCGTGATCTTGACCAGGTTGCCGTTTTTCCAGCCGCCGTCGATGACCAGGTTTTCATAGGTGCCAGGCCGGGTGATTTCCAGCCGGTCGAGGGTTTTGGCATCCGGAGGCGCGCCGGTTTTTCCGCGCACGCCCACCTGGGCCTGAAGGGCTGCGGGAAGGGTCAGGAAAAGCAGGAGCTTCGAGGCGGCTTTCATCGGGTGCTGGAGGGATCTTTTTCAAGTTTGGGAGGGGCTTCCAGAAGGCCGATCACGGCCCAGCAGGCGCCCCAGTAGGTGGCGGTTTTGTTGATCTTGTTGTCATCCCTCGCGCGCGTGCTGGGAACGGGCCAGGAGCCGTCGACCTGCTGGGTTCGACGCAGGAAATCCACGGCGCTTTTTCTCTCCGGAGCATCGGCCGTCATGCCGGTGCGGGCGAGGGCGAAAAGGGCGAGGCCTGTGCCGAAGGCGTCGCCGGGGGCGTCAACGAGCCAGCCCCAGCTGCCATCCTTATGCTGGAATTTGATCAGGGTTTCACGCAGGGCCGGATTCTCAGGCTGGAGCAGCAGTCGCTGGGCGTGCCATTCCGTGCTTTGACCGGGTGCGGCGGATGCAAGAAAGGATTCGGCGCGCCGCAGGGCTTCATCGGGTGGAGGATCGCCGCCCGGTTTGCTTAGGGCAAGCAGCACCCATTGAGTGGTGACCTCATGGATTTCACGGGCGGGACGTTTGCCGAGCGGCAGCTGGCCGCCGGCCTTCCAGGAGCCGTCAGCCTGCTGGTTTTTCAGCAGCAGCCTGCGGAAGTCATCCTTCCAGGAGGCGGCGCCCTCCTCGCTGCCAAGCAGCAGAAAGCTCATCGTGTCGATGTTGGCGGCCGAAACCTTGTCGACGCCCTCCTTGTCACCGCTCTGGTTCCAGTGTCGCCAGTCCACGGCCCAGGGCGTCCAGGTGGAGGCCTGGGTGCGGTCAGCGTCCAGGCCGAGCCTGGCCGCACGGTTCAGGCTCCAGAGCATGCCGGGCACCTGATGGCAGCTCGCGCACTGGCGGTCCTCGATCCAGGCCAGCCCTTTTTCCTTGATGTAGGGCAGGCTGCGAGCGGCGATGTCCCAGGCTTCATCCGCGCAGGCCTGCTGCAGGCAGAGGAGCAGAAGCAGGGCGGGCAGTTCTTTCATGGCGGCTGGCATGGCTAACGGTGCGACCCGCGGTGTTTTTCCTCAATCTGGCCAAGGACGGCTGGGTGATCCTCATTTACAGGGAAGCGTCCCTGCCGTTTCCTGGCCTCGTATCCGGATGGTGCCCCTGGTTCCACGGAGTGTGACAAGACCTGCCTGATCTCATGTTGATGAAAACGCCGCCGCCTTCGAAATTGCGTGTCTGTCTGGCCGTGCTTGCGGCCGCCGCCGGGCTTTCCTCATGCACCCTGGGGCCTGACTTCAGGCTTCCTGAACTGAAGCTTGGCAAGGGCTGGAGAAGCCGGGCGGATGTCAGCGACGTGCCATTGCCGGATGAATGGTGGACGTTGTACCGCAGCCCGGTGCTCAACCGGCTAGTCGAACAGGCGCTGGTGAACAACCAGGATCTGGCCGGGGCGCTGGCGCGTGTGGAAACCGCGCGTGCCATGACAGGGGTGGAAAAGTCCTCCTGGCTGCCACAGTTTGGCATGCAGAACGCCATGACGCTGGAGCGAGTCTCCGGCAGCAGCTTCGGCGCGAACCTTCCGGCGGGCATTCCTCTGCCCAACCTTGAGCGTGACCGCCATCAGGGGTTCCTGACGCTGAACTACGAGCTCGACCTCTGGGGCAAGGTCCGGCGTTCGGTGGAGGCGGCGAGGGCGCGGGAAGGCGCCGCGGTCGAACAGCTGGCCGCAAGGCGGCTGGTGGTGGCTGCGGAGGTCGCCCGCACCTGCTTCCTGGTCGCGTCCCTGGACGCCCAGCGCCAGATCCTGAGGGAGACGATTGCCCTGAGGGAGGAGGCCTTGAAGCTCCAGCAGAGCCGCTTTGAAGGCGGGCTGGCGAATGAAATGGATGTCGCGAGGGCGCGCACGGAACTGGCGCTGGCCGACAACGACCAGGTTGCGGTGCGGCGGCAGCGTGACAACGCGGTGAACGCGCTGGCCCTGCTCTGCGGCAGCGCACCGGCCGACTTCAGGCTGCCTTCAGGCCTGTCCCTGCCGGGCATGCCCCGCGTCGGCCCGGGCGTGCCGAGCACGCTCCTGCAGAGGCGTCCGGACCTGCGCGTTGCCGAACAAAATCTGCGGGAAGCCAACGCCGGCATCGGGGTGGCGAAGGCGGCGTTCTATCCAAGCTTCACGCTGGTCGGCAGCGGCGGCATCGAGAGCATCGGTGCGGAGGACTTTCTCGACTGGAAGAACAAGGCGGGCACCTTCGGTCCGAACCTCACCGTGCCCCTGTTCCAGGGCGGCAGGCTGCGCGGCAACCTGCGTGCCGCCTACGCCAGGCATGACGAAAGCGTCGCCGCCTACCGCCAGTCCCTGCTGACCGCGCTGCAGGAGGTGGAGAACGCCATGGTCGATGTGAATGCCTACGGCGCCCAGCGTCGCCATGTGGACACCGCCATCGAGGCCGCGAAGGAGACGAGCCGGCTGGCGCGTCTGCGCTACGACAAGGGGCTGGCCAGCTACTTTGAGGTGGTGGACGCCGACCGGACGGTGCTCAACACACGCCTGCTTCAGGCCCAGCTCGACGGCCAGAGACTCACCGCCAGCGTGCAGCTGATCCGCTCGCTGGGCGGAGGCTGGGCGCCGAAGTGAGGAGGCGGAGACGCGATGGTTGACCCTGTTCATGCTTTTAGATAGGCTGGCAGGGTGAAAAGTCCGGTTCATCACCCGCTGCTTCCGGGCTTCGTCCTGGCGCTCCTTCTCCTCCTGGCATGGCTGGCTTTGCGGAATGAGCCGAAGGTTGAGGCACCGCGCATGTCGCCGACGCCGGTTCTGAGGGAGGGGCCTGCCGCCCTGGCTTCAGGGGAGTCTGCGCCCGGGCCGCCCAGACGTGAGTTCCCCATGGAAAACCCAGCCTCGCAGGATCCATCAGAGCGGGTGCTGGCCGCGGGGCATGTGATTCAGGAGCGGTTGCGACCTTCGCCCACCGCAGGGCGCTGGCTGCGTGAGCGTCTGGTGCGTTCAGGCATCCAGGAGAGGCTGCTTCATGTGAAGGAGGACTGGCAGGACGATTCGGCGGCGGGGCGCTGGCTCATCCGCGGTCGTGGCATCTACCTGGCCGACCAGATGATTGTGAGGGCCGTTGAGGGAGTGCCCCGGTACAGTCTTCAGGCCGGCCTTGGTGCTGCGGGCATGAGCTTGCTGAAGGCGGTCGCGAAAGACCTCTACACTGTCCGGATTCCTGCCGACGGGCTGGATGCCCATGAGCGTGCCCTGGCGGCGTTGAATGATATGCCGGAGCTGGTGCGGGAGGCGGAGCCTGATGGAGTGGGCTTTGGGGCTGGGACGCCGAATGACAGCAGCTTTTCCGTGCAATGGGGGCATCACAACACCGGTCAGTCAGGGGGCACCGTGGATGCGGATGTCGATGCGCCGGAATTCTGGGACATCCTGGAATCCACGCCAGGCCTGGTGGTGGCGGTTCTCGACTCCGGGCTGAACATGACGCACCCGGATCTGCTGGGCCTGGCCTGGACTCATCCTGGCGAGACGGCCGGCGACGGCATCGACAACGACGGCAACGGTCGTGTTGATGATGTGAACGGCTGGGATTTTGTGAACGGTGACAACAATCCCACGGATGATCACGGCCACGGCTCGAACGTCACCGGCATCATCGCCGCGACGCGGAACAATGCGACGGGTGTCGCGGGCATGATCGGCGGTGTGAAGGTGCTGGTCTGCAAGATTCTCAATGCCAACAACTCCGGGCTGACCTCCAACCTCATCGCCGCCACCACCTATGCCAGGCTGCTGGGCGTGCCAGTGATGAACCTGTCGCTGCAGAATTATCCGTTCAGCAGCAGCCTGAACACCGAGTTCACCGCCTGCCAGACCGCGGGCATCCTGCTGAGCATCTGCGCGGGCAACCAGGGCGTGGACAACGACGTCACGCCCAATTATCCGAGCTGCTACACGCAGGACAATGTCATTGCCGTCGGCAACCATGACCGGACTGACGCCCGCTATTCGGGGTCAAATTATGGCGATGTCAGCGTGGATCTTTTTGCGCCTGGAACGAGCATTCTTTCACCGGTGCTGGGGACGGCGTACTCCTATTACACGGGAACCTCCCAGGCCACGCCCTATGTCACGGCCGTGGCCCTGGCGATCAAGTATCTGAACCCATCCTGGCAGGCTGCGGAGATCAAGAACAGCATTCTTGCCTCGGTGGTCACGCGCCCTGCCTATGGAGGAATCTGCCTGACCGGGGGGCGCCTGAACGCCGTCACCGCCGTGTCCCATGCCCTGCGTCAGCTGCCGCTGCGTGACAGTGATGAAGATGGTTATTCCAACCTGTTGGAGTATGCCGCCGGCACGCGCCTTGACTCCGCCCATGTCCGGCCGCGGGTCAGCCTGGGAATCTCGGCGGGATTCTTCAGGGCGGCGGTACCCTTCGTCTCCCGGCCAGATGCCGCGCTGGAGGTGGAGCGCTCCGAGGACCTCGGAAACTGGCAGGCCTCCGGAGTCACCGGCTTCAGCAGCGGATCGGTGATTGAAGGCGGCATTCCTGAGGATGGCTCGCTCGGAAGGTATCTGCGCATCCGTGCGGTGGCCGCTCCTTGAGCTGAGGTGAAGCGGGAAGGGGGCCTGTGTGTTTTACGGAGGGGTCGAGTTTAGCCGAGGCACGACAACGGCATGCCATGGGCGATGACTATAAATGCGGCAACATGACAGAACACGGTATCACTCGGATTTCAGGGTGAGGTGGATTGGCTTTCCAAGTTCCTCCTGCCAGGGCTTCAGGCCCATTGGCCTTGATCCGCTTTCGCTTCGCCACAAGGCTGCACGCCTCAGCTTCCTCCGAGCCGGAGGCACGTGAGAAATGAGCCTGGGGTCAAACGAACAAAGCGAGTGAGAACCCCAGGACCAGGACCCCATACCCACGTCCCACCATCAACGCGTCCTGGAAGGACGCGAGAGGCCATCGCCAAGCCTTTGCAGCTGCCATGCCCGAACCGCTCCCTTCTCGCGCCCATCCTGGGCGCAGCCCGAGTTCGGTGATGGTTAGGCCAAATCGATCCGGTGGTTCTCGCTCGCCAAGCCTCGCTTCACCACCGGCTGATTTCCCGCGAGCCTCCGGCTCGATGAATCCAACATCATGACCGAACACCGAATCACTGGGCCACAAGGCTGCACGCCTCAGTTTCCTCGGAGCCGGAGGCTCGAGAGACATTAGCCTGGAGTGAAACT
>Ga0315900_10010281_pt1 | contig 11738 bp, 8 predicted proteins | sample LakEriMetagenome_FD_203521 | JGI IMG/M metagenome (GOLD analysis project Ga0315900, IMG submission 203521) | Freshwater fungal communities from buoy surface, Lake Erie, Ohio, United States - Buoy 12 MA114 | ecosystem: Environmental > Aquatic > Freshwater > Lake > Lake biofilm | place: USA: Lake...
GGTCGTTGGCGACGATCGCGTCGCCCAGGGCGACGACCTGTGGGTCGGCGAAGAAGTCGGCCGCCTTCCAGCCATGCTGCTTGTGCCAGGGAGCGTTGGTCACCCGCGCCGCGACCCGCCGCACGAAGCCGTCGGCAGGATCGCTACAGCCTGCCAACGAGAGGCACGCGACACACGGCAAGATCAGCCGGGCGCGCCGTGATGGTGACATCGCTCGGCAAGGGTTTTGCAACGCAGGATCCTCCGGTCTCATTCCTCGCCCGTGGGCGGTATCGCCGGCGGAGCGGGCGGTTTTTGGCATACACCCGCTCGTGTGCCTTCGGCTCCGGGCGAATCATTCCGGCCAGTGATCGAGCAATACGGGTGGAATGTCGCGCGGATCCATTGGCTCACCGGCTTCCCAAGCCTTGCGGCGGGCGGCGAGGAAGGACTCGTTGAAGGCTTTTGATCCCGCCTTGGTCGTCATCGCTGTGCGCGTGACGCGCCGTAGCGAATGCCAACCAACGAGACTCATCAGACCTTTATCGGTAACCTCAGTGCCACCAATCAGGAGTCGATGACGCAGGCCTGCACCCCACAAGGCTGCGGTCAACTCAAAGCAACTAGGCCAATCCATACGTCACCGACCCCGGCTAAATGCCTGCGCTAGAGCGAACCAAAACATCAGGAGCCGGGGCAGAGACCCACATTAAGACCGACCCTCAAGCAGAAACTTCGCTGAAGACCCTCAGTCAGGTTTCCAACTCGATGAAGACACACCTAGTCCGACCCATTTAATCAGTGACACCGATAACGCGATGACAATGGAGAAGCCCAACTGAAGCGCCGCGTGCCCCATAAATGCCAAATTAAGCAAACCGCCACGGGCACCCGAGGGTCGATCCTGGGCGATAATCAAGTAGTATGCAGCGACGTAAGCTAAGATAGATACAACTGATAAAATCCAGGTAATCACAGAATATCGACGGCTCAAAGCAAGAAACACAGCCACAGTCACGAAGAGAGCAGATGTTGTCCAGTATATCACGTCATCGTCGCTCCCAAGAAACCTTATCACGACAATAGCAGTCGGCAGCGCGCCAAGGCTGACTGCGAAGACAAGGAAGACAAGGCGAATCGCGTGGAGTACTTCCCAAAACATCAAACAAGTCCTTATTACGGCACCTGCGTATTTCCTGACGAGAGTTTTGAGCCCGTTAAGTACTGGAATATCAAAGGCGCCGCTGAGCCACTAGACGCCTTATTTCCTCGTACTGTTCCGTCCGTGTCGCGGGACAAAGTGATTGTCGTCTCGTACCCCACTAAAAGCTTGTCCCAGCCACCAAGGCCAGCGGGAATAGAAACACTTTCTTCGTGGACGAGTGTGTTAAAAAAGCCATAATCATCTGCGTAGAGTCGAATGATATCAGAGTTTGGCGACTCGCCCCCCGCTTCGATTTCGAAAGCTCCTTTAGCAGTCAAGATCAGGCCGTCAGCAGGGTCCTTCGCTGGAGCTGGTAGCTCGCTTACTGCAGGGATGACAATCGCAGTGCTTGGTGATGCTTTTATCGCATACGCACCCGACGCAGAAAAACCGGGCACGTTGTTCCCGGCCCTGTCCACTACCCTCGCGTACAATTTGTAAGTGTCGGAAAAATTGTTCGCATATCCAAGCGGACCACTCACTCCATCTTGAGCTCGTCCAATTTTCAATTCGGCAGAGAATCGGACGAGACCGTGCCCGACCCCGGAGGTCACTACCGCTGTTGTCTGATCAAGTCTCGTGTCTGTCGTAGCTTCAGCGTTCAAAATGCTAATAATCATGCTAGCGGCACTTGCTTGTTCTACCATTCCAGTGACCCTCACCCGGCGGATACCAAGCATTTCGTCATCTGGGTCAGCTGACCACGCGGGTGGGCGAGTTCCATACCATGCGTCTCTGTATTCATTTGCTGGATCCAGCACAACTTTGATGATCGCATCTTGATTGAGGCCGTTCCCGTGCTCGTGATAAGCATTCTGAGCCCAGTCGGGCGGAGAGTTCCGGTATGTGGATCGCTGCTCACTTCCACGTGGCACTTGGCGAAATCCTCCTTTGTCAGAGCGTCCATTTAGCCATTGGATAGCTTTGCCGACTGCATCCATCGATTTCGGAAGCGTTCCATGATCAACATTCACAGCGAAATTGTAGTCTTCAATCCCCAGTTGTGCGCTCCATTCCGGTACAACGCTGTCATTAGTCCCCTCGTATGTTTTTAACCAAGGAAAATACGGAGTATCGTTAAACCCCACGCTGTCGTAAAGGGGAATAAACGCATGGTTTAAGTCGAGCAAGGCACCGCCCGACTGTGTGCCGACAATCGCAGCGTACCCAACATCATCGGCAAATGGGCCAGAGTCACCTCTTCCTGCAGCAAGCTTACGCAATGCCAAACTGTTTACCGGCAGAGTATCGAAGGCGGGCAAGTAGTTTCCATTTGCTGCGACACCATCAGTGGACGTAAATGCCTTGACTCCAATGGGAAGATTTCCCACCCAGCCAGACTGAAGTCCATCAACGAGCGTTAGCATTTTCGGTTCTAAGGGCACTACACCGTGGGCTTTGGCGTGAGCTATCAGGCCATTCTTGAAAACCTCTCGCACCATATTTGCTTGCGGAGAACCAAGGTGTGGAGTCCCCAAAGTCACCAACTTCCGGACGTTGCGTTTTGATTCGTAGGTTCCAGAGTGTTCGATGTACCAACGTGAGAGGATGCCGCCGTAACTGTGTGCGATGATATCAGCCTTCTGAGCAATAATCTTTCGGCCCTTGCTTGCTGGTGAACTGCTCGTTGGAAAGAGTGTTTTGGTGATTTCTGAAGGAGCGAACAAGGATGGAAATGCCTGGTAAGCATTGCCATCGGGACCGATAAACTTGCCTCCGTGAAATGACTCGATTGCCTTGTCGACCATTTGGCCAACAAGTTGTGAACTGACTTCGACAGCGCCGTTTCCGTGGGCGGCGTCTCCTCCGTGGTTGACTCGGAAGTGCTCTACTTCGAAACCCTGAGCCTGCATGCTTGGTACGATTTGGCTCCATGTTTCCGGATTGGAGTTAATCCCATGCACAAGCACCACCGGGGGTCGAACGATGACGAGCGCTTGTGGTTTACCCGCCCTCGAATCAAATTGTGAGTCGATTTTCACCATTGGACGAAAGTCGCGAGTCCGGCGGCCATCGTCTAGACGAGCCAAATTGAACTCGATTGGGGCGCGGTAGACAGCTCCTGCGTACACCTTTTTGCCCGATGCATACACGTCACCGGGAATCCTGATGCCGTTTTCCTGAAGTCGCGGTTGAATGCCGTTTACCCACCTATCCGTTAATCGATGGAATGCACCGTCAACCTGCGTGGGCCAATCACCGTCTGGCGGTAGTTCCTGAAAGAAGTGATAAGTGGTATCCCAATGCCCAAAGGTAATGTGGGATTCACCAAATCCATCGGGGAGTTTGTCAAGTAGTTCGCTTCCAACGAGCCTTACGAACATCAGCGAACCGTCCCCGACTCCTGGTTGCCAGTCGGCTGCGATGCCGTCCGGCTCGACGTCGCTCGGAATGCGGGGGATGCTCGATAAAGTTGACTGACCTATTTCGCGGTATCCGGAGATATCGGTGTAGACCAGCGTTAGCTCAGCGATGCTGATCCGAACAATGTCTCGTGCGTCATATCTTCCGTCTCCATCGACGTCGATAGAAACCTTGATTTTTTCGACTCCTTCCCGAATTCCTTCGACATAGAGGGTCACTTCGGAACGACACTCGAAAAGGTGCCGTAACTCATATTCCTGTGGTTCGACAAAGTCGCCGCCAAGGCGAATCGATTTGCCGCTTCTCCACCGTTTCCCATCTTTTGTCCAGATCCGAAGTTTGCCATTACTTGGGAGTTCGTATGTCGAGTCGTCACGGGGAGCGGAAGAAGGAGTTTTTCGAACCAGTTCGGGATCGGAGGCGGCGTATTCAATTTTGAGCTTGGCACGTGTCACATCTAACTTGGGATCAATGCGTAAAACTAAATCAGCAAAATCCTGTGAGCCGAAAGGGGAGAGCGTGTGATAGCCATCTGCAAAGTCTGGTATGCCGTTTCCGGTGGAGTCCAGAGTATTGGCGAGGATGATCTTGCCCGGCTTATCTGGATCAGCAGGGGCTTCGACGTCATCTTCTGCTGGTGTGCCACTGGGTACCCCTAGTTTGTCGTTGTTGTCGGAATCCACATCAGCATCGATTGGGTCGTAGGCAAGCAGGTGGACCTTATCGTTCATGGTTAAGCTCCAGGTTGATCCTCGTGCCTGGACTTGCACGACAATCGGTGCGGCAGAGCTCGACTGTTTTAGTGCTTCAGCCATTACTACCACATATGCGTTGGTTGAGAGTCCGAGTTGAGAGACATCAAGGAATGCCCCTGTTCGAAGGATATCGCTCGGAGAGCGAGTGTTCGCGGCGTCTATTCCGGGTTTCCAGATGCGAAAGAGCGAGGAGTCATAGGCAAAGCATATCTCGATGAGCGACGGCTGTAATAGGCCTAAAATCGGATGTAACCGCACAGCCATAGGGACAAAGTGAAGACCGGAAACCGCGTCGAAATCGGATGAGTCGGTGAATCCGTCGTCATCGTAGTCCCCTGTGGTTGCAAAGATACGCTTGCCTGTCGTTAAGTCATTTTCGAGTTGGTCTTCCTCCGGATTGTCATCGGGTTCGAGAAACCCGCTGTCATTGTTGCTGTCCACGTCGAGGTCCACCGCCACGGCCGTGCCGCGGATGGTGTCGCTCGACACCGGGCCGCCGTCGCTCGTCGTCAGCGTGAACACGAGGTCGGCCATGTTCGTGCTCGGAGCGAACGCCCCGATCCAGAAGATCGACGGGTCGCCGCCGTGGATCGGGGTGGCAACGGTGTGGCCGGAAAGCACCTCGGCACCGGCGTTCGTCCAGACGCGGGCCCTCGTGGCCACGTCGGCGGTGAACTCCAGGCGGGCCGTTCGTCCCCGGGGCACGTCGACGACCATCTGCACGCGGTTGCCGCCGACCGGCACGATCAGGCCGGGCCCGGTCGGCTGCGGTGTCGCGGCCGTCACCCCGGCCTTCTCAGCGGTTTCCTCGGCCGCCGACCGATCGACGACGCCCGTGTTGTCACCGTCCACGTCCAGATCGACGATCGGCACGGCCACCACCTGGTCCTGCCGGGTCGGGCTGTGCAGCGCGTAGAGCGCGACCGCCGTCCTGCCCGGCGCGGCTGAGTCGAGGCCGTCGAGCCACTGCCGGGCGCGGACGGCGGCCTGGGTCGTGAGGCCCGTGGCCCCGACGCTGAATTGGCCGGCGGCGAGGGGATTCGTGGCGGCATTCCGCACAGGCCGGCCGTCGTTGATCAGTTCCCAGACGCCGAGTTGGAAGGCGGCGGAGTCGGTCTTGTCAGCGAAGCCGGCGGCATCGGTGGGGCCGTATTGCCGCCAGAAGTCGGCGAGCAGGTCGGCCCGGTCCGCACCCAGGAGCGGACTGCCCGACGCCGGGCCGATGGTGGCGAAGGTGTTCCGGCCGGGGGCCACGCCCTGCAGGCCCTCGATGCAGAACGACGTGAAGCTCGCCGGCACGCCCACGGTGGCGGCTTCACCCGTCATGCCCGACCAGGAGAGTTGCCCGACGTAGGCCGTGGTGGACGAGCCGACCGTGCCATCGGGCCTGCGGAACGTGACGGGAATCCGGGTGAACGCTGCCGCGTCGAAACCCAGCGTGGCCGTCGTGGACAGCATGGCGCGGGGCTCGAGGGGCTCGGTGCCCAGCCGGCGGGCGGCTGGCCGGACGCGGCGGCGGCGAGTGAGAAGACGGGCGGCGCGGGAGAACGGGCCCAGGGCCCAGGCGAGGTTGCGGGGCGACATGGCGGCGGATCGAGTTGGAGGGAGCCCGTGACGCGGGCGGATGGCGGGACGGTGAAGGTGGGACCACGGTGCCGAACGAGCCGTAGCCACGCCGTCACCATGGGGGCCTCCAGGGAGGCGCGAGGTAACCTACGAGAGGGGAACGCAGCGTCAAGCGGGGCGCGCGATGAGAAATTGATGAAATCCGTCGGCGTCATCCGCCGCGTCATCAGGCCGTCGCCATGGCTGGCCGAGGCACGAACGCCGCCCCGAAACCGCCCGCTCCCCAACGTCCGATAATGTCTCTTATGTCCGCTTGGGGTGGAATCGCCGCGGGCCTGATTTTCAGGCCTCGATCGCTGTCGGCGTGCCCTCCCGCCCTGCCGCGTGTCGCGTCGATGGGCGACGGTCTGCCACCCACGGATCGTGTCGCTCGGCCCGCGGTCAGCGGATCGGCAGCGGCGTCTGCGCGCCGACCGGGAACGGCCGCGGCGGCTGCGAACCGCGTGGATCGGCCGGCGGCGGATACCCCTCGGGCCGGCCCGGCTGGGTCGTGAATCCACTGGCTGTCGGCCGCGGCGGCACCGGGGCCGCCGGCGCCGAGCCGACGTTGGCACGGTTACCGACGGGGGTCGCTCCGCCGGCGGGACTCACCGTGCCGCCCCCCTGCTCCGTTCCCGTCCACGCGGCGGCCGACGTCACGCCATCCCACATCGCCCGCAAGGGTGAAGTGCCGGCAGCCGTCGGTGTCGGTGGCGTGCCGGGAGGGCGGCGCAATTGATCCTCGAACTGCTTCACGAAGGGTTCCACGGATTCGACGATGTCGGGCGGCAGGAACTGGTCGGCGCGAACGATCAGTTGCGCCACCAGCTTGCCGCTGCGGCTGGCGATGATCTGGTCCCGATAGCCCGGTGCGAGGGTGATCGCGAAGAAGGTCACGATCACGCACAGCAGCACGCCCTTGGCAAGGCCGAAGAGCAGGCCCAGTTGGCGGTCGAAGGACGACAGGTGGATCGCGTTGATGGCCCCGGAAATCACGCGAAACACGAGCCACACGGCCAGCGACGTGCCCACGTACAGGGCGAGCATCGCCACGAGCTTGTTCCACGGGGCCTGCTGGCCGAAAAAGGGCGCCAGCGGGCCGCCAAACCGCAGGGCCACGTAGCCGCTGGCCGCGATGCCGGCGAGCCACGCGATCTGCCAGACCAGCCCCTTGAAATAGCCGAGCACCGTGGCGGCGGCCAAGATGCCGAGCATCACGAGGTCGTAACCGTCGATCGCCATGTCGCGCTCCGGGTGAGACGAGTCGGCGGAGTGTAGGGGGCTGCCAGGCCAGGAACGAAGGGCATTCAAAAGCCTCGCACTCCGCACATTCACCGCTGTCCGTGCAATTCCCGCAGTCGCCCTAGATCCCGCAGGCGTCGCCGCCTTCGTGGCCGTTTTCGCCTCGAAGTTCGGCAAGGCCGCGAATGCGCGACGGCCCTCCAGGGCGGTGACGTTTCCGGCTGGGAAAGTGCAGGGCGGGGGACGCGGTGACGCTGACGCCGGCCGCGCCGACTGACGATAGACAGACTGATCGTGCCTGCCCGTCCGTTCGGGATCGGGGAGGTTCCGTCCGCATCCGCCGACCGGATGCGAGTGCGGTCACGTTGCGGGGATTTTAGCGCAGTGCCCGGCTTTCGCGTGCACATCACCGGCTCGACGATCATCGGCGCCGGCTACGGCACCGCTGCCTGGGCGTTGGGCGACATGCCCCCGATGACATGCCTCCTCGCCGGCGGCCTGTGCTCGGTCGCCGGCATGCTGCCCGACCTCGACAGCGGCCCCGGCATCCCGCTCAAGGAGAGCGTGGCGTTCGCGGCCGCCGTCGTGCCCATGATGATGATCCATCGCTTCCACCAGATGCAGCTGCCGCTGGAGGCGATGATCCTCGTCGGAGCGGTGATCTACCTGGCGATCCGCTTCGGACTCACCTGGCTGCTGAAGAACTACTCCCATCACCGCGGCATGTTCCACAGCCTGCCGGCCGCGGCGATCGCCGGGCAGACGGCGTTCCTGGCCTTCGCCGCCGAGGAGCCGCTGCGTCGGTATTTCGTCGCCAGCGCCGTGGTGCTCGGCTTTCTCACGCACCTCGTCCTCGACGAGATCTGGAGCGTGAAGCTGGGCATGTTCGGCCCGAAGTTCAAGAAATCCTTCGGCACGGCGCTCAAGTTCTACGGCCCCGTCCTCTGGCCGAATCTGGTCACCTACGTGCTGGCGGCGATCCTGGGAGCGTTGGCGGCCGGCGACGCGGCTTTCACCGAGGGCCGCGCCGCGATGCGGCAGCGGATGGAGCAGGCTTCGCGGAACCTGCAGCAGATGCCGTATCAATGGCAGTATCGACGGTGAGCCGCTTGCCGCGGGCCGCCGGACGCGGGATCATGCCGGGGGCACGCTCCCGAAAGGCTCCCTGATGCCAGTCCTGTTCGCCGCCGTGGACCCGCCGGCGGTCGCGTCTCTCGCCTGCTACCTCGCCCTGATCGCCGCCGCGGCGTTCGCGGGAGGCTCGTCGCTCACGTTCCTGTCGCTGACGCATCGCCAGATGCAGGTGCTCCTCTCGGTGACCGGCGGCGTGCTGCTGGGCGTCGGCATGCTCCACCTGCTGCCGCACGCCTGGCTGCAACTCGACCGCGACCTCGATGCGACGATGGCCTGGGTGCTGGCCGGGTTCTTTTGCATGTTCCTCCTCGAACGGGCCTTCCACGGCCACGCCCACCACACCGCCGACGGTGGCCCGGAGGGGCACCTGCACGCCCACCACGACGGCTGCGACCATAGCGGCCACGCCCATGCCGGGCCGGTGGCCGCCGCGGGGCGCTGGGCCTGGTGCGGGGCTTTCGCGGGCCTGGCGCTGCACAGCCTCGCGGATGGCGCGGCCCTGGCTGCCGCGGTCGATGCCGACGCCAGGCACGGCGCCGGGCTGTTCGCCGGCTTCGCCACGTTCCTGGCCATCCTGCTCCACAAGCCGTTCGATGCCGGCATCATCGCCACGCTCATGATCGGGGCGCGGGCGGCGCCGCGGACGCGGACGCTGGTCAACGTCGCCTACGCCGCGATGGTGCCCTGTGGGGCCGCCGTCTTCCTGGGCAGCCTGCGGCTCTTCGGCGGTCAGCACGACGCGGTGCTCGGCGTGGCGCTGGCCCTCGCGGCCGGCGCCTTCCTGTGCATCGCCGCGGCCGATCTGCTTCCGGAGGTGCAGTTCCACGCGCACGATCGCGTGCTGCTCACCGCCTCGTTGGCCGTCGGCCTGGCCATCGCCTGGGGAATCGGCGTGGTGGAGCGGTCGTCCCACGCCCACGCCGCGCACGGCCGGCCGCCGGCCGCCGCCCGGCAGGCTCACTGATCGCCGGCGGCGACCGGTTCGTCCGGCACGTCCAGGCCGCGCCGCTGCCGCTCGCGGCGGACCAGGGCCATCACCTCGTCGATCAGTTCGTGCTGCCGACGGATGCCGGGCAGCTGCGCCTGGAAGCACCAGGCGATCGCGGCCGTCAGGCCCAGCGCGCCCAGCAGGTGCGGCGTCACCCAGTCGCGGCTCCCCTTGCGTCCGGTGGCCGGGTCCGCCGCGCCGCCGAGGGCCACGATGCCGACGACCGCCAGCATGCCCGCCACGGCGAACGGGAACGCCGCCCGCTTCAGCCGGCGGCCACGTTCGATGATCGCGGCGCCGAGTCCGTAGGTCTCCGCCACCTCGCGGACCCAGCGGCTGGTGCCCACGAAATAGGTGACGGCCATGCTGTTGACGAGGACGACGACCAGGGCCGCGAGCACCCCGGAGAGGCGGTGCACGGTGCCCCAGCGGAGCACGGCCGGATCGGTCTGGCCATGCAGATCCCCGATCCACAGGCCCAGTCCGGCCGTCGCCACCAGCAGAACCACCGCGAACAGTGCCGCCCGCTTGAACACTCCCACCATGATCGCGAACCGTCTCCAGTGGCCTTTTCCCCAAGCCGTTATAGGCTGGCAGTTGGACGCGACGCCATGCCCCCTCCCTCCCCGCCCCTCGTGCTCCTGACCTGCGGCGATCCTGCCGGGATCGGCCCGGAGGTGGCCGCGCTCGCCTGGGCGGCGACGCCGGACCACGATCGCGCCCGGCTGCGGCTGGTCGTGGACCCGGGCATGATCGCTTCCGTGCTCGCGGATCGCCGCGGCCTGCCCGCGCTGCCGGTGACGGAAGTGACCGCCGCCGACCCGAGGCCGTCGGCGCCTGGCGAACTGCTCGTCATCCGGCCCGACGCCACGACCGCCGCGGCCGTCGCCCCGGGCGCCGTCTCCGCGGCAGGTGGACGGCAAGCGGCCGCCGCCGTCCAGGCGGCGCTCGCGCTGATCCGCGACGGGGCCGCGCAGGCCATGGTGACAGGTCCTCTCCACAAGCAGTCTTTGCATGCGGCGGGATGCGACGTTCCGGGGCACACCGAGCTGCTCGCCCGCGGCTGCGGTCTCCCGGACGCCGCCGCCTCGATGATGCTCTGGCTGCCCGGCACCGGCGGCCGGGGCGGGCTCGGCGTCGTGCATGCGACGCTGCACCAGTCGCTGCGATCGGCGCTCGAGGACCTGACGGCCGACCGCATCGTGGCCGCCGGCCGCCGGCTCGTGCCCGCGCTGCAGGCCCTGCTCGGCCGGCCACCGCGGGTCGCTGTCGCGGCGCTGAACCCGCACGGCGGCGAGGGCGGCTTGTTCGGCGACGAGGAGTCGCGGTTGCTGGCGCCCGCGGTCGCCCGGCTCGCCTCGTTGGACATCGACGTCACCGGCCCGCTGCCGGCGGATTCGCTCTTCCTGCGGGCGAGCCGCGGGGAGTTCGACGGCATCGTGGCCCTGTATCACGATCAGGGACACATCCCGATCAAACTCCTCGGCATGCATCGGGCCGTGAACGTCACGCTCGGCCTGCCGTTGGTGCGCACGAGCGTGGCCCATGGCACGGCCTTCGACATCGTCGGCACCGGCCGCGCCGACCCGACGAGCATGGTCGCGGCGATCGCCGCGGCGATCCGCCTCGTCGCCGCCGGCTGGCGGGGCTGATGCGGAGGACTCGGCTCACGGACGCAGCGGGATCAGGCCCGCCACGTGCGGCTCGGTGAGGTCGATCAGTCCCTCCGCGGCCGGCCTGTAGACGAACGCTCCGGCATCGACGGGGCCGTTGATCCGCATGTCCTCCAGTTCGAGCACGGCGACGGGCTCCGGCTCGCCCCCGGCCGCGGGCCGCGGGCCCGGGATCGCGTGCCATTCGACACGATGCGGCAGCAGGTCGCTGCGACCGATGCAAAACCGCACCCGCCAGGGCATGCCGTCGGGCAGCTCCGCGGGCGTGATGCCGCCCGGTCGCCGTGCCGCCGCGGCCAACTCCGGCATCAGGCCGGCGAGCGAGTCGGGGTGCCAGTGGCCGTCCACGACCCACACCTCCAGGCCCTCCACCTCGCCGGGCTGGGCCGACGTGAATAGGAACCATTGCCGCAGTCCCGCGAAGGTGCGCTGCAGTCCGCCGAGATACGGCGCCGCCACCTGCGGGTCCGGAACGCCGAGCTGACCGAGCCGCTCCCGCACCCGCCGCACGTCCAGCCGCTCGAGCTGCGGCGGGTCGGTGCCGTAATGGCGATAGGTCCAGGCGAAGACGCCGTCGCAGACCTCGACGAGTTCGAAGGTCTCGGTGTCGCACGTGAGAGACGACTCGAACCGATACCGCTGTTCCTCGCCACGGCCGAGTTGCAGGTAGCGGCCGGTGCCGACGAGCACCCGATCGCCCACGCGGGCCTTCTGCCGCAGGCGGGCGGAGAAAGACTCGGCATTCGCCAGCGCGGCCAACGAACCGGAGAGCATCCGCTCGGCACGGGCATCTT
>Ga0315900_10010282_pt1 | contig 11738 bp, 12 predicted proteins | sample LakEriMetagenome_FD_203521 | JGI IMG/M metagenome (GOLD analysis project Ga0315900, IMG submission 203521) | Freshwater fungal communities from buoy surface, Lake Erie, Ohio, United States - Buoy 12 MA114 | ecosystem: Environmental > Aquatic > Freshwater > Lake > Lake biofilm | place: USA: Lake...
CACCTGCTGGGCCTACCGTGACATCAAGCCGCTGCTGCTGCAGGCGGGCGAGCTGACCCCGATTGAAAAAGCCGAGCGCCGCGTGCTGGTGCTGGCCAACCCCGGCCATGGCCTGGACAAAATGCAAGCCTCGGCGGCCATGTACCTGGGCATGCAACTGCTGCTGCCGGGCGAATGGGCGCCCAGCCACCGCCACACCCCCAACGCGGTGCGCATGGTGGTCGAAGGCGAAGGCGCATGGACCACCGTGGACGGCGAGAAATGCCCCATGAGTCGGGGCGATCTGATCCTCACCCCCACGGGCCTGTGGCACGAACACGGCCACGACGGCACCGAGCCGGTCATCTGGCTGGATGTGCTGGACCTGCCCCTGGTCTATTACATGGAGGCCAGCTACCACATCAACGGCGATCGCCAGACCGTGGTGCCCGGCCAGGGCGCCCAACAATACGCCCGTGGCGGCGTGGTGCCCTCGCATGTATTCGAGCGCAGCAAGAAGGCTTATCCCATGCTGCGCTACGCCTGGAAAGACGCCAAGGCCGCGCTCGAATCCCTGGCGGCAGACGATGCGGCGGTGGAGCAGGTGCAGGTCACCTACACCAACCCCGAAACCGGCAGCGACGCCGAAAACATCCTGGGCTTTTACGCCCTGATGCTGCGCCCCGGCCAAACCCTGCGCCTGCCTGCCCGCTCGCCCGCGCAGGTCTTTCATGTGATCGAAGGCGCTGTGCGGGCACAGATCGTGGCCAGCAACTTCACCCTGACCGAAGCCGACACCTGCTGCGCCCCGGGCTACGAAGCCGTGACGCTGACCAACCTGCAAGCGGACAAGCCCACTTTCATCTTCATCGCCGACGAATCGCCGCTGCACCGCAAGCTGGGCGTCTACGAAAACCGCGGCTGACCTTTCATTCCCATTGCAAGCCATGACCTCTTACATCTTCAATCCCCCTGCCATCCCCTCCCTGCCCATCCGTGGTCAGCAGGAACGCTTCCCCATCAACCGCATCTTCTGCGTGGGCCGCAACTACCACGCCCACGCGGTCGAGATGGGCCGCCCCGTCGACAAAAGCGTGGAACAAGCCTTCTACTTCACCAAGTCGCCGCAGACCCTGGTGGAAAGCGGCACCACCGTGGCCTACCCACCGCGCACGAACAACTACCACTTTGAAATGGAACTGGTGCTGGCCATTGGCAAAGCGGGTTTCCGTGTGAGCGAAGACCGTGCACATGAGCTGGTCTACGGCTACGCCGCCGGCCTGGACATGACGCGACGCGACCTGCAGCTGGTGGCGCGCGACAAGGGCCGCCCCTGGGACACGGGCAAGGACATCGAACAAGGCGCGGTCTGCTCCGAGATCGTGCCCATGCCCGGCGTGGTGATCGAGCGCGGCGCGATCGCTTTGGAAGTCAATGGCCAAACCAAGCAGTCGTCCGATGTCGACAAGCTGATCTGGAACATCCGCGAAATCATCGCCGACCTCTCCACCTACTACCACCTGCATCCCGGCGACCTGATCTACACCGGCACGCCCGAAGGCGTGGGCGCCGTGGTGCCGGGCGACCAGATCACCGGCCGTGTCGAAGGCGTCGCCGACATCGCATTGACCATCGGCGCGGCCGCGTAAACCGCTGGACGCAAGCGGTCTTTGGTTTTGTCACCTCGAACGAAGAACACATGAAGCTCTACAACTTCTGGCGCAGCGGCACCTCGCACCGCACGCGCATCGCGCTCCAGCTCAAGGGCCTGAGCACCGACTATGTGGCGGTGCACCTGGGCAAGGAAGAGCACCTCCAGGACGGCTTCAAGGCCATCAACCCCCAGCAGCTGGTGCCGGCACTCGACACCGGCAGCGAGGTGCTGATCCAGTCGCCGGCCATCCTCGAATGGCTCGAAGAAAAGTACCCCACGCCCGCCCTGCTGCCCCGCGATCCGCAACGGCGCGCCCAGGTGCGTGCGCTGGCGGCCCTGGTCGGTTGCGACATCCACCCGATCAACAACCGCCGCATCCTCGAATACCTGCGCAAAACCTTTGGCGCCGACGACAAGGCCATCAACGCCTGGTGTGGTCACTGGATCACCGCCGGCTTTGACGCCTACGAAGCCTTGCTGGCGGCCGATCCCCTGCGCGGACGCTTCAGCCACGGCGACCGCCCCTCGCTGGCCGACTGCTACCTGATCCCGCAGATCGAAAGCGCACGCCGCTTCCAGGTGGACTTGTCACGCTGGCCGCTGATCCTCTCGGTGGAACAGGCCTGCATGGCGCTCGAAGCGTTCCAGAAGGCCGCGCCCAGCCAACAGCCCGACGCCGCCTGAAGCCCGACGGCATGGACGGGCTTGTTCGCCCGTCTGAAGCTCAGGCAAAGGTCTCGCTGTCGACCTCGCTGTTGGCCTGGGCGTTGTAGCGGTTGCCGGTCACGGTGCTCTGGTTGATCAGGGCATCCAGGCGCGCCAGCAGCTCGGGCGCCAGCCGCACTTGCGCTGCCCCCAGGTTGTCGAGCAGGTGCGGCACCGAGCTGGTGCCCGGGATCGGCACCAGGTGTTCGCCCTGGTGCAGCAGCCAGGCCAGCGCCAGCTGGGCGGGGCTGCAGCCGGCTTCCTGCGCCAGCGCCATGTAGGGCGGCAGCAGCTGCAGGTTGTGGGTGAAGTTCTCTGGCGCAAAGCGGGGCATGTGGCGACGGATGTCGCCGGGCGCGAAAGCGGCGACATCGAGCGGACCGCACAAAAAACCCCGGGCCACCGGGCTGAACGGCACAAAGCCCACCCCCAGCTCCTGGCAGGCGGCGAGCATCGCGATCTCGGGATTGCGGGTCCACAGGGAATACTCGTTCTGCACCGCCGTGATGGGGTGCACGGCGTGCGCCTTGCGCAGGGTAGCGGCCGAGACTTCGGACAGGCCAATGGTCTGGATCTTGCCGGCCCGCACCAGGTCGCTGAGGGCGCCGACGCTGTCCTCGATCGGCACTTTCTTGTCCCAGCGGTGCAGGTAATACAGGTCAATCACCTCGGTCTGCAAACGGCGCAACGCGTCTTCGCAGGTCTGGCGGATGGTCTCAGGGCGGCCATCGATCACGCGCACCGGGGTGCCGTTGCCCGGGTCCACCCCCTGCATGCCGCATTTGCTGGCGAGGGTGATGTGGCGGCGGTGCGGCTTGAGGACCTGGCCGAGCAAGGTTTCGTTGGCACCAAAACCATACAGGGCGGCGGTGTCGAAAAACGTCACCCCCGCATCGAGGGCGGCCAGCAGCACGCGTTCGCCCTGCTCGCGTGAAACGGGGGGACCATAGGCGTGGCTGAGGTTCATGCAGCCCAGGCCAATGGCGCTGACGGTGAAGGGGCCCAGTCGTCGTGTGTGCATGACGCCATCTTAGCCCCTGCCCGTCAGGCTCAGACACCGGCTTGGCGCCCCGACCCGGCCGATCCCGCGCCCATGCCCGGCGTGCGCCACCAGAGTTCGCCATCCTGATGCGGCAGCGCGAGGCCAAGGTCCTGGCCATGGGCGTGCAGCAGCTGCGCCATCTGGCGGTGGCTCTCGGTGATGTCGACCATGACCATGCGGTTTTCCTCACCGTTTTCGTCCACGGTGGCATCGAGCCTGACCACCGCTGCCGGGCTGCGCGCAGCCGGCAGCAGGCCGAGCTCGCAGTGGCGACGGCACTTGCCGCTGAGCACCTCGCGGTGGAAGCGCTCAAAAGCCTCGCGCGACTCGGGCTGCAGGAAATCCACAAACCGGTACTGTCGGCACTGGGAGCGGGGGATGCCCAGCTGAATGGCCGCCGCCATATTGGTCTCGAGCAGGCGCCCCTGGCTGTCCACGCTGAGCAGCCCGACCGGTGCGAAGTCGTAGATATCGGCATAGCGGCCCCTGGCCTGGGACTGCGCCTGCACCTGCGGCGCCAGAGGGGCCTCGTCCGCTTCTTCGGCGTCGGATGCGGTCCAGCCAGCCAGGCCCGCGCCGGCTGGCGCCTGCGCCTGCAAGGGCGTCTGCCACAGCTGTTGCTGGTCCTGCTCGATCTGTGAGAAACATTCGCACACATGGCTGCGCAAGGCCTGGGGGTCGTCGATGGTGAGCCGGCCCCGGCTGGTGGTGAGGCAGCCGGCCGCCTGCAATTGGCCTGCGGCCTGGGTGATGGACTCGCGCCGGACCCCCAGCATGTGGGCAATCGTCTCGTGGGTGGCCTGCACCTGGGGCGATGCCGTGACCGTCTGGTGCACCAGCAACCAGGTGCTCAGGCGTTGCAGCACCGAATGGTGCAGGCTGCAAACCACGCCCTGCGCCATCTGCACCATCAGGCTCTGGACATAACGCAAGGCCATGGCCTGCAGGGCCGTGGAACGCTGCAGGGCGCTGCCGAAGGCCGCGGCCGGCAGGCGATAGGCCAGGCCAGGGCGCAGCACGACCGACTGCAGGGCCGTGCCGGTGCCCCCAAGCACGGCCGCCATGCCGACCAAGCCCTCGCGCCCGATCAGGGCCAGTTCGGACATCTCGCCGTCGCGCGTGGTGGACACCAGCGTGACCGCGCAGCTGACGGGAAAGTGCACATGCCCGTGGTGGGCACCTGCCGCCTCCAGCACCTGTCCAGCCTGCAGCTGCACCGGCTCGAACTGTGCGGCCAGGGGCATGTAGTCCGCCAAGGGCAGGGCCCCTAGGATGCGGTTGGCGCGTGCGGAGTCTTGGGCGAGCCGGTTCATGACAGGCTCCCGCAGAAGACAGGGCCTGACGCAAGCGACGCAGGCGTGGGCTGGCCCGGCGCGGCGCAGGCGGGCGATTCGGCCGGAGGGAACAGGGCATGCCACTCCTCCTCGCTGAGCAGGCAGGGCCTGGGGACAGGCGCAGGGCGCGGCAGGCGGCCAATCGGGCCAGGACGGGGGGCAGAGGGGTTCAACATGGCATGGCCTTTGGAATGGCAATCGGGTTGTCCATGCTCGTGAGCGCCGCGTCCCGCGTCCATCCACCGGACGGTCAGTTCGGCTTGACCGCATGGTCTACACCGCCTGGCCAGGGCTGCGCCGGTGTGGCAGCCCACTGACGGGCGCCCGCCCGGCGCGGACGATGCCAAGCCTTGCGAGGAGGCCTCCCCCATGCGTCCTGACCTGCCAGGTCCTGTGCTTGCCCGGACCTCGGCCCTGCACCGCCGGAGCACACCATGAGCCAGACCTGGATTCCCCTGACCGCGCTTTGCGTGGGCGCGCTGATCAGCCTGCCCCGCTCACTGATGCCGCCCAGCGTTGCGGCGTTTGAAGAGACCGGGCAGGCCCTGCAGCGGAGCATCCCGCTTGTGCAGGCCGAAGCACCGCACATGGAAGCCTTGCAGGATTTGTCGAACCCGCCGCCGCAAGGCCGTGCGGTCCAATGGGATGCACAGGCCCCCGACGAAGACGGCATGGCCAGCCTGCATGCGCAAAGCACCGACAGCCTGGCCGGCATGACCTGGCTCTTGCCCCGAGGCATCCAGGCGCTGCACCTGCGCGAAGGCCAGGCCCAGCTCATCGAAGAGCCCCATCAATGGCGTGTGGTCGCTGGCGATGTGCACCGGCTCGCGGTGCACTGGCAACAGCGCCCGCCCGCCGAGCCGCCGGTCAATTGACCAGACCGGGCGGGGTGAGCACCCCGTAGTTGGGCCCCACACCACCCGAGAGCGAGGTGCTGCAGCGGTTGCTCATTTGCACCTGAACATATTTCTGTCCACTGTTGGCATCCAGGATGCGCAGGCAGGCAAAGCCGGTGATCGGGGACAAGGCGTGGTTGTCGGTCTGGGTGACGGTGGGCACCACCACATACTCGCAGCTGCGGTCACCGGCGGCGCTGCAGGCTTTGGTGGTCTGGTAGAGGGTGGCTTTGGTGCCGGGCTCGATCCAGATGCTCTGGCCCAGCGCCAGCTCGACCGGGTTGCCCTGCGCGATCAATTGGCGGATGGTGCCCACATCGTTCTTGTCCTCCAGCAGGGCGCTCCATTCGCCCGAAGAACACAGCCCGTAGTGGTAGCCCGAACCGATGTTGAACACATAGGGCTGGCCAGTCGCCGGGTCCAGCCGCGGGGCCGGCGGGTAGACGCTGCCGTTCCAGTAGGTGTCGTACAGGCATTGCGCCATCGCCAGCGGGAACAGACCGCCAGGCAACATCAGGCCCGGGCTGTTGGGTGCCGCCACCGCCGTGACCTGCTGTCCGATGCCCAGCACCTGCCAAAAGCGTGCAAAAAAGGTCCGCACCGGCCCCTGGTTCTGCCCCTCCTGCTTGCGCAGCGTCACGGCCACGGCCGGTGCATCCCAGACGGTGGGCGTGAACGGCAGGGGCTGCAAGCTCGCAGGCTGGGCCTTGAGGTTCCAGTATCCGGTTTGCACCTGGGCGTCCGTCATCGGCTGGCCTGCAGCGCTGTTCAAGCGGACCGACTGCTGGGCCTTGCTGACCGCATCGCTCCAGCGCAGGGTGCCGGTGGCGCTGTCCACCAGCGCATGGGCACCCGCCAGTGCAGCGGCATCGGCATCGTTTTGCATCTCGCTGCGCACCACATACACATAGGCCAGGTCGATGGCGAAGGCCGCGCTGGCCAGCAGCACGGGCAGCATCAGGGCCACCAGCAGGGCGACCGCGCCGCGCTGCTGGTCGGCTTTTGCCTGGAGGGGCGGCTGGGGGCTGTTCATTCGTGCACCATGACGGTGGTGGCGCGGATCACCCAGGGGGTGCCCAGCGCCTGCATCAGGCTGCCCAGGGCAATGCCCTGAAAGGTGTACTGGACACTGACCTGCAAGGTGTTGGGATAGGCCGCAGGGCTGGACTGCAAGACCGTCACCTGGGGCGGCGAAGAAGGCATCAGACTGATCAGGGACGATTGCGATCGCTGCAAGACGATGGCGCTGATTTCGCTGGTGCTGAGCTTGGGGCTGCGCAGCACGATGCCGGCACGGGCCCCTTCGCGGCTGGCGTGCGTGAGGACCGCCTTGTCGTAAAGGGCCAGCCCCATCTCGACAACGCCGAGCAGCATGGCCAGCAAGAGCGGCAACACCAGCGCAAATTCAACCGCGGCCGCACCCCGCTCGCGCTCAGGACGCGCGCCCGCTGGGCGCCTGGCCACGCCAGCGCGGCGCTGGCTCACAAGAACAGACAGATCAGCCATCACAACAACTCCTGGTTTTTGGAGGCACGAGCTTATGCAGGCCCGGCACGGCCATCGGTGTGTTGCAGCACGCCCTGCCCGGCTGGCCCTGGCCACTGTGTCTGTCAGCCCACGGACACAGACAGACCGTTTGCCTAGAGTGCAAGCGTGTCTTTGCATGACCGGGTGGCAAAGGCACTGCAGGGACTTCCCGAAGCACTACTCACCCGAACCATTGGAGTCTTGTCATGAAAAAACTTTTGAGCCACCTGCGCGCCTTGTCCCAGGACGAATCCGGCGCGGCCGCCGTGGAGTACGGCCTGTTGGCCGGCCTGATCGCGGTCGTGATCGTGGGCAGCGTGACCACCCTGGGCGAAACGCTGCGGGGCATCTTCAACACCATCAACGGCGCGCTCTGACGCTCGCGGCATGAGTTTGCCTTCGCTGCCGCTGTGGAGCTGGCTCGCACTGTCCGCGCTGATGGGCGCGGCGGTGTGGCAGGACCTGCGCCACCGCCGCATCCCCAACCGCCTGCTGCTGTGGGCTGGTGGCACGGGCCTGCTGCTGGCCGCCGGGCCGCAGGGCATCGGTCTGGGCTCGGCCCTGGCCGCTGCGGCCCTGGCGGGTGCGGCCTTTGTGCCGATGTACCTGCTCGGGCAGATGGGTGGGGGCGATCTCAAGCTGATGGCCACCGCCGGCCTGTTGGTGGGCATGCCACGCATCGCTGCGCTGTGCCTGTCCGTCGCCATGGCCGGCGGCCTGCTGGCCCTTTTCTGGCTGGCGCGTGCGCGCCAAGGCTCGGGCACACCGGGCCGCCCGGCCGCCTTCCAGCGCATGCCTTACGCCCTGGCCGTGGCCCTGGGCACCGCCACCCACGGTCTGCTGGCCACGTCTTTGGCACAGCACTGATCTCCTTCCTTCTTTTCCACCGGATCCCCCATGAGAAACCTGCGTCCCCTAGCGATGGCCCTGTTGTCCCTGGTCATCGGGCTGGTCGCCATGACCGTTGCCGCGCAATGGCTGCGCGAGCGTGGCCAGCAACAGACCCGCGCCGTCTTGGTGGCCACACGCGATTTGCCGGCCGGCACCCGACTCGAAGCCGACATGCTGAGCGTGGCCCAATGGCCCCAGGAGGCGGCACAGGCGCTGGCGCCCGACCTCTCGCGCCCCCAGGACGCCACCGGGCGCGTGATTACCACGCCCATGCTGCGCGGCGAGCCGCTGCTGCAGGCGCGGCTGGCCGCCGCCGGGGCCACGGGCGGGCTCTCGGCGCTGCTGCATGAGGGGCGACGGGCGGTCACGGTCAAGGTCAATGAAATCGTCGGTGTCGCCGGCTTCGCCCTGCCCGGCAACTTTGTGGATGTGATGGTGCACACCACCGACCCGCAGGAGCAGCCGATCTCGCGCATCGTGCTCGAACGCATCCGGGTGCTGGCCGTGGCCCAGGACGCCGGGGCACAGGACAACAAGCCGCGCGTGGTCAATGCCGTCACGCTGGAAGTCACCCCGGCCGAAGCCGAGCGCATGGACCTGGCGCGCAGCGTGGGCACGCTCTCGCTGGTGCTGCGCAGCCAGGCCGATGCCGCGCCGGTGAGCACCCTGGGCGCACGCAAGCGTGATGTGCTGCTGGCCGAAGCGCCCCCGGCGGCGCCAGTGGCCAAGCCCCCCGCCCCGCGCCGCGCGCCGGCCGCGCCAACACCGGCGCCCGAGGCGCCACCGGAAATCCTGCGTGGCGTCAAAGCGTCCCAGCGCTGAGCCGCCCTGTCTTCCCCCGGTCCTTCCCTTTTTCTGCGAGACACCATGACCCTGCCTATTCCCAGTACGCCCGGTACCCTCAACACGCCCCTTTCCCCCAACGCCACCCTGACACCTGTTCGCTCCCAGCCGGCACGCCAGGCCGGCCTGCAGCGTGCCATGCCGTTGGCCATGGCGCTGGCCCTGGCCTGGCTGGTGCCCTCCGCCGCCGTGTTCGCCCAGAGCGGTACGCCCGCATCCACGCCATCAGCGCTCGGCCCCGTACGCACGGCGGCCGTGGCGGCACAGGCGACCGGCGCGGCCAGCGCCAGCCCGGCCACACCGCCCGGCCCGGTCGAGCGCGGCCTGCCGCTGCACCTGGTGGCCGGCAAGTCCACTTTGCTCAGCCTGCCGCACGACATCGTGCGGGTGTCGGTCGGCAACCCCGAGGTGGCCGATGTGGTGCTCACCCACCCACGCGAGGTCTACCTGCTCGGTCGCAAAAACGGACAGACCAACCTGATGCTCTGGGGCAAGGGCAGCACCACCCGGCTGCATGACATTGCGGTGAGCACAGACACCGAAACCCTCAAAGGCAAGCTGCAGGAATGGGTGCCCGGCATCGACGACCTCCGGGTCGAAAGCGTGGGCGAGCACCTGATGCTCAGCGGAGTGGCCCAAGACGCGGTCAAGGTCCATCGCGCCATGCTGATGGCCGAGGCCTTCAGCGGCGAGCGCAAAGTCATCAACCTGCTGCGCGTGGGCAGCGCCCAGCAGGTCATGCTGGAAGTCAAGGTGGCCGAAGTCTCGCGCAACCTGCTCGACGAGCTCGGGGTGGACCTGAGCATGACCCGCGTGGCCGGCAATTCGACGCTGCGGCTCTTGACCCAGCTGGTGAGCACGGCGGTGGGCACCGGCCCCAACCAGAGCCCCGGCGGCACGCTGCGGGGCACCAGCAGCAGCGGGCGCACCGATGGCAGCCTGACGGCGCGCGCGGACAAGGACCTGGTCAAGATCCTGGCCGAGCCGACCATCACCGCCATCCACGGCCAGGAGGGCTCTTTCCTGGCCGGTGGGCGCATCTATATCCCGGTGCCGCAGACCAGCAGTTCGGGCGCCACCACCATCACGCTCGAAGAAAAAGAGTTCGGTGTGGGGCTGCGCTTTTTGCCCACCGTGCTCGAAGACGGGCTGATCAATCTGCGCGTCACGCCCGAGGTGTCCGAGCTCTCGCAGCAGGGCACCTTGATCCGTGGCGCCAATAACGTCACCAGCCTGCTGCCGGCCATCACCACACGACGGGCCTCGACCACGGTGCAGTTGCGCGATGGCGAAAGCTTTGTGATCGGCGGCCTCATCAAGAGCAATGTCACCGAGGCCATCAAGGCTTTTCCGGTGCTCGGCGAGCTGCCCATTTTGGGGGCGCTGTTTCGCAGCACCTCGTTCCAGACGCAGAAATCCGAATTGCTGTTTGTGGTCACCCCGCACCTGGCACGCCCGCTGGCCAGCCTGCCGAAACTGCCGACCGAGGGTTTTGTGCCCCCCAGCCGCCGCGAGATCTTTCTGGAAGGCCGGCTCGAGGGCCGTCCTGCCGAAGCGGTGACCCCGGCCGCACCGGCTGCTCCGGCCGCAGCGGTCCCGCCCGCCACATCTGCAGCGCCGGCGGAAGCGGCCACCGCAAGCGATTCCGCCCCGCAGGTCGCCCCCACCCCAACCTCTACCTCTACCTCTCCCTCCACCCAACCCTGATCGGAGCGCCGCATGAGACCCCACCTTCCCCTGGCCCGGCCACGTGCCATGCCGCTGGCCACGCTGACCGCCCTGGCCGCCCTGTTCGCGCTGAGCGGCTGCAGCAGCCCCCCCACCGCACTTGAGCAATCGCTGGGCAGCAGCGTGCGCCAGGCCGTGGCGCAACAAACCGTGCCGCCCAGCGGCCCGCGCGGTCCGCAACGCACCGACGGGGTGATCGCCGCGCATGGCGTGGCGCGTTACGAGCTGTCTTACCAGCAGCCACCCGCACCGGTGAGCGTGCTCAACCTGCTGACGGGCTCGGGCAGTGCCCCCGCCTCATCGGCGAGCCCGACGCGCTGAGGGGTGGGCATGCCTGTGTACCTGATGGGAAGCAATGCCCTGCACCTGAACCTGATGCAGGGGACGCTGCAGGCGGCGGGCTGGCGCAGCGACGAGGTCCAGCCCCTGGCCGATGCGGCCGGGCTCGAGGCGGCCCTGGCCCGCCAGCCACAGGCCAGTCTGGTGCTGGACCTGGGCCAGGGCGAGGACACCCGTCCCCTGGACTGGCTGGCGGCGCTCAGCCGCCGCTGGAGCGGCCTGCAGGTGATCCTGCTGTCGGCCCGGCGCGACGAAGACCTGCTGCTGCAGGCCATGCGCAGTGGCGTGCGCGAGGTGCTGGATTCGCCCCCCGAACCGGCGGAACTGGTGCGCACGCTGCAGCGCCTGGCCCCGCAGGGCATGCAAGCGGCCTTGCCCGACACCCCGCGGGCGCCGATGCTGGCGTTCATCGGCAGCAAAGGGGGCAACGGCAGCACCCAACTGGCGAGCAACCTGAGCTGGCTGCTGGCCACCGAGTTTGGCCGCGACACCGCGCTGCTGGATCTGGACCTGCTGTATGGCGATGCCTCTTTTTACCTCGGCGGTGGCCAGGCCAAGCACAGCATCGACCAGCTGCTGCGGCAAAGCGATCGGCTGGACGGGCAACTGCTGCGCAGCAGCCTGCACCCGGTCTATCCCCGCCTTCAGCTGCTGGCCGCCCCGGCCTTGCCTGCGTTGCCCGACGGTCTGGCGGCCGAGGCCCTGGCCCGGGTGCTGACGCTCGCACGCCAGCACCACCAGGTGGTCGTGCTCGACCTGCCGCGCCAGCTCGATGCGCTCACGCTGCAAGCCCTGCAACT
>Ga0315900_10010285_pt1 | contig 11737 bp, 10 predicted proteins | sample LakEriMetagenome_FD_203521 | JGI IMG/M metagenome (GOLD analysis project Ga0315900, IMG submission 203521) | Freshwater fungal communities from buoy surface, Lake Erie, Ohio, United States - Buoy 12 MA114 | ecosystem: Environmental > Aquatic > Freshwater > Lake > Lake biofilm | place: USA: Lake...
ACGTTTGGGTGATTACAGATGACGCGCTCGCCCAGTTATCGCAGAGCGGAACTGGTGTATCTGATGATCAAGTAACTGAGCGTCGCAATTCGCTCCGTCCAGAAACCCTTGCAACTTTGATTTACACATCAGGAACCACTGGCAAACCAAAGGGCGTGCAACTCACGCATGCCAACTTCCTCTCTGAATGTGGCAACGTCGTCGAAGGCGCGTCAGATCTCTTCTTAAGACCGAATGGTTCAACGTTGCTCTTCTTGCCACTTGCCCACGTCTTTGGTCGCATGATTGAAATCGGTGCGATTCGCGCCGGGCTTCATCTTGCACATTGCAGCGATCCAGTGGGTCGTTTAATGGCAGATCTTGCTAGTTTCAAACCGAACTTCGTGCTCTCTGTGCCGCGCATTTTTGAGAAAATCTATAACGGCGCAGAAGCAAAAGCTGATGCTGCAGGAAAAGGAAAGATCTTCCGCAAAGCAGCAAATGTTGCTATTTCGTACAGCGAGGGTATGCAAAACGGCCACATCTCTCCCGGCCTTCGAGTGCAACATGCGCTCTTTGACAAGCTTGTCTACAGCAAAATTCGCCACATCATGGGCGGAAATGTCGATGCTGCAATCTCTGGTGGAGCTCCTTTGGGAGAACGGCTCGGTCATTTCTTCCGAGGCGCAGGTGTACGCGTCCTTGAAGGGTACGGACTTACTGAAACTACTGCGGGTGCAACGCTTAACCTAACCTCATCGGTCAAGATTGGTTCGGTAGGTCGGCCAATTCCGGGTACCACCATCAAAATCGATGATGATGGCGAGGTATTAATCAAAGGCCCAATCGTGATGAATGGATACTGGCAGAACGACGCAGCCAATCGCGAAGTCTTTACCTCAGATGGATATTTCCGTTCGGGAGATCTCGGTCGTCTCGATGAAAATGGATTTTTGTACATCGTCGGTCGCAAGAAAGAGCTAATTGTTACCTCTGGTGGTAAGAATGTAGCGCCAGCAGTTCTTGAAGATCGCCTGCGCTCTCACCCGCTTGTCAGCCAGTGCATGGTTGTTGGCGATAACAAGCCGTACATCGCAGCGCTGGTCACCATCGACCCAGATGCTGTAAAAGTTTGGGCTGCAGCCAACAACAAAGGTGGCGCAGATATCGCTGACCTTGCCAAAGATTCAGCACTTATTGCAGTCGTCCAAACGGCAGTAGATGAAGCGAATAAGGCGGTAAGTAAAGCCGAATCCATACGTAAGTTCACAATCTTGCCAGTTGATTTCACGATTGCTGGTGGCCACCTAACTGCAAAGCTCTCCGTGAAGCGGCATGTGGTAGCCAAAGAGTTTGCAGTAGAGATTGAAAAGCTCTACGAGTGAGGCTGTTGAGCGATTAAAAGTCGCTCGCGATCTACACGACACGCTTGCTCAAGAGATTGCTGCTCTTGGATTCACCTGCGATGAGGCGATTGCCCTCGAACCGATAGGTGCATCCCGGAGTTCTTTACTGGAGATTCGATCTAAATTGTCGCTATTGAGCACAACTTTGCGCGATGAGATCGCACTCCTTCGAGATGAAGAGCGAAGTTTCGTTGAAATGCTCGATGGTTTTGTGCGTGAGGTTAATGGGACCAGTGGAATCTCGATTACCAATACTGCGGCGGACTGCTTCGCACTTGCGCCCACAGAAACCGTTGAATTATTTCGTGCGGCAAGAGAGATTCTTACAAATATTCTTACGCACTCAGGTGCTACGAGTATCACTATCTCGTCCCGCACAACCAGTACCGAGCAAGAGCTGGCGATCACCGATGATGGTAACGACTACTTAATCAGCGCTATAGAGCCAACCCATCACTTCGGTGCACAAGGAGTTCGAGAGCGGGTTGAATCACTCGGTGGAACTATGGACTATTCTCGAGAAAATTCGCTCAACTACTATCGAATTTCGCTTTCGCTATGTTAACTGCGAATAGCGCTGCCGAAGGAAATAATCTCAAACTTCTCATCGTCGAAGATCATCCTATTGTTCGCCAAGGCTTGATTCGGGCCCTGGAAGCAAACGGCTTTCAACAGGTACATGAAGCGGGAAATTGTGCTGAAGGACGTGGTCAGTTGGCAAAAATCAATCCCGACATCTTGATTACCGACCTTCATCTCCCCGATGGATTGAGTTTTGAATTGATTCAGTGGGCGCGCGAAATAAAGCCAAATCTTGCAATTATCATTCTTACCGTCGAGAACAATTCGAATTTCTTAGTCGCTGCTGCGCAATCAGGGGCGAACGCACTTATTCATAAATCAGCGCCCATTACTCAACTCATTAAAGCTATCGAGTTGGCACTTAAGGCGCCTCAAAGTTTTACAGCAGAGGGGCTTGGGGAAGCGATTCGACGAGAACGAGAAAAACCCCAACTCACCCCTCGCGAATTGGAGATTCTAGATCGACTGATCTCTGGAGATGAACTACAAGTAATTGCTAATCAGTTGTTCATCAGTCTTCCGACAATCAAGACTCATCTGACCTCGATTTACCGAAAATTAGATACTGATAACCGAACGACTGCAGTTACTCGCGCTCTCGCTCTTGGATTAGTTCATATCAAGTAGCGCTCGAAAGCGAGCGCCAATTACATGCCAGCCCCACTCTCGCTCCATCCAGGCTCTGCCCTGCGCGCCCATATGTGCGCGCGATTCATGATCGTTAAGCAACTCTTGTAACGTGTGGGCAATCTGGTTGATGTTGCGCCCATCGACCACTCGCCCGGTGACTCCCTCTTGCACCGCATCTGGTGCGCCACCTGAATTGCCCGCAAGAACAACAATCCCTGCCGCGCTAGCTTCTAAATAGACGATACCCAAACCCTCAACTTCGAGGCCGCCGAATCTATTTCGCGCGGGTGAGGCAAAAATATCGGCAAGACGAAAATGATCAGGCAACTCTTTATAAGGCACCCGCCCCACAAAAGTGACCGAACTCTCAATTTTCAAGGTAGTAACCCGCTTACGTAGTGATTGCTCATAGTTGCCGGCACCGACTATTAAAAGGTGTACATCTGGATTCGTTTCTCGCACAATAGATAGTGCATCGATCAAAGCGTCTTGACCTTTACGTTGCACAATTCTTCCAACACAGAGGATGATTCGTTTCTGTTCTAGGCCGTATCGTTCAATTAATGTCGCTGGCTTCTCGCCGGGAGTGAAAAAATCCAGATCAACGCCAGGTGGAAGCTGCACCAATTTAGCGCGATCGCCTTGGCGTAGCGCCCTACTAATCGCTTCTTTTGTGAAATTGCCTAGATACGTCAAATGGTCAACGTGTGCGCCAACCCTACGTAACATGGCGGAGAAGAGTGGAACTTTTGACCACCACACTTCATGGCCATGGGTAATTGCAACAATTTGTCGCACCCCCACTTTCCGAAGCGCTGGAGCGAGTAATCCAAGCGGAACACTCGCTCCAAAGACAACCTTCTCTATGGCATGCGCATGAATTGTTCCTGCGACGCGTTTTCGTAACCCTCGTGTGGGCAGGAGAATCCGCTGTCGATCCCGAACAACAACGACACCCAAATCATCTGAGATTTTCTGATCGTATTCTTCTTGTTGCGCAAGATCTTTTTGGCTCGAGGCATGGACAACTACCGAATTTTTCGGCAACTGAGCTATCAAGCCAGCGATGAAACTCTCGATGCCACCGCTCTGGGGTGGGAAATCATTGGTGACAAAGAGGACTTTTGCCACGCTATAGACGCACTGCCCCGACGTAACGCATCTGATTAATTGGTGCGATCTTTACTCGTGATCCAGGTCGAGGTGCGTGGACCATCTTGCCATTACCTACATAGATACCAACATGGCTGATGGGAACTTTGAAAAATACTAGATCTCCCGGTCGAAGTTGAGAGCGTGGCACTCTCTTTCCATATCGAAATTGGGCTCGTGAAGAGTGTGGCAAGGAAACTCCTGCTGCTGCGAATGCGCGCATCGTCAGTCCGGAGCAATCCCATGTTTGCATTCCGGCAGCGCCGAAAACATACCTGTCACCGATTTGCGCAAACGCATAACGAAGGGCGACGCCAGAACGGCCGGACGCTTTGAGATTCTTTGCTGTTTTGCGCGAGGAGGCCAAGTCGTTTGCCTCTGCGCGACGCTGCGCAGCAAGAAGTGCTTTTCGTTCCGAGGCTTTTAGAGACTTAAGAATTTTCTCAGCTTCAGCAAGTTTTGCATTCGCAGCTCTTGCTTGTGCTTCTAGTTTCTGTTGCGTTGCACGAACGAGTTTTGCTTTATCGCTCACCAAGAATGTGGTTTGACGGAGTTTTTGAGTCGCGGATTCGTATCGACGCAATTCAATCGATCGGCGGCGAGTTAACGAGTCAAGATCTCCCGCTGACGCAAGGTATGAGCGCGGGTTGCTCGAGAAGAGCAGCTGAAGCGATTGGCCCAGGCCGGAGCTCTTGTACTGCTCAAGGGCGATCGACCCAAGGGACTTTCGAATCTCTTCCAACTCGGTCCGCTGCTTTGCGGCCTTTTCTTGGACCCCCGCGAGCGTTTGATTGAGCTGTGCCAAACGCACCTTTGCCTCCTGCGCCCCCTCGGCGGCCGAGGCTGCCTGGTTCTGTAAATTAATGACTCGAGCTTGGACCTCGAGCAGTCGAGCGCTCGGGCGAGGTGCGCCGTGCGCTGCTGGCGCGGAAAGTAGGAGCGATATCGCCAACGACGCGCTCACCAGTGAGGCGATGTGCGCGCTCGTCGAGCGAAAACCGGGGGTGGTCACAGGAGCAAGGCTAACCAGGCTGCTCCTGCCCGCTCAACTCCAAAGTGCCTGCGGCGCGGAAAACTCACCTGAGAATCGGCTAAGCAAGCCAGCTCTGGCCTACTGTTGGGCCATGTCCGATACCACTATCTCTGCGGGGGCCACAGGTCCCGCCGGTCCCGCAGGTCCCATGACCGTCGCCTCGCTGGTGGTCGCCAGCAATGGGGCGACCAGCATCATGGGCGGAAGTCGCGGGTTGCGCACCCCAGAGGATCGGGAGCGCTTCCTTGCGCTACGAAATGGACCAGATATCGCAGCCATCCTCGTCGGAGGGGCAAGCGCAGCGACCGAGCCATACCGGAGTGCGCCGCACCCATTAATCGTTTTCTCACGATCGCACGAACCAACCACCTTCCCTGGTGCGACCATGGTCAGCGGCCCAGTTCCTTCGATTCCAGAATTCATCGCTCAGTTGCGCAGAAAATTCGCGAACACCATTCTCTGTGAAGGTGGCGTGGAGTTGATCCATCTCTTGCTCGCAGATGAGCTCATCGATAGCTTTTTCATCTCACGAGTTGCTGCTACCGGTGATGGCCACTTCCTCGATGAAAACTTATTACGTTCAAAAATGACGCTTGTATCAACTGAGACGATCAATCAAACAACATTTGAGAGATACGAGCGCGCCTCCCGATAAGCGCTACTCCCCTGCTTACCCTTATATATATGAGTGGAAAGCTCGCTGGCTCGAGCGATGGCGCCTATGCCGATGATGTCGATGGTCTTTTTCGCGCGCTCCGCGGATTTCGCCCCCGACCAGAGATCGAGATCGAAGAGATTCCGGCACCGGCGAAACTTGCCTCGCATGGTTTTGCGATGCTTGCCGAATGTTTCGATGGCGAATTAGAGGTCGCCAATGGTCGCTTCGTGTTACTGCACGAACCAGGTGGGCAAGAGACATGGGGTGGCGACCTACGCGCCGTCACATTTATTAAAGCAGATATTGAGCAAGAGATGGGCTCTGACCCATTGCTCCCTCAGGTGGGTTGGTCTTGGTTTGAAGAATCCTTATCTGATCTCGACGCATCACATTTAAGTGGCACCGTCACGTTAGCGCTTAGCTCCTCATTCGGCGAGCTAGCTGATCGAGCTTCACAATCAGAATTAGAGATTCGCGCATCATGGACGCTGGACGCATCAACTATTTCGGAAGTTCTCGATCATGTGGAGCGCTGGACTGAGCTGTTAGCACATTGCGCAGGTTTGCCACCGCTATCACAAGGTGATGGCATCTCAACAATGGTTCGTCGCAATAAATGATGCAGGAGCAAATCAACGGCGAGGAAGAGGTCTCGCCAGAAACTCCACCGCTACTTGGCGCGCCACGCACACCACTGCCAAATTTGGTTACAGATATCGAAGGAATCGCTTCAGTTGTTGCGGCGCTCAAATCAGGGTCTGGCGATATCGCACTTGATGCAGAGCGCGCGTCTGGCTATCGATATTCACAACGCGCATATCTCATCCAGATATATCGACGAGGTGGCGGACTCCACCTCATCGATCCTGCTGCATTTGGCGAAAGCGAGTCCGAGGTGGATATACGAGAGATATTTGCCCCATTAAATGCAGTAATCCAGTCAACAACTGTTGTCATCCATGCCAGTTCGCAGGATTTACCGTGCTTACGCGAAGTGGGCCTTAATCCATTGCAGTTATTTGATACCGAACTTGCTGGAAGGGTTGCAGGGTTTCCACGAGTTGGATTGGGCGCACTCACTGAATCGCTCTTAAATCTGCGTCTAGCAAAAGAACACTCCGCTGTCGACTGGTCGATTAGACCGTTACATCATGATTGGCTCATTTATGCCGCGCTTGATGTTGATGTACTGCTCGATTTAAAAGATGAAATAGTGCGCGTGCTTATCGAGCGAAAGAAACTTGAGTGGGCTATCGAAGAATCTAATGCTGCGCTGGAGATGTCGCCTTCGGTAGGACGGAAAGAGCCTTGGCGACGCACTTCAGGTATTCATCAAGTGAAGCGTCCTGAACAGTTAGCCATCGTTCGTGAATTGTGGGCAACGCGCGATGAGATTGCGCGCGAACGAGACATTGCCGCGGGGCGACTTGTGAATGATCGAGCTTTAGTGGCATGCGCACTTCGCGCACCACACTCAATCACTCAACTCAGTGGACTTCCGGCTTTTAAGAAAGATAGGCAGCGCTGGTGGCACGCGCTCGAACGGGCGCGGGCAAATCCTTCCGTTCCAAAACCTCCCGCAAGTGATGGGCCACCAGCACATATTCGAATGTGGCGTGAACGCTCTCCGCGCGCATATGCGCGCCTGACGCATGCGAAGGCGCGTCTAGCTGAGTGCGCAGCCGCTGTGGAGGTTCCGGTCGAGAATTTAATTTCCCCAGACACCGTTCGCCGCTTCTGTTGGCAGGATCCCCCATCTGGCGGTCGCAGCGAGAGCGAGGTCGCCCAATTCCTGGCCGAGCGCGGCGCCAGAGCCTGGCAAATCTCTTTCACTGCTCCGCTCCTACGGGCAATCGAAAGTGAAACCGAGCCGCTCCAGGCGCCTGAATCAGAGCCAACAGCGCTGACAGAGAGCGTTGAGCACAAAGAGGTGAGCGAACTCTCATGATTTACGCAACACAATAGTTGCGTAAATAAGGCTCCCCGGTTTAGGCTCGTCCTGACGGTAGATACAGAGCGCAGAGCTAAAACGCTCTCCGAATGAAGGGTTCACACGACGATGTTAAGTAATTTCCTTGTTGGAATCCGAGAGGGCCTTGAAGCAGCGCTCATTGTCGGAATTTTGATTGCCTACATCGTCAAAGTTGGAAATAGAAAACATCTCGCAGCAGTCTGGACCGGCGTTGCCGCTGCGCTGGCTATCAGTTTTGCCACCGGAGGATTCTTAGCATTTACTTCAGCTGAACTCTCTGAGCGTGGCGAACAACTTTTCGCTGGAACTACCTCACTTATTGCAGTTGGTCTTGTCACGTGGATGGTCTTCTGGATGAAGAGCGCAGCACGTGGTTTGCGTGAAGAGTTGCACGGCAAAGTCTCCACTGCGCTAACTACTGGCCCCCTTACTGTGGCGCTTGCTGCATTCTTTGCCGTAGTCCGCGAGGGACTTGAAACCGCAGTCTTCGCATATGCCAACTTCAGAACGGCAACATCCAACAGTGCGCCTGCCATTGGATTGACTGTAGGTTTAGTCTCCGCCGTTGCGCTTGGTTGGCTCCTTTATCGCCGCGCGATCACTATTAATCTCAGCAAATTTTTCACCATCACCGGAGTTGCGCTTGTCATCATTGCAGCCGGAGTTCTTGCCTACGGAATCCACGAATTCCAGGAGCTAGGCTGGTTCCCAGGAGAGGGCATGTACGCCTGGAACATCACGGCATGGATGGCACCAGATTCCATTGCCGCCACCTTCCTTCAAGGAACGCTCGGTTTCCGGACTAAGTTCTCATGGGTGGAGCTGCTGGCATGGGCGGCCTATCTAGTCGTGGTGCTGCCGATCTACCTTCGTAAGAGCTCACCAAAACCCCAGGTGGCAGTCGCGAAGTAAGTTACCCTCCAGTAACCTTTCTGCTAAGCCGTTCCACCATGGATGCGGAATTCAGATGGATGTCAGATTGAGGGTGTTATGAAGAGCGAATCAGTAGTTCTCATCGATGCAGTTCGCACTCCGTTTGGAAAAGCGGGCAGCCTATATGCCGGCACGCGTGCCGACGACATCATGGTTCGCTGTATTCGTGGCTTGCTAGAACGCAACCCCACTATCGCACCTGAAGATATCGATGACGTTGCCATTGCTGCCGCTGCACAAAATGGCGATCAAGGCATGAACATTGGCCGGAGCGCATCGCTGCTCGCGGGAATTCCACAATCTGTTCCTGGCTATTCAGTGGATCGATGGTGCGCAGGTGCGCTCACATCGGTCACAACACTCGCTGGAAGTATTGCCATCGGCGCATACAACGTTGCACTTGCTGGCGGCGTCGAACATATGGGCAATCATCCAATGGGCGATTTGATGGATCCCAACCCTCGCTACTTAGCAGAGAAGATGGTGGATCAGGATGCACTTTCCATGGGCGCAACCGCAGAACGTCTCCACGATAAATTCCCGCACTTAACGAAAGAGCGCGCCGACCGTTATGCATACAACTCACAGATGAAAACGGCTGCTGCATATAAAGAAGGAAAGATTCAGAGAGATTTGATTCCGGTTGCCGTGCGCTCCCCCGAACTTGGTTGGGGCGTGGCAACAGTTGATGAACCACCTCGTCCGACGACAACGATGGAGGCGTTAGCAACTCTCAAGACGCCATTTCGCCCCGCTGGTCGAGTAACGCCTGGCAACGCTGCAGGGCTAAATGATGGCGCAACTGCAGCACTTCTGATGAGCGAAAGTGAAGCGAAGAAAAGATCACTCACGCCAAAGGCTAAGTTGGTCAGTTTTGCTTTTGCTGGAGTTGCTCCAGAAATCATGGGATACGGACCTGTGCCATCAACAATTAAAGCGCTCGAAAAAGCAGGCTTATCAATTGATCAAATCGGGCTATTCGAAGTTAATGAAGCATTTTCGATTCAAGTGCTCTCCTTCCTCGATCACTTTGGAATTGCCGATGATGACCCGCGCGTAAATATCTATGGTGGCGCCATAGCAGTAGGTCACCCACTCGCCTCTTCGGGAATTCGACTCATCCTCAACCTTGCGCGTGGATTCGAAGAGCGTCCTGACGTGCAATATGGAGTAACAACGATGTGTATCGGATTGGGAATGGGCGGAACCATCATCTGGGAGAACCCACATTTCACTGGAAAGGGTGGGAAATAACCATGAGCGTTACAGCGCCTGAAGAAGTAGTGACCAATGCATTTGTGCGCGCAGTAGATCTTGCTCCATTTGGATTCACTGGCACGCTCGCCCTCATCACTATTGATAATGGATTGGATTACAACCGGCCCAACACAATTGGCCCTGAAGGCTTAAAAGCCCTGAACGCTGCGATTGATCAGGCGTTAGCAACTGGCGCTGATGCAATCGGAATTACTGGCAAACCATTTATTTTTGCGGCAGGAGCAGATCTCAGTGGAGTTGCGGCAGTTACTGATGGTGCGCAAGCGCGTGCATTTGGAAAATTCGGCCATGATGTTTTCCGACGCTTAGGTGAATGCGGCAAGCCAACTTTTGCTTTCATTAACGGCTTAGCGCTCGGCGGCGGACTCGAGATTGGCTTGCATTGCAACTACCGCACGCTTGCAAGTACTGCCTTTATCGCACTTCCCGAAGTATTCCTAGGCCTTGTTCCTGGTTGGGGTGGTGCCACGTTGTTGCCGCAATTGATTGGCCCCGAAAAAGCTGCCAAAGTCATTATGGTGAATGCGCTCAATAACAACACCATGCTCAAGGCGCACGAAGCGCTCGAATTAGGAGTCGTTGATTCTGTCTATTTACCCGCCGACTTTCTTGAAAAATCACTCGCTTTTGCGGCCGAGGTACTATCCGGTAAGAAGCGAATTGAACGCGTCGATTACACCAAAGATGATGGTGCATGGAGGGCTGCCGCCGAAATCGGCGCAGCTGCAAAGAAGAAGAAATATGGTGATGCGCCAATTGATGCTCCACGCCTTGCTCTGCAATTGATGGCTGATTCACGGACAGCCACTCGTGATTCTGGTTTCGCGGCCGAAGATGCTGCGCTCAACGAATTAGTTATGGGTGATGCATTCCGAGCCTCAATCTATGCCTTCAATCTCATTCAGAAGAGCAAGAAGAAAGTTGAAGGTGCGCCTAAAGCAGCCCTTGCTCGAAAAGTTACGCGCGTTGGCGTTGTTGGTGCAGGTTTGATGGCATCCCAATTAGCTCTCCTAATTCTCCGCAATTTGAAAGTTCCTGTGCACATCACTGATCTCGATCAAGCTCGAGTCGATAAAGGGTTAGCGTGGATCCATAACGAGCTCGATACTCTGGTCGCAAAGAAGCGAATGCGGGCAGAAGAGGCTGGCTGGCTCAAACAGATTCTCACTGGAAGTACCAACAATAAAGATTTTGCTCCGTGCGATTTCATAATTGAGGCAGTCTTTGAAGAGATGGAAATCAAGCGAAAACTCTTTACGGAGCTTGAGACAATCATCTCGCCTGAGTGCATCCTTGCGACAAATACCTCATCACTCTCCGTCACAAACATGTCCAATCACTTGAAGAATCCAGAACGAGTAATTGGTTTTCATTTCTTCAATCCGGTTGCTGTCATGCCACTACTTGAGATTGCACGTACGCCACATACCGACGATGCCACCACGGCAACTGCGGTAGTTATTGGCAAAGAGCTCAAGAAGACCATGGTTATCGTGAAAGACGCTCCTGCTTTCGTGGTGAATCGCTTGTTGATGCGTTTCATGGGGGAAATCACCGACTCCCTCGATGAAGGAACTTCTCCAGAGGTCGCTGATGGCGCGATGATTCCACTCGGCCTGCCGATGAGTTCGTTTGAGCTACTCGGATTAGTTGGTCCTGGTGTTGCGCTCCACGTCGCGCAAACGCTTAACGCCACCTTGGGTGAGCGATATCGGGTGAGTCCAACGATTGAACGTTTAGTGAAGAATGGCGTTCGAACTTTCTACATCAAAGACGAAAACGGTGCGCTCACTATCAATCCTGACGCCGCAGCATGTATCGAAAAGGGCGCTAAGGCATCTACCGCTGATGATGTTCGTACGCGCGCCCTCACCGCTCTAGCAACTGAAGCGCGAATGATGCTCGATGAAGGAGTGATCTCATCCCCTGCAGAGATTGACCTGTGCATGTTGCTTGGCACTGGATGGCCGCTCCACCTCGGTGGGATATTGCCTTATCTTGATCGAACAGGAATTAGCGAGGCTGCGACTGGTCAACGCTTTCATCCGAAGGGCGTTGCATCCCTTCCATAATCGGAAGTTCGCCAGTTGATCTAAGTTCGACAAGGCTGCGTG
>Ga0315900_10010286_pt1 | contig 11736 bp, 10 predicted proteins | sample LakEriMetagenome_FD_203521 | JGI IMG/M metagenome (GOLD analysis project Ga0315900, IMG submission 203521) | Freshwater fungal communities from buoy surface, Lake Erie, Ohio, United States - Buoy 12 MA114 | ecosystem: Environmental > Aquatic > Freshwater > Lake > Lake biofilm | place: USA: Lake...
CTCTTGAATTGCGGTGGACGGCTGCTCACTCCCGAGATGTTGATATTTCTTCCAGGAAACTAGCGGTAGAAATTAGCCGTGACATTGATCTTTTTGATCGCCTTCAATTGGACGCAGTTCTTGAAGTTATTTCCAAGCATCCCACCTTGGCAGAAGCAGGTAGGAATCTTTTCCAGGTCAGTCGTGCGAGGTCCAAAACCAGCAACGACTCTGATCGCCTAAAGAAATACCTGGAACGATTTGGCCTTGATTGGCGCCAGTTTGTTGGCAAGAAGAGTTAATGGGTATTGCGCAGACTTAGCCTATCGACATAAATAACCATTCTTTCAGGGACTAGTTACAGTTTTTAACCATGTAATCGTGGATACGACTTTTGCCGTTAAAGATTCGATCGACTCTCCGGTAAAGTTCGCATCCTTCTTGCTGTCGCCCCGTTTCAATGAAAATCTGCCCAAGTAGTCCTATAGCAAACCAGTTATTCGGCTGTTTTTTTAGTTCATTATTTAAAATAGCCTCGGCTTTTGCCACATCACCTGCTTTATAAACAGCCTGTGCATAGCGATTACATGCAAACCATTCTTGCGGCCTTTCGTCGCATGAGAACTTGGCCTTATTTACATCGAAAGATTCTCGGAGGGTTGCTAAGGGGAGATACCACATCACAGTCGAATAGAGCATAAATATGCCGAGAGTCAATGAAGCGCGTGTGACAACGCCTACGGGCAGAGTTTTTTGCCCAAAGCTGCGCAGTATGACGGAGCTCGTCAGTAAAGAGCCTATAATTAAACTCCACTGCCCATCGAGGGGGAATTGGAAGACCATTTCGACTACGTAGAGGATCATGAGACCTGTGATGAAATCAAAGTATCTTGAGTCGTGGTCAAATGCTGGCTTCGACTTCATGAAGCGCCAGATTATAAAAGTGCATAAACCAAAAATTAATAGAGATGCTGGTATGCCGCTCTCTGCGGTAATGGCTAGAAACTCATTATGGGGATTTAAGATGTTATCATTATCCCCAACCTGGAGATTCACATCAGAGCGGTACGGTACAAACGAGAAATTGAAGTTATCGATCCCAACCCCTAGCGGGCGGTCGGCGATCATTTGAAGAGTGCCCTTCCACATATCAAGGCGAATATGGGCACTCGTTATTCTTGATTCGTCGGCAAAAGGCCTCGGTATCTGTGATATTACGTATCGTGACACGGGTATGGCAATCAGACAAGCTAAGACAATCCTGCTCAAGATTTTTTTATCGATAATAGACTTTCGCGATAAAAGCCAGCCCAGCGCGAGCGTCATCCCGATTATAATCGACCGGGTATTAAGATAGGAAAAGTAGGTGACGGCTGCGACAACACCACAGAAAAAAAGGCTCCTAGATACCTTAGACTTGCTCAAAGAAATACCAAGCAGGAAGAAAAGAGAGCTGATTGCCAGAAACTGGCCGGTGTAGTTGATGTTGCCGAAAGTCGACGCGTAGTTTTCCTCGATGGTGCTGACTAAGTGTGTCTTTATGACCGGGTAGCCGCACAGTTGCAAAATGCCAATAGGAACGATGATGAATGTGCTAGCTAGCAGAGAGCGTGCATAGGATGCAAGAGCGCCAGGCCCGTTTTCTACGAGATCCTGATATAAAAACAATGCGTAGCCTACAAAAAATACGACATAGTAGAGATAGTCACTCCACACGAGCGGATTTTTAGTAAATATGTTTAGGAGTTGTAAACAGACAATGCCACACAGTCCTAGAGCCAGCCATTTAGGGACGTTTGGAACGGATAGTGGCTCTTTTGCTAAAACCTGATTCAAAAATAGAAATGACAGAATGAGCCCTGCAAATAACCACTTGGGTAATTCGAAGTTGTTTGGGGTCGTACCGGTGAATACTAGGGGCGTTAAAAACAGTGCTACGTTAAGTAGTCTGCGTCTCACTAGAGATGATGTGCTCTTAAGTTGGCTGAAGTTTTGATTACTTGTCGTATCCATGCCTTATTCTACACTGCATCGGTAGCCGGCCGCTAACGTTTCCGGGGAATCAACTGCTTATTGGCATCCACGAATTTTAACGGTGGGCGGTGTTGAAGCTGATAACGCAGGTAGCCTTGCGTCTTCTGTTATCAACGGCGAATTCCAGGCATCCATGGCAATCCCCGTCTGCTCAAAGGCCGAGAATTTATTCCAGTCCGTGCACCACACGCCGTCAGCTGCACGAAGGGCAGAGGAGAAAGCACTTCTGGGATTGTCGAGGCTATAAATGGCTTCAAATCCTGCTTTATCCATACCAAGAATTTCGGCTAAGCCGCTGGCCTTTCGTCCCTCAAATGGAGGGCCTTTAGAGATAAATACTGTCTCATCCGTTCGTCTTGTTAGATAAATGACGTCCTGACAGCCAGCAGCCTTTAAAATCTGCACGGGATGCAGGTCAGCCCATCCGCCAAGTGATAGAGCGCCTGCAAGATGCTCGTTACTCTCAAAGCTTGTATACTTACCAAGAGACGGCTCTTGAGGAGATTTTTCAAGAATTTGCCTCCAAGTGCTGTTGGATCCAAGGTTGATGGCTTTTTTTGCCTTCCAGTCATCACTAGACCTAGTCCACGACTCAACTAGGTCTTGCTTAAGACCACGTGAAATCCAGTATCCAAATCTCACATCCTCAAAGTTAAAGTCCATGCGGCGAGGCTTTGATGCCTTATAGAGCGTTTCATAGTCTTGAAGTTTCTTCATAGCACTCGGTTCTTTGACAACCGACGTGATTGTAATGCTTTTTGTGGCAAGACCGGGAAGATCATCGACACGGTGTGTGGATTTTTCTGATCGGTTAGCGCGCCAATCTTTGATTATGGCCGTAAAACGCTCGCCACACGTGCCTTTGGCAGTTGCCTTTGTGCTAAGTTCACTCCACAGTCTGTCGTCTGTTCCAGCTGAGCAATCGTTGAGAAAGCTTGCCATGTCGGCCTGCTTACGCCCGTAGCCAGCGTAGAAATCAGCCACGCGACCTATCAGCTCAACGAATTTTGAGAAATTCACGATACCCGGTCTAAAAAACACGTCAGAATCCTCAGCGTCAAGATTCACAAGTGAGACGGCGGCTTTTTGGACTTCTTTGACGTTACGCGCGAAGTTTTGATCGTTAGCACTTAATGGCTGCAGCATACGCAGTACCTCTGGATTCACAAGATCTCGAAACTCATCACTTGCGAGTATTGTCCGCAGATCTGAGGCAAGTTTTTTGTGATCAGTTTGTGCAAGGTCAAAAATACCTTTCTCCTGAAGACGCTCGGCTAAACTCTGAAACGATAGTAATGCCTTCCACTCGGGCTCAGCCGCCACTTGGGTGGCATAACCAATCGTTGACTTCATAAGAAGAGCCAGAGCACTTGCTTTTGGTTTACCGTCAAGGGCCTTGACGGCTGGGTTTAAAGACATACTCTCATATAGAAATGTCGTGATCGTCGCGGAGCTTCCACCGGCAAACCCATGGATCTCGCCCCACTCGGGTAGCAGTCTTGCTAGACCCATCACGTGGGCGACGATATGAGTGCCATTACCTCTGAGGGCTACACAGCGTTCAGCACTGGTAGTCACCGCTTCTTGAAGACTAGCGTCTGGATTTTTGATTTTGCAAGTACTTACAATGAGTGTCAGTGCGATCCCTAGGAGTAATAATATCGAACGACGTTGCGTAAATATCATATTTTTCCTCAGCGGTTTTACTTTAGAAGCTCGGATTCCATTTTATCATGGGGTTTGACGGCTGACTAATAATCTCAGGCGCAAAAAAGCCCTCGAAAATGAGGGCTTTTCAAGCAATCTGAACGCGGCTTATTTGTACTCTTGAAAGAACCGCGTACTATTACAGGTCGATGCGCCGGTGACACCACTAAGTTGAATATTGTTTTTTCCAGCGCCGTCCGTGTCCAGAATATCAAGCATGACGCCCGTTAGCGTATAGGTGATAACCAAATCAACATCTTGGTTCTGAGCATCCGTTTTTAGAGCAGAGTAGTTTGGCGTTTTTTTCTGGGTGGTGAAGCTCTTTGGTGACAACGTAATGATTTTGCCGTCGCCAGAAATGCTCAATTCCACTTGCTCTGACGCATTGTTTGCTAATATGTTTGTGGCCAATCCGGCGTTGCTGCCCCCAGTTAGAGCCGCTGTCCAAGAATCCCGCTGATCGTTACCAGCTGCTAATTGAACAGGTCGGTTTAGAACCATTGTGACAGTTCCATTTTCATTCCAAGACTTTGACGACGCGGAACACGCGACTACTGCCAGGTTTTGATTTTCGTCTGCCAGGTCAATGTTAAACTCCCAATTGTTACGATCGTTGCTTGTGCCGTCGAAACCAAGATTAAACGTCCGAGTGACTTGACTAAAGTCAGCCGATGCCGGCGAAGAAACCGTCACCTTGTAACGCGCGCCGTAGGCGATTTCTGAAGATGCAAAAGTAGCAACTCCGTCAGCTCCTGTCGTTTTACGAGTGGGCACCATTCTTGTGCCATAGACAGTTAAAAACTCGCCGTTGAAGCTGAAAGACGATGGTGATGAGTCAATAGGTTGAAGATCAACCATAGCATCAGCCACCGCTTGTCCAGTTTCACGAACGTTAATCACCAAGCTTCGGCTTCCTGCATCTTTAGGATAAATGCGGATGTTGCCTAGCACGATAGGGTCAGAAATGGGCACTTCCTCTGAAATAGCACCAGCTTGAGCCCCCGATCGCATGGCTCGTGTCGATGTTATGCTTGATTTAGACTCAAATGGAAGAAATCCTGTGATGTTTGCGAATATCGGAAAAGTTATCTCCAGTGGTATATCACAGATGTAATATTCGCCTTTTAAATTCGGATCATCTCGATGAAATTGTGCGCGCAGCTTTTGACCTCGAATCAGAACATAAATCCCATCCGGCTCTTTCAGAGTCGACAAATCAAAACGCTGCCCTGTGAAACCGTCAAGAACAACACCTTGAACACAACCAAAACCATCACGGCGTGCATAGTTCGGAATGAGTGATCCAGGTTTAGGCTTGTCTTTTTCCTGGCAGCTCGCAAGAAATGGCAGAAACATGGCACCAATAAGTGCTGTGCCCAGTAGCCTTCTGATTTTTGCGCCACCGTTCATCGATGTGTTTAGCATGATCTTAATTCCTTATTTAATTTCAGAGACGAGCTATCCGAGAGGGGTCTTCGACGACCGGCTGAAGAACTTAAATAAAAAAGGGGCAAATGCCCCTAACTATTCGTAATTAATTAAATAACTGACGTCGCTAAATTTGGATGTCCGGCGTAGCTAAGCTCTAAAAGAGCTATAAACTATCACTTATTCTGGATTATAGCGTGCTTGCCGCTCTTTGCCTGTTCTTGGTACGTCTTCACTAGAGATTCTGGTTTCGCATCCTTTGATGCCTTTGAGTCATACCATAGGTTTATTTTCTTGGTCACGTAATCAGGATTCTGCAGTAGAAGCTGATCGCCCCAAAGGCCAGTTTCGCTGTAGACGGTACTAAACCCTTCGCCTTTAACTCTGGTGTCATAGGAAAAACGTCGTCCGCCGTCGTGCTCTTTTCTTTGGTGCAGCAAAACAGCTTCGTCAAGATCGGAGTTTGTTCCATCGATTTTGATAAGGGCCCCATTGGCGGGCTCACTAAGTTCAACAATTTCGGTCGTGACGCCGGCGTCACCTTTATAGACTCTAACTTTACCCTTGGTCTTTACAGACTGGACGGCTGCGGGTTTCGAACTCTTTACAGGTCCTGCATATATGCACACGGGCGCAGCGAGACCGGCCAAGATCATGACAAACTTGATTCCAAAATTCATAGCGATGCTCCTTCAGGTATTTGTATGAACTAAATTACTCGATAATAAAAGTGCCAGTTCCAGCGGATTCGTAGCTATTTCTAATTTCGTATTTACCCTTTGGGAAATTAGCGAAGAACACAAGAGACTTCTCCGCCTTGGCTTGCGCGCAAGACCCGCCGGAAATGTCCTTACCCGCTTTATTAAACAAACCAAAACAGGCTAACGCGCTGCTTGAGTTTTTCAGTTTGATTTGCACCTCAGATCCTTCTTTAACTCTGGCATTCCCGGGTTTCCAGCCGCCTTTGCCGGCATAGGTAAATTCAAATTTTTTGATAGGCCAGTTATCCTTAGCATGAGTGATATGTACTGACGTCAACATTAGAATCAGAAAACCTTGGCTGCAATATAGTAAAAATCTGTGACAATTCATTTTTTACTCCTGTTAGTCATCGTGAGAGGCTGTTCAAAGTTTAAATTTTGACATCGGCTCCCACAATAGAGAAAACCTGCCTATCAGAACGCAAAACGAGAATCAAAATTACTGATGCCGCAAGAAATCAAAATTATACCCGTCGATAGTCTTAACAGTATCGTCTGCCAGGTTATGGAGGTCAAGGCGGCCAAGATCAGTTTCATGGTCTATAAAAAGAAGTTTATTGTTTATTTGAGCTGATCCAACCCGAGGCACGGTCGTTTGGCGGATGACGAGGTTATCAGATAGTCGTAGTCCCAAGACACTAATCTCCCTGTTGTTAAGTTGGAGCATGACGACAAGCTCTTTGGAATCGGTTGAAAGATAGGACTGCAGATAATAGCCCGAGGCTGCTTTTTGAAGGGGATGGGATTTTATTTTTCCGTCCGATCCAGCATACAGTAAAACAGGCTCGGTTGCTGAGCTTGCACGCACGATGGCGTGAGGTTTGCCTGCCTTGGAGAGCCCGATGAGTTTTTGTTGGTTATAGTAATAAGGCGTTCGATAAAAATCATCCGATTGGGATTTAAACGCTTTTAGCGTCATCGTGCTTTGTTTGCCGATAGCTGAGGCAGGAAAATCAACAGAATCCAGCAGAGTCTGAGTTGACATGTTGATCAACCCAAGCTTTGTATCAGATGCAACGAGTACCATGTCGTCCAAGCTTTGATCTGGTGCCACCCAATTAATTCCAGTCAGAGTCGTTGTAAAGCTAGACGTCTGCCAGGATTGTTGTGCGAGCGTTGCATCAAGATCGACAGTTGTTACTGAGTTGTCAGACATGCTTAGAATCATTCTGCCAGCCTTGTCCAAGTCCCCTGCCGCGACATTTTTTCCGCTCGCGATCAGTGGTCCGCCTAGCCAGGACTTTTGAATGTCGCCAGCCTCTCCCAGTTTTAATATGCCAATACTTTTTAAGTCGTCTTGCATGACGAGCGTGCGAGACGTTGGTCCGTAGGCCACAGAAACAGGCGTGCCGAGAAATTTTATGGGGTTGTCATGACGGCGACCGTCAAATCCAATAACTTGTAGATGTTTTTTTGAGAAGTCTACGACAAACCTCTCGTTTGCATCGACTGCCAAAGAGTGTTCTTCGCCTGGATTGCTCAACGTAAATTCATAGTCAAGCGTCATCCGCTCAGAGTTCACGCCTAGAATTCGGTTTGTCATTGAGTCAACCACGAAGATATTTTTTGTTTCTATCCCGTATGAATTATATAGACCTGCTTGCTGACTTAGCCTTTGTCCAATTAGGCCGACATCTGAATCTGAACTGCATGATGTGAGCAAGACTAACGTAGCTAAATAAATCTTAGAATCCATAGGCGCCTCCTAAAGTGAAAACACTTTGATTTTCGATAGTTTTGATGTTTAGTTTTTTGTACTCATAGCGGATATGACGAAGCTCAGCTCCAATGGACAGCCAAAAGCCATTGTTGAGTGCCATAAGGGCTCGGATACCACCGCTGCCGCCCAGCACTTTTGCTTGATCTTTTTTGGCGACTCCCGCGCTTGATGCTTCGTATTCTGAGTCGCCAGTTAGAGCGGTCAGTCCAACGGTCAGGTGCGTCTCGTTCCATTTTGACAGGTAGTACCTGACGGGATTAATTCGGTAATTAATACCTAAGCCTAGTAGGCTGATATCTTCTTTAACGGTGATTTTGCTGCGGTAGCTCCCCTCGTAAGTGTCACTCGTTAGCCCTATATGAAACCCGAGCTCATTAGGCCTCCAAGCATAAGTAAATGACGAGCCGCCGCTATTAGATTTTTTCAAGAGCCTTTTTGATGGCGTAGAAGGATGATTCGTCCCTTGAAAATCGACATAGACCCAGTTTCGTCGCTTGGACCTAGACACTGATTCGAGATCGCGTATCTCGTCAAACGATTGTCTTTCAAAGCTTTCCATCGTGAGAGCGGCCCCCAGGGTGTCAAGCATCGATCGTCCGCTTTTAAAAGGTGGAGCAGGTTTCTCGTCATCCGTGTGTTCGCCGTTAATTTTTACAAAGTGAAATAATTCGTGGGTGATAAGGGCTGTACGAAACATGAGTGGCATTTCAAAAAATCGCTGACGATTGACAATAATAGTTTCTTTCTCGACTTGGCTAACGGCGTCTACTTTCCGCGTTGAATTATTAAGAATGCGCACAGACATGGGTGAATCAGCCCACTCGAAACGAAGTTTTGAATCGCGTTTAGAGAGCTCGCCCAATTCGGGCGCATGCTTGACTAAAAGGTCGCGGCAGGCTTTTCTCTCCTCATCCGATAATTGACTCAGGACGCGGCATAGATCGTTGTCGACCCAGCCTTCAGAACATGTGCAAAGAGTTTTAGAGTCGGTAGACACGTTACGGCTACCGTCATTAATGATTGCAAGGGCTGCGTCTAAGTCGATATCTTGAGCGCTTCCGCCGTTTCCTATAAACGTTGCAGCCTGTAGGGTCGGAGGGGCAGCGATCAAAAATATGAAGCCAATCAGTCGACCCAAAAATTTAAGAGTGTTATTTGGTCTCACGTCGTCCTCCCGTGGGGCTCAAGTTTATAATAAGTTGGTAGATCTGGTCGCCGTTTGCAAGATCTTCTGCAAAATGCTGCAGTTGTTCAGCTTGCTCTGCTATGAGCTCGGTTAGTTTTTTGTAGGTCGACTCATTCAAAGTCACCACCATGGCGTTTGCGTATCGCTTGTCGGGGTTATGCTGATCGATTGCGTCACGGGCATTATTTAGTACGGCCTTGTGAAATTTTCTAATCTGTGCGCTTGGCACTTTTGGATCAATTGAATGGAGCTGCGTCTCCGGGATAATATGCCCTTTTTCCGTTGTCCTGAGATATCCGTATTTGGTGAGAAATTTTATAGACTGTTCAATCCTCTTTCTAGAGGCAATGCTTCCGAGGACCGCAAAAATCTCCTCGGGATTTTGGCTAACGGCACTTAATTGAAAAGCATCTTTGACAAATACGTGAACCCAGTCAGATAGAATATGGCTGGTTGCGATTTTTCGGCGTGTTTCCGGAATCTGTGAGCTACCTTGTTTGCCCGCTTTGGGCGGGATTCCCTCTTGGCTTGAAACCCAGTCTCGCATGTAGGTTCGTTCATGGGGGGTTAGTTGCAGTAATTTTGCGATCTCCTCAACGCGGTCAAGAGTCAGTCTGCGCTTTCTCTTGAGGATCAGGGAGACGAGGGTGGGGGAGACTTTTCGAAGATTTTGGGATGCTTTCAGAACTGAAAATTTGGGGTCATGTTCCTTGAGAAATGCGAGCATGTCGTCAACAAACGAGACGAGATCGGTGTAGTTTGTAATAATCGGCCTGCTCATTGAGCCCCCTATTTACAAACATCTTATCGGAAAAAATACCAATTAGGTTAGTAAATTAGCAATAAATAGAGTTTACATTGTAAAAATGTAAGGGTCTCTTGAAGTTAGGTCTTGAGAGGGGCCAATCGGGGGTCTTCAGCTCGATTTAAACCATGGGGACGGGTTTGATCCCGGCCCCATGGAAGTCCTGGTAAACACTTTTTTAACGGCTAGGGGGTCCTTTTGACCTAAAGGTGAGAGGGTTCATGAGGGTGTCGATCAATGACATAAATTTTTGAGCTGGCGGTCGGCGGGAAAAGGGCCCGTCTTCACCGTGGTCGCAGAGTTACCGGTCTTTTTTATCTGAGGATTAATATGTCAAACCATCGGCGCCCCGAGCTGGCATTTTGAAAAGAACCCAGTGATTCTTGATTCGGTCATAATGAAACCAAGTGAGTCCTGCTGGAATGAACTCAACAAACGTTTGGTTAAATTCCTCGCGAATCCGGCTGACCATTCGCACAAGTGCGCCGTGTTGAAATTTTTTGGCTCGAGTTGACAGAGTGCCGGGAAGCCCCTCTTCCCGGTTGAGCGCGTCCAAGATCTCTTCTGCAGAGAGAGATGGTTTCCTATTCGAGAAAAAAGCTTTTACCACTCGTAGCGCTCGGGCTTTTCGGGAGAGATTTAGTCGTTTGCCATTGACGATGACGCTTGCGCCTTTCAATTCGACTAGTGGTAGGGCGTCGCTCGGAATGTTGGTGGGCTGCTGCATGTTTTGATTGTCTGCGAGATTCATTTTAAGCTCCTTCTCAAATGAGACGATATTTGTTGCGGGAAAGAGCTTTACGCGGCGACACGTAAATCCGTCAACGCGCCAGTGGGCGACATTTTCTAGGCGAGACTTGAATACGCGAAGTACCACGCCTTAGGCGCAAATGTCGGGGATTTAAATGGTCAGCCGCTGACGGTCATTGCTTGATGAATTGTTGCTCAAGAAAGTGCTTTAAAGCATCAATAGCTGCTTGCCCCATGTCCGAAACAGCCTCAGTTGCATTGCCACCGATGTGGGGTGTGAAATAAAATCCAGCCCCGACCAGAAAATCTTTGGATAACAAAGGCTCACTGGGGAACACATCACTTGCATAACCGCCCAGTCGATGATCACGTACGGCTTTAATTGTGGCATCAAAGTCAACGACACTCCCTCGCGCCGTGTTTATGATGAGAGTCGTTGGCTTAACAATCTTGATTTGAGCATCAGAGAACATGTTTTTAGTCTCATTGCCGCCCGGAACATGGAACGAAATCACATCTGATGAGGCGAGAAGATCGTCATAAGAGACTTGAGTAGCGCCCAGAGTCCGTGCTTGGTCAGTTTTATCTAGGATGTCGTGAATCAGAATTTTGCAGTGAAATGGTCTTAAGAGATCTGCGAGATCTGAGCCTATATTGCCAAATCCTACAAGTCCAATCGTCTTGGCAGAAAGCTGAGATCCGCCGTCTTTGACCCAGCTCCCGTCTTGCATGCGGTTGATGCTCTTAAATATGTTTCGTTGATGACCTAGCATAAAAGTGAGCGTCAATTCAGACACACTTCGACGATTCACGCCTGCTTTAAATCCAAAAAAAATCCCTCGCGCCTTAACAGCCTCAAGATCGACCTTCTCAAGACCAACGCCATATTTTCCGATGGCTTTTAGTTTTGTGGCGGCACTTAAGACGTTTGCCGTCAAAGGATCGGTGCCGATAATCAGGGCGTCTGGTTGATGCTCAGCTATGAATGAGCGTAACTCATCTTCAGTGAAGCGGTGACCTTTATCGTTTAGCACGAGCTTACGAGTCAGACGCCTCGCTTCATCCACGAGTTGTTTGTCTTTGCAGAAAGACGGCGACGCCACGGCGAGACACTCAAATACTTGTTTTGATTTTTGTTCTGACGGCATGATGACGGCCCATTTACTTATTGTGACCAAGTCCCCCCGTGATTACGGTGAGCTGAGGTTTAGTTGACGTCGAACTGGTTGAGATCGCGCTTGCCTTGGTCAGACTTGAGGAAAGCTCAGCATCACGCTGAGACTGGCGTTTTTGACGGGTCAAAGACTTTGATTCAGCTAGAGCAGATTTTTCTGACTTTCGCTTGTTTTTTCTCGCGGCAGTGATT
>Ga0315900_10010287_pt1 | contig 11736 bp, 12 predicted proteins | sample LakEriMetagenome_FD_203521 | JGI IMG/M metagenome (GOLD analysis project Ga0315900, IMG submission 203521) | Freshwater fungal communities from buoy surface, Lake Erie, Ohio, United States - Buoy 12 MA114 | ecosystem: Environmental > Aquatic > Freshwater > Lake > Lake biofilm | place: USA: Lake...
TGGTGTTCGACAGTTTGATGAAACGTTGCACCACGCCGCGGCCAGCATCACGTTCTCGACGCACCTCCACACCTAAGTGTTGACACAACGCATCACAGGTGCGATCAAGATTGTCGGTGTTCACCACCACATGGTCAAGGCCAGTGATTTTTTCGGATCCACACGGTGACGATGCAACTCGCTGTGGCGAGGGGGCAACAACTGTGGTGGCAATTCCATCAATATTGAACACACCGGGATTGTCGCCAGAAATTGTCCAACCGGTGAGACCTGCGGTGCCCTCGTGAATTTCAAGTGCAACATCTGCCAGATAACACGAAAATCCATCGAACTTCAGTCCGATGGATTCCCAAGATTTGGTCTGTCCTCCTGCATGAAGAGCGAGAAGAACGGCCACAGAGTGTAAGGCTAGCCCCGACCCATGTTCGGACGCTTGCCGTGATTGGCCTTGGAGCGGCGCATGCGCGCCTTGCGCTTTTTGGTCTTTTTCGACATAGGAGACGAGGCTATCGGGCAATCATCCCGGCTCCACGGGGAGAGCTATTGCTGGCGCCAGCGTGCTCGACCATCGCTGTATGGCTCGCCACTGGTCCTGGTTTTTGCACAGACATACACCCGCGCCGAATAAGTGCCCAATCCGCCCTCGGGTGTGCAAAATGCTCCCGGCCGAATGGTGGGCAATGCGGGGGCGTCATTGGCGGGTTCATCCGCCGGTGGCGGATTCGATGGGGTCTGGCTTGGTGGTGGAACGGTGAAGACCGTTGCCCATGGGGCGATGGCGGTACCCGCACACTGGCCATTCAGCAGATTCTTCAGCCGACCCCATTCGCTGGAATCCATGCGAAGACCCCATTGATATTTGACCGCAATCCAGTCCGATACATAGGTGCAGATGTATGCACTACGCGGTGGAAGCCACTGAGAAGGATCGCGATCTCCCTTAGAACGATTCACCCCACTTGTCACTGCAATAAGGGATCGGCCATCGGTGAGGTCATTGGCGAATCGTTCACGTAGAGATGACGACCACGCGTGGGCCCCCGAATCCCAAGCTTCCTTGAGAGGTACCAGGTGGTCAATGTCGAGATCGCTGGGATCTGTGTGGGAAAGTCCATCGAAAAGGGACAACCAATCACCAGCAACCACCTTGCATCCAAATGCATCAACTTGTGCAGGCGTCAATGATTCTGCAATTAAGACTTCTTCTCTCGTATTGCATTGATCACCGTCTGCGTCACTCCAATGGCGAAATAGGTCGCGCGAATATCCGTTGCCCACTTCATTTGCTTGCTGAATACGTTCGAGAACCGAAAGCGCCAATACTCCTGAAGACTGTGACTCCGAGGGGCTCGTATTTCCCTTGGTACCCGGAGTTGAATCTGTTATTTGTGCCCCGTTGGCATCAACATTGGAGCCGCCACTAGAGACAGATCCTTTCGGCGCAATTGTTGTCCCATTGGAATCTTGTTCATCGGTAACAACATTGGAATCGCTATTTACTGTTGAAGGTGTAGCTATTTGTGATGTTGTCGATGACGTATCAATAGGAGCACACCCCACAGCAATCACCAACGACAAAGCAGGGATAACGAAAAATGAACTCAAAGAAGACTTTTGCATCTGAACCATGCCCTTAGGACGCTAACAACGTCGTACAGAAAACTATTCGTTGTTCTTAAAAGGTGTGACCCACTGCTCACCCCAGCTGCCTAATGCAGAAAACACGGGAAGCAAGGCAATGCCCTTATTAGTGAGGTGATACTCGTAGCGCTTTGGCTTAGATGAATACATCTGCTTGGCCACAACTTCGTGCAACACCAAAGTAGTGAGACGATCCGTCAAGATGTTGCGCGCGATACCCAACGAGCCTTGCAATTCCTCGAAGCGATGCGCACCATTGGAGATGCCACACACAATGAGTGGTGTCCACCACTCGCCCACTACACCCAAAGCGTCGGCCAAGCCAGTGTTGATGTGATCAAAATTCTTCCGAGGTGCCATAAGTAGCCACCATAAATGATGGGTGTGGCATATTTAGGGAATTACACAGATGCTATTTGGCTAAATACGGTGTCAATTTCAATGAAAATACACTCACCTGGGCACACATCGGCTGCTTGCACTACTGCTGCGATGTCTCTTTCGGCCACCTCAGCCAAAGAACCCGACCCGCCCGGGTCATTGAGAGGCGCTCCCCGTTCGGCAACGTAGGCGATGCCGTCTTCCATCTGTACGAAGACATCGGGACAATGATCAACACACAACCCGTCACCAGTACAGAGGTCTTGGTCGATCCACACGCGCACGGATTCCACGGTACCGCCCATGTCGCCTTAGCCTGTGGCCCATGACAAATGCCACCCCATCTGCTTCTCGCCGAGAACACAAATGGGCCCGAAAAACGGGGCTAATTGACGATCCTTATGCGTGGCTCATACAGAACGATGACCCTGAGGTGTTGTCATACCTACGTGAAGAAAATGATTTTGCCGACACCTGGTTCGATACCCGTACACCGGAGATTGATGCAATTTTTGAGGAGATCAAAACTCGAGTCAAAGAAGATGACCACTCCTACCCCGTGCTCCACAATGGCTGGTGGTACTCCTCACGTACGCTCACCGGACAGGCGTACGCAATTCACACCCGAGGAAAGACCCTTGAGAGAGCCTCCGAGGAACTTTTGTTGAATGAAAATCTTGAAGCCGTGGGACATTCGTACTTTTCTCTTTCTGCTCTTGAGGTTTCATATAGCAATCAACTATTCGCATGGTCGAGCGACACCGACGGCGGAGAAAAATACACACTGCGGGTAAGAGAAATTGCTTCCGGCCGTGACCTTGATGATCACATCCCCAATACAACTTGGGGCGGTGTGGCGTGGTCGCGCGACGACTCCTGGTTGTTTTACGTGGTACCCGACGATGCCATGCGCCCATGGCAAGTGTGGCGCCACAAATTAGGAACACCTGCCAGCAGTGACCAATTGGTGTTTGAAGAAGCCGATGAGCGTTTCTTCGTAGGCATCGGGTCTACCCGTTCAAGTCAATGGATAACAATTGACACTTCCAGCAAGACATCATCGGAGACATGGCTTATTGATGCCTCATCAGTGGAGTCAGATCTGGTGTGTGTTGCGCCACGTCGCGAGAATGTGGAATACCAAGTAGATCACTGGGGAGATGCATTTGTCATTCTGACAAATCTTGACGCGCAAGATTTTCGGGTCATGCTCGCCGACGTGGACTCCCCACATCAATGGCGTGACTTCATTGCACACACACCAGGCGAACGCATCACCGGTTTTGACTGTTTCGCACATCATGCGGTTCTGCAGCGATGGCGAAAAGGTCAACAAGTTCTGGCAGTAGTAGATCGCAGTGGCACAATCTCAGAGATTCACATCACAGACGAGCCTCATGAAGCAGAAGTTGATGTCAACCCAGATTGGACCTCAACATCGGTGCGATTGAGCTACCAATCTCTTACCACCCCTGCAACTGTTGCCACTTACGACAGTGTTCAGGCAACGTTGACCATCCTCAAACGCACAGAAGTGTTGAACGTAGATCTCTCCCTCTACGTCTCAGAAAGAGTGTGGGCGACAAGCAACGACGGGACTCAGGTGCCCATTGACTATGTGCGTCATCGTGACACACCACTCGATGGAACCGCACCTGCACTTGTCTATGTCTATGGTGCATATGAGATTTCTACGCCACCGTGGTTTTCCATCGCACGACTCTCACTTCTAGATCGTGGCTGGATTTGGGCACTGGCTCATCCACGAGGAGGCGGCGAGATGGGTCGTCAATGGTATGAAGACGGCAAATTACTCAAGAAGAAAAACACTTTTATAGATACCCTTGCGTGTGCTTCTCACTTAGCTAGTTCTGGAATCTGTGATGGGGACAAGATTGTCTTGCGCGGTGGCAGTGCCGGTGGTTTGGCTGTAGGTGCATGTATCACAATGAGCCCAGAGAGATTTTCTGGCGCAATCGCTGAAGTACCTTTTGTAGATGTCACCAACACAATGTGTGATCCCTCATTGCCACTTACCGTGACGGAATGGGAAGAATGGGGCGACCCGCGCGAGGAGCCGTTCTTTTCCTATATCTCAAGTTACTCCCCCTATGACAACGTGCATGCAGTGCGGTACCCCAATCTCTACATCACCGCCGGCATCAATGACCCTCGTGTCAGCTATCACGAACCGGCAAAGTTCACTGCCAAGATTCGACATCTCTCACCCGAGACCACAGTTATCTTTCGATGCGAAATGGATTCTGGTCACGGCGGACCGTCTGGTCGCTATGAACAATGGCGCGAAGAAGCAAAGACTCTAAGTTTTGCGCTCGCCAGTGTTAGCTCAACGCCGCAGAGATAAACAGCAACAACATCAATCCGAGATTGCGCATGACATCTCGAGATGAGGGAGGCTTTCGCGAGCGTGAGCCGAAACACGCACACGGCACCTGGGATTTAGTTGCTATTTGTGCCACCAGAAAAGCAGTGAAAATCAGCAGCAACAATGTGGCGACACCCAGCACAAACGCTGAAGGCGTGAGTCCAATGAGAAGACCACCAATGAGAAGTTCTGCAAAAGGAAGAACATGTGCCACCGCGGGCCACAGTTGTTGTGCACGAGCATCTTGAAGCCATTGGGTGCGATTCACAAGTTTGTTGGCGCCAGCGACCGCAATGACCACACCTACACAGGCTGCAAGAAGATGCGCAAGCAAAGCTGTTATTCCGGTAGTTGAGCGCGGGTCACTTTGCCACGGAAAAACACCATGGCATTATCGGCACTGGGTGCATGCTCAAGACCTACAACGCGACCCAAAACAAAGTAATGATCACCCGCCACCGTTTCTGATTCGATGACACAATCAATCGAAGCAATCACCCCATCTAGTAGTGGTTGACCCATCGGCGACGATGACCAGGTGAGACCTGCAAACTTGTCGTCACCTTCTTTTGCAAAGGTCCAACACAATTGCTCTTGGTCTGCACCAAGAACATTCACGCAAAATTTTCCGGATTCCTTTATGGCTGCCCACGAACGCGAGTGCAGACCCGGGAAAAATCCGACAAGTGGTGGGTCAAGTGACACTGATGCAAATGACCCAATGGTGATACCCACTGGCTGAGCGTTCGTATCGCATCCTGTAATCACCACAACAGATGTGGGTACATGTCCGAGCACAGCCCGAAAGTAAGCAGAGTCAAAATCCGTGGTCACAGACCCACAGTAGACCAACACTTAGGAAAGAGTGATTGTCGTACCTTCGCGAGCCACGCATACTCCAGGACCATTAGGTCGAGACATACGAAGCGCATCAAGTTCGGCATCGGTCCTGTCGGGATCATGGTGGTACAGCGCAATGCGTCGCGCACCACATGCTTCACCAATGTCCACCGCAAAGGTAGGCGTGCAATGACCCCAATGACCTTTCACAGTGAATTCTTCATCGGTGTATTGCGAATCATGAATCAATAAGTCCACATCTTGTGCCAACTCACGCACTCCATCAGGCACTGCGAAACTGCCGTCCGTGGGTTGTTGATGATCAGAGATGTATGCAACAGAGAGATCGCCCAATTCAATGCGATAACCCACAGTGGGCCCAATATGTGGCACGGTGCGCACACGAATGCGATAGCCATCGATGGTGAAGTCTGAGTCATGCACGTCGTGGAATTCAAACTTGCCACGAAGATCATGAAGTCCTACAGGAAACGTAGGTTGACGAAAAGCCTGAGTGACTGCAGAGAGAAAACTTTGTCCGTCGTCTTGAGCTGGGCCGTATAACTCGAGTCGTGCACCGTCTTGCAGAATCGGGCCAAAAAAAGGAAGACCTTGAATGTGATCCCAATGAAGGTGAGAGACGAGTGCAACGGCATTCAGTGGCTCATCATGTTGTTGCGCATAATTGAGACCGAAGTAACGCAACCCGGTTCCCAAATCGAGCAGCAGAGTGCGATTGCCCTCGGAGGAAATAGACACACACGAGGTGTTGCCACCGTATTTCACCGTGTTCGGACCATGACATGGCGTGGAACCGCGGACGCCATGAAATGTCACGTGTAGCGATGTCTCCCCCATGCCCTAAACGCTACGAAACGTTTAGGGCGATGTATATAGGCACACAGGTGACGCCTGTCGCATCTATGGGGCTACGGTTTGGATATGACTCACAGCATCACCACCCACACCACAACTGCAAATGGCATTGATTTCACGTATTTATCGTGTGGCACGGGTCCACTTGCACTGTGCCTGCACGGATTTCCCGATTCCCCCCACAGTTGGCGCCATCTCATGGTGGCTCTTGCCGACGCAGGTTTTCGTGCGGTCGCTCCATTCACTCGCGGGTACGCACCCAGCAGTGTTGCCCCAGATGGCATGTATCAAACCGGTGCACTCTCGGCTGATGCGAACGCACTACACGAAGCTCTTGGAGGCGACAGTTCAGCAGTGTTGATTGGTCATGACTGGGGCGCACCCAGTGTGTACGGCGCTGCAGCATCTGCACCACAACGTTGGCGTCGCGTGGTGGGCATGTCGGTACCGCCAGGGCCTGCAATGGGTGCTGCGTTTATCAACAACCTTGAGCAAGCCAAAAAGAGTTGGTACATGTTCTATTTCCAACATCCACTGTCTGACCTTGTTGTGCCGGCCAATGATCTTGCCTTTATCGACATGTTGTGGCGGGATTGGTCACCAGACCTTGAAGGATCTGCAGATGCAGAAAACTGCAAGGCCTGCCTTCGCGAACCAGAGAATCTGCAAGCTGCATTGGGTTACTACCGATGCACACTGGGGTCTGGCCCACGGGATGCACGTTATGACGAAATTCAAAGTGCAGGCTCTGGCGAGTTGCCCATGCCCACGTTGTACATACATGGTTCCAACGATGGTTGCATTGGCCGTGAGGTTGCAGAATCAGTTCGAGTGCTCAGTCCATGGGCACAAGTTGAAATCGTTGAAGGCGCGGGGCATTTTCTTCAGTTGGAAAAACCAGCCGAAGTAAATGCACTCATCATTAACTTCATTACGGCAAGTTGAAGCGACTTCCACGCCGCATCAACAGACCCTCGGTGACCAGATCGTTCAACAGACGTTTTGCACGAGCGGTGTCATGAGACAATTGCATCTCATTCACAATCTCTGCCGATGTAGTCACTCCGTTGATCACTGCTTTGATTGCGCGGCCGCGCGCTTGGCGGTCAGAGCCAGAAAAACGCAACTGAGGGCGACTTACTCCAGCTGACCCCAAGGCGGGGTCTTCTCCATTTCCCTTCCATCGACACATGCGACGTACTGGGCAGGTGGTGCATTGCGGTGATCGAGCCGTGCAGTGTTGCGCGCCAAAATCCATCATCACTTGATTCCACGCCCATGCAGAATCTTGAGGTACGAGAGCATCAGCCATTTCTTGCAAGGGGCGAGCCGCCATTGATGTGCCCTCTATGCGCGAGAGCACGCGAGACACATTCACATCCACCACCGCAATTACATCTTCGAATGCAAAACACTGGACAGCACGTGCGGTGTAGGGACCAATACCTGGTAACGCAAGGAGTGCATCCAATTGCGAGGGCACGCAACCATCATGATTCTGCACAATCTGCGATGCAGTCGCATGCAAGTTACGGCATCGACGGGGATAACCCAGCCCCGACCACAGATGCAACGCGTCACCAAGTGGTGACTCAGCAAGCTCATGAGGTCGAGGGAAACGCTGAATGAATACGTCGTACTTCGGCAACACGCGATCCACGGAAGTTTGTTGCAACATCACTTCGCTTACCAAAATGTGCCATGGGTCGCGAGTGCGACGCCACGGGAGATCACGCAGGCGTGGCGCACCCCATTGCAGAAGTGCATCCACCAATGTGTTGTGTCGGCTTATTCGCCCCACACATCCTGTCCGTCATATGGACGACGACGCGATGGCGCAAATTCACGCTTCCACACCATGACACGACGACGGAAGTAACAGACCTCTTTGCCGTCTTGGTTAAATCCTTTTGTCTCTACGGTGACGATGCCGCGGTCATTTTTGGACTTGCTTTCGGCAACTTCCAGAACACGTGTCTCGGCATGGATTGTGTCACCATGGAAAGTGGGAAACTTATGTTGAAGTGTTTCCACTTCAAGGTTTGCAATTGCGGCACCACTTACGTCAGGCACACTCATTCCCAACACCAACGAGTACACCAAGTTGCCCACAACAACGTTGCGGCCTTGCACACTCTCGCTTGCAAACCAATCATTGGTGTGCAAAGGGTGATGATTCATTGTGATCATGCAAAAAAGATGATCGTCGTACTCGGTGATGGTCTTTCCTGGCCAGTGACGGAAAATGTCTCCCGGAGTGAAGTCCTCAAGGCAACGACCAAAAGGGCGCTCATGTGTAGTCATGGGCTTCACGCTACTTGGGACGGTCAAATCCATCCGTATCGTCGATGAATTCCAAGTCTCCAGGTTCGAAAGTGGGCATAACGAACTGGCCTGTGCGGTCACGTGGAGCAAACTTTTCTACCCAATCCACAGTGGTCAAACCACGATCGGCTTGTGTCTGTGCCAATTGAGGAAAAGAGGCCAGCTTGCGACGCCGGTCGATGGCAAAGGGTCCTACTCGCAACGAGAGGTAACACATCCAGCCCACAACGATGGGCATCCAGTATTGAGCAACGCGATAGGACAACACGCCCACAGTCGCAGTGCGAGAGATCACGCCAAATCCCACAAGAGTCGGGATGTAGATGCCCTCCACAATTCCAAGACCACCTGGAGTAATAGGGATTACGGAAAACACATTGGCAATTCCAAATGCCACGAGCAAACCATCAAATCCGATGTTCCCACCAAAGGCGCGAAGAAACACCCACAGCGACAGTGCATCGAGAAGCCAATTCGCTAATGCCCAGCCCACCACTTTTCGCAACAGCACTTTGTCTGCATAGAGGTTCTCTAATCGTCCACCGAGATGCGACAACACTTCCGCTGCGTGATCTTCATCAAACCGAAGTCGTCGAGAAACAGATCGCACAAGGCGCTCCGAGCGCCCCTGGCCTTCGACAAGACCAAAAATAACGAATGCGGCAAATGCCATTAATACAACGCCCACCAACGCAGCAGTTCCATAGATGGCGTTAACGCCTCGTGCCGGAATTGAGACAAGCAAGCCAAACCACAACACGAAGTTCAGTACCACGGCCGATCCGATACCTGCCGTCGCAAGAGCAAACGCAGCGTCGGGCCCTGGCACTCCACACATTGTGATGAGGCGATACCCCAATGCCGAACTTGCGGCACTTCCACCTGGAACGATGTTGCCAAGGGCCTTAGTGCTCAACTGAATACGAAAAAGCCGCAGCACCCCAATGCGATTGCCCTCTTGGCCTAGAGCAGCTTTTGTGAGAGCCGAATAGGCAAACAACGACAGCGACTGAAGAGCAAGACCTACAACAAGCAGATACGGATCAATGCGCGCCAGATCTTTGACTGCTTGGCGAAAACCAGGAATAAGCGGAAGAACAAAGAAATAGACAACGGCAGCAAGCAGCACTATCTGCAGTGTCCGGCGAAAGCCACTCTTCTTTTTCCTGTTTCTAGGCATTGCTACCATCGTGACCCGTGGAGATGGCATTTTGAGGGAATGCCTCTACCAACCTTGCCACCATTGACCGAAGTGTTGCCCCGTATGTGGCATCGGTGTTGCCCAAATGGGCGATAACCAGGTCACGTTGTGGCGCTACCCACAAAATCTGGCCGAGATAACCGTGTGCAATCAATGAGTCCGCATCGTTGGGCCACATCCACCAATGCCTTCCATATGACATGCCCATGTCTGGGTCGAACGCAGAGATTTCTCGTGCCGAGTCCACCCAACCGTGAGGCAAAAGACGACGCCCATCAACTACTCCATCACGTAGATACAACTCACCAAAGCGCACAAAATCTTGCGCGGTTGCATACACATACGACGAACCCACAAAAGTGCCCGCCGCATCACATTTAGCGGTGGCGCTGTGCATACCAAGTGGAGCAAATAGACGGTCGGTGATGAATTGAGTAATCACCGATGCGTCACCCGGGCGAGCACCAAGTGCACGAGAAAGTATCCACGACACAATGTTGGTAGTACCAGAGGAATACAACCATTGGGTACCTGGCTCATGGAGACAAGTTTTGGACGCAGCGAACCCTGCGTGGTCACCGATGTGATCGGAATCTCCAAACAACATGGTGATCACATCTGACACAGCATCATCGATGTAGTCCTCCACCCATCCGAGTCCACTGGTCATCTGCAATAGATGGTCAAGTGTGATGCGCGATCGGACATCGTCACTCCATTCAGGGCGAAGATGCGTGGCGTCGAGAGACAACAACGAATCCTGCACCGCAATACCCACCAATGCATGGGTGATGCTCTTGGCAATAGACCAGGAAATCAACGTCGACGAGGCGTCATGGTCAGGCCCGTACCACTCGTAGATGACCGAATCCTGATGCTTCACCACAAGTGCATGGGTAGAGCCCATCGACGGGTCGCGGCGCACAATCTCCTCACAGAGACGCTCCCATTCGTGTGGCACAGATTCAAGGTTCACTCACCCCGACTTTAGGCGTGACCAATGACCGTGGGTATTTCGGACCAAAGGCACGCCATGGAGAGCCGTCAGTTCACGAAAGCACCCAAAGAATCACTAGCGTTTTGGCCATGAGCACCTTTGAGCCAGACATCCATACTGCCGCCTCGATTATTTCCGCTGCGCGTGGAATGGTCGACAATGCCATTGCATCACTAGTCGCAAAGGGCGGCCCTGACGCTCAACAGACTCTTGCCTACGACATCGCCCATGTGGCCGCACAAGTTGAGACCGCACGCTCGCTTCTTGATTACGGAGCAAAAGGCACCACTGAAGGAAACATCACATGTGCCTTCACTGCCGACATGGCCCATGACTTCATCACTCGCCTCATTGGTCGTGAATCACTGTGGGGAGTTCAAGTTGCCGAATTGGCTTTCGCAAATGAATTTCTCGCCACATATCGCAACCCTGCATTCATGGCCTCACTTGCAGATGTTCAAGGTCCACGTCATCTTGCAGATGATTTTGAAATGGTGCAAGACACTTTCCGTTCGTATGCCATGAAGGTCATTGCACCAAAAGCAGAGCACGTACACCGCCACAACGATGATGTACCAGAAGACGTCATTGCAGGTCTTGCAGAAATCGGCGCATTTGGTCTCAGCGTTCCAGTGGAATACGACGGCTTCAGTGAAGGCGGCGAAGGCGAATACATGGCCTCTGTGATTGCAACTGAAGAACTTTCTCGTGGTTCACTTGGCATTGGTGGCTCGCTCATCACACGACCAGAAATCTTGACCCGCGCATTGGTCAAGGGCGGAACCGAAGAGCAGAAGCACGAGTGGCTTCCCAAACTTGCATCTGCTGAAGTTCTTTCTGCTGTTGCGGTGACTGAACCCGACTATGGCTCTGACGTTGCAGGTTTGAAGACCACTGCAGTGGAAGCCGCTGGCCCTAACGGAGAGGCCGGCTGGCTTATCAATGGTGTGAAGACATGGTGCACCTTTGGAGCACGTGCGAACGTATTGATGCTTCTTGCACGCACCAACCCCGATCGCTCTTTGGCGCACCGAGGACTGTCACTATTTATTGTTCCAAAGCCGATTGGTGATGCACATGGTTTCATGT
>Ga0315900_10010288_pt1 | contig 11735 bp, 5 predicted proteins | sample LakEriMetagenome_FD_203521 | JGI IMG/M metagenome (GOLD analysis project Ga0315900, IMG submission 203521) | Freshwater fungal communities from buoy surface, Lake Erie, Ohio, United States - Buoy 12 MA114 | ecosystem: Environmental > Aquatic > Freshwater > Lake > Lake biofilm | place: USA: Lake...
CGGCCTTCGGTGAGCCGTGCGAGCCAGCGGGAGGCCTCCCGGAGCACCGGCGGCTGATGGTCGCGGGCGACGGCGGCCCGCGTTTCCTCCAGCAGCATCCGAGCCCGCTCGAGCACCCGGCGTCGATCGACCTGCTGCGTCAGTTGCTCTTCGACATCGGCCAGATCGGCCTGCAGGCTCTCGGTGCAGCGGTCGTGGGCGGCCGCCTCGACCTTCGCCACGACGGCCTTGCGCCGATCGACGGCGGCAGCGAGCGCGGCCCGGTGCTTCGCCGTGACGGTGGTCGCATCGGCGAGCCGTCGGGCCAGCGGCACGAGGTGGGCCTCTGCCAGCCAGCGGTCGACGTCGGCCGGCTCCGTGGTGCGGCGGCGGGCGTCGCGCCAGGCCGTTTCGGCCATCTCGGCATCGAGCTTGGCCTGCTCGTATTCCGGACGCCGATCGACCTTGGCCAGGAACTCCTGCTCGTTCGCCGCATCCCACCGCGCGTAAAATTCGCGCACGCCGCGATCGGCCACCTTCACCTGCCGCTTCACGTGCCGATGCTTGCGGCGGGCGATTTCCAGGCGGCGGGTGAGCGAGGCCCGGCGGCGGACGATCGCCTTGTCGGCGTCGAGCCGCTCCTGCAGCAGCCGCAGATGGTCGAGCGGCGTCGACTCGGGAACCAGCTCGCATTCGACGAGCAGCTCGTCGATCCGTCGGCCGAACGCCGCCACCTCTTCCCGCTTGTTGCGCGCCTCCTCTGAGAGCCGGCGGCGGTCATCGTCGAGCGTGAGGAGCGTGTGGCGATGCGCGGCGATCTGTCGCACCTCGCGGGGAGACAGGTTCGGGGGCAGGCCGCGGTGTTCGAGCGCCTTCCGCCACCGGGCGCGGGCCGCCTTGCGGTCGTCGAGGGCCCGGTCGAGCGCCTGCTCGGCCGCGGTGACGCGGTCGGCGAGCACGTGCACGGAGCCTTCACGGGCGGCGAGCTCTTCGAGCCGGTCGAGCTCGGCCTGGGCGAGGGCGAGCCGCCGTTCGAGCGAGTGCGTCGCATCGGGCACGAGCTTCGCGTCGAGCAATCCGCACTGGCCGGCGACTTCCTCCCGCTGCTTGCGGGCCAGATCCAGCTGCCGCCGCGCCGTCTCGAGCCGAGTCGAGGCCGAGCGGTCGAGCGACCAGGTGGTGATCGAGGCCACGCCCGTTCCTGCGAGCCCCAGCGCGGCCATCGCGTAGGCGAGCGAGCCGGTCACCGAAGCAGGCAGGAGCAGCCCGGAGAGCAGCATGCCGGCGCCGATGACGAACAGCGTTCCCAGGCCGACAAGCCACGGCACCGGGATCAGCTGCCCTTCGAGGCTCGCCGCAGCCTCCCGCTCCAGCCGGGCGACGGTGCGGTCGAGATCGGCGAGCTGCTCGCCCGAAGTGATTCGCCTGCGAAGAGCGGCCGTCCGATCGCCGGCCTGGGCGATCGCCTCCGCGATCGAGAGCCCGCCGAGGGCGGCCCCGGCTCCCTTGATGGAGCCCTTCGAATCGTCGAGCGAGCGACGTGCCTCGGCCAGTGCCCGCTTGGCGTCCTTGACGCCCCGGGAGGCACGGGAACAGTCGCGGGCCCGTGCCTGAAGCGGGCCGAACGACTGCGTGAAACCCTCGGGCAGCAGCACGTCGGGCAGCGATTCATCGCCGCCGTCGAGTGCCGCCGCGACGGGCACGACCCGCGACAGGCCGGCGACGCCGACCTGCTCGCCAAACCGCCGCGCCGCCAGCCGGGCATGGGCCTCGGCCCGCGACACATCGGCCTGCAGCCGCTCGAGCCGGGGGAGTTCCTCGCAGATCGCCGCCACGACGGCGCGCTTCTTCCACACGGCCGATTCTTCCGGCAGTTCCTTGAGCTGGCGGGCCAGCTTGGCCCGGCGCTTCTGTCGCCGCAGCGCCAGTCGCTCGAGCTTCGCGAGCCGCCGGCGGGCGCTCCGCCAGGCATCGCGGTCAGGGTGCACGAGCGGCGCCGCCTCGAGCGCCGCCAGCCGGTCGGCCGTGGCCCGCCAGGCGGCGTGCAGTCCTTCGAGCGGCAGCACGCCCCGCACCACCTCCTCGGCATGCAGCGCCTCGGCCACCCGGGCCTCGATGCCCTCGATCTCGGCCTCCACGTGGGAGAGCTCGGCCCAGAGTCGGCCGGCGGCCATCGCCGGTGCGTCGAGCATGGCGAGCCGGTCGAGCAGTTCGCGCCGGCGGGCCTCGAGCGAAGCGATCGGCGAGACCGCCGGATCGTGCGAATCGAGCCGGGCGATCGCGTCGCGAAGATGCGTGAGCACTCGCGACACCTTCGAACGATCGAGCCCGCTGGCGAGCTCGTAGAGCCGGCTTCCACAGCCCTCCGGCTCGAGCGTCCGCAGTTCGTGCAATTCGTCGAGCCCGAAGGCCATCACGCTGGTGAACGTCGTCTCGTCGATGCCCCCCACGAGATCCTGCAGGTAGACGCGATGCCGCGGACCGCGGGCGTCGGGCGTGATGTCGGCGATCTCGAGGAGGTCGCCGGCGTCGCCACCGAGACCGACGACGTCGTCCTCGTAGCTGGCCCGCGTGAGCGCCGCGATATGAGGGCCCTCGTGCCGGCGCTCGATCGAGAGCAGCGTGCGCTCGGGACCGACCCTGACGAGCAAGCGGCCGGAGCAGGGGGCCTGCGGGTCGAGCACGCCGCGGCGAAACAGCCCTTCAAAGCCGAAGAAGACGGCCCGCACGAACTCCAGCAGCGTGGTCTTGCCGGTCTCGTTCGTGCCGTAGAGCACCTGCACGCCGGGGCCGAGCCGGTCGATCGTGACGTGCGACAGGGCCCCGAAGCGTTCGGCGGCGATGCGTTCGATGTACATGCGGGCGCTCCGGGAAGAGGCTCAGGTCGATTCGACCAGTTCCAGCGCGAGCCAGCCGGCCTCGCGGGCGAGATCGGCCGGGATCGGCGGCGTTGGATCCTGTTCGAGCGTGGCGACGATGTCGGCCAGCGCCGACGAGAACGACGTGGTCGTGCCGGGGCGGCTGCCGGATCGCGTGTGTCCGAGCGGAGCCAGCGACTCGCCCGGGTCGGCGACGACATCGCGGCACCAGATGCGGAAAGTCTTGGGATCGTAGAGCTGCCGGACGCGGGCGAGGGTTTCGGCGGCGATCTCCGCCACCCGCACCCGGCGGGCCACGCTCGTGCCGCACGCGACCGAGCAGCTGACGATCTCGAGCGGCGCGTGCGGCGCCGGCGCGAGCGATTCGAGCGATCCCCAGATCGCCGTCGCCAGTTCCTCGTCGCCGCCGGCCGGCGATTCGATCGACAGCGTGCGCCAGGCAAGGCGATGCGTGGGCATCTCCTGCCAACTGCTCCGCCAGTCGGCGGCGGGCGCGACGCTGCCGCCAAGCCCATCGCCGCCGGGGCGCGTCTCGGCCCGCTCGAGCAGGGTGAGTCCGCAACAGGCGCCCGCGGCAGCCTCGTGCGCCGATCTTGCCTGGAGCGGGGGCAGATGCCGCATGCCGGGAGGCAGGGGCTGCCGAACCCGCGATCCCCACACGAGCAGCGTGCTCGGATGCGACCAGGCAGGCGATGCGGCCGCGGCCGCGGCGAACGTGTCGGGGGTCAGTGTCGCCGTGTCCCAGCCGAGGACGATCCGCCGGTGAAGCGGCGCCGTCGCGGGGCCGGGAGGTTCGGGCGGGCCGCCGCCGCGGGCGGCCGCGAGTTCGACGTCGAGGCCGCCGATGTCGAGCGTGAGTGGAGCGAACGGCGTGACGAACCGCAGTCCCGCCGGTTCCCCGAGCATCCGCAGCAGTTCCGCGCAGGCCGCCGGGTCGTCGGACACGAAGACGGTGCAGCAGCCCTGATCGGCCAGCGCCGCGATCTGCCGCCGCAGTTCGGCGGCCTGGGCGGGGCTGGCGCGGAGTGGATCGAGCACGCGGCCGCAGATCACGACCGCCCGGCTGCGTGCCCCCCGCGCCGCGGCGACGGCCGCGTCGAAGGAGTCGGCGGCGGCTCGAGCTACTGCGTCGGCAACGGCCGGCGGGGCGGCTTCGGGCGCCGGGATCGGCCGGTCGAGGGCGGGATCGAAGACGAAGACGATGTCTGCCACTGGTTGCACCCCATCCGTAGGTTGCCAGTGCCGGTGGGCCGTAGCCCAGGCAAGATAGGGGCAATGTAACGCCGCGAGGGCCGTTTTCGCCACGGCAAAATTGCGGCGGCCAGATTCTGTTTCGACGCACCCCGCGGGGGGCGTCACCGAGACTGTTGCCGCCGGTTGAATCGGTATGAATAATGCTGCCGCCTTTTTGCCCAACAGCCCGCCCCTCGACGTTCTTTGGCCGCCAGGAAAGGGCTCTTGGGGGAGCGGGTCAGGGCGTGGACGTGAGCGGCGAGAAGCGAGACAGACAGGCAGCGGAGGGTCGTCATACGGGTCATTGCACGCTGTCAGTCATCCAACGTCGTCACACTGCCGTCTGCACGCCTCGCGGCATTTTTCAAGCCACTGGCGACACCATGTCGCTCACGAACCGCACGGCGCCGTCGCCCATCAGGGCATTTATTCCGCCGGGATGGAAGCTCCCCGGCGGCAAGGTGCTGAAGGACGTTGTGGGAGAAGGCAACGCACGATTCACGACTTGGTTCGGAGCGTATCGAATGGCTTTCGCCGACCACATCGTTTGGTCACCCGTAACTCCGCTAGCACTCATCGTCCAGCGACGGACGTTTCCCGGGGCGGCTGAATATGTGTTGGCACTCAACTGCGGACTGTCGATGTGAGCGAACTCAACAGTAGCCAGCGTGTTAGAGAGGCCATCTCGGACACGCCTTGTTGGCAGGCTCGACCTCGAGATGGCGGCGACGGCTGATTCCGCAACGTTACTGGACCTCGCAAAAAACAAGCCGTTGTCTAGGTGGTCATTGGTATCCGTCGCGCCATTGCTACCCACGTAGTTGCTAATCGCCCCGTCGCAATAGGCAGCGGCGGTATCGCCTAAATTGGAAAACGTTTTGGCATGCGGCCAACTTGGGAAGACGTACTCAGGAATCACCGTGTATTTGATCGCTTGGGTGATGTTGGTCGTACTGATTTGGCTAAGGGTGAGATCGATTGAGCTGAAAAGCACCATCTGCTCCAGGCCCGGCAGCAGATAGATGAAAAGGCCTGGCAACGCATTATGAGGGTTGCCCGTTGAGCCCGTTCTCTGGATCACCCCCCCCCGGCGGCAGCCGGTCGCTGTTTTGCGAGGCATACTGCGCGATCGCCAGGCCCTGCTGCCGGAGATTGTTCCCGCACGACGCCCGCCGGGCCGATTCACGGGCCGATTGCACCGCCGGGAGCAGCAGCGCCACCAGCAGCCCGATGATCGCCACGACCACCAGCAGCTCGACGAGCGTCAGGCCGTAGCGGGCGGGTCGTTTCATCGGTGTGAAATCAATCGGGGCAGCCGATCGTCACTCTGCTGATACGGCGGTGAGCAGATTGCCGGTCTGCACCTATTGTTTTCGGCGGCGGATAGCGTACGCAGCGGCTGCGATGCCGATGCCCGCAAGGGCCATTGCACCAGGCTCCGGCACCGCGATCACATTCGCACTCAGCGTGATCGACAGGTCGCGGGTGTTGGCCGCACCAGACAGGTTTTGCTGGTCGCGGAAGCGGAGTGAGTAGGTGGCCGTGTAGAGTCCCTCACCCAGCGACCCCGGCGAATTCACGCTCGCCGAAAACCCGTTCGAGCTGCCCGCCGCGAGGTTTTGGAACACGGACGACCCGAGATCGAAGGCCGAACCGTTGCCACTGGTCAGCACCCATTCATACAGATCGAGGCCGGCCGTTTCGGCGTTGGTAAACCCGAGCGACGCGATGTTGAAGATCGAGTAGCCGAGGGTGCCGTTGCCGCCGTCGCCGCCCGACCAGGCGCCGTTCTCGTAAGTGCCGAAGTTCAGCGTTTTCGAGACCGTGTCGGTCGCAGCGAAGCTCGCCAGCGAGTGATTGAGCACGGTCACGCTCACCGTCGCGGTGTCGCTCGTCGTGCCGAAGGCCGAGGGGGCGTTTACCGTGAACGTGCCCTGCTGGTTTACACCCACCGAGGTGCCGGTGAAGAACAAGCCCGACACGGAGCTGCTCGTGCTGGCCGCATCAGCCGAGCCCAACGACGAGCCCGCCACGTTCGACGAGCCCGTGCCCGTGAAGGACAGCGCCGCACCGCCGGAGAGGGCGTTATTCGCCACGGTGTAGGTGAAGGCCGCCGAGCCGCCGGTGATGATCGACACCGTCGGACTAGTCACCGTCACGGCTCCCAACACGGCCCGCTGCTGCAGGTTGACGGTCGAGCCGGTGGTCACGAGTTGATAGGCCGGGTTCACGCCCGTCGTGCTGGCGAAGGTGCCGGTGATCGACTGGGCAGCCAACAGCCGGTAAAGACCGGCCGACGTGCCGCTACCGGTGAGGTCGAGCGAGCCGCCCGCCAGAGCAAACGTGCCAGCCGTCGAACTCAGCTGGGCCGACCCGGTCGAGTTCGCGGCCATCCGAAGCGTGCCGCCGCCGGCCCCGAAGGCCAGGCCGCCGATCGCGTTGGAGAACGAGCCGAGCGAAAGGGTGCCCGTGGTCGTGGCGTTGCCGAGCGTGATGACCGAGTTGCTCGGGATGGCGTCGTTGACGCCCACGATCAGGTTGCTCGCCTGATTCACGAACGTCGGGCCGTTGTAGCTGTTGGCCGTCGAGAGTGTGACCGTCGACGTGCCGTCCACGAGGAGGTCGCTATTGGCGCTCGCCCCGACGATCTGGCCGGTCACGTTGAACTGGCCGCCGGTCAGCCGCAGCACGGTGCCGTTTTTCGTGAGCGTGCCGGCGAGGGTGAGCACGCCGCCGCCGGTGTTGGCGACCGCGCCCGTGCCGCTCGTCACGCTGATATTGCGGTCGAAGCTGGTCGCGCCGCCCGTATACCGCAGGCTGCCGCCGGCGGCGATGTTCACGCCCGACGAGTTTTGCAGGGCGTTGATCGAGCCAAAGTCGATCGAGCCGGCGGAGATGTTCGTCAGCCCGGTGTAAGAATTGGAGCCGGAGAGCACGAGGATGCCGGCCCCAGTCTTCGTGAGGCCGCCCGTGCCGCTCATGGCGGCGGCGATCGTGTTGGTGATGCCGCTGCTGAGGTCGATCGTGCCGCCGCCGGCGTTCAAGGCCACACTCGTCAAGTCGGTGCCCAGGAGTGTGGCGTTGTTCAGCGTGCCGCGAAGGGTGCCCCCGGCGAAGTTCACCCGCGCGGCGTTGTTGCTGCCGCCCGTACCGGTGGCCACGGAGGCCGTGATGCCCCGCTGAGCGATGAACAGGCCACCGTTGAGGTTGATCTCAGCCGTGGCATTCGACACGCCGTTGGCGATCGTGAGGCTGATCACGCCGTTGCCGCCAGCCGTCACCGTGCCGGAGTTCACGATCAGCGCCGACGTGCCGGTGGCAGTGCCGGCGTTCTTGCCGATCGGCAGATTGTTTCCAAACGTCGCAGAGCCACCGGCGTTGGTGAAGACGGAGAAATTGCCATTGTTCAAAAGGAAATCGCCACCAGAAAACACATTCGTGTTCGTGAACCGGGCCACACCGGAATCAGTAGTGCCACCTCCCATGAACATCCCACCGGCGTTTATGTTGCCAGAATTCGTCGCCGATCCCGTGGAAAGCACGAAAAACTCACTGCTCGTGATTGTGCCCGAGTTGGTGAGCAAGCCGCCGGCACTCACGGTAATCCGCTGATTCGTCCCGAAAACACCGGAGTTGGTGAAGGTGGACGTGCCGGTGACATCCAGGCCGCTCCCGTAAGCCGGAGCGGTCAGCGTGATCGAGCCCGTGTTCGTAAGGGCCGAAGAATTGACTGTGATCGTGCCACGGAACGCGCTGCCCACGCCGGTGAGCGTGAGTGTGGAGCCCGCGCCCGACGCCGTCAGGTTGCCCGTGCCGGTGATCAGGCCCGCGTAGGATTGGTTTGCCGTCGAGGCGAACGCCAGGCCGCTCGTGTTGGAGAGCAGCACGTTGCCCGGGAGGCTGCCAGTGGCCGACGAGCCGTTACCAATCTGAAGCGTGCCTGCCGAGACGGTCGTGGTGCCGGCGTAGGTGTTGTTCAAGCCGGTCAGGATGAGGGTGCCAGAACCGGTCTTTGTGAGGCCACCCACGCCGGTCATGTTTGCGGCGGCCGTGCTCGTGATGCCGCTGCCGAGGTCGATCGTGCCGCCGCCGGCGCCCAGCGAGACGCCGGTGAGATTGGCTGCCAGGAGCGTGGCATTGTTGGTCAGGCCGCGGAGCGTGCCGCCGTTGAAGTTGACGGTGGCAGTGTTGCCGGTGCCGCTGCTCGTGGATTGGGAAATGCCCCCCACCGTCTCAAACAAGCCACCATTGAGGTTGATCTCCCCCGTCGAGTTCGACGCGCTGCCGTAGGCGCCGAGGCGGAAGATGGTTGCCTGATTGTTTCTCACCGTGCCCGAAGACACGATCAGCGAGTTGGTGCCGGCCAACGTGCCCGAGCCCCGGCCGATCGTCAGCTGCCCGCCGCCAGCATTATTAATCGTCACAGTGCCGCCGTCGTTGGTGAACGAGCCGTTGCCGCCATTTCCAATGATCAGCGTATTGAAGGTCATGGAACCATTCGTGCGGTTCACGAACGTCGCGGGCGATGCCGATGCCCCGCCGTTCAAGCGGAAGAAATCAATGGTCATCGAGCCGGTATTTTCGCCCGCCCCCGTATCGCTGAGCTGGAAGAACGAGCCGCTGCCCTGCGACACAGTGCCCGAGTTGACGAACTGGGATGTGTTGTTGACGCCAATGCTGCCAACAAGCCTGAGCTGCCCCTGATTTGTGAACATTCCGCTGCTATTGACATTCGTGTTGCCGGCATTTGCACCACTACCAAGCGAGAGCGAGCCGGTATTGAGAAGCGAGCCAGCGCTGACGGTGATTCCGCCTGTCACGGCGTTTCCGATAGCCGAAAGCCTCAGTTCGCCGCTGCCGGCCTTTGTCAATGCAGCAGCACCGCTGACTGTGCCGCCGAGTGTGATCGTGCCGCCCGAGCCGTTGGTGGTGACAGTGCCCGCCCCCGGAAGCGACAGGTTGAGGTTCAATGTCTGCAGGTTGGAACTGTTGTTCGTGATGCTCCCGCCGCTGCCAAGCGTGATCGCGTTGCCGCCGATCACGAAGGCGCCGGCGCCGGAATTAAACGTGATGCTCGTCGCGGTGCCGCTCGTGAGGTCGTTGGAGTTCGTGAGCCCTGAGCTGCCGGCAAACACGAGCGCAGAGTTGAAGTTGCTCGAGAGCGAGGAGCTCCAGTTGCCGGCGGTGCTCCAAGACGTGTTGGCACCGGTGCCGCTCCAGGTGACCTGGGCATTGGCAACCCGCGGAGCGACCGCGGTGCTCACCGCGACCACCACGCACGCTGTCCAGGCAGCGAAGCGGTGGATACCGGAGGGCCGCACGCAGGCACCCTGCGCCGGAGCGCGGGCAGCTGATGCAACATGAAGCACCCGTTCGGTAATCAACTGCAAGCGACTCATCGCATGACTCCAGACTGAAGTGACTCGGGCGCCGCGTTTTTTTCATTGGGCCGGAGCGAGCGTTCCCACCCAGGCCGTCCCGTACACAAAAACTAGGGCGCGGTTTCAAAGCCCACAACTGGCCGCGGGGACAGGACACGGCGGAATTTCAACGTTTTCCACCTGGCAGGAGCGATCCAGTCCCGGCCACCCTGAGCGGCCAAAAAACCGCAGTTGTCACTTGGGTTTTATGGTGTTTCGCCCCCTGGGCCCTGTCCGCGAGACCAGTGGGCCCGGGAGAGGCCCGGACGTAGAGTGATTATGGAGCCACAGAGTCACCGACAGAACAAAAATCGCACCCATGAACGGACGCACTCTGCGACGCTCGGCGACGACTTGCCCCGTCAGCGCAGCCGAGATATCGCGGCGGAACTTTCTCAAAGGGGTGGGCAAGGGTGTGGGCGTGTCGCTCGCCCTGCCCTGGATGGAGTCGCTCGCCCGGGCAGCCGAGCCGGCGGCAGCGCAGCGGTTCGTGTGCGTGGCGAACCCCTACGGCATGATCGCCGATGCCTTCTTTCCCACCGAGGAAGGCCTCGCGGCGGCACTGCCGGCCAACCTCGCATCGTTCGAGAGCCTGCGCGGCAAGTTCACGGTGTTCTCGAACCTCGATCACGGGGTCAACAGCGGGCATCATGGCACCCACACGTTTCTCTCCGGCGTGAAGGCCTCGGAAGGCGCCGGGCTGCCGGACGGCAACATCTCGCTCGACCAGTTCCTCGCCCGCGAGGTGGCCGGGCAGACGCGATTCCCCGTGCTCAACACCGCTGCCGGCGGCGTGGGCGACGGCGGCGTCGAACTCTCCTGGACCAGCACGGGCGTGCTCGTGCCGCCGATCCTCAGGGTCTCGCAGCTGTTCACGATGCTCTTCGTTGACGACCCCGTGGCCAAAACGGCGGACCTCGGGGCGGAATACGCTCACGAGGGCTCGATTCTCGACGCCGTCAACGAGCAGGCGCGAAGCATGAACCGCCGCCTCTCGGGTCGCGACCGGGAACGGCTGGACCAGTATTTGACGGCCATCCGCGAGGTGGAGCAGTCGATCGACCTGGAAAGCGCCTGGCTCACGCGGCCGCGGCCGAAGGTCGACGCCACGATGCCGAAGGACGGCCCGGTGAGCAAGCAGCTGCCGATCCTGTTCGACCTGGTGGCGCTCGCCCTCCAGACCGATTCCACCCGCGTGGCCACGATCGAGATCCCGGGATCGTTCGACACGGGCGCCATGGGCATCCCCGAAAAGGGCTACCACGGCTACTCCCACCACGGCAAAGACCCGACGCTGATGGAGGGCATGCGGAAGGTGGAGCGATACCAGATGACGCATCTCGCGCGGTTCCTCACGAAGCTCGACGAGGCCGGCCTGCTCGACACCACGCAGGTGCTCTTCGGCAGCGGGATGGGCGACGGCAGCGCGCATACCAACAAAAACCTCCCCGTCTTGCTCGCCGGCGGCGGCTACAAGCATCGCACCCACGTGGCCCTGCCGGCTGAGGCGGGCAAGCGGGTGCCGCTCTCCAATCTCTATCTTTCGATGGCCCAGCGATTCGGCGTGCACGCCGAATCGTTCGGCAAGAGCACGGGCACGTTTGGGGAACTGTCATGAGCCGGCGGATGCTCGGCGTCGCACTCGCTGCCTTCGTGGCAGCGGCGGCGGCCATCGGTACCGCCGCGGAGGCCACCAACTCCGTGGCCGGCGGCACGCCCGCGAAGATCGATGCTAGCGTGCAGAAGTTTGTGGCAAGCAACTGCCTCGCCTGCCACGACGATGCCACCCGCGAATATGGCGTGTCGCTCGAATCACTCGGGGATACGGTCACCGACGCCACCGCCGCCGGCTGGCTCAAGGCTCTCGAACAGATCGAACGCGGCCTGATGCCGCCGTCCGACGCGGAGCAGCCCTCCGCCGCCGATCGGGCGGCTGCGGCGCGCCTGCTCGAGCAGGCCGTCGTGGCCCATGCCCAGAGCAAGCCGATGCGCGACACGGCCGTGCTGCGGCGGCTCAACCGCACCGAATACCGCCGCACGCTCGAAGACCTGCTGCATCTCGACCTCACCCGTGACGATCCGACTCGAGCCTTTCCTGACGACACCCGCGTGCATGGCTTCGCCACCTTGGGGGAAAAGCTCGTCACGTCTAGCTTCCTTCTGCGGCAGTATCTGGCGGCGGCCAAGAACGTGGTCGATCGGGCTGTGCAGTTTGGTGAGCAGC
>Ga0315900_10010292_pt1 | contig 11732 bp, 14 predicted proteins | sample LakEriMetagenome_FD_203521 | JGI IMG/M metagenome (GOLD analysis project Ga0315900, IMG submission 203521) | Freshwater fungal communities from buoy surface, Lake Erie, Ohio, United States - Buoy 12 MA114 | ecosystem: Environmental > Aquatic > Freshwater > Lake > Lake biofilm | place: USA: Lake...
GCGCTGCGGCGCCACAGCCTGCGCATCTGGCCTCAGCCAAAGAGATCGTGGCAGAACTCCAGCGCATCGACCAGCGCATCGACCTCGGCGGTCGTGTTGTAAAGCCCGAACGACGCCCGGCAGGTCGCGCCCAGGCCCAGATGCTGCATCAGCGGCATCGCGCAATGCGTGCCGGCCCGGACCGCGATTCCGCGCTTGTCCAGCACGGTCGAGATGTCATGCGCATGCGCCGCCCCTTCGAGCGTGAAGGAAAAGATTGCCCCCTTCTCGCGCGCCGTCCCCTGCACCCTGAGCCAGTTCAGCCCTTGGAGCCGCGCCCGCGCATGATCCCGCAACCCCGCCTCATGCGCGGCAATCGCGGCCATTCCCAGCCCCGTCATGTAATCGAGCGCGACGCCAAGCCCGATCGTCTGCACGATCCCCGGCGTGCCCGCCTCGAACTTCATCGGCGGGTCGTTCCAGGTGACCGTCTCTCGCGTCACCTCGCGGATCATGTCGCCGCCGCCCATGAAGGGGCGCATCTCGGCCTGACGCTCCTTGCGGACATAGATCGCGCCCGACCCCGAGGGACCGTACAGCTTGTGCCCCGTCACGGCATAGAAATCGCAGCCCATCGCGGCCACGTCCACCGCCATGTGCACTGCCGCCTGCGACCCGTCCACCAGCACCGGCACGCCACGCGCCCGCGCAGCGGCACAGATCGCTGCGACATCGACGATCGTCCCCGTGACGTTCGACATCTGCGTGACCGCGACCAGCCGCGTCCGCGGACCGATCGCATCGATCACCGCCTGCGGGTCAAGGCTTCCGTCGCCCGTGCAGTCGACCCATTTCAGCACCACACCCTGCCGTTCGCGCAGGAAATGCCAGGGAACGATGTTGGCATGATGCTCAAGGATGCTCAGCACGATCTCGTCGCCCGCCTGCAACCGCGGCGCGGCCCATGCGTAGGAGACAAGGTTGATCCCCTCCGTCGTGCCCGAGGTGAAGACGATCTCCTCTTCGGACGCGGCGCCGAGGAACCGCGCCACCTTGCCGCGCACGGCCTCGTATTTCTCGGTGGCAAGGTTCGAGAGGTAATGCAAACCCCTGTGAACGTTCGCATATTCCTGCGCATAGGCACGCGTCACGGCATCGATCACTACCTGCGGCTTCTGCGCCGAAGCGCCGTTGTCGAGATAGACGAGCGGCCGCCCGTTCACCTCGCGCGACAGGATCGGGAAATCGGCCCGCACCTTTTCCACATCATACATCGAACGGTCCTCCGGCCGGTCCCGCGCCGATCAGCGACAGTATCAGGATCATGACCACGATGATCCCCGTCACACCGATAAAGAGCGTGAGCACGGCACGGCCAAGGCTGCCGAAGCCATGCAGGACCTTGATGAAGTTGAGCAGCGTCCAGAACAGGACCCCGAATCCCGCCAGAGACACAATTGCCCCGAGCAGGGGGGAGACGGCAAGGCTCAGCGCCTGGGCGAGCCTGACTGCCGTGGCCACGACCTCGAGCCAGACCACGAGCGTGAGCGTTGCCGAAAAGGTGCCGCTGCCGCCAAGCGCCACCCCCGTAGAGTGGAGCGAGATGACCAGCATGACCAGCATCGCACCAAGCACCACCGCATAGGCGAAGGGCGTCAGGACAACAGGATCTGCACCCGCACCCGGTCCCGGATCGGGCAGCGGCGCGGGTGAAAATGCGGCGATCAGCACGCCGATGACGGTGACCAGCGCGAGCGCCTGCCAGAGCACGGCCCGCGACAGGTTCAGCGCGATGAGATATCCGGCCGCCCTCGCCGGGTCACGCAGGGTCAGGACGAACAGCCGAAAGAGACCTGCTGGCGTGACGATGGCATCGCTCATGCCGGCTCTCCCGCCGCAGCCGCGCCGGCCTCGCGCAATCCCTGCACCCAGAAGACGGCCAGCGCACCGATCCAGACCACACCCGCCGCCGTCGTTCCCGCGCCGGGTCCGGTCAGGCCACTGGCCAGTCCGGTCAGCAGGGCTGCCGGCGTCGCGGCGAGCACCGCCCAGAACAGCGCTAGCCGCGCGTCATGGCCGCTCACAGGGCGGCGCAGGAGGCGCATCGCCGGAACCGAAAGCCCGGCGAGCAGGTAGAGCAGAAGCGGCATGATCATCATCCAGCCAAAGAACGCCGTCCCGATCAGCATGTCGAGCGCGAGGGGTTCTTCCCGCACTTCCCGGGAAAGATAGGAAATCCGCGCCTGAACCGGCAGCTGCGCGATGAACATCACAAAGCACCCGGCCATCGCCAACAGGATCAGCCTGTCTTCCCGCCTCCCCTGGTCCATCAGACCGCGGATGACGCGCCGCGGTCCGCGCCAGGTGCGAAGGATATCCGTCGACAGGGGCATGTTGCGACCTCTGACGCTCAGCCAGGCCACGGCGCAACCGTCCTGCCCCGGGAGGACCGCCGGTCATTTCCCGTTGCCGGCGGATACCGCATCCTGGCCCCGCCCCTATCTCCGGCGTCGCGCAAGCCAGCCCTCCAGTCGTGACCTGAGATCCTCGGCCAGCCGCTCATCGGCGATCTCGGCCAGCGCCTCGGCCAGAAATGCCATGACGAGAAGGTCCTTGGCCTCTCTCTCCGGCACACCGCGGGACCGCAGATAGAAAAGCGCCGTCTCGTCGATCGCCCCCGAGGTCGAGCCATGCGAACAGGCGACATCGTCGGCATAGATTTCCAGCTCGGGCTTGGCGAGGAACTGGCTGTCATCGTCCAGAAGCAGCGCCTGGCTGATCTGATAGCCGTCCGTCTTCTGTGCCCCGGGACGGACAAGGATCTTGCCCTGGAACACGCCCACGGCGCCGTTGCGCAGCACCTTCTTGAACACCTGACGGCTTTGGCAGCCCACGGCGTCATGGGTGACAAAGACCGTATCATCGTGATGGAAATCCGCGCCGTCACCCAGAGCGGCCCCCGCGACATGGGCCGACGCGCCGTCCCCGGTCATCTCGATCACGCATTCGTTGCGCGTCAGGACCCCGTTCATCGTCAGCGAAAACGACTTGAAGAGGCTCTCCCGGCCCAGCCGAGCAAAAGTTCCCGTAACGGCCCGCCTGCGGTGATCGCGGCCCTGGATCCGGACGTGGTGAAAGGCCGCACCGTCGGCGACATCGACCTCCATCAGCTTGGAAAAGCGCGCCGCTGCCGGGCCGCTTTCCAGGAGTGTCATGGCCGCGCCGGACTCGACGCTGATCAGGTGATGCAGCATCGCATCCGACGTCTCGGACCGGTGAAGATAGACCAGATGCACCGGCGGCGTGACCGCACCGGTCGCCCGGATCACCACCCCGTCGCCGGCAAAGGCCGTGTTCATCGCGGCAAAGGGCCGCTCGACCGGACGCTGGCCGCGCGCTTCCAGCACGCCGTACAGGTCGCGCGCCCAATGGATGTCCCGCGACAGCGCGACCGACAGCCTCTCGATCTCGATCCCCGTTCCGGTCAGCGGGTCGGACGCATCCGCATCGAAGACCCCGTCGACGAAGACGATCCTGACCGCCCCCACCCCGGCAAAGACCGGCGGATCGCCGTCATCGAGCAGCGCCGCCGGCGCGGGCGCGGGCGAGAGCAGCCCGGCCGGGTCGGTGTAGCGCCAGTATTCGTCCCGCCGCTGCGGCAGCCCCATCGCGGTCAGCCGCCCAAGTGCCCCCCGCCGCGCCTCGGCGGCCCAGGCCGCCCCCTCGGGCAGCCTCAGCCCCGCGATCCGCGCCGCCGTCGCATCAGCCCTGACCTTCGGCAGCGCCATCAGGCGACCTCCGCCAGGATATCGGCATAACCGTTGCGCTCCACCTCGAGCGCGAGGTCCGGCCCACCCGTCTTCACGATCCGCCCGTCGGCCATGATATGCACCACATCGGGGCGGATATGGTCAAGCAGCCGCTGGTAATGCGTGATCACCAGAAACGACCGCCCCGCCGACCGCAGCGCGTTCACCCCCTCCGAGACGAGCTTCATCGCATCCACGTCAAGCCCCGAATCCGTCTCGTCCAGGATGCACATCCGCGGCTCCAGCACCGCCATCTGGAGGATTTCGTTGCGTTTCTTCTCTCCGCCCGAAAAGCCCACGTTCACCGGCCGCTTCAGCATCTCGGCATCGATCTTCAGCGCCTTGGCCTTTTCCCGCACCAGCCTGAGGAAGTCCGCCGCCGTGATCTCGGGCTCTCCGCGCGACTTGCGCTGCGCGTTGAGAGCGGTGCGCAGGAAGGTCATGTTGCCGACCCCGGGGATTTCCACGGGATACTGGAACGCGAGGAACAGCCCCGCCGCCGCCCGCTCCTCGGGTTCGAGGGCGAGCAGATCCCGACCGTCCAGCGTCACCGTGCCTGCCGTCACGTCATACCCTTCGCGTCCGGCGAGCACATAGGACATGGTCGATTTCCCAGACCCGTTGGGTCCCATGATGGCATGGACTTCGCCGGGGCCGATCGTCAGATCCACCCCCTTCAGGATCGGCTTGCCGCCCTCGGACAGTTCGACGGCCAATCCCCTGATCTCAAGCATTCCCCGCTCCTTGGTTGTCGTTACTGCGCGCGCGCAAACTGCGTCGCGATCCATCCCAGATCGGCAGCCGGCACCGCCATCGGGCTGATCCGGAAGACCGCCATCCGTCCGGTCATCGACACCGGCCCCGCATAGCGTTCGACACAGTGATAGGCCTTGCGTTCAAGATAGTCGTCCCAAAGCACGGTGACCGCACGCCGTGTCCGGAACAGGGTGGCCAGAAAACACCCCACCCTGAAACGACCGTCGATCAGCACCACGTCCGGCTGGACGAAATCGGGCCTGTCCCAGACCGACAAGGCATAGGCCGGAAATGCAGACCGGAAGCCGCGGTTGACAGGCATCCCCCATTTTTCCGTCGGACCGATGTCGGCATGGTGCAGGTGCAGTTCCGCCCGTGGCGGATTGCGCGAAAACCAGGCCTTCATCCCCTCAAGCCAGTCGCGGTCGCTTTCGACAGAAAACACCACGCGCCCCGGCAGAGCCGCCGCTTCGACCGTCGAGCCGCCAGAGCCGTATTCCAGGATCGTCGCGGCTTTCCCAAAGACCGCGCGCAGGAGGTCGCATTCCTCCGGCGGCATCGTCAGGACAGGTGCCGTGATCTCTGCGGGATCGGGTGGTGCCATGTCGTCAGCCAAGCGTCACCGCAGTGCCGGTTGCCGATACCATGAGCATGTTGTTGATCACCTCGTAATCGAGATCGACCCCCACCACGGCATTCGCGCCGATGTCGCGCGCCCTGTCTTCGAGTTCGCGCAGCGCGGTCTCGCGGGCCTCGGCCAGGGACCGTTCGTAGGCGCCGGAACGTCCGCCCATGATGTCGGTGATCCCGGCAAAGATGTCACGGAACACATTTGCGCCAAGGATCGCCTCTCCGGTCACGATCCCATGATAGGCGGCAATCTTCTTGCCCTCGACTGCGGGCGTCGTCGTCACGATCATCCTGGTTTCACCCTGCTGTCCGCGCCCGTTCCTCTCCGGACGGCCGGCCGCGGCGCGCCGGCGAACGTTGCTCCGGCACCGTGGTCATCCCACGCTCCCTTCAAGGGAAATCGCTACCAGCTGCTGCGCTTCCATCGCGAATTCCATCGGCAGGGCCTGCAACACCTCCCGGCAGAACCCGTTGACGACCAGCGCCACCGCCTCTTCCTCGTCCATGCCCCGCGACCGGCAATAGAACAGCTGGTCGTCATCCACCTTCGACGTCGTCGCCTCGTGTTCGACGCGCGAGGAATTGTTGCGCACCTCGATATAGGGAACGGTATGCGCCCCGCATTTGTCGCCGATCAGCAGACTGTCGCATTGGGTATAGTTGCGGCTTTCCTTTGCCTTCGGATGCATCGAGACAAGCCCGCGATAGGTGTTCTGCGCATGTCCCGCGCTGATCCCCTTGGACACGATCCGGCTTTTCGTGCGCCGGCCAAGGTGGATCATCTTCGTCCCCGTATCGGCCTGCTGCATGTTGTTGGCGATCGCGATCGAATAGAACTCGCCCTGGGAGTCATCCCCCCGCAGGATGCAGGAGGGATATTTCCATGTGATCGCACTGCCCGTCTCGACCTGCGTCCACATCACCTTGGCCCGGTCACCCCGGCAATCGGCCCGCTTGGTGACGAAGTTGTAGATGCCGCCGCGGCCCTCGGCATCGCCGGGATACCAGTTCTGGACGGTGGAATACTTCACCTCTGCATCTTCCTCGACAACGATCTCGACCACCGCCGCATGCAGTTGCGCCACGTCGCGCTTTGGCGCCGTGCAGCCTTCGAGGTAGGAGACATAGGACCCCTTGTCGGCGACGATCAGCGTCCGCTCGAATTGCCCGGTATTTTCCGCATTGATCCGGAAATAGGTCGACAACTCCATCGGGCAGCGCACGCCCGGAGGGACATAGACAAACGACCCGTCCGAAAACACCGCCGTGTTCAGCGTTGCATAGAAATTGTCCGACGGCGGTACGACCGAGCCGAGATACTTGCGCACAAGCTCCGGGTATTCCCGGATCGCTTCCGAAATCGCGCAGAAGATCACCCCCGCCTTCTTCAGTTCCTCGCGGAATGTCGTGCCGACCGAGACCGAGTCGAACACCGCATCCACCGCGACCTTGCGTTCCGGAACATCGTCGGCCGCCTCGATCCCGGCGAGCGCCATCTGCTCCTTCAGCGGAATGCCCAGCTTCTTGTAGGTCTCCAGAAGCTTGGGATCGACCTCGTCAAGCGATTTCGGCCGTGCGGCCATGCTCTTGGGCCGGGCATAGTAATACTGCGCCTGGAAATCGATCGCCGGATAACGGACCATCGCCCAGGTCGGCTCCTCCATCCTTTTCCAGCGGGCAAAGGCGGCCAGACGCCATTCCGTCATCCAGTCCGGCTCGCCGTTCTTGGCGCTGATCAGCCGGACGATATCCTCGTTCAGGCCGATCGGCGCATAATCGGTCTCGATCTCGGTTTCCCAGCCGTACTTGTACTTGCCAGACAGTTTCGCGACGGCGGCAACGGTCGCCTCGTCCACACCCTCGCGGACCTGCGCCAGTTCTGCTCCTGCCATCGTCGCTCTCCCTTCCCTGCCGCACGCGCCAGCGCGCGCCAGCCACACCCTGTCCCGTCCGCCGCCGTCACGCCGCGCGGCTGCGTTGCCGCGCCCGCTTCGCCGACCAGGCCTCGGCAAAACGCAGGACGTCGTCGCGCCGCGTCTCCAGCCCCAGCGACACACGGATCGCGCTCGCCGCGGCTCCGGCATCATGTCCCATCGCGGTCAACGCGCGGCTTGCGCGCATCTTTCCGCTGGAACAGGCCGATCCGGCCGAGACCGCAAACCCGGCGATATCCATCGCCAGCACCTGCATCTCGCCCGTCCAGCCGGGCGTCATCAGGCAACTCGTGTTCGGCAGCCGATCAGCTCCCTGCCCGACAACAATAGTCTCCGGACTCGCCGCCGCAATGGCCTCTTCTAGAATATTTCTAAGTTGGACAACCTCTGCCCAGCGGCCAGCGGCCAGATCGCCGACCGCCGCCTCCAGCGCCGCGGCGAGGCCTGCGATTCCGACCAGGTTCTCTGTCCCGGCACGGCGGCCCATTTCCTGTCCGCCCCCGGTGATGCGCGGCACGATTTCGGTCCCCCGCCGCAGGACCAGCACGCCCACACCCTTCGGCCCGCCGATCTTGTGGCCCGACAGGAAGGCCATCCCGATCCCCGCCCAGTCAAAGGCAAAGGGCAGCCGGCCCGCGCCCTGCGTGATGTCGCTGACCGCCAGCCCCGCGGGCAGCGTCTGCACCACGCCCGTTTCGGAATTGGCCAGCTGCAGCGTTGCACGGGCGGGGTCTTCGGGCCGGACGCGCCCCTCTGCATCCGCGGCCAGGCTCACTTCGACGTGGGACAGGACCGCCTCGTGCTCGATCCCTGACGCGGCAAGGCCCCGGCCCGCCAGCGCCAGCGCCGCGGCCTCGGTCGCGCCTGAGGTAAAGACGATATCGGCACCCATCGCCCCCAAGGCCGCCGCAATCTTTCCCCGCGCCCGTTCGACCAGGGCCCGCGCTGCCCGCCCCTCGGCATGGACCGAGGACGGATTGCCCGTCACTTCCATCGCCGCCGCCATCGCCGCACGCGCCTCGGGCCGCAGCGGGGCGGTCGCGTTGTGGTCAAGATAGACGCGCTTTCCGGGGACAGCTTCCGCCCCGCCCCGCGGCAGGTTGCCGCTCATTCGTCCACCAGTTCGAAGAGCGATGGCACCGCCGGACAGGGGGCAAGCTGGTTGTCCGTCACATCCGACAGCCGTGTCTGGTGGAGAAACACATAGACATGTGCCGACAGACCCTCCCACAGCCGGTTGGTCAGCGACTGCGCCTTGGACCCCGACATGCCGCCCTGCGCCCCCGCCCCCTTGTGCATCGCGTTCACCGTTTCGTCGACTGCACCCAGGATTTCCGCGATCCGTATCTCTGACGCCGGCCGAGCCAGCCTGTAGCCCCCGCCCGGACCCCTGACCGACTCAACCAGATCGGCCCGCCGGAGTTTCACGAAAAGCTGTTCCAGATACGGCAGCGACAGGTCCTGACGCCGGGCTATTTCGCCCAGGCTGACGGGCGCATCAGGCGGCTGCAGGGCCAGATCCGCGAGCGCCACCATCGCATACCGCCCCTTTGTCGAAAGCTTCATGACCGGCCGCCTCTTGCCTGCGCGGGGACAATCCGGACCGCCCTCCGCGCCATCCTCCATTGACGTCGGAGCCCGGTCTGATTACTTCCTGCGCCATCCGGACCGGTCCGTTCAGGGCCGGACGTCATGTTCTGCTCTAGGGTTGCCGGGCGGTTCCGTCAAGAATGGGCCGCCCTCAGCGTGTGCAAAGGACGGCCATGCCCCAAGTCATCTTTCCCGGGCCCGAAGGCCGGCTCGAAGGCCGCTACCACCCCCAGAAGGAGAAGGACCGGGACGCCCCCATCGCGATCATCCTGCACCCCCATCCCCAGTTCGGCGGCACGATGAACAACCGCGTGGTCTACAACCTGCACTACGCCTTCCATGACCTCGGCTTCACGGTCCTGCGCTTCAACTTCCGCGGCGTCGGGCGGTCGCAGGGCGAATACGACCAGGGGATCGGCGAATTGTCCGACGCGGCCTCCGCGCTCGACTATCTGCAATCGCTCAACACCAATTCCAAGTACTGCTGGGTCGCGGGCTTTTCCTTCGGTGCCTGGATCGGCATGCAGCTTCTCATGCGGCGACCCGAGATCACGGGTTTCATCTCGGTCGCCCCGCCGGCCAACATGTACGACTTCTCCTTTCTTGCCCCCTGCCCGTCCTCCGGGCTCATCATCAACGGATCGGCCGACCGCGTCGCCCCGCCGGCCGACACGGCGAACCTGGTCGGCAAGCTGCAGGAACAGAAGGGCATCAAGATCACCCACCAGGTGATCGAAGGGGCCGGCCATTTCTTCGACGACCCCTACATGGACCCCATGATCGCGGCGGTGAAGGACTATGTCCGCCGCCGCCTGACCGAGACCACGCGCTGAGGAAACCCCCATGTCCAGGATCACCGAGGAAATCGCCGACAAGCTCGCCCTGGCCACCATCGAGGCCGCGGAAATCCTTGGGGACGAAAACCTGTTCGTCGAAGTCTCCAAGGTGATCGCCGCATCATCGACCACGACGCAGGAAGCCTTCATGACGGCCTACCGGGTCAGGGTCAGCCAGAAACGCGCGGAGCGGTTCCTCGCCGCCGCGCTGGCCAAGGGTCCCAAAGATCCGACCCGCGGACGTATCGAACTCGGGGCGAAGCGCATTCTCAACGTGTCCGAAGACGGGTCGGGCAGCGGTCACTGAACGTGCACAAGAGCCGTCTGGACCTCCAGTTCGCCTTTCTTGACGAAACAGACCGCCTGAAATCCGTCCTGCGTGCCACGACGCTTTGCGATGGCTCGCGCCGAGAGAATTCGGGCGAACACAGCTGGCATATCGCGCTTTATGCCCTGACCCTGGCAGAACATGCCGGCCCCGGGGTGAGCATCGACCGGGTGATCCGGATGCTGCTGATCCACGATCTGGTCGAGATCGACACCGGCGACACGCCGATCCATGCCGCCAATGGCCAAAGCCACGGATCAACTGCATTGCGCGAAGCCGAACAGCGCGCCGCTGACCGCATCTTCGGCCTGCTGCCCGCAGACCAGGCACATGCGCTGCGCTCGCTCTGGGAGGAATTCGAAACCGGCGACACGCCCGATGCCCTGTTCGCCCGCGCGGTGGACCGCGTCCAGCCCGTCATGGCCAACCTCGCCTCGGGCGGCGGCACCTGGACCGAATACGGGGTGTCACGCGCACAGCTGGAACAGCGGGTCGGTGCCAAGGTCGCCCGCGGCGCACCCGCGGTCTGGACCGCGCTGAGGGACCGGATCGATGCCTGGTTCGGTCCGGGTGCCTGACATGCCACCCAGCCGGCTGACGCAGGCCGTCACCGAAGAGCTGTCCCGCATTGTGGGGGGCGCCCCGTCGCCCGCCCGGCTCGAGGCCGCGCTGCGCCACCTTGCAAAGTGGCGCAGCCAGCTCATCGCCAACACGCTGACGGGTGCAATGGGGACCACCGTCCCCGCCGGCCCGTTTGCCGGGATGGTCTATCCCGGCCCGGCCGCCGAAGGCGGTTATGTGCCGCGTCTTCTGGGGGCCTATGAGTCAACGCTGGGGCCGGTCATCGAAACCATTGCCGCCCGCCCCTATGCCCGCCTGATCGACATCGGATCGGCCGAAGGCTATTATGCGATCGGTTTTGCACGCCGGATGCCTTCGACCGAAATCTGGGCCCGCGACGCGGCGCCCCACGCGCGCAACCTCTGCGCCGCGCTTGCCCTGGCCAACGGGCTGCAAGACCGCATCCGGATCGGCGGAGAAATCACCCATGCCGATCTTGCCATCTGCAGCGCCACGCCGACGGTCGTCATCTGCGATATCGAAGGGACCGAAGACCTTCTGCTCGACCCTGACGCCGCCCCCGGACTTCGTGACGCCGACATCCTGGTGGAATGCCACGATCTTTTCAGTCCCGGTCTGTCCGGGCGTCTGGCCGCCCGCTTTGCCGCCAGCCACCGGGTCAACCGCCTGCCCCGCAGGATCGACCCCGACGCCCTCCCTCCCCTGACCCAAGGCTGGAGCGATCTCGACCGCCTCCTTGCACTCTGGGAATGGCGCGGCGGCGACACGCCCTGGCTCTGGCTGGACCGCTGGCCCGGCGGCTGAGCGCGGGGCTGCACCCGCAGAGCGACGCAAGGTCGCGGGGCGTATCTCGTATACAATCGCATACAACCCTTCCGCCACTTCGGCTTATGCGTTATCCCCCATGCGCAGCGAATCTGCCGGACACGAGGCCCCCATGACCAAGATCAAGGTTCAGAACCCGGTCGTCGAACTCGACGGCGACGAGATGACCCGCATCATCTGGGATTTCATCAAGAAGAAGCTGATCCTGCCCTATCTCGACATCGACCTGCTGTACTTCGACCTCGGGATCGAGGAACGCGACCGCACCAACGACCAGGTCACCGTCGATGCGGCCCATGCGATCCGGAAACACGGCGTGGGCGTGAAATGCGCGACGATCACCCCCGACGAGGCGCGGGTCGAGGAATTCGGCCTCAAGCAGATGTGGAAGTCACCCAACGGCACGATCCGCAACATCCTTGGCGGCGTGATCTTTCGCGAACCCATCATCTGCCGCAACGTC
>Ga0315900_10010294_pt1 | contig 11729 bp, 11 predicted proteins | sample LakEriMetagenome_FD_203521 | JGI IMG/M metagenome (GOLD analysis project Ga0315900, IMG submission 203521) | Freshwater fungal communities from buoy surface, Lake Erie, Ohio, United States - Buoy 12 MA114 | ecosystem: Environmental > Aquatic > Freshwater > Lake > Lake biofilm | place: USA: Lake...
TCGCCAGCAGCGGCAGCGTCATGCTGTCGTCGCCGGAGAGGACGGTGAGGTCCGTGGCGGCGAGGACCTGGGAGGCCTGGTCCATCGACCCCGTCGCCTCCTTGACCATCGCGATCCCCGGCAGTTCGGCGAGGCGGAGGATCGTCTCGGGCTCGATGTTGCGGCCGGTGCGGGCGGGGATGTTGTAGACGCAGATCGGGATGTCGACCGCCTCGGCGAGCGCCTTGAAGTGCTCGTAGATGCCCTGCTGCGTGGGGCGGTTGTAGTAGGGACCGACGACGAGGGCCGCGTCGGCCCCCGCCTTGGCGGCGTACTTCGTGAGCCGCACGGCCTCGGCTGTCGAGTTGCTGCCGGTGCCGGGCATGACGAGCAGCCGGCCGGCGGCCGCCTCGATGCTCTCGGCGATCACCCGCTCGTGTTCCTCGTGCGTGAGCGTGGGCGATTCGCCCGTGGTGCCCACGGGGCAGATGCAGGTGGTGCCCGCACGGGCCTGGAACTCGACCTGCTCGCGGAGCCGCGCCGTGTCGACGGAGCCGTCGCGAAACGGTGTGACGATGGCGACGGACAGGCCGGCGAACTTCTCGGCGCGGGTGGGCATGCGGCGGGATCCCTCGTATGCTGCGGCGGATGTCGGGGTGCGAAAGATGTCGTTTTATGATTTTCAGCGGCGGCCGGCAAAGGGTGCGGGCTCCGGCGGCGGCAGGCCGCGGGCGGCGGCGGTGGCCGCGGCCGAGCGGATCGTCGCGGCCGGCGGCAGCCGAGCGGCGATCGGCGTCGTGCTCGGCACAGGCCTCGGCGGCCTGGCCGATCGGCTCGGCGACGCCTGGGTGATGCCGGCCGCGGAGACAGGCTGGCTGGCGAAGTCGACGGCCACGGGCCATGCCGGCCGGATCGTCTGCGGCCGGCTCTATGGTGTGCCGGTAGCGATGTTGCAGGGCCGCGTTCACGGCTACGAGGGGTTTCCTCCGGAGACTCTCTCACGCGGCATCGAACTCCTCGCCGCGCTCGGCGTGCGCACGCTCTTGCTGACCAACGCCTCCGGCGGCCTGCGGCCCGACATGCAAAGCGGCGAACTCGTGGTCGTCACCGATCATCTCGATTTCGTCCGCCGGCCATGGGATGCGGCGATCGAGCCCGCGGCGGACGTGGAGTCGATCACGGGCTACGACCAGCGGCTGGCCGACCTGGCGATGGAGGCGACGCGGCGGGTGGACGCCGTCGCCCGCTGCGGCGTGTATGCCTTCCTCTCCGGGCCGAGCTACGAGACGCGGGCCGAGTATCGGATGCTGCGGAAGTTCGGAGCCGACGTGGTAGGGATGTCCACGGTGCCGGAGGTGGTGGCGGCGCGGCGGATGGGGCTGGAGGTCGCCGTGTGCTCGGTCGTGACGAACGTCGCGCGGCCCGACGCCCCGACGCTCACTGACGCCGAGGACGTCTGCCAGATGGCGGCCGACGCGGCCGAGGGCGTGTGGGCGATCGTGGAGGCGCTGGCCGGCCGGGCCGCCGGTCGGCCCCGTTGCGGCAGCTGTTAGGTCTCACGGCACGACGAAGTCGTCGGCGCTGCCGCCGACGTCGGGCAGAATTTCGAGCGAATCGATGGCCGGGGTCTCGACGAGCGGGTTCGCCTTCAGGGCGGTGAGCACGGCCGGCGTCACCTGGCGCAGTCTTGGCAGCGCGATGCGGTGCTGGGTCTTGGCGAGAGCCCGGGCGGCCTCGGCCGAATCGAGCGATTCGACGCCCTGAAGGTCGAACTCCTCGCCGGTCCGCGTACCGCGTTGTACGAGCGCCCCGGCGACCCGGGGCGTGAGGCCGGTGAGCAGAAAGAAGTTGGCAGCCAGTTCGGGCTGCCGGCCCGCGGCGGGGGGCGGACGGTCGGCGAGCAGCGGTTCGGCGACCTCCGGTGGTAGCGACTCGAGCCCGGCGAGAGACACGGTGCCGTCGTGCGCCGCCAAGGCCCGCGCTGTCTCGGCGTCGATCTCGCGCAGGCCGTTGAACGCCAGCCACTCCGGGCCGCCGGCGAGCGCGGCCGCGGCCCGGGGGTCGAGCGACTCGAGTTGGTCGCATTGCAGGCCGCCGCGAAGCCGCGCCAGGCAATGGGCGATCTCCGGCGTGAGCCTCTTCAGGCCGAGGTACAGCGGGCCCCGGTGCTGCGCGATGAGCATCGCCGCTTCGCGGTCGAGCGTCTCGATCCCCAGCAGCTGCAGGTCGCGCTGGTGACGAGCCAGTTCCCGGGCGACTTCGGGCGAGAGCGTCTTCAGGCCGTTGAGCGCCAGCGAGTCCTTGTTGTCGGTGGCGAGGGCGGCGGCGAGCTCCGGGGAAACGTCCGCGAGCGCGGCGAACGAGAGCGGGATGCCCTTGTGACGGGCGAGGGCCGTGGCGGCCGCGACCGAGAGCGTCGTGAGCTGATCGTGGCTGAAGTGAATCCGGCGGTTGGCCACCAGGACGTCCACCACGTCGCCGGGTGGCGGCGTGGCGAACCCCAGGTCCAGTTCGAAGCGATTCACGCCGTCGGCGAGGATCCGGGCGGTGGCGAGATCGAGGGCCGGAACCGTCAGCGTGGTTCGTTCCTGGCGTCCACAGAGCGCCGTGGCCGCCTCCGGGGAGAGCGGATCCCGGCTGCCGAGCGAGAGGAACCACCGATGCGCGGCCAGCGAGCCAACCACTTCGGCGTCGAGTTGTCGGAGCCCGGGCATGTAGATGCCGCTCGGGTGCCGGGCCAGGGCCGCGGCCGTCTCGGCGTCGAGCGATTCGAGGCTGTCGAGGTAGAGGTCGCCCGGGATGCCGACGAGCGGCTTCGCGGCCGCGGCCGAAAGCCGCTTCAGGCCGCGAACGTGGAGCACCCCCTTCCACTGCTGTCGCAGGGCGGCCGCGACCTCGGGGGACATCTCCTCCACGCCGTTGAGGATGAGAAACAGGTCGGGCCTGCCGCCGCCGAGCGCGGTGGCGACGTCGAGCGGGAGGTGCCTGATGCCGGGCAGATCCACGCAGGTGTTCTCGGTCGCGAGCACACGCGCGGCGGCGGGCCCGAGAGTGACGACGTCCGGCAGCGCGATGCCGCCCGCGGCCTTGGCGACGACCGTGAGCATCTCCGGCGCGGGATCGTCCACGCCCATGAGCGTCAGCCGGCAGCCCTGCGTGAGGGGCTCGAGCGCATCCGGAGACGCGTCGCTGGGCAGGCGGATCCGCAGATCCACCTGCGCGGCGAGGGCTGCCGCCGCCTCCGGCGCGAGTTCCTCGAGCGACGGCAGGATGAGACATTCGACACGGCCCGCGAGTTCCCCGGCCGTCTCGGCCGTGAGCCGCCGGACCTCGGGCAGCGACACGACGCCCTGGAAGCGGTCGGCCAGCCGTTGGAGCCGCGGGTCGGCGGCGGCCGTGAGCACGGTGAAGAGGGCAGACTCGCGGCCCATGAACGGGATCCACCGTGCCGCCTCGGCCTCGAGCCGCGCGAGGTCTTCCGCCGTGCCGCCGACCGCGGAGAGCGGGTTGGCCATCGAGCCGTCGAACGGAAACGCGGGCTCGTCGTTATCGCGGGCGATGATCTCGCGTGCCTGTGCGGCGGTGAGGTCGCCGTCATCCGCGCGACAAGGCATCCAGGCTACGGCGAGCAGGACGGCGATCCATCGCATGGCTGCGAATCTTCCGTCCGAGTGGTCAGCCTGCCTGCGAGTCGCGGGCCGCCTGGGCGGCGGCGGCGTCGGCAGGTGTGCCGGCGTCGCCCCGCCGGGGGGCGGCCGGGCCGATGATCTCCACGACCTCGGTGTCGTCGAGCATCTCGCGGGTCTCGAGGGCGCCGGCGAGGCTGTCGAGCTTGTCGCGGTGGTCGGAGAGGAGCTTCGTGGCCCGCTCGGCCGCCTCGCCGAGCAGCCGAGACACCTCTTCGTCGATGATCCGCGCGGTCGCCTCGCTGAACTCCCGCTGCTCGTAGACGTCGCGGCCGAGGAAGGGATGCTCGTTGGAGGTGGCGCAGGCCACCGGGCCGACCCGCTCGCTCATCCCCCAGTGGGCCACCATCTTGCGGGCGATCCGCGTGGCCTGCATGAGGTCGTTTTCCGCGCCCGCCGAATACTCGCCGAACACCAGCTTCTCGGCGGCCCGCCCGGCGAGGATGAAGACGAGCCGGTTGTGGAGGTCGGACTCGCCGATGTTCATCCGGTCTTCCTCGGGCACGAGTTGCGTCACGCCCAGGGCGCGGCCGCGGGGGATGATCGTCACCTTGTGGAGCTTGTCGACGCCCGGCAGGAGCCAGGCGCCCAGGGCGTGGCCCGCCTCGTGGTAGGCCGTCATCTTCTTCTCGCGGCCGGCGAGCACCTCCTCGCGCTTCGGGCCCATGAGCACCTTGTCACGGGCGTAGTCGAAGTCGGAGGAGTCGACGGCGTTCTTGTCGTGCCGCGTGGCCCACAGGGCGGCCTCGTTGACGAGGTTCCTGATGTCGGCGCCGGTGAGGCCGACCGTCGCCCCGGCGAGCCGGTCGAGATCGACGTCGGCGGCGAGCGGCACGTTTCGCGTGTGGACCTTGAAGAGGGCGAGGCGGGCCTTCTGGTTGGGGCGATCGACCGTCACGTGGCGGTCGAAGCGGCCCGGCCGGAGCAGCGCGGGGTCGAGCACGTCGGGACGGTTGGTGGCGGCGAGGATGATGACGCTCTCCGACGGGCTGAAGCCGTCCATCTCGGAGAGGATCTGGTTGAGGGTCTGCTCGCGTTCGTCGTGGCCGCCGCCGAGGCCGGCGCCGCGAACGCGGCCCACGGCATCGATCTCGTCGATGAAGAGGATCGCCGGGGCGTTGTCCTTGGCCGTCTTGAAGAGGTCGCGGACCCGCGAGGCGCCCACGCCCACGAACATCTGGATGAACTCGCTGCCCGAGATCGAGAAGAAGGGCACGCCCGCTTCACCGGCCACGGCCCGGGCGAGGAGCGTCTTGCCGGTGCCGGGCGGGCCCATCAGCAGCACGCCCTTGGGCACGCGGCCGCCGAGCCGCTGGAACTTCTTCGGGTCTTTGAGGAACTCGACGATCTCCTGGAGATCCAGCTTCACCTGCTCGAGGCCCGCCACGTCGGCGAAGGTGACGGTCTTGTCGCCGGCGCCGTAGCGCTTGGCGGGCGACTTGGAGAAGCCGCCGAGGAAGCCGGTGTTGCCCAGCGGATCGCGGGCCCGGCGGAGCGTCATCCAGAAGCCGGCCATGAGCAGCAGCGGCACGAGCAGATAGAGGCCGAGCAGAAAGCCGGTCGGGTCGTCGGGCGACCGCGTGGCCTTGCGGATCTCGTCGTGTTCCTGCATGAGCCGGTCGAAGCTCTCGCGGAGATACGGATTGAGGTCGAGTTGGAACGTCTTGACGTTCTTCAGGCCCGGCTTCGCCTCGGCCGGGGCCTCTTTCAATTCACCCACGAGCCGGTCGCCGGTGAGCTCGATGGCGGCGACGTTGCCCGCCTTCACCTGCTGCACGAACTCGTCGTAGCGCATCGCCGGCCGCCCGGCGGCCGCCCCGCTGGTGAGGTAGGTGGCCAGGGCGAGCGCCGCGAGAATGAGGAGGATGACCGCGGGCATGCCGAGCGGTCGGCCGAGCACGGGCGGGGTGTTCGACGGCCCCTTGGGCCGCGGGGCGGAATCCATGTGCCGATTCGTCCTGGCGGGGTCGGGCGCGGCCGGGTGGAATGGGGCCGCGGGAAAGCAGACAGTGTAGTGTATGCGGGTGGTCCACCAACGGCCCGCGATCACGGGCGGAAGATAGCCCGGCCTGCGTTACGGGCCGCGGTCGGGAACGGTTCACGGAGGAGCGGACAGGAGGTGGTCATGCAGGAGGGCGAAGTGCGTCCCAACGGACGGCGCGGCGTCGTGGCCGTGACGCGACGTGGCGAACGATTCCTGGCGATCCGTCGCGGCCTGACCGTGGCGGCGGGGGGCACGATCTGCTTCCCGGGCGGTCACGTCGAGCCGGGGGAGGAGGAGCACGAGGCGGTGGTCCGCGAGTGTCGCGAAGAGCTCGAGGCGGTGGTCGAGGCCCACGAGTGCGTCTGGCGGAGCATGACGAGTTGGGGCACGGAGCTGGCGTGGTGGACCGTCACGCTGCACGGCGACAACGAACTCGTGCCGCACCCGATCGAGGTCAGCGAGATCCTTTGGCTGTCGGCCCGGGAGATGATGGAGCATCCGGACGTGCTGGAGGGGAATCGGCCGTTTCTCGAGGCGGTGATGGCGGGACGGGTTCCGGTGTGAGGCCGGCCGGTTGCGGGGCGCCGCGCAGATCGATGATGCCGGTGAACGCGCTCTTGCCTTCGCGGGGCGGATCGCGCGGCGCCGGCGGTGGGGCGCCGGTGTCGAGCAGCGTGCGGAGGCGGTTGGACGGCCGCGGTGGTGCGGCCGGCTCCTCGTGGCTCGCGGCGGCGACTGATGGATCGCGGATCGGGCGCCGCTCGGCCGCGAGCCGTGTGTCGGCGAGCCAGCCTTCGAGCACGGCCCGTTCGCGGGGCGTGAGCGGCGTCATCACGAGCGTGCGCGACGTCGTCTCGGCCGGGTGACGCACGGAGAGCCGCTGCACGAGCGGCGCGGGGTCGCCGTCGGGGCCGAGCAGGTCGCGGAACGCGGCGGCATTGGCGAGGGTGTGCGCGCTCGTGGCCGGCTCGCGGTGGAATAGCGGGGCGTGGCCGCGCGGGCCACCGTGGCAGGCGCCCGTGGCACATCGGTTGAGGAGCAACGGCTGCACCTGACGCGTGAAGCGGCTCACGAGGTCCGGGGGCAGGTCGGCGGCCCGGGCGGGCGTGGCCAGAGCCACGCAGCACGCGGCGGCCGGGAGGAAGAGGAGCAGGGCGCGACGCGGCCGGCGGGAGACGGGCTTCATGGCGCGGGAGGGTAGGGGGGCGGCCACGGCGTCGCAACCCGGGCTGGTTGTGGCCTTGCACGGCCGCTACATACACTCCCCATGCGGCGGTTTTACCGCTTCAATCTCGCAGCCTCACCCGGAGACGACGCAGCCCATGGAACGGACGTTCGTGATGTTCAAGCCCGACTGCCTGGAGCGCGGCCTGCTCGGCAGGATTCTCGTGCGGTTCGAAGAGAAAGGACTGCGGCTGGTGGCGATGAAGATGCTGCGGGTCACGCCCGCGCTCGCCAAGCAGCACTACGCCGAGCACGTCGAGAAGCCGTTCTATCCGGGGCTCGAGGAGTTCATCACCGCGTCGCCCGTGGTGGCGACCGTGTTTCAGGGGCCGGAGGTGATCCGCGTCGTCCGTGAGATGCTCGGCGCCACCAGCGGCCTGAAGGCGGCGGCCGGCACGATTCGCGGCGACTACTCGTCGAGCCGGCAGATGAATCTCGTGCACGCGTCCGATTCCCCCGAGTCGGCCGCCCGCGAGATCGGCATCTACTTCAAGGCCGACGAGATCCTTTCCTGGGATCCGTCGCTGGCCTGCTGGTACCAGGCGCCGGGCGAGGCCTGAACCGCCCCATGAGCACGCTCGTCTTCGGGCATCGGAACCCCGACACCGACGCCATCTGTTCGGCGCTCGCCTACGCCGACCTGCTGCGCCGCACCACCCGCCCCGATGCGGTGGCCTGCTGTTGCGGGCCGCCGAACAAGCGCACGGAGTACGTGCTCGAGCGAGCCGGCCTGGCCGCGCCGCGGATCGTGATGGACGTGCGGCCGCAGGTGGAGGACGTGTGCCGCCGCGAGGTGGTGACGGCAGCGTTCGGCGACGCCTTCCACGAGGTCTGGCAGCGGATGAAGGAGGGCGACCTGCGGGCGCTCCCCGTGGTGGACGCCGACCGGCGGGTGGTGGGCGTGATCTCCGTGCTCGAGATGATGGAGCTCTTCTTTCACGACTCGGCCGACGCGGTGAAGGCCCGCACCGTGACCACGAGCCTCGACAAGATCCGCGACGTGCTCGGCGGAGGGTTTCAGCATGCGATCGAGCCCGGGCAGCGGGACGAGCTGCTGGTGATGGTGGGCGCGATGAGCGCCGAAGGGTTCACCGAGCGGATGCAGAAGTATCCGCGGGAGCGGCTGATCGTGGTCTGCGGCGACCGGCCCACGATCCAGCTGCCGGCGATCGAGCACGGCGTGCGGGCGATCGTGATCACCGGCGGCTTCAAGCTCTCGGCGGGGTTGGTCGATCTCGCCAAGCTGCGAGGCGTGTCGGTGATCTTGAGCCCGTTCGACACCGTGAACACGACGCTGCGGCTGAAGTCGTCGCAGTTCGTCGATCCGGTGGTGCACACCGACGTGACCACGGTGCCGGGCAAGGCGCCGGTGGCGGAAGCCCGGGCGGTGGCGGAGCGGTCGGCCCAGCCGGTGTTTCCGGTGGTCGGCGACGACGGCCGGCTCGTGGGCTTGGCCTTCAAGAGCGATCTCATCAGTCCGCCGAAGCCGCGGCTCGTGCTCGTGGATCACAACGAGCTCGGGCAGGCCGTCAACGGCGCCGACGAGGCGGAGATCGTGGAGGTGCTCGACCATCACCGCCTCGGCGGCGGCCTGAAGAGCACGCAGCCGATCCGGTTCGTGAACGAGCCGGTCGGATCCACGTGCACGCTCGTGGCCCGGCAGTTCCGGGCGGCGGGGATCCGGCCCGAGCCGGGCATCGCGCTGTGCATGGCGTCGGGCATCATCTCCGACACGCTGCACCTTCGCTCGCCCACCACGACCGACGTGGACCGCGAGATCCTCGGCTGGCTCGAGGGGCTGTGCGCCGTCGATCTGGCGACCTACGCGCGGGAGTTCTTCGAGATCGGCTCGGCGTTGCGGTCGAGCCGGCCGGCGGAGGTGATCCGCGAGGACTGCAAGGAGTTCACGGAGCACGGCGTGCGGTTTTCGATCTCGCAGATCGAGGAGACGGGGTTCGACCTGTTCTGGGAGCGGAAGGACGAGCTCCGTGCGGCGCTCGAGGAGTTCGCGACGCGGCAGCGGCTCGACTTTTCGGCCTTGCTCGTGACCGACGTGGTCACCAACGGCTCGATGCTCCTGCTCTCGCAGGAGTCGGAGGCGTGGGAGGAGACCAACTACCCGCGGCTCGATCCGGGGTTGTATTCGCTGAAGGGGATCGTGAGCCGCAAGAAGCAGCTGCTGCCGCTGGTGAGCCAGTTGCTGGCGGCGGCCCGGGCGTGAGGCGGCGTGAGCGGGCGAGCGCGGCGACCGCGAGTCGGGGGTATACTCGGTCAGGTCGCGGCGTTATCGATGAACCCCTCGTGATGCTGGTGGGCGGGCCATGAATATTTCGTCGGTCAGCGAGGATGCGCTGCATGCGGCTGTTGCGATGCTGCGGCGCTGCCCGGCCATCGAGGCGGCGTATCTGCTCGGTTCGGGGGCGACGGGGAGTTTGCGGCCCGACAGTGACATCGACGTCGCCGTGCTCCCGAGCCTGCCGGCGGGCCTGTCCCTCGTCGATCGCCGAGCCCTGACGGCCGAACTGGCCACGATCTTCGGTCGGGCGGTCGACCTGGGCGTGTTGTCCACGGCGAACGTCGTCTACGCCAAGGAAGCCATCACCACGGGGCGGCTCATCTGCGAGAGGGATCACCGCACGACCGCACGGTTCGCGATGCTCGTCTTCTCGATGTACGCGGACTTGCAAGAGGCTCGGCGGGAGGTACTCAGTGCCTACGCCGCCTGACGACATCCTGCTCAACAAGGCGGCGAACATCGAGCGGTGCGTGCGCCGCATCCGGCAGGAGCTGCAGGCCTGTCCGCAGCTCGATGATTTCACGCACGTCGATGCGCTCATGCTCAACGTCGAGCGGGCCTGTCAGGCTGCGATCGACATGGCCATGCACGTCGTGGCCGAACGTCATCTGGGCGTTCCGCAGAGCACAGCCGATGCCTTTTTGCTGCTCGAGCGGGCGGGATTGGTGGAAAGGCCGTTGGCAACGTCACTGTGTGGGATGGTGGGGTTCCGCAACGTGGCCGTCCACCAGTATCAGGACATCGACATGGGCGTCTTGCGCTGGATCGTGGAGTCCGGGTATGAGGACTGGATCCGGCTGGGCGCTGCTCTGGGGGTCGTGATCCGACCTTGATCCGGGCCGTGAGGCAGTGGCGTTGCCGGGCGGCTGGCGGCCCTGCTATCAACCAGCCCGCAGCCGGCCGGCGGGCGTGTCGGCGGCGAGGCGGTCGATCATGTCGTGGCAGGCCCGTTCGACGGCGGTCTGCCACTGGTCGGCGGCGAGGCCGGCGTTCATCTCGGGACGGGCGTGGGCGAAGATCACGTCGCGGGCGCTCACGACGAGGGCCCCGAGGCCGTCGGCATGGAAGGCGCCGCGGACGTCGGAGGCCCGGCCCCCCTGGCGGCCGAAGCCGGGCACGAGGATCCAGGTGTGGGGCATGGCCGCCCGCAGTTCGTCGAGCTGCTTCGGCCACGTGGCGCCGACGACGGCGCCGACCGCGCCGTAGGTCGCGCCCGCGGCGGTGCGGGCGGCGAGGGCCTCGACGCCGGCGGCGACATGTTCGTAGAGCGGCCGGCCGTCGCAGGTGAGTTCCTGAAAATCCTTGCTGCCGGGGTTCGAGGTCTTCACGAGCACGAAGATGCCGGCGCCGCGGTCGGCGGCCGTCTTCACGAAGGGCTCGATCGAGTCGAGGCCGAGATAGGGATTCACGGTCAGGGCGTCGGCGGCCCAGGGGCCGGCGAGCCAGCCGTCGGCGTAGGCCTCGGCGGTGGAGCCGATGTCGCCGCGCTTGCCGTCGGCGAGCACGAGCAGGCCGCGGGTGCGGGCGTGGGCGATCACGTCGGCGAGTGCCGTCATGCCGTGGGGGCCTAGGGCCTCGAAGCAGGCGAGTTGTGGCTTCACGATCGGCACGAGCGGCGCGACGACGTCGATCACGTCGCGGCAGAAGGTCGTGAAGATGGCGGCGAGGGCGGCCGGGTCGGTGACGCTAGCGGCGGCGAGGGCCGGAGGCAGCGACTCGCGGCGCGGGTCGAGGCCGATGCAGGCTGGGGTGCGGCGGCTCGTGATCGCGGCGGCGAGGCGGGGGGCGAAGGCGGGCAGGTGGCCGGTGGTGGCGGTCATGGGCGGGGCCCTTGGTGGAGGCGGGAGCGACGGTGGGGAGAGTGTGTCAGCCGGCCGGCGGATTGGCGAGGGGGCGGAGTGGTGCGGCGGCGGCGTTTGGTCTCGCCGTGCGGCTGGCCTCGGGGCGTGGCGGGCCGTAGGGTTCTTTGGAGTCGCAGGGATTCACGGGCCGGCGACCGGTTCCGGCAGGATGCCTCCTCGAGAGCGCGTGGAGGGTGTCATGGGATACGTGGATCCGAATCGACTGGGGATCGTGGCGGCGGTGTTGCTCACGGCGTGGCACGGCATCTGGATAACGCTCGTGGCGGCCGGCGTGGCCCAGCGGGTGGCCGACTTCGTGCTGCGGATGCATGCGATGAAGTCGGACGTGGTCGTGGAGCCGTTCAACGCGGGGTCGGCGGCGTTGCTGCTGCTGGCGACGGCGGTCCTGGGCTACGTGGGCGGCGCGGCGGCGGCGGCGCTGTGGAACTGCCTGGGCGCGGTCTGCATGCGGGGCAAGGTGGGGGCCGCTGGCACGGCGGGCCGGATGTGAGCGGGCGCGAGTGGGTGCGGCCCGCGTGGGTTCCGGCCGCTGGGAAGTCGTGTTGAAGCCTGCGGCCGGTTGTGCGATAGTGACGCGGTCGTGGGGCGGCGGTGCCGTTGGCATCGTCGTCCCGCGGCGGTTTCGGGGCGTGGCGCAGTCTGGCTAGCGCGCTTGACTGGGGGTCAAGAGGTCGCAGGTTCAAGTCCTGTCGCCCCGA
>Ga0315900_10010296_pt1 | contig 11729 bp, 8 predicted proteins | sample LakEriMetagenome_FD_203521 | JGI IMG/M metagenome (GOLD analysis project Ga0315900, IMG submission 203521) | Freshwater fungal communities from buoy surface, Lake Erie, Ohio, United States - Buoy 12 MA114 | ecosystem: Environmental > Aquatic > Freshwater > Lake > Lake biofilm | place: USA: Lake...
TATGCGCTTTTGTGGGTGTTTTTTAGGCGCGATTACCTGATGCTTTTTCTATTGCTTGCGCCCATCCTGGTGCTTGGCACGGTGGCAGGTTGTGTAACAGACATCACACGCAGCGGATCATTTATGTTACCAATTGTATTTGTTTTAATTCGTTATCCCGGCATTTTTTTCAATCAATTACAAATGCGCAGCATACTCTTTTCATGCTTCGCCATTACCCTGCTCTTTCCCCCTGTTTTTGTTTGTCTGGATTGGGGTGCTGCCAACTGGTACTTCTCCCCTTTCCTGTTTAAAAAAATATTGTTTGTATTTGGTAAATTTCTATCGGCCTAACAGGATTATTTCTCAGGCAGGAATCGCTTTTCTTTGTCGCAGGGCCTCGTAAAGAATGACTGCTGCACTCACCGAAACATTAAGTGAATCGGCACTTCCAAGCATTGGGATATGCACCGCCTGTATATGTGCGCCATTCCATGCATGACTTAATCCCACATCTTCTGCACCCAAAACAAGTGCAGCTGGGCCCTTGAAGTCTGCTTCTGTATATGACATACTTCCTTCCACACGAGCGCAAAAAATACGAATGGATTTTTCCTGCAGCCATTGCATGCATGCTTCGCTTGTGCATGTTGCCCAGGGTACAGAAAAAAAACAACCCAAACCTGAACGAAGCAAATTGGGGTTGAACATATCTGTATTGGGATTACATACAATCAGGGCATGTGCACCGCAACCATCAGCAGTGCGAAAAATGGCACCTAGATTGCCGGGTTTTTCAAGCCCTTCCAATACAATTACCAGTGGATTGACAGGTAATTCCAGTGAAGAAAGCGGCCGGTAAAAAGTATCGAAAACCCCCAATACTCCTTCGGTGCCTGGGCGGTAAGCCATTTTCTCGTAGACCTGTTTACTTACCTCATAAACCTCCGGTATATCAGCATGAGAAAAGTGGCCGGCAATATCCTCACAAACAAAGAGCATGCGGGGTTTGTAACCATGCGTGATTGCCCTATTGGTTTCGCGTTTGCCCTCAGTTACAAACAATTGGTGTTTACGGCGTTCTGATGCCTGTTTCTGCAATTGCACAACCAGTTTAACCTTTGGATTGGCCGGAGAAGTAATGCGCATCATGCTTTGTTTAGTAGGCTGTGCCGATGCCCATAAAGGAAATAAATAACCAGACCTGCAATCAGCCAGAAGGCAAAGCCTATCCAGTTACTGATGCCCAGTTCACTCATCATATAGAGACAACTCAATAGCCCTGTGAGGGGAATGAGCGAAAGACGATGACGAACAGATAGGTATAAAAATACAAGCGCAGTAATGATAAAAATCCAAACAGGAATCAGGTGACGAAAAACTTCCCATCCGGATTCATGGATAGTCTGACTTTCTTTATTGATCAACTGCATCACTCGGGTTTGTTCATCATAAGAAAGGCTGTTTAGCCAATTGATAAGCACATTGGGCTTGGCATAATACGAAAGAGGAATCAGGTTCATGTCCTGGCATTTTTTAAGCGCCTCAAATTGTTCGGGTGAAGACAACGCACCCACAAAACTTTCAGGGCTTTTCAGTTTGCGGGACAACAAAAAATCCTGCATGGCTTCTGTGCGAGTGATCAGCAATGCTGATAGGATACCCACAAAAATAAACGGGTACCAAATACCTGCATTGATATATGGAATTTTAAATCGCGGCGCGGGAGCATCCTTCCTTTTTTCGAGGACCAATACACCTCCGCAAACCATGACAAAGGCAAACAATGTACCTATGCTACACAAATCCGTAACAGCTGTTAAGTTAAGAAAGAGCGCAGGTATGGCAACCACAAAACCTGTAACGATGGTAGAGAACCATGGCGTTTTATAGCGGGGATGAATCTTTGCAAAAACGGGCGGCAGCAATCCGTCTCGGCTCATGCTCATCCAGATGCGCGGCTGACCCAGCTGAAAGACAAGGAGCACTCCGGCCATAGCCACCACCGCGCTCATGGAGATGATGCCGGAGATGCCATTAAGGTTTACTGCTGCAAAAGCATGTGCAAGCGGATCACCCACAGCCAAGTTATAATAGGGAACCATGCCGGTAAGCACAAGGGCAATGAGCACATACAAGACTGTGCAGATGAGAATGGAATAAAGCATGCCTCTTGGCAAATCGCGTTGTGGGTTGCGGCATTCCTCTGCGGTGGTAGAAAGCGCATCAAACCCGATGTATGCAAAAAAAACAGCACTTATTCCCTTGAGTACTCCTCCCATGCCGTTGGGAGCAAATGGAGACCAGTTGCGTGTATCCACAAAAAAGAAACCGGTGCAGATAACCAATAATACTACTGCAAGTTTTACTACAACCATGGCATTTCCGGCCATCTTGCTTTCCCTTATTCCGCGGTATACAAGGTAGGTGATAAGCACAATGATAAACAAGGCCGGTGCATCGAAAATGAGTTTGAATCCACCGATGCCGGGTGCATTTTGCCAAGCTAGAATACCTTCGATAATAGCGCTATTATTGAGCATGCCACGGCTATATTCTTGAAAATGGTTATGATATGCATTGTATGCACTCAAATAATCCATGCACAGATATTCCGGAACATGAATACCCCTGATGCCCAACAGGGGAATGTTCATCATTTTTAGGAGACCTGTAAAATAGTCGCTCCAACTAATGGCCACAGCGATGTTACCGATGGCGTATTCCATGATAAGGGCCCAACCAATGATCCAAGCGATGAGTTCCCCGAATACCACATAACTATAAGTATAAGCACTTCCAGACAAGGGAATACGGGAGGCAAACTCTGCGTAAGCCATAGCTGAGAAGCCGCAAGCAATAGCTGTGAAAACAAAGAGAAGGACAACAGCCGGTCCGCCATTTGCACTTGCGTTACCAATCGTACTAAAAATACCGGCACCGATAATAGCTGCTATGCCCATGGCTGTGAGGTCTCGAACACCGAGATGACGACTGAGCAATCCCTCAGTAGCACCACCGGATGCTTGATCTGTTGGAGGAATGGCTTTTTTTCGGAACAGAGAGGATGCCACCTTAATTAAAATTCCTTGCGGTTTAAATACCAGTATGTGGTTTTGTCAGTTTTATCGGAGGATTCTGCTGCAGCTGCCCCCAAATTATTTCTTGACTCAAAAAACAGGGCGGCAGCGATGGCAGCAGCTCTGGCTTCATTTGGGTCATGGTTCTGCAGAACTGCAGGATCGAAATACTTTTTGACAAAATGCGTATCGAAATGACCACTCACGAAGGCTTCATGCTGCATCACAAAACGGCAAAAAGGCAGGGTGGTTGTTACACCGCTTACCTGGTATTCATCAATGGCGCGAATCATTCTGCCAATACTCTCACTACGGGTTGCGCCATAGGTAATGAGTTTGGCAATCATAGGATCATAATATATAGGAATATCCATCCCTTCTTCAAAGCCATCATCAACCCTGATTCCTGCACCCTGCGGCCTGCGATAAGTGATAAGTTTTCCGATATCCGGTAAAAACTGGTTGGCAGGATCTTCGGCATATACTCTTACCTCGATGGCATGACCATTGATTTGTAGGTCATCTTGCGTAAAGGCTAATTTTTCTCCGCGTGCCACCCTGATTTGCTCCTTCACTAAATCTATACCTGTGATCATTTCCGTAACAGGATGCTCCACCTGCAGGCGGGTATTCATTTCCAGAAAATAAAACTTCTTGTTTTCATCGAGAAGAAACTCCACTGTGCCGGCACCGTAATACCCACAAGCCCTTGCTACATCAACGGCGCATCTGCCCATCTCTGCTCGTATTTCGGGAGTAAGAACAGATGAGGGCGCCTCCTCCACCACTTTCTGGTGGCGTCGCTGCACGGAACATTCCCTTTCAAAAAGGTGAACAACATTGCCATGGTGGTCTCCCAATACCTGTATTTCGATATGTCTGGGTCCTGCCACATATTTTTCAACAAACACCGACCCATCACCAAATGCTGAGGTTGCCTCACTTACTGCCAGTTTCATCTGTTCAGCAAAATCTGCTTCGTTTTCAACAATTCGCATCCCTTTTCCACCGCCACCGGCTGAGGCTTTGATAAGTACAGGGAACCCGGCTGTTCTGGCAACTTCAATTCCCTGGGCCACATCAGAAATGGCACCCTCAGAACCCGGTACCATGGGAATCTTATACTTTTTTACAGCCGCTTTCGCGCTGAGCTTGTCACCCATCACCTCCATACTTTCAGGAGAAGGACCAATAAACACCAATCCTGCCTTTTGAACCATACGGGCAAAATCTGCATTTTCCGAGAGGAATCCATACCCGGGATGGATGCCTTCTGCACCCGTAGCCTTGCAGGCTTCAATTACTTTTTCTCCACGCAAATAAGACTGTGAGGAGGCTGCGGGACCTATGCATACTGCCTCATCGGCATATCGAACATGCGGAGCGTTGCGGTCGGCTTCAGAAAATACAGCCACCGTAGAGATACCCATCTCCTTGCAGGAACGCATCACCCTGAGGGCTATTTCGCCACGATTGGCCACTAAAATTTTTTTCATCGGATGAGTTGCTTGGACTCCCTGCAATATTAGAAAATACTATCTGTGAATTTAAAATTAAATTAATACAATTGTGTTTTATAAACACTGAGAAGAATCGGCAACTATGCAACACCATTCGGAACAAGCACCGGCACTGAGTTTTTGGCAGATTGTGAACATGAGCCTTGGTTTTCTGGGAATCCAGTTTGGCTGGGCTCTGCAGATGGCCAACATGGGTCCTATCTATGAATATTTGGGCGCAAGTGCCGACGAAATTCCCATGTTATTTCTGGCTGCACCCCTCACCGGGCTCATTGTTCAACCCATTATCGGCTACCTGAGCGATCGCACCTGGCACAGGGTATTGGGTAGAAGGCGGCCGTATTTTTTGTTGGGTGCCATCCTCTCTTCAATCGCACTTGTACTGATGCCAAACAGTTCGGCACTCTGGATGGCTGCCGGTTTATTGTGGATACTAGATTCATCCATCAACATTAGCATGGAGCCTTTCAGGGCTTTTGTCACCGATAAGCTAAACAGCGAGCAGCGCACCATGGGGTTTGCTATGCAGAGTTTGTTCATCGGTCTGGGAAGTGTCATCGCATCCGCTTTACCCTGGATCATGAGCCATTGGTTTGATGTGAGCAACACAGCTCATGAAGGAAGCATTCCTCTTAATGTGAAACTTTCTTTCTATGTGGGTGCCGCCGCCTTTGCAGGTTGCGTTTTATACACCGTCATTACCTCTAAGGAATATCCTCCTGCAGACTTAGATGAAGCCGGCAGAAAGATGGAAAGCAACAAAGGATTCGGTGCGGGTATCAAAGAGATTGTTCACGCCATTGCCAACATGCCTAAAAAAATGCAAAAGCTTGCCTTGGTTCAGTTCTTTACTTGGCCGGGCTTATTTTTTATGTGGTTTTATTATAGCGCCGCGGTCGCAAGAGATGTTTTTGGTGCCGGAGAAGAGCATTCTGCACTATATACCGAGGGCGTGGAGTATGCAGGATTAACCCTTTCATACTACAACCTGATAACCTTCCTGTTTGCATTATTTATTCCAATGATTGCTCGTAAAACAGGAAGAAGAAATACACATATGCTTTGTTTGTTTGCAGGAGCGGCAGGATTAATCAGTGTAAACTGGATTGAGAGACCCGAAATGCTATTTGTATCCATGACAGGTGTGGGCATTGCATGGGCGAGTATCCTGAGCATGCCTTATTCCATGCTTTCAGAATGCATTCCTCAAAATAAGGTGGGGATTTATATGGGTATCTTCAACTTTTTTATTGTCTTGCCGGAAATCATTGCCTCCCTTTTCTTTGGTTACATCATGCAACACTTCCTAGGAAATGATCGCATGCTTGCTGTGGTTTTGGGCGGAGTGCTGATGGCCATCGCCGGAATTTGCTGTTTGCTAATCAAGGAGCGAGACTAATCAAAGATTTTTGTTCATTCGTCAGATAATATTGTATGTTTGTAGAGAAACCTACAAACCTCAATGAAGGCATACACCCTCATTTTTAAAACCCTTTTTCTAACATTACTTACCTCATTTTCCTTTGCGCAATCTTCCAAGTTGGTCTTAGATGGATTAATCAGTGATGAAGAAAGCGGCGATCCTCTTTACAATGCCAAAGTGGAGCTGCTCGAAAACGAACAAGTAACCCATGTGGCCTACACACCGGCCTCAGGGAAGTTTATATTTGATGTGCCACCAAACAAACAATTGGTGATTCGCTGTTCCAAAGACAATTATGTAGCAAAAAAAATCACAGTAATTACGGATGGTATTGCATCCAAACCCGGACAGGAAGAGGTATTTAAATTTCCAATTAATGTGAGGCTTTTCAAGGAAATGCCTGATCTGGATGTTTCGGTCTTGCAATCACCAATTGGTTCTATCTTTTACCTGCCCTCTAAGGGAATGTTTGATTACACAGTTGACCGGGATTTGAAAAAGAAAATTGAGAAACTTCAGGAAGAGGTTGAAAAAAAGATAAAAGAGAAACAGAAGGACGATGAAAAACTAAAAAAACAAGCCAAAAAAGACGAGGAAAAATCTAGGGAAAAAGAGGAGCAGGCCAAAAGAGAAGAGGAAAAAATGCGTGCCAAAGAACGACAAGCCAAGAAAGACCAGGAGAAGGCAAAAGAAAAAGAAGCACAGGCCGCCGCGGAATTAAGCAAGGTGCAAAAAAACAAATCCAAGGAAGCTGAAAAACGAAAAGAAAATACACCCAAACCTGTTGAAAGTACAATCTCAGATTCTCCAAAAAGAGCACCTCTAAGGTTGATTCCTGAGCCTCCACCCCACCCTCCCATTTCCAATGTATCGCAAAATTTCAGGGAAGAATACAACCACACAGTGCTTACTACATCTTGTATTTTTGATATTGACTTTATGGAGCTGTCAAAAATCAGTTTTAATTGGGGAGGCCGCTATTACAAACGCAACAAAAGAGATGTAACCAGCCCTACCTATTACAAACTCATGGACATGATTCAGCCGGAGGGTAATGAATACGACAAGGAAGCGCCCATCCATCCCAAGGCTCATCATTAAACAGAAGTTTAGATTGAAAATGCATTGCGTGATTTTGTTACGCCGCGCCAGTTTTGTTATTACAAAGTTGCTGCAATAAGTTGCCTGCAAGAAACATCCACCCAGTACCTGTTTTTAAGAAGTCTTCGTCCGATTAGCACCGGGTATTTCATGCTTCCTCTATCAGTGAGCGAGAAATGTGCCTTGATTCTCCGGTCACCAATCTGGATGGTTGTTTTGATGACAAACCTTTCCTCTGTTTCACCAAATGAATTTTTAATCTTACGAATCTCAAATTTTTTAAAACGGATGCGTTTTTCACTGTACTCCGGGTGTCCCGGATCCAGCAGATAGAACTGCAAAACTTTAGTTCCCCTAATAGTAACAAGACTGATGTGATGACAGTGGAGGGCACCGGTAAATGCACCGGTATCAATCTTGGCTTCAATCATGCGTATGCCCAGGCGGGGAAAACTCACATGCTGTGTGCGTCCGATAATTTGAATGTCGGATTTCATTATAGGCAAAAATAAGCAATGAAAGTAAGCGCTGAATGATGGGATGAAAATTGTATATTTGCGACAGTTCTTTTCCCACAATACTGCTTATCCAGAAAGGCTGAGGGACTGCGCCCTGCGAAGCCTTGACAACCCTCCCCATGCGGGAGAAGGTGCCAATTCTTGTCCTTCATACAAAGGAGCAGATAAGCCGAGAGATGTTTTCAAGGTAATCAGCAACCTTTTGAAATACTCCCGGCTACGGGAGAAAAACAACATGGTGCTTAATGATTATGACCACAAAAGAAAACATCAAAAAAATCCTCTCAGAAAGGGTTCTGGTTATTGATGGTGCTATGGGCACCATGATTCAGCGATACAAGCTTACAGAAGAAGATTACAGAGGAAAGCGTTTTGAACATCATCCTCATTCACTCAAGGGAAACAACGACCTGCTTGTTCTTACCCAGCCGGAGATTATTGAAGCCATTCACAAAGAATACCTGGATGCAGGAGCAGACATCATAGAAACAAATACTTTTAGTAGTACCACCATTGGTATGTCTGATTACCACATGGAAGCTTTGGTTGATGAGTTGAATGTTGAAGCGGCAAAAATTGCCCGCAAAGCAGCAGATGAGTATACTGCCAAAAATCCAAAAAAACCGAGGTATGTGGCAGGTTCCATCGGACCCACCAGTAAAACTGCTTCCCTTAGTCCGGATGTGAATGATCCGGGTTACAGAGCCATCTCTTTTGATGGGCTAGTGGAGGCCTATGCTCAGCAGATGAAGGCCCTGATTAAAGGTGGATGTGATGTATTTTTAATTGAAACGGTTTTCGATACACTAAATGCAAAAGCTGCGCTGTTTGCAGCAGGTGAAGCCTTCAAAGAAACCGGAAAGGAGCTTCCGTTGATTGTATCAGGAACCATTACCGATGCCAGTGGCAGGACACTTTCCGGGCAGACTACCGAAGCCTTTTTAAATTCTATTGCGCACGCAAACCTGCTTGCAGTAGGACTCAATTGCGCTTTGGGTGCTGCAGAAATGAGACCCTATCTGGAAGAACTCGCCCAAAAATCTCCATTCTTCGTAAGTGCATATCCCAATGCAGGATTGCCAAATCAAATGGGCGAATATGACCAAACTGCGCATGAGATGGGACATGTGATTGAAGATTTTCTGGAGCATGGTTTTTTGAATATTGTAGGCGGTTGCTGTGGAACAACTCCCGAACACATCCGCGAAATTGCTGCCAAGGCAGCCATCGCCAAACCGCGGCAAATACACCCCGGCAAGCCTTTTCTCCGTCTGAGTGGACTGGAGCCAGTTACACTTACCCCTGAAAGTAATTTCATGAATGTGGGTGAAAGAACAAATGTAACCGGCTCAAAAAAATTTGCTAGGCTCATTGCTGAAGAAAAATACGAAGAGGCTATTTCAATAGCCCGCGACCAGGTTGAAGGAGGTGCACAAGTAATTGATGTGAACATGGATGAGGGGATGCTGGATAGTGAAGCTGCCATGGTTCGATTCCTGAATCTGATTGCAGCTGAGCCCGATATTGCCAGAGTGCCTGTCATGATTGATTCAAGCAGGTGGAATGTGATTGAGGCGGGACTCAAATGCATCCAAGGGAAGGGCATTGTAAATTCCATCTCTCTCAAAGAAGGTGAGGCTGTTTTTCTGGAACAAGCAGAAAAAATCAAACGATACGGGGCCGCAGTAATTGTGATGGCTTTCGATGAAAAAGGACAGGCTGATAGCCTGGAAAGAAGAATTGAAATTTGCGGTCGCGCCTATCACCTTCTCGTGAACAAGGTGGCATTTCCACCCCAAGATATCATCTTCGACCCCAATATTTTTCCTGTGGCCACAGGCATGGAAGAGCATCGCAGAAATGCACTCGACTATTTCCTGTCGACCCGATGGATTAAACAAAATCTTCCGCTAGCCAAAGTGAGCGGAGGCGTGAGCAATGTTTCTTTTTCCTTCCGAGGAAATGATGCCGTTCGCGAAGCCATCCACTCAGCCTTTTTATATCATGCCATCCGCGAAGGCATGGACATGGGCATCGTAAATCCGGGTATGCTCCAGGTATATGATGAAATTCCCAAAGACCTCCTCATGCTGGTAGAAGATGTACTACTCGATCGTGATCCTGAAGCAGCAGAGAAACTGGTGAAATTTGCTGAATCGGTAAAAGGTTCTGTAAACAAACAGGAAAAAGATGAGGAATGGAGAAAATTACCCTTACCCGAACGCATCACCCATGCCCTTGTGAAAGGCATTGTAGAGCACATTGAAAGCGATATGGAGGAAGCAAGGGGACTGTATGCACGCACCCTCGAAATTATTGAAGGGCCGCTGATGAGCGGTATGAATGTAGTTGGCGATTTATTCGGAAGCGGAAAAATGTTTCTTCCACAAGTTGTGAAAAGTGCCAGGGTGATGAAAAAAGCGGTTGCCTATCTTACCCCTTTCATGGAGGAAGAGAAGAGAAAAGGTGGAGAAGCGCCCAAGGCGCAAGGCAAAATTTTACTGGCAACTGTAAAAGGTGATGTGCACGACATCGGAAAAAACATAGTTTCAGTTGTGCTGGCCTGTAACAATTACGAAATTATTGATCTGGGCGTGATGGTACCGGCTGAAAAAATTCTGGATGAAGCCATCAGATACTCAGTGGACATTATTGGACTCAGCGGGCTCATCACTCCTTCTCTTGATGAAATGGTGCATGTTGCCCGTGAGATGGAACGCAGGAAAATGAACCTGCCCCTGCTCATTGGCGGTGCAACCACCTCCAAGGTACATACTGCGGTAAAAATTGCGCCCAATTACTCTGGCGTAGTCGTGTATGTAAACGATGCTTCCCGCAGTGTACCAGTGGCAAGTAATCTCCTGAGTGAGCAATACAGGGAAGGGTTTGAGAAAGAGACGGCATCGGAGTACGAACGCGTAAGAGAATATAACCGTCAGTCGAGGGATGCCAAACAACTGATTTCTATCGAAAATGCCAGGTCAATGAGGTTTGCAACACCCAGCCCTTACCTATCAGAAATGATCATCCCTAAACACATGGGGAATGTGGTGCTAAGAGATTACGATCTCTCGGAAATTGCGAAGTATATTGACTGGACGCCCTTTTTCATCAGTTGGGAAATGAAAGGATCTTATCCAAAAATCCTTGATGATGCTGAACGCGGTCCGGAAGCCAGAAAACTTTTAAATGACGCACAGAATATGCTTCATAAAATTGTGGAGGAGAAATGGCTGAAAGCCCACGGGGTGGTTGGTATCTATCCTGCCTTGGCAGATGGCGACGACATTGAAGTGTATACTTCCGACTCGAGCCTTCAACAAAAAACAAAAATCTGCAGTTTTCATACCCTGAGACAACAATCACTAAAACCTGATAAACAGCCATACATTGCCCTTAGCGATTATGTTTTACAAAAAAAGGATGCCGGTCAACTGGATTATATTGGTGCCTTTGCTGTGGCTGTTGGAGAAGGTATTGAAGAGAAACTGAAAGCGTTCGAAAAAAATCACGACGATTATTCATCCATCATGCTCAAGGCGCTTGCCGACAGGCTGGCTGAGGCATTTGCCGAACTACTGCACGAAAAAACAAGAAAAACTATTTGGGCATACACACCATCAGAGGAACTGAATACCGATGCATTGATTAGGGAAGAATACGCAGGCATAAGACCTGCACCGGGCTATCCTGCCCAACCGGATCATACAGAAAAAATTACCCTTTTTGATTTGCTCGAAGTGGAAAAAAACACCGGTATCACGCTCACGGAAAGCATGGCCATGTATCCTACTGCTGCTGTTTGCGGATTATACTTCTCCCACCCTGAAGCGCGATATTTTGCACTAGGTAAAATAAATAAAGACCAGGTGGAAGATTATGCGAAACGAAAAGGAATGACAGTGAAAGAGGTTGAAACCTGGCTCTCGCCTGTACTCTCCTACCAATAAAACGCATGATGAACCTTTAAAAACAATCGTTTAAATACATACATTTGGTTTAGCATGAAAATTACCCTGTTTGGAAAATCCATCAACGATAGCAATATACAGCCGGTAATCAGGCTGGTGAATAAGCTCGAATTGATGGGATGGGATCTCACCGTACA
>Ga0315900_10010300_pt1 | contig 11726 bp, 7 predicted proteins | sample LakEriMetagenome_FD_203521 | JGI IMG/M metagenome (GOLD analysis project Ga0315900, IMG submission 203521) | Freshwater fungal communities from buoy surface, Lake Erie, Ohio, United States - Buoy 12 MA114 | ecosystem: Environmental > Aquatic > Freshwater > Lake > Lake biofilm | place: USA: Lake...
GCGGCCCGCCTCGTCCGGCTGGCCATCGAGACCGAGGCGCGGAGCGTGGAGGGGCCGCGGTCGGTGGCCGAGCTCGGGGAGCTCGAGCCCCGCGAGGTCATCCGGCGGCGCTACGAGGAGCTGCGCGGCGCTCCGATGCCGAGCGCGCATGCGCAGGCGCTCGACGGGGTGCTCGCGCGGGCCCTCGCCGAGGTCGACGAGGCCCGGGCTGCCGCGCAGGACGCGGCGGGCCAGCGGGGGAGCCTCGCGTGAGGATCCTGGCCATCCGGGGGGCCGGCATCGCGAGCCTCGCGGCGGAGTTCGAGGTGCGCCTCGATGCCGCGCCCTTGGCCGGCGCCGGCGTGTTCGCCATCGTCGGGCCGACGGGGGCCGGCAAGAGCACCTTGCTCGACGCGCTGTTCCTCGCGCTGTTCGGGCGCACACCGAGGCTCTCGGGCGCCGAGCGGCAGCGCGTGCTCGCGACCGAGAGCGACGACGAAGCGCTCTCGCCGCGCGATGCGCGGGTGCTGGTCCGGAGCGACGTGGACACCGCGCACGCCGAGGTGGACTTCGAGGGCGTGGATGGGGGGCGCTACCGCGCGCGGTGGGCGGTGCAGCGCAAGAAGCGGGGGGCCGGAACGTTCCGCCGTCCCGAGCACGCGCTCCTCGCGCTCGGCGGCGACGAGGCTGGGAGCGCGGCCGCCCAGCGGCTCGGGGGCACCAAGACGGAGGTCCTCGGGCTGATCGCGTCGCGCCTCGGCCTCGACTTCGACCAGCTCCGGCGCTCGGTCGTGCTGGCGCAGGGCGAGATCGCAGCGTTCCTGCACGCGGACGCGCAGGTGCGCGCGGAGTTGCTCGAGCGGATGACGGGGACGGAAATCTACGGGGCCGTGTCGCGGCGCCTGCACGCCGAGGCCGTCCGGCACGAGGCCCAGCGCGAGGTGCTCGCTGCCGAGCTCGCGTCGACGGCGATCCTGCCCGCGGCCGACCGTGACGCGCTCGACCGCGAGCTCGCCCGGCGCGCCGAGGATGTGCGCGAGGCCGAGCACCGCCACGACGCCACCCTGGCGCGCGCACGCCGCGCCCTCGAGCTCGCGGAGCGGGTGCGGGACCGCGACGCCGCGCTCGCGCGGGCCAGGGAGGTCGAGGCCGCGCTCGACGCGCTCGCGCCGCGGCAGGCCGACGTCACCGCACGCCGCGCCCTGCTGCCGCTCGCGCCGCGCCTGGCCGAGCTGGACCGGCTCGCGTCGGAGCGGGCGCGGCTCGACGACGAGGAGAGAACGGGACGCGCCGACGCCGACGCGAAGCAGCGCGCGCTGCAGGGCGTCGAAAGAGAGCGCGAGGACGCGCGCCTCGCCCTCGGGACCGCGCGCGATGCGCTCACCGCGGCACGCGCCGACGAGTCGCGGGCCAGCATGGCGCACGTGGCGGCATCGGCCGAGGCACGCGCCGGCGAGGCTGCGCGGCGGGCCTACGCGGACGCCGAGCAGGCCCTGGTGCAGGCCGAAGCCCAGGTCGCGGAGCTCGAGGCCACCTGGGCCCACCTCGACGCGGCGGCGGAGCGGTGGAGGCGGCGGCTGGCCGCCGACCCAGGCTTGCCCGCGACGCTCGAGCGTCTCGGCGCATCGAGCGAACACGACCCCGCGGAGGACCACGCAGTGGTCTCGGCGATCACCGAGCGCGCCGCGACGCTGCTCGCGCGGCGCGAAGAGCAGGAGGCCGAGCGCCGCGCCGCCGAAGGGCAGCTCGCCGACCTCGAGCGCGCTGTCGAGGACGCGCGGCGCGAGGTGCAGCGCGCCGAGGGAGCGCTCGCCGAGGCGCGCCAGCGGAGCAGTGACAGCACGGAGCCGTGGCGGCTCGCCGTGCGCCGCGCGGAGGAGCTCGTGGGAGCCGCGGAAGAGCCCAGCGACGCTGCGCGCTCCGATGCGGGCGGACTGCGCGCGGCGATCCGGCACGCCGAGGCGGCCTGCGCGCTGACGCTCCGCGGCATCGAGGCGGCCATCGAACGACGCCGCATCGAGGCCGAGGCCGCCGAGCGTGCCCGCGACGTCGACGCCCGTCGGGCCGCCGCCTGGCAGGACGATCTCTCACGCCTCTCGGCGGAACTCGATCAGGCGTGCGCGGCCCTCGAGGCCGCCCGCGAAGCGCGCCGCGACACCGAGACGGCCAAGGAGGTCGAGCGCGAGGGGCACGCGCTCGCTGCCCTGCGTCGGGGCCTTCGGCCCGGCGCGCCCTGCGCGGTCTGCGGCCAGCCGGTCGTCATCCCCCCCGAGACGCGCCCGCCCCCGCCCTGCGACGCCGAAGACCGTTGGCGCGCGGCGCAGCATCGGGAGCACGGCCTGGCGGTGCGCGTCCAGACCTTGCAGCACCTGCTCCACGCGCTCGACCGGGACGGCGCCGCGGCCGAGGCGCCCCGGGCGCACCGCCCGACGCCGGACGAGGCGCAGGCGGAGGGCGACGCCGGCCCACGGCTCGCGGCCGAGCGGGCAGCGCTCGCAGCGCGTGCGAGGGCGCTCGAGGCGGCCCGCCGCGAGCTGGAGGAGCGCCTCGGCGACCGGCTGAGCGCCGAGCGCGCTCTCCTCGACGCCGAGCGCGAGGCAAGCCGCTGCGCGGCGGGGCTCGCCGAGACCGAGCGCGCACGGGAGCATGTCCGCGTTCAGGCGACGGAGCCCGCGAGGCACCGGCCTGATGGGCGGCCCGACGACGAGGGCCTCGACGCCATCGCATCGCACGCGGAGGGACCGCTCCTTCCGTGGCTCGGAACCCTCGTCGGAGAATGGCTCGCGGCCCGCCGCGCCGAGCGGGATCGCCCGCTCCTGGCCGCGCGCCTCGAGCACGGCCGCGAGCGCGTGCAGGCCGGGCGCCTCGGGCTGCGCGAGGGCGCGGAGCGGGCGGCCCGGGCCCGCGCCGCCGACGAAGCCGAACGCGAGGCCGCACGGGCCGAGGCGAGCGCGCGCACCCTCGTGGGCACGCGCACCGAAGACGCCGAGCGCGCGGAGGCCCAGCTCACCGCGCGGACCGTGGCCGCCGAGCGGGCCCGGGCCGAGGCGGAAGCCGCCGAGCGCGAGAGCGCGCGCCTCGCGATGCTCGTACCGCGTCGGACCGCCGAGCACGCCGCGCTCTTCGCCGAGCTCGCAGCGGCCTGCGCCGGAGCGCTCGCGGACGAGGCCGAGGGCGCCGCGCGCATCGAGCGGGCCCGGGCCCTGCTCGGGCCGGTCGGCGAAGAGCTCGACCGACTCGCGATCGAGTTCGAGCGGCTCGAGCGCGACCGCCACGCTGCGCTCGCCGTGCTCGACGAGCGACGCCGGCAGCTGGCCTCGGGCGAGGACGGGGGCAGCTCCGAAGCCGCGCTGCTCGCCGAGCACGCACGCCTCGAGGCCGCACGCCATCTCGAGGCCGAGGCGCTCGGTCAGGCCCGCAGCGCCTGCGCGCGGCTCGCGGAGCGCCGCCTGCTCGACGACGATGCCCGCGCCCGCCACGCGTCCCGGCGCGAGGCATTGGCCGAGCACGACGCGAAGCTCGCGGTGTGGCGCGACCTGAACGACGCGCTCGGCTCGGCCGACGGGAAGAAGCTCCGGGTGCACGCCCAGCGCTTGACCCTCGCGCTGCTCGTCCGCGAGGCCTCGCGGCACCTCGCCGATCTCGCGCCGCGGTACGCCATCGAGCTCGCCCCGAGCGAGCTCTCGCTCCACGTCATCGACCGCTCGATGGGCGGCGAGGTGCGCACCACCACCGCGCTCTCGGGCGGGGAGACGTTCGTGGTCTCGCTGGCGCTCGCCCTCGGGCTCGCGGGCCTCGCGTCCCGCCGCATGCGCCTCGGCACCCTCTTCGTCGACGAGGGCTTCGGCTCGCTCGATGCGGCGAGCCTCGAGGTCGTGCTGGGCGCGCTCGACGCGCTCGAAGCGACGGGCCGTCAGATCGGGATCGTGTCGCACGTGCCCGAGCTCGAGGAGCGCTTCGCCGCCCGGGTCGAGGTACGTCCGGAAGGCCACGGCAAGAGCCGCGTCGTCGTCGTCGGATGAGGCCCGCCGGCCGACCGATGCAGCCCGGCTGATCCCGGCAGGCTCGGGCTATGCTCGCGGCCCATGAGTCAGACCCTCACCCTTCGCCTCGAGGCCTACGACAAGGACGCCCAGCGACTCGTCGAGGCGGCTCAGCAGCTCGCCGACGAGCGCAAGCACGCGGAGGTGGAGCCGCTGCACCTCTTCTACCGCATCCTGGAGCGCGCTCCGCTGGCGCAGGAGGCGAGCCGCCGCGCGGGGGTGGACCCCACCGACGTGCTCGTCGAAGCGGAGATCCAGCTCCGCAAGCTGCCGCGGGCGCCGGGCGTGGTCTCCTACCTCTCGGCACGCCTGCTCGATCTGCTGGCCCGCGCCGAGGGCGAGGCCGCCCGGAGCCGCGCCCAGGTCTCGGTCGCCCAGCTCCTCGTGGCCTCTGCGCAAGAGGCCGGCGGCGGCGTCGCCAGCGTGCTCCGCGCCACCGGCCTGAACGGCGCCGTCCTCCGCGCGGCCCTCGCGACCGAGCGCGCTCCGGGGGCTGCTGCCGGACCCGCACCCGCCTCGCCGGTCGGCAGCGACCCGCTGACCACCTGGGGGATCGACCTCGTCCGGCGGGCGGAGCTCGGCGAGCTCGATCCGGTGGTCGGTCGCGACGACGAGCTGCGGCGGGTGATGCAGATCCTCGCGCGGCGCTCCGCGAACAACCCGCTGCTCGTCGGCGAAGCCGGCATCGGCAAGCGCTCCATCGTGCGCGCCCTCGCCCAGCGCATCGCCGCGGGCGATGTGCCGCCCCTCTTTCAAGGCAAGCGCATCGTCGAGGTCGACTTCGGCCTCGTGTCTGCTGGGACCAAGCTGCGGGCCGAGGCGGACGAGCGCGTTCGCTCGCTCCTCGCCGCAGCGCGTGAGCGCAGTGGGCAGATCATTCTGTTCCTCCCCGATCTCTCGCAGCTCACCGGCGAGAAGGCCGCGCAGGGAACGGCCCCACTCTTCGCCGCCGCGATGGCGCGCGGCGAGGTGCGCCTCATCGCGCTCGCGACGCCCGACGCCGCGAAGAAGGCCGCCGACGGCGACAAGGTGCTGCTCGCGGGCTTTGCGCCGGTCGCCATCGATCCCCCGACGCCGGACGAGGCCGTCGCAATCCTGCGCGGCGTCGTCGCGCGCTACGAGCAGGCCCACGGGGTGAAGATCGGGGACCCGGCGCTCACCGCGGCGGTGCGCCTCGCGCGCCGCTACGTACCGAGCGCGAGCCTGCCGAAGGCCGCGGTGGACCTGATCGACGAGGCCGCGGCGCGGGTGCGGGTCGAGAAGGACGCGACCCCGGCGGAGCTCGACGCCCTGCGTCGGAGGGTGTCCCTGCTCCGCACCCAGCTCGAGTCGCTCTCCGACGACACCGACGAAGAGAGCCAGCGCACCTTCGCCAAGCTCGAATCCGATCGGAAGGCCCTCGAGCCCCGGCTCACGGACCTCGAGAAGTCCATCGCCGCCTCCATCGAGGCCAGCGCCGCCGTCGCGCGGCTCGGCCGCGAGCTGACCGAGGCGCGGGCCGCCCGGGACGCGGCCGCGGCGAAGGGGGACAACGCCCGCGCCGGAGAGCTGCGGTTCGGGACGATCCCGCTGCTCGAGAAGCAGCTCGAGACGGCCGAAGCAGCGTTGAAGGCGGCGGGCACGGCACCCGCTTCGCGGGATCGCGTCATGGAGAGCGACGTCGCCGACGTGGTGGCCGCATGGACCGGCGTACCCGTGAGCCGAATGATGCAAGAGGAGACGCAGAAGCTCCTCGCCATGGAGGACCAGCTGCGGCAGCGGGTGATCGGCCAGGACGCCGCCGTCACCGCGGTGAGCAAGGCGGTGCGGCGGGGGCGCGTGGGCCTCCGCGACCCCAAGAAGCCGATCGGCAGCTTCCTCTTTCTCGGTCCGACGGGCGTGGGCAAGACCGAGCTTGCCAAGGCGCTCGCCGAGTTCCTCTTCGACGACGAGGCCTCGCTGACCCGCCTCGACATGAGCGAGTTCATGGAGAAGCACAGCGTCGCGCGCCTGCTCGGCTCGCCCCCCGGCTACGTCGACAGCGAAGAGGGCGGCTTTCTCACCGAGGCCGTCCGCAAGCGGCCCTACTCGGTGATCCTCTTCGACGAGATGGAGAAGGCGCACCCCGACGTCTTCAACATCCTCTTGCAGGTGCTCGACGACGGCCGCCTCACCGACTCGCGGGGCAACCTCGCCCACTTCGCCGACACGGTCATCATCATGACCTCCAACGTCGGCAGCGCCTCGATCCTCGACCACGGCGAGGGCGTGACGCGCGAGGCGATCCGCGCCCAGCTCGACCTCGAGCTCCGCAAGTACTTCCGCCCTGAATTCTTGAACCGCATCGACGACACGATCATCTTCGACCCGCTCGGCAAGAAGGACCTCCGGGGCATCGTGGAGATCCAGCTGCGCGGCCTGTCGAAGATGCTCGGCGAGCGCGGGGTGAAGCTCGAGCTCACCGAAGCGGCCAAGGATCGGCTCGTCGAGCTCGGCCACGAGCCGGCCTTCGGCGCGCGACCGGTGAAGCGGGTCATCCTGAAGAACCTGCAGGACCCGCTCGCGGAGGAGATGCTCCGCGGCGGCTACCTCGCCGGCGACACCGTGAAGGTCGACGCGGGCGAGGCCGGCTTCTCGTTCTCCCACGAGCGCCCGGCATGACCCGCGCCCTCCTGCTCCTGACCGCCCTCGCCCTCGCCCCCGCTCCGGCCCGGGCGCAGGACGCCTTCGACGACCAGTTCGAGACCTGGGTCGGCATGTTCGTCACCGGCCCCCTGCACGGCGACCTCTTCACCATCTCCGACCTGCACTACCGCGCCTGGGACGACTTCAGCCCGCACTGGGTGCTGATCCGGCCCGGCCTCGGGCTGCGGCTCATGGATGGGATGTTCGCGGTGCTCGGCTACGCCTGGACTCCGAGCTGGCGCGCCCGCGACGCCGAGGGCTTCACCGACGAGCACCGGATCTGGCAGCAGTGGCAGTGGGAGGTGCGCGACGCTCCGAGCCGGCTCCGGGTCCAGCTCCGGACCCGCTTCGAGGAGCGCTTCCGCACCCAGATCGCGCTCGACGTCGCGGTGCGCTTCCGCCAGTTCCTGCGCCTCTCGGTGGGCATCGACCGCGACGAGCGCGTGTGGTTCGTGCTCTGGGACGAGGTCTTCTTCGGCCTGAACGACGCGGGCGGAGGCGAGATGCGTGCGCCCTACCAGCGGGCCGGCTTCGATCAGAACCGGCTCTTCGTCGGCTGGGCCTTCGCCGCGGTCCCCGGCAACCTGCGCTTCGAGCTCGGCTACTTCCAGCAGTGGATCCGCCGACCGAACACGCCCGCCGGCGACGCACTGAACCACGCCGCGATGCTCAACGCCTTCGTCAACTGGCGCTGAGCCGCCGGCCCGTCGACGGACGTTTGCTTCTCGGCGCGGGCCGCCGGCATACTCCGCCGATGCTGCAGCGGTCGAGCCTCGCCGGGCTCGTGGATCTCTCCCCCGGCGTCGTCGGCTGCCTGGGCGGCACGGCGCCCGTGCCGGGAGGTCGGGCCGTGGTTCGGGCCGCCACGCTCGACGCGCCCGCCGCGACCGCCACGTCCGGGGCGACCGATGGTCCCAGCGGCGCCGGCGTGCCGACCACCGACGCTCCCGTCGAGCTCGGACGTCCCCCGTGGAGCTGCGCGCCGCCCCCGCCGAGGTGCGCGTGCACGCCGAGCACCGCTCTCTGGTCCTGCGCTCCGCTCCTGCGCGGCCCGCAGCACTGCGAGCCCGCCTGCGGCGGCGGGTCCTGCGACGTCGATGGCGCGGCGCCGGGCTGCGCGCCCTTCCCGTTCGACGAGGGACGCACGTGCGCCCGAGCCTACCGCGCCGCCCGCCACGTCGGCGTCTCGGAGGGCGCCGCGTGCTGACGCTGGACGGCGCGAAGGCCGCGCCGTGACCGCGCCCGGCTGGCTCGATCTCGTGCTGCTCGCCGCCGCCGGTCTGGTCGCGGGCGCGGTGAACACGGTCGCGGGCGCGGGCTCGCTGCTGCTGTTGCCGACGCTGATCTGGACCGGGCTGCCCGCCGACGCGGCGAACGCGACGAACCGCATCGGCATCCTCGCGCAGACCACGATGGCGGTGGTCGGCTTCCGCCGCGCCGGCCTCCGGGTCGAAGGCCGCGAGCTGCGCATGGTCGGGCTCGTCACCGCGGGCGGCGTGCTCGGCGCCCTCGTCGCGACCCGGCTCTCGCCGCGCGCGATGGAGCTGGCGATCGTCGGCGCGATGGTCGCGATGCTGGTCCTTTCGCTCGCCCCCTCGCGCCCCCCCGACGCAAAGGCGCTCGTCGCGCACCCGGCGAGCTCGCCGCCCCTCTCCTTCGCCTTGTCGCTCGGCCTCGCGCTCGTCGGCGTGTACGGGGGCTTTCTCCAAGCCGGCCTCGGCATCGTGCTCGTCCTCGTCCTGAGCCGCAGCGGCACGATGGATCTCGTGCGCGCGAACCTGGTGAAATCCGCGGCGACGCTCGCCCTCACCGTCGTCGCGATGGCGGTCTTCTGGTCGGCGGGCGAGACCCTCGACCCGTGGCGCGGCGGCGCCCTCGCATGCGGCAGCGCGGTCGGCGGCCTCGTCGGAGCGCGCGCCACCGTCCGCCTCGGGCCCGAGCTCGTGCGCCGCGTGATCGTGCTCGCCATCGTCGCGGCCCTGACGAAGATGCTCTGGGATCTGACCACGCGCTGAGCCCCCGACGTCGCGCTGGTTTCCGCTTCCTGCTACGGATCTCCCATGCGCAGCCGCCGCTCCGAGCTTCTCGTCGTCACCCTCCTCCTCGCTGGTGCCCTGCTCGCCGGGTGCGGCGGTGGGCGTGCTGCCGCAGCGAGCGCGGCGAGCGAGGGCGGCGGCGGAGCGGGCGGAGCGAGCCCGTGCAGCGGCGGCGCGCCCGCAGGCTGGCCCACGGTCCTCGTCGCACGCGGCGGCACCGACGCGGCGCTCTTCGCCGGGCCCGACGAGGGCGCGCCGGCCTTCGGCTACCTCTCCGAGGGCGTGCGCCTGCGCCTGGACTGCGGCCCGAGCAACGGCCGCGTGGCGGTCACCGTCGGCGGCTCGCTCGTGGTCCATGGCTGGGTGCCTCTCACCCGCACGATGGCCTACGCATCGCAGCGCGGACGCATCGACGGCACCCCGGTCTTCCTCGGCGAGAACGACCCGATCGGGCTCATGAGCTTCGAGGACGGCTCGTTCCGCGTCGACCTCCGGCCGCGCCTCGGACGCGAGGGCGCCGGCGATCTCGGTCCGTTCACCGGCACCGTGCCGCCGGAGCTGCTGCGCGACCGCCCGAGCTTCGAGGGCGCCGATCCGGGCCTCTCCGAGGGCACGCCGATGCGCCTGCCGGCCGGAACCGCAGTGCAGGTCTTCGATCGCCCGGGCGGCACCGTGCTCGCAACCCTGCCGGTGCTCGATCCGCCGCTCACGGTCGTCGTCATCCGCTCGCGCGACGACTGGCACGGCGTCCGGATCGGTGTCGGGCCCTACCTCGTCGGCTACGTCCGCGGGACGCTCGAGGCCTCGACCATGGACGCGATCGGCGCGCGGCCGCCGGCGCCCGACAACTCCGTCGCCGAGGGCGCGACGCCGGGCCGCATCGCCCGCGAGCGCGACGGCAACCTCGTGCGTGTGGCCACCGGGACCGAGGTGTTCTTCTACGACGCCGATGTCGCCACGGTGCGCCGAACCGCCTGGGCCCGCGAGTTCAGCCGCGATGGCGACCAAGTGGACGTGTACCTCGCGGTCGATGACGGCGTCGCGATCCGCGGCATCGTCGCGGCGAGCGCGGTGAGCGACGCGCCCGACGAGGAGTGAGCCCAGGAGGGCGCCGCGGACGGCGGCGAGACCCGCCGCGTCGGTGGCTGTCGCCGCCTACCGCGCCACCTGGCGGAAGATCGCGAGCGCCTCGTCGATCTCCGCGTCGGTGAGGTAGGGCGCAGGGCCGAAGCGCAGCAGCTCGCCGCGGGCATCCACGAAGACGCCGCGGGCCCGCAGGCGCTCGACGGTGCCGCTGGCGTCCTCGAGGCGCACGGTGACGAAGCCGCCGCGCTCGGGCTCGGCGCGCGGCGTGCGCACGTCGAAGCCCTCGAGGCCGGCGAGGAGGCGCCCGGTCTGCGCGAGGCTCAGCGCGCGCAGCGCCCCGTCGGTGAGCCCCTGGGCATCGAAGAAGCGGGCCACGGCGCGCGCGCGGTAGTGGCTCGTCGGGTCATAGGTGCTGCCGGCGAAGAGGTCGGCCGGACGCGGCCCGTAGCCGACGCGCTGGGCACGGGGATCGCCCCGGTGGTGGGCGAGGCCGGCGAAGTCGGAGAACCAGCCGGTGTACACCGGGCGCAGGTCGGTCCCGTGCGGCACGCGGAGAAAGCAGTTGCCCTCGCCCCACTGCGCGTACTTGTAGCCGCCCCCGGTGACGAAGACGTCCCCGCCGAGCGAGGCGACGTCGAAGGGGACGACGGCGAACGCGTGGTAGGCATCCACCAGGACGTGGGCGCCGAGCGCGCGCGCCTGCCGGGCGAGCTCGGCGAGGTGGGGCACGACGCTCGCGGTCTCGAAGAGCACGCTCGAGACGAGCACCGCGAAGGTGTCGGGCCGAAGGCGCGCCGCGAGCCGCTCGGCGAGCGTGGCGGCCGGCAGCGCCTCGACCCAGTCGACCTCGAGGCCCGCCTCGCCGAGCCGCGCGAGCTGCCGGCGCGCGCTGTGGAACTCGCCGGTCGTCGTCACCACGTGGCGGCGCCCTTCGGGCATCGCCGAGAGGAAGCGCGCCACGAGCTCGTGGGTGCTGGAGGCGAGCGCGATCTCGCCCGCCTCGGCGCCGATCCGCCCGGCGACGAAGGCGCGCACCTCGTCTGCGACCCGGAGCGCGTCGCCCCACTTGTCGTCGACCTGCTCGGCGGCGACCTCGAAGGCCTCGAGCTGCGCCTGCCGGGCGGCGTCGGGCCAGGCCTGGTGCGAGTGGCCGGTGAGCAGGATGCGCCCCGCGCGCAGAAACGCGGTGTAGTGGGCGCGGAGGTTCTCGGGTCGGATCGTCACGTCGGTCCTCTCTTCAGCGGCGCCGTGCGCGAAGCAAGAACGCAAGCGCCGCGCCCAGGGCGAGCGCGGTGGTCAGCCCCGGGCGCGGCGGCCCCGCGCGGCACACGCAGCCGCCTCCGCCGAGGCGCACCGCGTCCGGGCCCGCGTCGCTCCGCACCCCTCCATCCATGCCGACGCCAGCCTCGGATCCGCTCGACGCGTCGAGCGCGATCGCGCCGTCGAGATCGCCGCCCGCGTCGAGGAACGGATCGCCCCCGTCCGGCTCGGGCGCGTCGGGGTACAGCTCGCCGCCGTCGGGGCCCGCGTCGCGTCCTCCGACGCAGCCGCTCATGTACGCGTTCGTGCAGATGGAGTCGGCGCACGAGTCGGTCGTGCACGGGTCCTGGTCGTCGCAGCTGACGGTCGCGGAGACGCAGCTCGTGCCCTCGCAGCGCGCGTAGGTGCAGGGCAGGCCGTCGTCGCAGGGCGCGCCGGGATCGCCGATCGTCGGCGCCGGGCACACGCCGGTCGCGCCGTCGCAGCGCGCGCCGAAGTCGCAGCTGAGCGGGAGCGCGGGGGCGCACACCTGTCCGCGAGGGAACACCGTGTCCGGCGGGCACGCGGGGTTCGTGCCGGTGCACGACTCGGCGCGGTCGCAGAGCCCGGTCGCGACCCGGCAAGGCGTGGCGGCGGGCCGCAACCGATCGGCCGGGCA
>Ga0315900_10010302_pt1 | contig 11722 bp, 7 predicted proteins | sample LakEriMetagenome_FD_203521 | JGI IMG/M metagenome (GOLD analysis project Ga0315900, IMG submission 203521) | Freshwater fungal communities from buoy surface, Lake Erie, Ohio, United States - Buoy 12 MA114 | ecosystem: Environmental > Aquatic > Freshwater > Lake > Lake biofilm | place: USA: Lake...
GCCGATGGCGGATTTCTGGGCCTCGATCAGCGCGAGCGTGTCCTCGGCGCCGAGGACATCGAAGTAGGCCTGGGCCGCGCGCAGGATCATGTCCTGCGCGGCAGTCTGGAGCTGGAGTTCCGACTGCCGGATCTGGGCGCCCGCCTGGTCGAGCTGGATGCGGTTCGCCCGTCGGTAGATCGGCTGCGTGACCTGCAGGGACAGGGCGCTGGAGTTGAAGTCGCGCCGCCCGGGCTGAAGGAACGGTGTCGACGTGCCCAGGAGCGTGGCGTCGGTTTCGTTGCGGTTGGCGTTTGCGTTGAGCGCGACCGAGGGCAGCATCAGCGCGCGCGCCTGGGGCAGTCGCTCGCGCAGCGCCTCGGCTGCGGCTCGGGCTGCCGCGAACTGGGGATCGTTGTCGCGCGCGAGTCGCACGATCTCGGCGAGCCCGGCGGATGCGGCGGGCAAGGGGAAGGCCGCAGCAGCGGCGGTCAGCAGGCCGCACAGGGCGAGGCGAGCGCCCGCGCCTGCGGGCAGGAGTGCAGGGCGTCCGGTTAGAATCGCGAAGACGGCCATGTGACGATGGGCTCCACGCTTGGCGTAGCAGGCTGCAGGGAGGGATTCGGGCGCAGCGGGGTCGTTGCCGGACCGCGCCCGCCGCAGGCGAAAGTATCGCACGGGGGCTGGCGGATGGCCGGCGTCCGGAAGGGGGAGGCATGCACGAAAACGGTTCGAGCCTGCGCGCGCGCAGGCGTGTGCTGGGGGCGGTTGCGGTCGTCGCGCTGGCGGGCTGTGCTTCGGTCGACAGCGAACGCCTGGAGGTGAGCCTCACCGGCCTTTCGCTGGCCGAGGCGGCGCTGCTCGAGCAGCGGTTCCTGCTGCGCGTGCGGCTGGTCAATCCGTCGGGCGAGGAGCGGCGCATCGACGGCGCGGTGTACGAGCTGGCCGTCAACGGGCAGCCGTTTGCGCGCGGCGTGAGCGATCAGGCACTGGTGGTCCCGCGATTCGGCGAGGCGCAGGTGGACTGGATGGCCACCGGCACCACGGGCGGCGTGCTGCGGCAGGTGCTTGGCTTCGGCAGTGGGCGGCGCCGCATCACCTACCGGCTTCGAGTGCGCGCGCAGTCGGGCGGGGCGCGACTGCACCTCGAGGGCGGCGGCGAGATCGACCTGACCGCGCTCGCGAACTGAGCGACCTCTGTCGCCAGGGGCGGCGCGCCCTCCGCCCGCCGGCGATGCGCCGGGGGCGGGCTGCCGGCCGGCGCGACCGGGGACGGCTCGGAGCGGTTCCATGCAGGCGGTCCGGCAAGGCAGGCCGCTCCTGCCGTATGCTTGCGGTCCCGACGCACGGAAGCGATCCCATGCCTGACCACGCTCATGTCGTTCACGCCCCCTTCCAGCGCAAGGAAGACCGCCGCCTGGTGACCGGCCAGGGACTCTACACCGCCGACCGGCGATTCCCGGGCGAACTGCACGCGGTGTTCCTGCGCAGCGACCGCGCCCATGCGCGCATCGTGTCGATCGACCTGGCCGCCGCCCGCGCGATGCCCGGGGTACACGCCGCCTACAGCGCGTCCGACAGCCTCGCCGCGGGGATGAACCAGGTGATGCACATGCTGACCCTCAAGGGCAGCGACGGAGTGACCCCGCGCATCCCGCCGCGCAGCGCGTTCGCCGATGGTCGCGTGCGCTTCGTCGGCGAACCGGTGGCCATGGTCGTGGCCGACACGGTGGAGCAGGGTCTCGATGCGCTCGAGGCGATCGTCGTCGAGTACGAGGACCTGCCCCACGTGATCGACGCCGAGCGCGCGCTCGAATCCGGCGCGCCGCAACTGCACGACTGCGCGCCCGGCAACCTGTCGTGGATCTCCGAATCCGGGGATGCCGCCGCCGTGGATGCCGCGATCGCCGGCGCCGCCCACGTGGTCGAGTTGCGCGTCGAGAGCACGCGCATCGTGCCCAATCCGCTCGAACCCCGCAGCGCGGCGGCGGTCTACGACGCGGCGGCGGACCGCTACCACGTGTACTCGCACACCCAGGGCGTGAACATCATGCGCCGGCAGATCGCCATCGCCGCCGGCCTGCGCGAGGACCAGCTCACCATCCATGCACAGGACGTGGGCGGCAGCTTCGGCAACCGCAGCGCGCAGTATCCCGAACACTGCGGCCTGATCCTCGCCGCGCGCCAGCTGGGGCGTCCGGTGCGCTGGACCAGCACCCGGTCCGAGGGGCTGGCGAGCGACTACCACGGTCGCAGCAACATCATCCGCGGCACGCTTGCCCTCGACGCGCAGGGCCGGTTCACCGCGATCCGCCTCGACTGGATCGCCGACATGGGGGCCTTCCTCACCGCGGCGGCCACCTCCAGCCACACCCGCAACCCGGTGGTGCTGCTCACCGGCGTCTACCGCATCCCGGCGCTGCACGGCCGCTGGCGGGTCGCGCTCACCAATACCTCGCCGATCGCGGCCTACCGCGGAGCCGGCCGGCCGGACGTCAACTACGTGATCGAGCGACTGGTCGACGAGGCGGCCGCGAGGCTCGGCGTCGATCGCGCCGATCTGCGCCGGCGCAACCTCCTGCAACTGCCCGACTTCCCCTACAAGACGCCGACCGGTTCGGTGTACGAGGCCACCGACGTGCCCGGGTCGCTCGAGAAGGCCGTGCGGCTGGCCGACTGGGCGGGTTTCCCGGCCCGGCGGGATCGCGCGCGCGCCGCGGGGCTGTTGCGCGGGATCGGCATGGCGACCTTCATCGAGAACACCGGGGCGGGTGCCTTTCCCCGCGACGAGGTACAGATCGAGGTCGACCGCGACGGCGTCGTGCATGCCTACAGCGTCGCCCACTCCCAGGGCCAGGGGCACGAGACGACCTTCGCCCAGGTGATCGCCGAGGCGATGGAACTGGACATGGACCGCGTGTTCGTGCACGAGGGTTCGCCCGATCGGCCCGACCAGGTCGGCAACCACACCGGCGGCTCGCGCTCGCTGGTCGGTGCGGGCAGTGTCTGCAAGCTCGCCGGCATCAAGCTGGTCGAGGTGGCCAAGTCGGCCGCGGCCGAGCAGTTCGAGACCGAGCCCTCGCAGGTCGACTACGCGGCAGGCGTGTTCACCGATCGCGCGAGCGGCCGCAGCGTCACGCTCACCGAGCTCGCGCAGCGGCCCGCGGGGCTGCAGACGATGGCCGAGGCCACCGTGCTGTCGACCTTCCCCACCGGATGCCACATCGCCGAGGTCGAGATCGATCCGCAGACCGGCGTCACCGAACTGGTGTCCTACGTGGCGGTGGATGACTGCGGGCACGCGGTCAACCACACCATCGTCGAGGGCCAGGTGCATGGGGGCGTGGTGCAGGGCATCGGCCAGGTGTTCGGCGAGAAGGCGATCTACGACGAGGCGACCGGCCAGCTGATGACCGGCAGCTTCATGGATTACCCGATGCCGCGCGCCGGCACCCTGCGCAACATCACGGTCGAGGAGAACTGCGTGCCCAGCGCGATCAACTCGCTCGGGGCCAAGGGCGTGGGCGAGTCCGGCTGCACCGGCTCGCTCTCCGCCCTGGTCAACGCGATGTCCGACGCGCTGCGCCCGCTCGGCGCGCCGCCGATGGACATGCCGTTCACCCCTGCGCGGGTGTGGGAAGCGATTCGCGCCGCGGGCGCCAAGGCTTGAGGAAACCGACATGTACGATTTCGAATACGTGCGACCGGCCTCGCTGGCCGACGCGGCGGCCCGGATGGCCGCCAGCCCGGAAGCCCGCCTGATGTCCGGCGGCATGACGCTGATCCCCACGCTCAAGCAGCGCCTCGCGCAGCCCACGCACGTGGTGCATGTGGGGGTGCTCGACGAACTGCGCGGCATCTGCCGTGACGGCGATGCGATCGCAGTCGGTGCGGCGACCACCCACGAGACCGTGGCGGGCTCGGCCGAGGTCGTGTCGGCCATCCCGGCGCTCGCCTGCCTCGCCGCGGGCATCGGCGACCCGCAGGTCCGCCACATGGGCACGATCGGCGGCTCGATCGCGAACAACGATCCCGCGGCCGACTACCCTGCCGCCGTGCTGGGCCTGGGGGCCACCGTGCTGACCGACCGGCGCAGCATCGCGGCCGACGACTTCTTCCGCGGCCTCTTCGACACCGCGCTCGAGGAGGGCGAGATCATCCGCGGCGTGCGCTTCCCGGTGCCGCTGGCCGCGGGCTACACGAAGTTTCCCCATCCGGCGACCGGCTACGCGATGGCTGGCGTCTTCATCGCCCGGACCCCCGGCGGCGTGCGGGTCGCGGTGACCGGGGCGGGCAATGGCGTGTTCCGCTGGACGCAGGCCGAGGCGGCGCTCGGCGCGGCGTTCTCGCCGCAGGCGCTGCGGGGCGTTGCGCTGGAGGCGGACCGATTCTCGGCGGACATCCACGGAAGCCGCGACTACCGGATGCAGCTCGCGCGGGTGATGGCCGAGCGCACGCTGGGGATGATGCACACGGGCGCGAAGGCGGGCTGAACCATGAAGAAGACGATCCAGATCACGGTCAACGGCAAGGCGGGCAAGGTCGAGGTCGAGGGCCGCACCCTGCTCGTGCAGGTGCTGCGCGACCAGTTGAACCTCACCGGCACGCACGTGGGGTGCGATACGACGCAGTGCGGCGCCTGCACGGTCCACGTGGATGGGCGCGCGGTCAAGTCGTGCACGATGCTCGCGCTGCAGGCCGAGGGTGCCTCGGTCACCACCATCGAGGGGATGGCCGATGGCGACCGCCTGCATCCCATCCAGCAGGCCTTCTCCGAATGCCACGGGCTGCAGTGCGGCTTCTGCACGCCGGGCATGATCATGGCGACGGCCGAACTGCTGCGGCGCCACCCCGATCCGACCGACGAGCAGATCATCCATGGGCTCGAAGGCAACCTCTGCCGCTGTACCGGTTACGTGAACATCGTGAAGTCGGTGCGTAGCGCGGCGCAGCGCATGGCGGCGCGCTGATCGCGCCCGCGATGGGCCGCCGTCCTCCCGCGGGACTGCTGCCCACCGTGGCCGGCCATCGCCGGTCCGAGGGACTGCGGTCGACCGGTTCCGGCCTCGCGATCGCCGGGTTGCTCGCGATCGCCCTCTCGGGCTGCAGCGGGCGCGAAGCGGCGCCGCCCGCCAAGGGCGGGCCGCCTGCGCCGCCGGTCAGCGTCGCGGCGGCGGTCGAGCGGCCGGTGGGCGAGTCGGAGACCTTCGTCGGGCGCATCGAGGCCGTCGAGCGGGTCGAACTGCGCCCGCGCGTCTCGGGTTACCTGCAGCGGGTGGCCTACGTACAGGGCGCCGCCGTGGCGGCCGGCGACGTGCTGTTCGAGATCGACCCCGAGCCGTTCCGGGTGGAGGTGGGCCGACTCGAGGCCGAGGTCGCGCGTGCGCGCAACCGGCTCGACCTCGCGCGCGCCGAGCGCGAGCGCACCGCCCGGCTGGTCGAGTCCGGCGCGGTGTCCCGGCAGGAACTGGACGAGCGCAGCGCGGCCGCGCGCGATGCCGAGGCGGCGCTCGCCGCGGGCGAGTCCTCGCTGGCGGCCGCGCGCCTGGCGCTGGGTTACACGCGCGTGCAGGCGCCGATCGCCGGGCGCAGCGGGCGGGCGGAGGTCACTGCCGGCAACTTCGTGACGGCGGGCCAGACCGTGCTGACCACGCTGGTTCGCCAGCACCCGGTCTACGTGGCGTTCGAAGCCGACGAGCAGACCTTCCTGCGCGCAGCCGCATCCCGTCCCGGGGCCGGCGTGCGCGGGGCGAGCGTCGAGGTGGGACTGGCGACCGAAACCGGGTTTCCCGCTCGTGGCCGGGTGGAGTTCGTCGACAACCGGGTCAATGCACAGACCGGGACCATCCTCGCGCGTGCGCTGCTCGACAACCGCGACGCCCGCTACACGCCCGGGTTGTATGCGCGGGTACGGCTCTCGGCGGCGGCACCGGCGCCCGCGGTGCTGGTCGACGATCGCGCGATCGGCACCGACCAGACCCGGCGCTTCGTGCTCGTGGTCGACGAGTCGGGTCGTGCCGTCTACCGGCAGGTCGTGCCCGGCGGCGCCACCGGCGGGCTGCGCGTGATCCGCGAGGGGCTGGCGGCGGGCGAGCGGGTGATCGTCGAGGGCCAGCAGCGGGTGCGACCCGGCATGGCGGTGCAGCCGGTCGAGGTGCCGATGGACCCGCGCGAGCGTGCGAGCGCGCCCGCGGCCGGCGGCGCGGCTCCGGCCCGCTAGCGCGCGCGCACCGGCGTGGACCTGTCGCGGCGTTTCATCGACCGGCCGGTGCTCTCGGCCGTGCTCTCGCTCCTGGTGTTCGTCGCCGGGGCGATCGCGGTCTGGTTCCTGCCGATTTCCGAGTACCCCGAGGTCTCCCCGCCCTCGGTGCAGGTGCGCGCGCAGTTCCCCGGGGCCAACCCGAGGGTGCTCGCCGACACGGTCGCCGCGCCGCTCGAGGAGGCCATCAACGGCGTCGAGGGGATGCTCTACATGGGCTCGCAGTCGACCGCGAACGGGGCGGTGCTGATCACCGTGACCTTCCGGGTCGGCGCCGACATCGACAAGGCACAGGTGCAGGTGCAGAACCGGATCGCCCAGGTGCTGCCGCGCCTGCCCGAGCCCACGCGCGCGCTGGGCGTGACGACGCAGAAGACCTCCGCCGACCTGATGATGGTGGTGCACCTGTATGCACCCGACGAGCGCTACGACGCGCTCTACCTTCGCAACTTCGCGCTGCTCAACGTGCGCGATGCGCTGGCGCGGCTCGATGGCGTCGGGCAGGTGCTGATCTTCGGCGGCGGCGACTACGCGATGCGGGTCTGGCTCGACCCTGGTCGGGCGGCCGCGCGCGGGCTCGCGGCGGGCGATGTCGTGCGCGCGATCCGCGAGCAGAACCTGCAGGCGGCCGCCGGCGTGGTGGGCGGCCAGCCCTCCACCGGCGAGGCGGCGTTCGAACTGCTGATCAACGCCCGCGGCCGGCTCGCGAGCGAGGAGGAGTTCGGCGACATCGTCGTGCGCACCGGGGCGGATGGCGCGGTGGTGCGGCTGCGCGACGTCGCGCGCATCGAACTGGGCGCGGGCGACTATTCGCTGCGCAGCCTGCTCGACAACCGGCCAGCGGTGGCGATCCCGATCTTCCAGGCGCCGGGGTCGAACTCGCTGGCGCTGGCCGATGCGGTGCGCGGCACGATGGCGACGCTCGAGAAGAGCTTCCCGGAGGGGATCCGCCACTCGATCGTCTACGACCCCACGCGATTCACCCGCGACTCGATCCGCGAGGTGGTGCGCACGCTGCTCGAGGCCGTGCTGCTGGTGGTGCTCGTCGTCGTGCTGTTCCTGCAGACCTGGCGCGCATCGGTGATCGCGCTGCTGGCCGTGCCGGTGTCCATCGTCGGCACCTTCGCGGTGATGCTGGCGGCCGGCTTCTCGATCAATGCCCTCACGCTGTTCGGCCTGGTGCTGGCCATCGGCATCGTGGTCGACGATGCGATCGTCGTGGTGGAGAACGTCGAGCGCAACATCGAGGGCGGACTCGCGCCGCGCGAGGCGGCGCATCGGGCGATGGCCGAGGTGAGCGGTCCGATCGTCGCCATCGCGCTGGTCCTGTGCGCGGTGTTCGTCCCGATCGCCTTCATCTCCGGACTGACGGGCCAGTTCTACAAGCAGTTCGCGCTCACCATCGCGATCTCCACGGTGATCTCCGCGTTCAACTCGCTCACGCTGTCCCCGGCGCTCGCCGCGGTGCTGCTGCGTCCAGCGGGGTCGCCGCCCGATCGCCCGACCCGCGTGCTCGACGCCCTGTTCGGCTGGCTGTTCCGCGGGTTCGATCGCGTGTTCCGCCGCGGCGCGCAGGCCTACGGCGGGGCGGTGTCGCGCGTGGTGGGCCGCAAGGCGGCGGTGCTGGTCGTCTACGTGGTGCTGCTCGCCTGCATGGTGCTGCTGTTCCAGCGCGTGCCCGGAGGGTTCGTGCCGGCGCAGGACAAGGGTTACCTGATCGGATTCGTGCAGTTGCCCGAGGGCGCCTCGCTCGACCGCACCGAGGCCGTGGTGCGCCGCATGTCCGAGACGCTCCAGGCGCATCCGGGCGTGCGCAGCGCGATCGCCTTCCCGGGGCTGTCGATCAACGGCTTCACCAACAGTTCCAGCGCCGGCGTGGTGTTCGTCACGCTGCGCGACTTCGAGGAGCGCCGCGGTCCCGGCCTGTCCGGCTTTGCCATCGCCGGCGCGCTCAATCGCGAGCTGCAGTCGATCCGCGAGGCGATGGCGCTGGTGCTGCCGCCGCCCCCGGTGCGAGGCCTGGGGACCACCGGCGGCTTTCGCATGCAACTGGAGGATCGCGCCGGGCTCGGCCACGAGGTGCTCTACGAGGCCGCCCAGGCGCTGCTCGCCCGGTCACGCCAGACGCCCGGGGTGAGCGGCCTCTACTCGGGCTATGGCATCAATGTCCCGCAACTGGACGCGGAGATCGACCGCGTGGCGGCCAAGCGGCTGGGCGTGTCCGTGTCCGACGTGTTCGAGACGCTGCAGGTCTACCTGGGCTCGCTCTACGTCAACGATTTCAACCGCTTCGGCCGTACCTACCAGGTGCGGGTACAGGCCGAGGCCGAGGCGCGCACGAACGCCGAGGACATCGCGCGGCTGAAGGTGCGCAACGCGGCAGGCGAGATGGTGCCGCTGGGCGCGGTGCTGCGGGTGTCGCCCGGCTATGGCCCCGACCGGGTCCAGCGCTACAACGCCTACACCGCGGCCGACGTGAGCGGCGCGGCGGCGCCCGGGTACAGCAGCGGCGAGGCCCAGCGCATCATGGAGCAGCTCGCCGCGGAGACGCTGCCGCCGGGCGTCGCCTTCGAATGGACCGACCTCGTCTACCAGCAGATCCTCGCGGGAAACACCACGCTGCTGGTGCTGCCGTTGTGCGCGCTGCTGGTGTTCCTGGTGCTGGCGGCGCAGTACGAGAGCTGGACGCTGCCCCTGGCGGTGATCCTGATCGTGCCCATGGGCGTGCTGTGCGCGATCGGTGGCGTGTGGCTGTTCGGCCGCATGGGCTGGGCGGGCGACAACAACATCTTCACGCAGATCGGGTTCGTGGTGCTGGTGGGGCTCGCCTGCAAGAACGCGATCCTGATCGTCGAGTTCGCCCACGAACTCGAGCGCCGGGGCTGCACCGCAGCCGAGGCTGCGGTGCAGGCGAGCCGGCTGCGGCTGCGGCCCATCCTGATGACCTCCTTTGCCTTCATCCTCGGCGTGCTGCCGCTGGTCGTGTCCTACGGGGCGGGCGCCGAGATGCGCCAGGCGATGGGTGTTGCCGTGTTCAGCGGGATGCTGGGCGTGACCTTCTTCGGCCTGTTTCTCACCCCGGCCTTCTACGTGATCGTGCGCGGCATGGTCGACCGGGCGCGGGGTCTCCGGCCGGGGCGCGGAGGCGGTCATGGCTGAGATCGGTCGACGCACGGTCTGCACGCTGCTGGCGCTGGTGGCGGTGGCCGGCTGCACGCCCGCGCGACGCGAGCCGGTGGACACCGGGGTCCGCATGCCCGATCGCTTTCGCGGCGGGCGGGAGCCGGCCACCGGGCCGGCGGCGATGCTCGACGGCTGGCAGTGGTGGCCCGATGTGCCGCTGCGCGCGGCGATCGCCGAGGCGCTCGCGGGCAACCGCGACCTGCAGATCGCCGTGGCCCGGATCGAGGAGGCGCGCGCGCTGGTGGGACCCGCGGAGTACGCCGAGCTGCCGCGACTCGTGCTGGGCGCCGATGCCTCGCGCGAGCAGCTCCCGCAGCGCTACCGGACCGTGCTGGCCCCGGGCGCGGACCGGGCATTGCAGTTGCGCGGGGTGACCGCCGGCTTCTCGTACGAGGCCGACGTCTGGGGGCGCCTGAAGTCGCTGGAATTCGCCGCTCGCGCCGACTTCCTCGCGAGCCGCTATGCCCGCGAGACGGTGGCGATCGGGCTCGCGGTCGATGTGGCCCTGGCCTGGTACGACATCGTCGCGCTGCGCGAGCAGCGCGCGATCGTGGTCGAGGCGCTCGCCTCGCGCGAAGCCTTCACCGATCTGGTGGGCCGCCGGCACGAGGCCGGGCGCGGCTCCGCGCTCGAACTCGCGCGTGCGCAGGCCGCGATGCTCGGCGTCGCTGCCCGACTGCCCGCGATCGACCAGCAGGTCGCGCAGGCGGAGAACCGGATCTCCCTGCTGCTCGGCCGACCGCTGGCGCGGGCGGAGGCGGTCGTCCCGGCGGGTGCGAGCCTCATCGCCCCGCTGGAGGTCCCGGAGGGACTTCCCTCCTCGCTGCTCGAGCGGCGCCCCGACCTCATGGCCGCGCGCGAGGAGCTGGAGGCGGCGACCTTTCGAGCCGAGGCGCAGCGCGCCGCCCTGATGCCGACCTTCTCGCTGACGGGCGTGCTGGGCCTGCAGAGCCGCTCGCTGGCCGATCTCGTCTCGAGCAGCGCGTCGACCTGGACGCTCGGCGCCAACGCGCTGCTGCCGGTGATCGACGCCTCTCGCAACCGGTTCCTGGCGCAGGCGCAGGAGGCGCGCGCCCGGCAGGCGCTGTTGCGCTACCGACGAGGGGCCGAGGCGGCGGTGCGCGAGGTGTCCGATGCCCTGATCGCGCGCGCCCGGCAGGCGGACCTCACCGAGGCCCTTGATCGTCAGCTGGCCGCACTCGTCCGGGCCGAGGCGCTCGCGCAGGCACGATATCGCGCGGGCGCGGCCGCCTATTTCGAGGTGCTGGACGCGCAGACCGAGCGGCTGGCGGCGCGGCTGGCGCATACCGAGGCGCGGCGCGGGCTGATCGTGGCCACCCTCGGCCTGTACAAGGCGCTGGGCGGGGGCTGGGATCCGGAGTCCTTCCTCGCCGGCGGGCACACCGTCCCCTGAGCCTGCCACGGTCGCGGGTGGCCCTCGTCCCCGCGGACGGGTCGCGCGGGGCTGGCCGGTCGGGTTCCGACCGAGGCGTGGGCTCGGCCGAGCGGTCGTGTCACGGCCTGTGGCGGCCGTGCGGCTGCGCGAAGGCTGCGACCATCGAACGGTGGCCCGGCAGGCCTCGTGGGCTGCGCGTCTCGCGCGCGATGGCGGGCGACGGGGGCATCGCGGGCGGAAACGCCGCGGCCGCGACCGAGTGCCGCCGATCAGCGACGGGCCTGCTCCCGCGCGGGGTCAGGCGGCAGGAGCATCGCGCACAGCGTGGTGCAGGCGGCCACCGCCGCCATGGTGAACAACATCGTGGTGAAGCCCGCAGCCTTGACCGCCGGGCCGAGCAGGCCGACGGCGGCGGAACTCACGCCGAAGGCGATGAAGAACCGCGCGCCGCTCACGCGCGATCGCATCCGGTCATCGACGAACCGCACCACCATCGTGTCGGTGAACGGGATGGCGCCGAACACCACGATCATCAGGGCGACCAGCGCGACGTAGAAGGTCCATCCCTCGGCGGAGGCCGCCAGCACGAACAGCGGCACCTGCAGGGCGACCACCGGCACCATCACCTGCCGGACCGAGTACCGGTCGAGCAGCCAGCCCACGACCAGCTGGGCGAGCGAGGCGATCACGTAGACCAGCGCGAGCAGCCCGCCCAGCTTGGCCGGCTCGGTGGCCAGCCCGGACAGTCGTTCGCGCAGCAGCTCGAGGTTGCCGTTGGTCGTGAAGTTGAAGACGATGGTCGCGAACACCGCGGTGAGTGTCATGACCAGCACGACCCGGGCGAGGGTCGCGCGCGGCACGGGGGCGGAGGCACGCGCGGCCCGGCTGGCGGGGGCGCCGGACTC
>Ga0315900_10010309_pt1 | contig 11716 bp, 8 predicted proteins | sample LakEriMetagenome_FD_203521 | JGI IMG/M metagenome (GOLD analysis project Ga0315900, IMG submission 203521) | Freshwater fungal communities from buoy surface, Lake Erie, Ohio, United States - Buoy 12 MA114 | ecosystem: Environmental > Aquatic > Freshwater > Lake > Lake biofilm | place: USA: Lake...
AACTTGATCCAATGAAGCCAGTTCCAAAAGATGTGTCTGCTCGTATGGATGCAACTATTGCAAAACTTGCTGCTGCAGAAAAGGCTTCACAAAAGAAAACTACTGTCACGCGTGGACGCGGTGGACGTGGTGGCGGCGCAGGTGGCGCTTTCTTAGAAAATCTCAAGTAAGGAATCTAAATGTTATCAGTCAAAGAGGTAGTCGCAAAGGTTGCTCGTCTACAGACGAAGTACTCTGCCCGCGACCAGCGTATGCGCGACGTGCTATCAGTACGTCAAGGAGACATCAGCAAGGTTTACCCTGCGATGTTTTCAGAAGATTACCCAAAGCCTCTTGTTGCTAACTTCGTAGATGTTGCTGCTCGTGACCTAGCAGAGGTTATGGCACCACTTCCATCATTCAACTGCGCTGCTACCAATATGGTTTCAGACTCAGCACGTAAGGCTGCAGATACCAGAACTCGTATCGCTAACTATTACGTCTCAGGTTCTGAACTACAGATTCAGATGTATAACGGTGCTGATTGGTTCAACACTTATGGAATGCTGCCAGCAATGGTTGAGATGGATTACGAGACAAACAATCCTCGTATCCGTTTGCTCAATCCATTTGGTGTCTATCCTGAGATTGATAGATTTGGTAGAACCATTTCTCTTACGCAAACAATTCAAACTGATGCTGAGACTTTATCATCACAGTATCCAGAGTTTGCATCTCAGATTATGCCTAAGATGTCATTTACAATGGGTAGCCCATATATCACAATGGTCCGTTATCACGATGCAGACCAAGACTTAGTATTCCTACCAGATCGTGACAACTTAGTTTTATCTAATCTGCCAAACCCTGTTGGTAAGTGTATGGCTCGTGTTGCTGTTCGTTCATCTCTTGATGGTGAAGCACGCGGTCAGTTCGATGACATCTTGGCAGTACAACTTGCTCGTGCTCGATTTGCTGTACTACAGATTCAAGCAGCAGAAAAATCTATTCAAGCACCGATTGCTATTCCGCAAGATGTCCAAGAACTCGCACTTGGTCCTGATTCAATTATGCGTTCTGCTAATCCGCAGGCAATCCGTCGTGTACCACTAGAACTTCCACCTGGAGTCTTTACAGAGTCAGGCGTTCTAGAGCGCGAACTTCGTCTCGGTGCTCGCTATCCAGAAGTACGTAGCGGAAATGTTGACGCATCTGTTATTACAGGTCGCGGAGTACAAGCGCTACAGGCTGGCTTTGACACTCAAGTACGTGCAGCACAAGCACAATTTGCAAGACTATTTACCGAACTTGTATCTCTCTGCTTTGAAACAGATGAGAAAATCTTTGGCAATATGACCAAAGAAATCAAGGGCGTAGATGACGGTACTCCATTCAATATGAAATATGTGCCAAGCCGCGCTATCAATGGTGAGTACGGTGTAGATGTTCGCTACGGCATTATGTCTGGTATGAATCCAAACAACGCAATCATTGCTTTGCTACAGATGCGCTCTGACAAACTTGTATCACGTGATTATGTACGCCGCGAAATCCCGATGGAGCTAAATGTTACTCAAGAAGAACAACGTGTTGATATTGAAGAGATGCGCGATTCTCTTCGTGTTGCTGTTGCTCAATATGCTCAAGCTATACCCGCGCTTGCTGCACAAGGTCAAGATCCTTCTCAAATCGTCTCCCGTATCGCAGAGGTAATCAAGGGCCGTCAAAAAGGTTTACAACTAGAAACTATTGTGGAGAAGGTATTTACACCAGAGCCACAACCTGAAGTCCCAGCAGAAATGATGGGCGGTGAAGTTCCAGCAGCAGGTATGGCCCCCGTTCCTGCCTCGCAGCCAACTCCAGAACAAATGGGTGCGGCCCCTGCTGCTGGCGCTCGTCCAGATATTGCAACATTACTCGCATCTATTGCAGGGTAGGGAGGTGTAAATATGAAAAAAGGTGGTCGTGCAAAGGCATCTGTCCAAAAGCCAACAGAAGGCAAGAAGGACACAAAGAAGCCAGCAGGCGGAATGGTCAAGTTTGGCTATGCTGCTAAGGCTCGTAAAGGCAAGAAGGCTTAGTTTTACTTTGAGAGGATAGAGCGTGGACGAAGATAAAGATTATGTACCTCGCTCTATCACTCTCGCTGATTTCTTAGTAGTTGTATCAGGTTTTGCAGTAAACATAGTTAGAGCATTTGAAATGCTCACTTCAGAATTATTAGATTTAGCAGTGTATAACGCAAATAGAAAAACAAAGGTTTCCAGAGTTTGGGAACAATTTACTTCAGATTTAGAGAAGATGGAGGACAATAATGGCTAGAGGCCCACTAGCAGGACCAGCAGGTCCAGGCAAGTTCTCCAAGAGAACAGACGGAATTCAATTCAAACCAGATTATTATGGCGAAGGTGTTGAGAACGCAGAACTCAAAGCTGCTGCTCCACTTGCCAAAACTGCTGATGTACGTCCAATATCTCGTTCTGAGATGGGTATGGCACCAAGCCAAATGGAACCAGTAACTTCTTTATATGCTCCATCACAACGTCCAGATGAACCTGTTACTTCAGGTATTGCTGCAGGCCCTGGGCCTGGACCAGAAGTTCTAGGTTTGCCACAACAAACAGAATCACTTTCATCTATCCTTGCTCAAATGGTTCAATACGATACCAATGGAGAAATTGCTGCTCTCTACGAGCAGGCTGTAGCTAGAGGATTGTAATGTCCCAGAATATAAATAAGGGAAACATTTATCAGGCTGCCGAACGTGCTAAGTTGACCAAGTCCCAAAAGGACAAAATCAACTCGTTGACAGATATGTATTCAGAGCACGTACGTCTAAACAACTTACCTGTCTCTGTTGCATCGTATGAGTTTAGCCAAATGCCTATTGACAAACAAAAGGCACAAGCAGATTTCTTTGGCGGCGTTGACGACACAGATCCTCGCAGAGGATTTATTGGTCAAGCCGCTTATATCATTTCACGTCCAATCGTTGAACCAATCAAGGCTATATTCAAAGCTGCAGGTTGGGCATCTGACCAAGTAACTCGCGCTTACAGAGCTGGTGCTATTGGCATCTCAGAAGGCGTAGATATTGGTGATGCTTGGCAACGCTCTGGTGCTAATGGTGAGCAAGTATTCAATCCTGGTCGTATTCAAAAAGTAGAACAAACCTATGGTCGTGATCGCACTAATATCGCAAAGAAGATTGCAGCAGGTATTCCGCTAGACCAGATTATCCGCGAAGCGCAGACAGAAAATGAAAAGGCTCTTGCTTTTGCTGCTGGTTCTAAAGATGGCGACAAACTTACAGAGGAAGCAGTAGCCAAAGTAAACGCTGCTAAGTACTCTCCAGGTCGTCAACTTGCTAACGCATTCTTACCAGATGACCTAGAAGGTAAGTCTGGTATCTATTCGTGGATTTCAGGTACTACAGACGCAGCATTTCGTATCATACTAGACCCGACACTATTGCTTGGTAAAGCACGTAAGGGCTATCTTGCAGGCAAGTATGCTTTGAGCAAGACTGCGGGAACAGCAGAAAAAGTAGAAAATGCTTTCAATAATGCAGGCATTGTTCGCTTCTGGGATGAATTTACAAAGACCACAAAAGATTTACGCGATGCTCGTCGCGCTGGTGATGAACTAGGCATCGGTAGAGCAACTGGTCGCTTACGTGCGCTCAACCGAGGTTTTGCTGAGAATGGTGTAGATAGCGAACTTATCAAGTTTGCAGATCAAGACTTTGGCGGAATCCTAGATGTCAATACAGCCAAGGCTTGGCTATCAAACTCACAGCGTATTGAGCCAATTTTCTACGGACAACCTGGTTTTAGAATCAAGGTAATGCCAATTCTTTCGCCTGCTCGCAAGGCTAAACTTGCAGTCTATGACAAAGCAGGAGCAGTCTTTGACCTCAATAAAGATTCTGCTAGTTTCCTACGCAACATTGTTTTTGATGAGGCAGATGCTCAAGGACTTACTGGTCTAGAAGCAGCGCGTCGCTCTATTCTTGGACGCGAAGGCGAATCGGTAATTGAAGCTGGTGCAAGAACCGCACAGCGCATCAAAGAATCAGAAGATAAACTTGCTCGATTCTCAGTTACTGGTATCAATAAACGTATAGATAACTTCACACGTAAATTTGCTTTGATTCCAGATATGGATGAACTAGGCAACTTTGCTTCAGATAAATCTGCTTTAGCGTTTGAGCGTTATGCTCGTTTGGTTTATGGACGATATGCTAGTCGTATCTTAGGCGATGCTTACAAGACCTCAGATATCGGTCAGCGCCGTCAGATGTTTATGGGCCTACAGTCTGCTGTTGGCGAACTACGCGGTCTACGCGGAACACAAGGTGGTCGCAGACTTCTAGATACCCTAGGTTCTGTCGGACGCGATGCTGTGTATACAAATCGCGTTGTCAATGTAGAAAACCCAGAAGGCTTTATTCCTTCTCAAATCAACGGAGTTGATTCGGCTGCATATGCCTACCAACTCAATGATCGTATGGCATTTATCACACCAGAGCAACTAGATAAGTTTGGCGCTCGTGATGGATTCTTAGCACGTATCTGGGGTATGCAATACTCTAAAGCAGCAGATGATGCTGTATCTACATTCGTCACAGGTACTCTTGCAGGCCCTAGGTTTCCTATCCGTAACGCAATCGAAGATTATCTATTCGGTTTATCAAATGGACGTGGCGTTATCCGTAGCGCTAGAGACATTGCTCGCGCACGTAAGATTTCTAAGAAAGTTATTCAAGGTAGCGAAGATTTGAACTTTGCTTTATTCAATCGCTATGCCAAGGCTAAAGATGTTGATAACCTTACATCTCGATTCAATGCTATTGACAACGGTTCAGAACTACGCTGGAACGCAACAACTAAGACCTGGGATAGAGTTGAAGATGTATTCAAAACTCCAGGTGCTAAGGATGAAGCTAAGCGTAAAGTTCTAGCAGAGGCTTTGCTGCGTGAGAACTTCAACGATGCTCAAATCGGTAAGTTTGGCGATGACTTTGATCGCTATACCTATGAGTTTGCTATGTATGGCGACTATGAGAATCTTCTCAAGAGCGCATCAGAAGGTGCATATAACCTCAATACAGGTAATGACCTTTTCAGCCGCGCTAAGCGACTAAGCCGTAAACACGGTAAGGTTGTAGATTTTGAAATTGACGGAGAAGCGTATGCCCGTCAGTACGGTTCATTCGTAGATCTGTCTCCTCTAAGCCAAGAAGGTCGTCTTGCTTGGGCATTCCAGATTGCTGCTAAGGCTAATGATGAATTTGGTCAAGAAGGATTGAAACTTCTTGCTAAATACAAGGGTGACCGCACAGGATTTATTACAGAATTTGCTGATAAGATTGACAATACTCCAGCTCTTGCCAGACTAAAGCCTCGCTTTGAGCGTTATGTTGATGAAACATATACATCTACTCAACACGCAGCAGTTGTTTATGATGATTTAGTAACGATGTTGGGTAAAGCAGATGGCTCAATCAATGACGACTTGCTCAACAAGTTGGTAACTTTAGCTGACGATGGTGAATATGCCATCAATATGAAAGAATTTTCTTTGTCTTGGCTTCCAAAGACTCGTGCAGATGTACCTGCTACGATTACTGGACCGTTATTGCTTCCAGCAACACAGTCAAAGAACATTATCTCTGACCTCAACAGTCGTATGTGGGACTGGCTTGGAGATGCTAACGGACGTTTATCACGTGACCAGTTGGTTCTTGACGCAGCATTTGATATCCGTAAAGAATTACAGCCTTTACTTGACGACCTAACAAAAAAGGTTGGAGAAAAGGTAGCAACACGACAGGTCATTGAACTATCAGAGAAACTTGCTGTAGAGCGAGTTCTTGCTTTCGTAGATAACCCAGCAGTTCGTACGCAAATGGCTTGGTCAATGCGTAACTTTGCTCGTTTCTACCGCGCCACTGAAGATGCTTACCGTCGTGCATACCGCACCGCTAAGTATAACCCAGAGGCCTTCCAGAAACTAGCCTTGACTTATGAAGGTGTAACACATTCTGGTTTTGTTCAACGCGATGACCAAGGTGAACCATACTTTATTTACCCAGGATTAGCACCTGTTTATACAGCAATGAACAAAGTTCTAGGTGTATTTGGTCTTGGAGATAAGTTTGTAGCACCAATGCCATTGCAGTTTGGATCATCTCTCAAGATGCTTACCCCTTCTGCAAACCCTGATTCTTGGTTACCTACATTCTCAGGACCGCTATCTGGTCTATCACTCAAGACCATTTACAATATCGCTGGTTTCTTTTCTGAATCAGAGATTCCAGTTATATCAAGACTTGCTAAAGAAGTAAAACTTACTGAGCAGTATGCTTTAGGTGACATTGGTGAAAGCCAATCATTCTGGCAGTCAGCGCTACCAGGACACGTCAATCGTCTCCTTGCTGCTGTGGATAAAGATGAACGCGATAGTCAGTACGCATCGGCATACCGCAAAGCGGTTACATACTTAGAAGCGGGTGGGCATACACCATCTGCAGAAGCAACTCCTGGTGAGGTTATTGAATACCAGAAGAAGTTGAAGGCAACCATTACAGGTATCTTGACAACTCGCTTTGTTCTAGGCTTTATATCACCTGCATCACCAACTACAACTCTCAAGAGTGATATGGCTGATTGGGTACGCGATAATGGACGCGTAAACTTCAAGCAAGTATTTTCTAAGTTGATTGACCAGTACAGCGATACCAGCGATCCTGTTGGAAACGCTATGGCAGATTGGGTCAAGTATTACCCAGACCAAGTTCCATACGTTATCAACGAATCTGATCCAGTATTCCAAGCGCGAGTCAAGACATCTAACGCAGCCGCTAACTGGGTTGACGACAATCAAGAACTCATCAAGGCATTTCCTGAAGGTGCAGCCTTCTTGATGCCTCAGTCAGGAACATTCTCCTGGGATGCGTATCAATTCCTCAAGGACAACGGATACCGCGAGAATAAACTTGTAGGAGACTTCCTCAAGGAGACATTCGTCGCTAAGTCAAAGCAGTTCTATTACATCCAGCGCGATAAGTACGAAGAAGCGTTACAGGGTGCAAGAACAGACCGCGAACGCAAGAGAATCAATGAGATTTGGGATGCTTGGGCAAAAGAGTTCAAGCGTACAAGACCGCTTCTTCAAGAAGAATTTGCTAATTCTGCTGCTAATAACGTCAAGCGTATGGCTGCTTACAAAGACCTCAAGGATATGCTTGATAAGACAAACATTAGTAGCCCTGCTGCTAACTCTATTCGCCGTATGGTTTCCTTATATGAGGACTATAAACTTCAGATAGATACTGTCTATAACTCACGCAGCGAAAGAGACATCGCAGCTCGTGACTTACTACGGCAAGCAACGCTTTCCCAACTGCAAGATATTGCAGCTTCAGACCCTAATGCTAACGGAGTCTATGACATTCTGTTTAGCAACTTTTTGAGAGAGGACTAAGATGAGCCTACAAGGTGTTGAGTTTGGTCAACAGAAACAAGGTGCTGGCATCATCACATCATCCACGCCAACTCCTGGTGGCGCAAGACTTCCTTTGATTGGTCCAGCAGGTAAGACATCTGGTGGTATTGCTAAGCCATCTCAGTTCTCTTATTCTAGCGAAAAACAAATTATTGCACAGTATCGCAGGATGAGTCCTGCTTTTCGCAGAGCGCTATCCCAAAAACTCAAAGATGCTGGATATACCACTAACGTTACGGATAAATATAGTTCAACAGTGCGTCAGGCTTTACTTGACGCTTATAGTGACTTTAGTGCAGAAATAAATTATCTTGCAAATAATGATCCTGCAGCGCTTGAAGCTAATAAATATGATCTTGATACGTTTCTAACAGCACAGTCATCAGGTCGTGGCGGATACAAGGGACCTACAACAATCCGTCAAAAAGTAAACCTTCGCCCAGAATCTATAGAAGCTACAATCGATGAAATTGTGCGCTTCTATAATAAACGGGGCGCTACAGCAGATGAAATTGCTAAGTGGTCTAGTAAAATCAATGCACAATTAGAAAAGCCTAAGAACTTTGCCGAAACTGTATACACCCCACAGGGCGAAGGTATGCAGATGCAGGAGATTACTCCAGGCTTTCAGGCTAAAGAGTATCTATTCCAGCAGATTGCTAAGACTGATGAGGCTAAGGCTAACAAGGTATTTAGTCTTTACAATGCTTTCAAGAGAGCGTTAGGTGTTGAGTAATGGCGTTCAAGGGTTCAGATTACTTCGAGGTTCGCAATGCGTCTGAAAAATATGACGTTGCTAAAGCTGAGTTCCAAAAACTAGACCGCGAACTTAGCGAAACTTCAACAAAGGCTAAGAACTATCAAGACTTACTAAAGCGTCGTAACGAAGCAAAACTAAAAGCAGACCTTTTGTTAGACAATTACAAGGCTTTATACAATAAACGTAAGTCACAATATGAAGATAAGCAACTATCGGATAAGTACAAAAAGCAACTCAATTCAAACAAGAAAAGACTTAGCGTTCTTGAAGATGATTTGCAACGTGCTAAAGATAAAGGCGAAAGCACTACTGCTATTCAGGCAGCCATTGATAAAATTACAGGAAATAACAAAGACCTTGAAGGTAAACTTGGCGATGTAGGCAAAAAAGACAATCGTCCTAAAGGTGTACCTACCGATGCTAAGTTCAATTCTGTCACTGGAAACTGGGAATCAGGCAGCCAAAAGTGGGATAAGAACGGTCAGGCTGTAGTTGAAACAAAAACTAGCACCAAGAAAAAGCCTGCCCCAACTGCTACTGATTCAACCGCAACAGGCTCTATGCCAGAGTTTCCAACTGGCGCACCAGCAGGAACTGCCATTACTGCTGGATTTGATCCAGCACGAGTAAAGATGGGCGAAGAAGCATCAAGCGGTGTCGCTAAACCAGTAATACCTACTGGAACCATAAATCCTAAATTTGAAGAAGTATTAGCAAAAGCAGTTGAACTTTATGGTGGCATTGATGAAATCTTCAATACAGACCAAGAACTCAAGAACCTTCTTATTCGTGCTATTGGAGATCCTGCCACTGCCAAAGACGATATGGACGAAGACCAGTTTATCAATCTTCTCCAGAACACTACTTGGTTCAAATCCAATGCTGGACCTATTCGTCAGCGCGGATTTGAGAAGCGTCAATACAATGCACTTGTCAAGAAGATAAAGACTGACGATCCACAGTACAAAGAAAAAATTGCTGAGCTAAATAAGACTTCCGCTTATGGTCGTGGACTTCAGGATGTAATTGAATTACTCCGCGAGAACGCAGTGTCACTTGGTCGTCAAATATCTGAAGAAGACCTAAAGGTTATCGCTGAAGGTATCTACGACTATGCCAATGAGGGCGATGCAGTCAAGATTCGCAACGCAATTCTAGGTGTTGGTACATTTGGTGTAGGCAGAGGAATTGTTAGCGGAGCTGCTGGTCAGAACCTAACAACCTTGAGAGCAGTTGCTCGTGCTAATGGTATCAATTTAGATACTATGTTCAAAGATTCTATTGATAGTTGGCTAGATAAAATTTCTAAAGGTGAATCGATTGAAACTTTCAAGAGTATTATCCGCAATACTGCTAAGGTAGGCTTACCTGACAGAGTTGCATCTTTATTAGACCAAGGCGTAGACCTTGAAACTATTTATAGCCCATATAAAAAATTGATGTCTGCTGTTCTTGAACTAAACCCAGATTCAATCGAACTCAATGACCCAACACTTCGTATGGGTATCGGACCAGAAAAAGAAGTTTCTCTCTATGAGTACCAGCGTATGCTCCGTAAAGACCCACGCTGGCAGTACACCAACAACGCTCGTGAAGATGTTTCAGATTCTGCACTCACAGTTTTACGTAACTTCGGATTCCAGGGGTAATAATGGCTGATACACCAATTACGGACTTTACTAAATTAGATAAGTCAGCGCAGGAAACAATAACTGGTAATGCAAGAGCGCAAGGACTTACACCTCAAGAGTATCTAACATCAAGAGGTGGAATTTTCAAGTCTGGATATTACGGAGATGTTCCAGAATTTCGTAGACTGACTGATGCTGAATATGCTGCTGCTTCTGAAAAAGGCTCAGGCTCTATCAATGCTGCTTTATTTGCTAAACGAAAAGCAGCGTTCCAAAAAGACCCAACATTGATTGAGGATCCATATCTAAGACTTGCTTTCCAAAATGGCGCTATAACCATAGACCAGTTGATGGAAGGTTTATATCCTGGAATGGTTGGTAAAAGAGGATTTGGAACTGCAACAACCCCAACCCGTCAATCAATCGGCGCTATGGCTGATGGCACTCCTATCTATGGTTTTGGCTCTGACGGAAAACCAGTTACTGACCCTAATGGAGCTATTTACTCAACCACATCGTCATCTGATGCTATAGCAAAATTCAATTCTGGAGCGCAACCTTTAGGATTTGGTTCTAGTTCTACTGCAACAGGTGCGACTGGAACAGCCGATGAAGGTTATGCAGACCGTAAATCTGCTTATGATTTGTTGTATCAGCAATTTGCTTTATACGGATTAGGTTCTTTAGTAGAACCACTCAAAGGTTTGATAGTTGAAGGTGTATCTCCTTCTGAGTTTACTATCCGTTTACGCGAAACAGATGCTTACAAAAAGCGCTTTGCTGCTAATACTCAGCGAATCAACCAAGGACTACGTGCTTTATCAGAAGCGGAATACATTCAACTAGAAGACCAATACCAAGATATTATGCGCCGTTACGGAATGCCTGAGTCTTACTACAAACGTGGCGAGATGGGTATTCAACCAGGTTTTGAAAAGTTTATTGGTTTTGATGTATCGCCAGTAGAGTTAGAAGACCGCATTCAAACTGCACAATCACGTGTCTTTGATGCTAATCCAGAAGTAGCAAATACTCTCAAGCAGTTCTATCCTGGTATTACCAATGGAGATATTCTTGCTTATGTTCTAGATCCTAAGAGTGCATTGCCAGAACTCAAGCGTAAGATTACCGCTGCTGAAATTGGAGCAGGTGCCAAGATTGCTGGTCTATCAACAGGACTTGAGCGAGCAACGGAACTTGCTTCTTATGGCGTTACCAAAGAGCAAGCGCAACAAGGTTTTCAGACAATCGCAGACATTCTTCCGCGAGGAAGCCAACTTTCTTCCATCTATGGAGAACCTGCATATACACAAACAATCGCAGAACAGGAAGTCTTTGGACTTGCTGGGTCAACAGAGGCAGCAAAGCAGCGTAAGAAACTTACTTCGCTTGAACAAGCTGCATTCTCTGGCACAAGCGGTATGACTGGCGGAGCGTTAGGACGCGAACGCGCTGGTCAATTCTAAGGCCTGCTAACGGAACGACTGGCCCGTTAGAGAGACACCAAGACCAGTAGTAGAAGCCATACAGAAAGTCCCCGAATCTGTATGAGGTCTACGAAACCAACTAACAAAGGGAGAAGGACCTATGTCCAACTACGACTACGAAGATGATGACTTTGACACCAACGATGGTGGAGATCTCGTCAAGCAGTTGCGTAAAGCAACAAAAGCAAAAGACAAAGAACTGGCTGAACTAAAAGCACAGTACGAGTCACTTGCAAAAGCAAATAGAGAACGAGCAATCAAAGATGCCCTCGCTAGTCGCGGGGTAAATAGCAAAATTGCTTCATTTATCCCACAGGATATAGACCCAACTGAAGAGTCTGTATCTAAAT
>Ga0315900_10010310_pt1 | contig 11716 bp, 9 predicted proteins | sample LakEriMetagenome_FD_203521 | JGI IMG/M metagenome (GOLD analysis project Ga0315900, IMG submission 203521) | Freshwater fungal communities from buoy surface, Lake Erie, Ohio, United States - Buoy 12 MA114 | ecosystem: Environmental > Aquatic > Freshwater > Lake > Lake biofilm | place: USA: Lake...
CAAATCAACCTGCTGCAGCGTATTCGATCACATATAATACAAATTATAACGTTGCGTATCCAGTAGCAAATCAACCAGAAGTTTCTCGTCCTGCTACTGCATATTCGATCACATATACTACGAACTACAATGTCGCGTATCCAGTCGCAAATCAGCCAGAAACTGGTCGTCCAGTAAATGCGTATACAATATTGTACAACACTAATTACAACGTTGCATATCCAATAGCAAATCAACCCATTTCTGGATATCCGATTGCTGGATATAATACGAATTATAATGTTGCATATCCAGTGGCTAATCAACCAGAAGCATCTAGACCAGCAACTGCATATTCTATTACATACACGACAAACTATAATGTTGCATATCCAGTGGCTAATCAGCCACTGGCGAATTATAATCCAGCAAATTCGTTTAACTGGAATTATGAATATTATGTTCAATATGCAAATAATTCTGATTATCAAACAGGATCTGGTAGCACTCCAGGGTGCCCAACTCCATTTAGTTTCTATGAGGTTGATTTTGATGTATATACATCATCGAATTATTCTTGCACACCTGCAGGAAATAACGCAAACTACAATACAAACTATAACACTGTGTATCCAGTCGCAAATCAACCAGAAACTGGTCGTCCAGTAAATGCGTATAGTATTGTATACAACACAAATTATAATGTCGCCTACCCAATCGCAACTCAACCAGTTTCTGGATATAATGTAACTTACAATACAAATTATAACGTTGCGTATCCAGTAGCAAATAGACCAGAAGCATCGAGACCAGCAACTGCTTACTCTATTACATATACAACTAATTACAATGTTGCATATCCAATTGCAAACCAACCAGAAACTGGTCGTCCAGTAAATGCATACAGTATCGTTTACACGACAAACTACAACATCGCATATCCAATTGCAACACAACCAGAATCTGGTCGACCAATTACAGCATATAATACAAATTACAATACTGTTTATCCAGTCGCAAATCAACCAGAAGCATCTAGACCAATTAATGCTTACAATACAAACTACAACGTCGCATATCCAATTGCAAACCAACCTGAAGCGTCTAGACCAATAAACGCATATAGCACAAATTACAACGTTGCGTATCCAATTGCAACACAACCAGAATCTGGTCGACCAATTAATGCTTATAACGCTCCTGTGGCTGGAAATGCAGGAACTCCTGCAACTATTCTTGGTGCATATTTCCCAGGTGGTCCAATTTCAACGATCGCTCCATATGTAAGCCCGACCCCAATTTCATATTATGATTATCCTGATGGTGCAACCCACTCCATTTCTGTGCCACCAGGAGGGCAGATTGTTGTTGAATTGAGTTGACAAATCTGCATAAATAAGTTAAAATGATCTTTGTAATTGCTGAGGTGTATTATGCCATATCCTGTACAAAAATATATTAGAACATTGAATCAATTCTGCGTTGCAACTAACGCATTTACCCCAGAAGAAGTTGACAAGATTATTGATCTTGAAGACTTGCAAAAATTCCAAAACGGTGCTGTCGGTGGCGGTGGAAAGGGGCAGGTAAACAAAAAAACAAGAGATAGCGAAGTCATGTGGGTTATGCATGATCAAAATTCTGATTGGTTATATCAGAAGTTTTCTTTTCTCACATCTCAAGTAAACTACGACCACTTCATGTACGATATCGATGGTTTTGAGAGTTTTCAATATACTGTTTACAAATCAAAAACAAAACAACATTATGATTGGCATATTGATAGCGGGAACACTTATCAAAAATATGAGCGCAAGATTAGCGCATCAATTATTCTTACAGATCCATCCAAATATGAAGGTGGTGAATTCGAGTGCGTGCTGAATGGTCGTGTTGACGAACCATTTATTGGGAAGCCAAACAAAGGCGATGTGATCTTTTTCTCTTCTTGGATGCCACATAGAGTTCGTCCAGTAACTTCTGGCATTCGTAAATCTTTAGTATGTTGGGTGATGGGCGCAAGAACATGGTAAATTGGAAAAGAATTTTTGGTAATGATATCATAGAATTTTACTGTCATCCAAATGTAGAAGGCGTGATTCCAGAGCCAAAACCAGCAATCAAGCATCTTCCTGACTGGTTTAAAAATCTTGATCCAGTTTATGATGGAGCAAGAGACTCATTTGGCAACAAACCAATGTCAGCCAAAAAATGTTTACCGCTCATCGATGCGATGTCGTTGGGATTCACAATACCTTTATGCGCTGACATTCATGTAAGAACAAATCACAATTGTTCTCAAATCGAGGTCACAAATCCACCTGGACTTAAAGTTTGCGAATTCCATAACGCTGAGCAAGTTGGTGGAGGATCAGCATTTGGTATGAATCATGGCAATCCTCTGAAGTTTATCAATTATTGGGTTATTAAAACTGCTCCAGGATGGTCTTCATTTTTTATACCAACTCTGAATCATTTTGACAGACCATTCATGTGCTTGGGCGGATTAGTTGATACGGACAAATATCCAAAAGAAGTCAATTTCCCAGCAGCATGGTTAGTTCCTGATTATGATGATTCAATTTTAGCAGGAACTCCTCTTGTGACTGTGATTCCAATCAAACGTGATTCTTTCAACAATAAAAAAGCAAAAGTTCGAAAGATGACACAAAAAGAATTGAAACATATATCTAAGATACAGACAATACAAAATACTAGAAGCCACCATTACACATATGAACTTCGGGTGAAAAAATGAATTTTATTAAATCTCTGTTTTCAAAAGAGGCTGATGACTTATACTTTTATGATGTGACCCCAGATAGAATTGTATATCAAAACTATCCTCCAGTTCTTGCAAAAGATGTGAAACCTTTTTTTAAAAATCATCAAGAGAAAATGTTTGAATCTTTTCAATTTCCAGGATGTCCTGGAATGCATGATTATTCTCGTATGGGATATATTATTCCAGCTTGGTCTGATTTCCATATTAAAGCAAATAAAGCAGGATCTATTGCTGCGATTGGATCAATAGGGGAAGAGTCTCTTAAACGAGGAACGAGTCATCGTCAGCCAAAACAAATGTCAGTCAATGTTACTGATGGATTGTTTAAATTTGAAGATGGTATTCAACCAGCAATTTGGAATTTTCCAGGAGCATGGAGCGTTAGATCAAGTAAAAATGTTTCTGCTCTTGTTTTACCAGCAATATTTCATTCAAATTTTTTAGATGATTTATATGTTTACCCTGGAGTCGTAGATTACAATGGGTTTACAACAATGAATTTCATCTGCTCAGCAAAAAGAAATGTAGAAGTGCACATCAAGGCTGGTGATCCAGTTCTTCATGTAATTCCATTTTTAACACAACGCGATTTCAAAGCATCATATGGATCTGGATCGCAAGAACATGAAGATTACAGTAAACATATTAAGTGGTTCCATACAACCAATTTCTATCGAAAGTATTACATGATTAAAAAGAAATTTAAACTAGAAAAACTCTAATGAAAAAAATATTTGTAAACGTATGTTCTTATAGAGATCGACTTCTTGAACCAACATTAAGAAGTTTGATGGAAAATGAGTCTGGTAGAAATGCCATAACCTATGGCGTCTTTGAGCAAACAAAACTTGAAGACAGCCTGGTTAAAAAGGCTCCTGATCTTGTAAATCACCCTCAAGTAAAATATAAAAGAATCGAACCTGAGTTCTCAGATGGTGTTATGTGGGCGCGTGGAATAAACGCCATGCAAGTCACTGATGAAGAATTTCAGTATCAGATCGATTCTCATATGTTATTTGATAAGGGATGGGATCATTATTTGATTCTAGACTATTATCATGTTTGTGATATAGAAAAGATAGATAAAATTTTATTAACATGCGGAACAAAAAACTATGATCTAGAAGGTGACAAGATCACAAAACACACTTTATCCGAGGACATCTCCGTCAATCTCGGATATTTTCAATTTGATAAGAATTTAAGACTACATGCTCATGGTGCATGGGTTGAGTCGCCAAAAATCGCAAAACCAGCAATTCACATTTGCGCTGGAAATTTCTTTGCTCCAACAAAATGGATTCGAGAAGTTGGATATAACACCAGAGTATTCTTCGAAGGTGAAGAACAAATTTTAGTCATTTCTTCAATACTTGCTGATTATAAAATTTATCATCAGCGAAAGATTAAAGTTTATCATTATCTTCGATCAGCGACTCATGAGTCGAAACAAACAAATAGTCCAATTATATCTGAATCTAGGATAAAAATAAGACAAGATATTTCAGTTAAAGAAATTAGCGATTATATCTACTCTCTAACTGAAGAACAGTTGGAGAAATACCGAAGAGTCACTGGGGTAGATTACATAAATAGAAAACTCGAGCATCGAGCAATCTCTAGAAGTTTACAGCCATATCCAGGTGTAATTAACGATTGGGAAATACCAGATAGAGGTGATTAATGTTAACAAAAGTTCAGTTATCCAGAGGGCAGGACTGCTCAATTAATACTGGATGCAGAATCACGTTAGAACCAAAAAATAATAGTCAAGGTGTATCACAAAAATTTAAGCCAGAACACAAATATTATCTGCTCGACGGTGAGGTATTTGTGAGTTATGAAGGTGGGTCAAGTGGAATTATAAACACCCCATATACTTCTACTTGGACTCCATATGTCGACTCCTGGGATTATACTAATCCTGTTTCTTTAAGTTGTCTTCCATCCACTTTGTTCGCCAAACTGGAATTTGCTACAAGTAATAATGACAATACTGTAATTAATGTGACAACTTCTGTGATTAGAATTCAGAATTCAAGCGTTAATGCATCGATGAATTCGAATTCGTTTCTAGTGGCTATTGGTTCCGATTACACCATAGACGGAGTCAGTGCTACTCGGAACGTCAGCACAATATTTGCAAATACGAATAAAAATGTCGTAGTTTCGACCTCAAATTCTTGCAGTTTGATCTATATCGAACAAGTTTAAAAATAATAAATAGGTCTATAAAAGCAGGAACCCGTAAATGGCTCAATTTGTAGAATTAGATATCGATCAGGGGACTGATTTCAGTTTCGATCTCGACCTCACAACCGACGATGGAACCCCAATAAACGTGACAGGGTATTCCTTCACTTCATCAATTCGTAAATCATACTATTCTTCTTCTGCGACTGCAAATCTAAATGTTGCAGTCGCAAATGCCGTCGGCGGGAATGTCATATTTTCTATGAATTCCGCTACAACTGCAAATATTAAGGCGGGTCGTTATCTATTTGATGTTAAGTCAAAAGATGCAGCAAATTCAACCTCGCGCCTAGTTGAAGGCATTATTACAGTTAATCCACAGGTAACGAAATGACTACAGTTCGCGTATCTACATTAAGAGGCAGCGCTGGTCCACAGGGTCCGCAGGGTGCTGCTGGTCCAACAGGTCCACAAGGTCCATCTGGACCTTCAGGTGGTCCACAAGGTCCACAGGGTGCTGCTGGACCACAAGGTCCACAAGGTCCACAAGGCGCGACAGGTTCCACTGGACCACAAGGTCCACAAGGTGCTACTGGTTCAGTTGGTCCTCAAGGACCACAAGGCTCTACTGGACCACAAGGTCCACAGGGTGCGACTGGTTCCACTGGACCACAAGGTCCACAAGGTGTTACTGGTTCCACTGGACCACAGGGTCCACAAGGTGTTACAGGATCAACTGGACCACAAGGTCCACAAGGTGTAACTGGCGCACAAGGTCCACAAGGTCCATCTGGTACAGCAGGTCCACAGGGTCCACAAGGTCCACAAGGCGTAACTGGTGCACAAGGTCCAACTGGTCCGCAAGGTGCTCAAGGTAATGCTGGTCCGCAAGGACCACAAGGTGCTACAGGATCAACTGGACCACAAGGTCCATCTGGCGCAGCAGGTCCACAAGGTCCACAAGGTCCACAGGGCGTTGTTGGTCCACAAGGTCCACAAGGACCAGAAGGTCCACAGGGTGTTGTTGGTCCGCAAGGTCCACAGGGTCCACAAGGTGTTCAAGGTGATGCTGGTCCGCAAGGTCCACAAGGACCACAAGGTGTTGCGGGTTCAACAGGTTCAACAGGTCCACAGGGTCCACAAGGACCATCTGGCGTTTCAAATGTTCCTGGTCCACAAGGTCCACAAGGTCCAACTGGTCCTGTTGGTCCTGAAGGTTCTTTTGGTGGTGCATCTTTTGACTTTACTTTTAGCACCAATGTTGCTGATTCTGATCCAGGACAAGGAACACTCAAGTTCAATAATGCAGCAACAAGTCTTGCAGATCGTTTGTATATTGATTATGTTGATGACAATGGAACTAATATTCAAACATTCCTTGCAACAATTGATGACTCAACAAGTTCAGTCAAAGGTCACTTTAAAGTTAGCAATAAAGCAAACACAGCAGACTTTGCACTGTTTACAATTAACAGCCTTACTGACAAGACTGGATATTACCAAGTCAATTGCAGTTATGTGAGCGGCAGCGCTGCAAGTTTCAGCGATTTCGAAGATGTATTAATTACATTTGCAAGAACTGGCGACAAGGGTGACACTGGACCGCAAGGTCCACAGGGTCCATCTGGTCCATCTGGTGGTCCACAAGGTCCACAGGGTGCTGCTGGTCCACAGGGTCCACAGGGTCCACAAGGTGAACCTGGTCCAATTGGGTTAGAAGGTGGTCCAGGTCCACAGGGTCCACAAGGACCACAAGGCGTAACTGGTGCACAAGGACCGCAAGGTCCTCAAGGTCCACAAGGTGTTACTGGTCCACAAGGTCCACAAGGTCCGCAGGGTCCACAAGGCGTCACTGGTCCTCAAGGTCCGCAAGGTCCACAGGGTCCACAAGGTACTCAAGGTGTCGCTGGTGACACTGGTCCACAAGGTCCACAAGGTGCTCAAGGTATTCATGGTGGTACGACATTCGAATATTTGTTCAGCAATTCAACAACAAATTCAGATCCAGGAAATGGATTGCTCAGACTGAACAATTCAAATACAACTCTTGCTGATCGTTTGTACATTGATTACAGTGAAGATGGTGGCACGAATATCTACAATTTCTTGGCTTCTATTGATGACTCATCATCAACTATTAAGGGTCACTTCATAATTACAAATAGAACAAATCATAACGATTTTGTGACATTTGCAATTAATAGTCTAACAGACCAAACAACTTACTTTGAAGTCAATTGTACATACATCACAGGCAATGCTCCTTCATTTGATAATAATGAACAAATTATTATCACATTTGTAAGAACTGGTGATAAGGGTTCTGCTGGTCCACAAGGACCACAAGGTCCACAGGGTGTACAAGGAAGTCAGGGTATTCAAGGTGACTTTGGACCACAAGGTCCAACTGGTCCACAAGGTTCTGCTGGTCCACAAGGACCACAAGGTCCACAAGGACCACAGGGTGTATTTGGACCACAAGGACCACAAGGTCCACAGGGTGCGCAAGGATTAACTGGTGTGACTGGTGATACTGGTCCACAAGGTCCATCTGGCGCAGTTGGTCCACAAGGTCCACAAGGTGTCACTGGTGCAAGAAATTACACTGTAACGAATAGTGGTGCCAGTGATTATCTGATTGATGGCGCAAATGATCCTACATTGTATTTGATGCGCGGATTCACATATGAATTCTTTGTAAATGCATCTGGACATCCTTTCTGGATCCAAACAGTTCCTGCGCCATACAGTGTTGGAAATGTTTACAGTAGTGGTGTAACAAATAATGGTGACGATGTTGGCACTGTAACATTTGCGGTTCCATATAATGCACCAAGCACATTGTATTATGTTTGCCAAAACCATTCTTCAATGTCTGGTACAATTGTTATCAGTGATGTGGGTCCAGTTGGTCCTCAAGGTCCACAGGGTCCACAAGGACCACAAGGACCACAAGGTCCACAAGGTGTCACTGGTCCGCAAGGTCCACAGGGTCCACAAGGACCACAAGGTGTACAAGGTCCGATTGGTTCTACTGGCGACACAGGTCCACAAGGTCCAACTGGTGCTACTGGTCCACAAGGTCCACAGGGTCCAACTGGTGCCACTGGTGCAGGATTAACAATTCTTGGCAGTGTTGCGACTGTTGGAAATCTCCCTGGAAGTGGAAATGTTGGTGATGCATATATCGTAACTGCAGATAGTCACCTATATGTTTGGAATGGTTCTTCTTGGACTGATGCAGGATTAATTGTTGGTCCACAAGGTCCACAAGGTGTCACTGGTCCACAAGGACCACAGGGCGTATTTGGTCCACAAGGTCCACAAGGACCAGAAGGTCCACAAGGTGTCACTGGTCCACAAGGTCCACAAGGTGTGTTTGGTCCACAGGGTCCACAGGGTCCACAAGGACCACAGGGTCCACAAGGTGTCGTTGGTCCACAAGGACCGCAAGGACCACAAGGTCCACAAGGTGTTAAGGGTGACACTGGTGACTTTGGTGGTGCAACGTTTGAATATATCTTCAATACCAATACAGCAAATACTGATCCAACAGCTGGCTATGTCAAGTTCAATAATACAACATTGCTATCTGCGACTGAGATGTATATTGATAACATCGATCGTTTGAGTGGAAATGTTTTCAATTACTTGAACACAATCGATGACTCGACGTCGACAATCAAAGGCACGTTCAAGATTGCAAATTCTGCAAATGTTCTAGAATACACATTCTTCAATATTAACGGCTCGCATATCCATATCGGTGATTGGTTCGTTGTTCCTGTTGCAGGATTAAACTCAACATTAACTGGCTCAAACTTCCCAAATAGCACAAATGTGATTATGACATTTGTTCGCACTGGTGATAAGGGTGATGCTGGTCCACAGGGTCCACAAGGTCCAACTGGTGTTACTGGTCCACAAGGTCCACAAGGTCCACAGGGTGTTGTTGGTCCACAAGGTCCACAAGGTGTTCAAGGTGATGTTGGTCCGCAAGGTCCGCAAGGTGTGTTTGGTCCACAGGGTCCACAAGGACCGCAAGGACCACAGGGTCCACAAGGTGTCACTGGTCCGCAAGGTCCACAGGGTCCACAAGGATCACAAGGTAACACTGGTCCGCAAGGTCCGCAGGGTGTTACTGGTCCACAAGGTCCAACTGGTCCTGGTATTGGTGGAACGTTGCAAGCGGTCAAAGACTTTATTGTTGCAAATACAAATACTAATGGCGCAAATACTGTCAATCTTGCAGATTCGAATTATTTCCGCCATGTGTTGACTGCAAACGTTGCGTTCACGTTCACTAATGCACCATCATCAGGCACTGGTCAGATGTTCTCGCTCTTGTTATTGCAAGATGGAACAGGTGCAAAGAATCCAACATTCTCCAATACAATTTATTGGGCTGGTGGATCACAACCTCCTGCAACAACAGCAGCAAATGCTCGTGACTTGTGGACGTTCATCACATATGATGGTGGTACAACGTATTGGGGAACCTTGACAATGAAGGATGCTAAATAATTCTGTAATTACTTTTTGAGTTTGTTATGAAAATCCATGTATTGGTAAATCCCAGAACGCCAACTGGACTCATGAACCGCGTCGATCCATTTGCGGTTCATGGGTTCAAGTATATCAAATATTTGTCTCAGCACTTTGAAATGGTGCACTATGGAATTCCTGGTGCACAGGTTGACTGTGAGCATGTTGATATTCCAACAACACCAACAGAAATAAAGCGATTCAATGAACTTGCTGGCGAAGAAATTCGCAAGAGAGCAAGTGATGGAGATATAATTGCTTGTTTTTTTGGAGTTGATAATCAACTTGCTTGCGAAATGAATCCAAATTGCAAAGCAGTTGAACCTTCTATTGGATATAGAGCCAATGGAATATTTGCACCATATCGCGTGTTTACTTCTTACGCAAATATGCATATGTTCTATGGTGAAAGAGGAATGCTCATGAACCCTTCTTGGTTCGATGATGTAATTCCAAACCCATTTACAGTCAATGAATTTGAATATTGCGAACAAAAAGAAGATTATTTCTTATACTTTGGTAGAGTTGTTGAAGAGAAGGGTGTTCATCTTGCAATTCAAGCAACAGAAAGGTTAGGCAAAAAACTTATTATTGCTGGTCCTGGATCATTACAGAGTTTAGGGTACAGCAAAACTCCAGATCATGTTGAAATGTTCGGTGTTGCAAATGCTGAACAGCGAAAAGAATTGATGCGTAAGGCAAAGTGTTTAATCGGATTAACGCATTATGTTGAGCCATTCGGTAATATGGTCATCGAAGCAAATTTATCTGGCACACCATCAATCACAACTGATTGGGGCGGGTTTACTGAAACTGTTCTCGAGGGGAAAACAGGATATCGCGTCAGAGATTTTAAATCATTATTGACTGCTATGGATTCTATAGATAAAATAGACTCGTGTGATTGTCGAGCATGGGGATTAAATTTCTCTGACGAAATTGTTCACATGAAACATAAGCAATATTTGAATAAAGTAATTAAGAATCAATTTTATGAATAAAGTAGTTGTTATTGGATCATCAATAAATCCAAGACAAGGTCGTTTCACATATAGTGAAACTCGATCTAAATTCGACGCAGACGAAAGATTTAGACAAACAATATTCACTGTCAACTCATTACAAAACGCATTACCTGATGCAAAGATCATTATCGTTGATTCGTCTGATGATGTGAAAGAATATAGACTCAATCTTTCGTATCACAGAAATGTGCAATTTGTTCAGCTGAAGGAAATATCGCCAGAAGCGCATGAGATTGTAAACACGCATCCAAATAAAAGTCTTTGTGAGTCTCTGTTATTGAATACATTCTACAAGTATCACAAATCTAATCTATTAAGATATGATTTTATTCTTAAAGCAACTGGTCGATATTTTTATTATAATTTAAAAGATGACCTCTTTACAGAAGAAAATCAAGACAAGATTTTTTTTAAAAAGCCTCTTTCGTTTGAGTGGAATGATTCTTGGAGATATGATTTTGTTGATAGAAGATCGCACCAGAACAATAATCGATTGCATCAATATTGCACAGTTCTCTATGGCTTTGGGTCAAGCCAATTAAATTCAATGATAGACATAAATGATGCGACTGTTCATTTACTTGACCAACCATCAATGAGCCATTATGATATTGAAACTCTTTCATATTATTTCACAAGACCATATGAATCAAACGTTATAGAGACAGATTGGATTGTGTCGGGCTGGGATGGAACTTCTGGCAGATACATGTATTATTAAGGTGAATTATGAAAACAACATTAATAATTGTTGACGACTTCTATCAAAACCCAGACCAAGTAAGAGCATATGCTTTGTCGCAGCCCTTCGAAGTCTCTGGAAATTATCCTGGAGTTCGAACAAAGCCATGGCTTCCTGATGATTTAAAGAATTCAATTCAGTATATTATACAAAATGCAGGTGGTCGAATCACTAATTGGTTCGAAGATTCAGGGTACACTGGTGCATTTCAAATTTGTACTGCAAAAGATCGCACGTGGATCCACGCCGACAGTTTTAATACTTGGGCTGCTGTTTGTTATCTAACGCCAGACGCGCCGCTCTCATCAGGGACTGCATTGTATCGATGGAAAGAAACAAAAGAATATGAACGAGCTGATAACAACGCACCATATCTTGATGGATATGATTATACGAAATGGGAAAAGGCAGATTATGTTGCGAACAAATATAATCGTATTGTTCTTT
>Ga0315900_10010312_pt1 | contig 11713 bp, 12 predicted proteins | sample LakEriMetagenome_FD_203521 | JGI IMG/M metagenome (GOLD analysis project Ga0315900, IMG submission 203521) | Freshwater fungal communities from buoy surface, Lake Erie, Ohio, United States - Buoy 12 MA114 | ecosystem: Environmental > Aquatic > Freshwater > Lake > Lake biofilm | place: USA: Lake...
TGGGCATCCAGCGGCGTGTTGGCCAGGGCCACGGCGGGCAGGTGAAGGAAGCCCGCTCCGTCGCCCACCGTGAGCTTGACCTGTCCGCGGGACCACGCCTGTGCCTCGAAGGCGAAGCGCTGCACCACGGGCAGTCCGGAGACCCGGAACAGGCTGTCGGCAGCGGCCTCGGCCATGCGCCCTTGATCGCTTCCTGTAAGCCGGTGACCGATCGCCGCCACACTCCAGGACAACCATCGGTAGCCCATGGCCTCTTCCTGCACGTGTTGGTCGAAAGCGCGGGCATGGGCTGTCTGTGCGGACAGGTGAACAGGAACGTGTTGACAGATGGCCAGGGCCAACAGCCACGGCAAGCGAAGCATGGGCCTACTTTGTCCTGCAGTGACCGTGAACGGCATGAGAATGGAAGGGTGGGGCTGTAAAGCTATGCTCCGCATGAAGGCCATCGTTGGGGTTGTGCGCCTCTGGGCGCTGCTCCCCCTGCTGTGCGCGGCCGTGCCGGTGCAACGCGATGCCGAAAAGGACACCACGGCCATCCTGCAGGCGAACTACCTCTACAACATCGCCAAGCTTGTGGAGTGGAAGGACCCGGCGATGCGGAACGGCAATTTCGTGATCGGGGTGCTTGGCGGGGCGAACCTGTACCAGGAGCTGATCAAGCAGTACTCCACCCGCACCATCGGCAAGCAGCCCATCGAGGTTAGGAAGCTGCCCCGTACGGCCGATCTGGAAAAGTGCCACATGCTGTTCATCGGTCGCACGGAAATGGCCCTGGCGCCCGAGATCTTCAAACGGATGAAGGAGCAGCCCACCTTGGTGATCACGGAGTATGATGGAGGCTTGGAGGATGGTGCGGTGGTCAACTTCGTGAAGGTGGACAACCTGCTGAAGTACGAACTGAGCATGGCCAACGCGAAAAAGCACGGCCTGGTGGTGGGACTCACCCTGAAGAACCTGGCACACCGGGTGCAGGAATGACCATGATGATGCGCGGCCTCATAGCACTTCTGCTGAGCCTGATGACCATGCTGTCATGGGCCCAGACGGACCCGCTTGCCGAGGTGCTTCGGAAGTATCAGAGCGGTGATCTGAGCGGTGCACGGGAGGCTGTGGACCGCGCCGTGCGTTCGGAGATGCATGCGGAGAACCCGGAAGCGTGGCTGCTGCGTGGCTTCATCTACAAGGACCTGTTCAAGGGGATGACTTCAGGGCCGCAGGCTGACGAGATACGGCAACAGGCGCTGGAAAGCCTTTACACCTGCATGGCCTACGATCAACCCGGTACTTACAAGGACAACGCCACCCAGGCCTACGACTTCCTTGTGAGAAGCTGTTTCAATGATGCGGCCAAGGCACTGAACACCCAGGACACTGAGCGCGCTCTGAAGCAGTTCACGGACTACAAGAGCGCGGTCCTTCGGCTGGACCCCAAGGCCAGCACTGTCGAGAAGGAGGTCGAGTTCGGCAATGCGTTGGGCACGGTCTACACCAAGCAGTTCAATGCCTTCCGCACGGATACCGTCCTCTTCGATCGTGCGGTGGAGGCCTACATGCATGTGCTGGAATTGGAACCCGGCAACTACGGCGCCAACTACAACCTGGCCACCCTGTATTACAACCGCGGCGTGTACAACATCCAGGCCATCTCAGCTGATGTGGACATCCCCACGATGGCCATGATCCAGATGGCGAGCAAGGAGTATTTCATGAAGGCGCTGCCCTACATGCTCAAGGCGCATGAAATGAACCCCACCCGGCGCGAGACACTGCTCGGCCTGGAGGGGATCTACTACAGCCTGCAGGACCAGGAGAACGCGGACAAGTTCAGGCAGTTGTTCGAAATGCTCCCCCAGAACTGAAGCCCATTGGAACGGCCATGGCAATGCGCATGACCATCGGGCGCAAGATCGGACTCGGCTTCGGCCTGTTCATCTTCTTCGCAGCGCTCGTCGTGGTGCTCACCAATCGCACTCTGGAGCGCAGTCGCAGCATCAACGAGCAGATCAACGAGGTGTACTCGCCATCCGTGGATGCGCTCGTCCGGCTGCGCAACCTGATGGTGAGCTCGCACATGCTCATCAAGCATTGGGCCCTGCTGGAAAGCCGGGCGGATGCCCCGGAGAAGACCGAGCTGGTGCGGATCACCAATGAGGAACTGCCCGTCCTGCTGGACCGGATCGATACGCTGATGGCGGATTGGGGGCCGGAGGAGGTCGCCCTCATGGCGCGCATCACCGCCGGAATGGACTCGGTGTTCGAGACCCATGATCGCATCAAGAGCCTGCTGCCCTCCCTTGAGAGCTACCGCGACCCGTTCATCCACATGGAACGCAACGACCTGGCCGAGGAGGGTGGACCACTGGACAAGCAGACAGCCTCGGTCCTTGGTGCCCTGGACAAATTGCTGGACCTGCAGGAGAATAAGCGCCTGGAACTCGGCGGAGGCATGATCCGGAGCTTTGACTCGCTGAAGTTCTTCGTGCTTTACATGGGTCTTGCGCTCGTGGTGATCGGTGTGGTGGTGGCCGTGCTCATCATCCGCGGTATCGTCAGACCAGTGCAGCGCCTCCGCAACATGCTCCTGAGCCTGGGCCGGGGCATCATTCCCCGCACCAAGGTGCAGGCCACCAATGATGAGATCGGGGACATGTCCGTGGCGCTGAGCTCACTGGTGGAGGGCCTTCGCCGCACCACCGATTTCTCACACGCCGTGGCTGCCGGTGATTTCGAGGCGGAGTACCGGCCGTTGAGCGAAGAGGACATGCTGGGCCATGCGCTGCTGAAGATGCGCGACGAGCTCGGGCAACGCGAACGCATTCTGGAGATGAAGGTGCTGGAGCGCACCGAAGAGGTGGTGCGCCAGAAGGAGGAGGTGGAACGCCAGAGCCGCAAGGTGGTGGAGCTGTACAAGAACGTTACCGACAGCATCCGGTACGCAAAACGGCTGCAGGAGTCCATTCTCCCACCCGATAAGCGGATCCGCGAACTGTTGCCGGACTCTTTCGTCTACTACCGGCCCAAGGATATCGTCAGTGGGGATTTCTATTGGTTCGACCGCGTGGATGACCGGCTCATGTTCGCGGCCGTGGACTGCACGGGTCACGGCGTACCCGGGGCCTTCATGAGCCTGGTCGGCTACAACGGCCTCAACCAGGCCATCAGGGAGCGTGGACGCTCCAAGCCCTCGGAGATCCTGCGTGAACTGAACCGCATTGCGTTCGATGCCCTGCACAAGGACCGTGAACAGGCCTTGGTACGGGATGGTATGGACATGGCCCTATGCAGCTATGACCCTGTGCGCATGGTCCTGGAGTACGCCGGTGCCAACTGCCCGCTCTATCTGGTGAGGAACGGCGAGGTATTGCAGTTCGCTCCCGATAAGAACGCGATCGGGAGCTTTGAGCTTAATGGGGTCGCCTTCACGGACCACCGGATCCACCTCGAGCACGGCGACATGGTGTATGTCTTCTCCGATGGGTATGCCGACCAGTTCGGTGGACCGCAAGGCAAGAAATACCTCTACAGGCGCTTCCGCGAACTGCTTGTTGGAGTGAGCCGAGAGCCAACGCAGGTGCAACGTGAACGCATCCACTCGGAATTCACATCCTGGCGTGGCGCCCACGAGCAGGTGGATGATATCCTCGTGATCGGCGTACGGGCCTGAGCCACCTCTATTGGAAGGTCCAGCCGCCGCCCGTGGAGGTCTCGCGCGGGTTCATGCACATCACCGGGATCTGCGCCTCGTTGGTGATGATCTCCTGCTCGTAGGGTACGCCAAGCACACCGAAAATGTTCCCTTGTGCAAGGTTCATGATCGTGATCAGGTCGGCATCCACGGCCACAGCGTGCCTGATCACCGCCTTCACGAAGTCGCCCGAGTCCTCGCTGGCGATCACGGCATCGTGCTTGATGCCGCGCTCATCCAGGTATTGATTGGCGAACTTGATGTGGTTGATCAGTTGTTTCTTCAGGAACTCATCCTCCTCATGCGGGGTGATGAGGTGCACCTTGCTGTTGAAGGTCTTGGCCATATCGGCCACGATCGTCAGCTTTTGACGGGTCTCCTTGTGCAGGTCCAGTGGCACCACGATCGAATCGTACCCACCGTCCTTGATGGAGCGCTCCTGTACCACGATGAAGGGCACGTTCGAACTGGTGATCACCCGCAGAGCGCGGCTTCCGGTAAGGAATTGCATGCCACGCATGCCGTGGGTGCCCATCACGATGAGGGAGGCGCCGATCTCTGCTGCGGCATCGCCGATATCATCGAAGATCGAACCCACGCGCACCAGTTTGTGCACGGCGATCGCATGGTTACATTTCCGGGCACGCTCCACTTCGATCTCCAGTCGCTGACGAGCCTCATCCACTTCGCTCTGCTTGGGTACCACATGCAGCAGATATACCTCGGCGGAGGCGTGCTCGGCCAGCTTCATGGCGTGGTTGATGGCGACGTCGGCCACCTTGGTGAAATCCGTTGGTACCAGGATCTTGTTCTTCTGGGCGGTCATGCAGGTTCGGGTTCCTTGAATGTTCCGTTCAAAACGCGGCTAAAGATAGATGGAACCGGGTGTCCACCTCTGTGCCCATCGTCCTGGCAGATACACGGCCCACATCCGCCAAGCAAACGGTTGTAAACGCCTGTAAATGACTATTGCCCGGATACTGGATTTGGGCTGCTCCTGCTTTGCACCGTCAAGGGACCACCGGGACCGACCAACCTCGAACACATCAAACACCCATTACCCATGAGCACGACGAAGAACAAGGTGCAACTCATCGGCAACCTCGGCCGCGACCCCGAGGTCAAGGACCTGAACAACGGGCAGCGCATGGTGCGCATGAGCCTGGCCACCACCGATCGTTACAAGACGGCGGATGGGCAGTGGAAGGAGGACACCCAATGGCATACGGTGGTGGCCTGGGGCAAACAGGCTGAACTGCTCAGCAACCTGGTGCGCAAGGGCACTGGCCTGCTGGTGGAGGGCCGGCTGGTGCACCGCCGCTATGAGAAGAGCGGAGAGTCCCGCTACGCCACCGAGGTGGTCCTTTCCGGCTACCAAGTGCTCGCCGAGCGTGCTTCTGCGGCGTGATGCGATCCCCCCGAAATGGGACCGGGGCGGCCGATCGGCCGCCCCGGTCCTTTTTTCCGCAGGCATCAGGGTTTGATCACCGCCCTCCGCAAGTACCGCCCTTGTGACCAGCACTCCAGTACATAGGCACCCGGCTGCACGTTATTCAGGTCGATGGCCTGTTCACCCTGCCCTGCAAGCATCCAATGGGCCACTTGCCGGCCTTGCGTGTCCATCAGCACCAATGACGCGTCGGGCCAAGGCGCGATGACGTGCATGCGGTCCGTCAGGGGCACGGGCCACGCTCGAAGCAGCTCCTGGTCAGGGTGCTCCGGTACCGTGACCATCGTCATGGTCTCCACCGGGACACAAGCCATGTTGGAGCAGGTGTCGCTGAGCAGGGGCCCCCACACATCAACCGTACTGCACAGAGTGTAGGTTCCGGGCATGGTATATCGATGCACCGCCAGCCGCCCCGTCGAACTGGAACCGTCGCCGAAATCCCATAGGACGTCGCTTTCCATGCCCGAGGTCATTGAGGTGTCCAGCACGCCGATCAGGTCGTTCTCCTGGTAGAGCACAAAACCCTGGTCCACAACCACCTCACAGGGCAGGTCGCCTGGCCCCAGGTAGAGCCACTTGCACACGGTGGCATTGCAGTACACAGGCGGTGGTCCCACCACGGTCATGCACACCTTATGTGGACCCGGGCCGGAATAGGTATGCGTGCCCTCCGGTTCACCGTTCATGGCCTCCTCTCCATACGACCAGAACGTTTGGAGCGGGTCGCTGAACTCTGATGTGCTGGTGAACGTGATCGTTTGGCCGTTGATCGCGGCTATGGTGAAATCCGCGTCCAGGCTTTCGCAGCTGACGTCGGGCAAGGCTTCGATCAGCCGGCATACAGAGGTGCTGCAGGGTATCGAGGCGGTCAGGTCGAACGCATTCACGGTCAGACAGACGGGGTACTCGGCCTGTCCGGGGAACACCACATCGCAGTAGGCTCCTGTCTGCTCGTAGAATGACCCGTTGTAGCACTGCCACACCAGGTCGAGCACCGAATTGTTGCCGGGCTCTACGGCACTGTAGAACGCATAGGTGTAAGGGCCGGTGAGTACGGGCAGTATATCGACCTGCAGAGAGGGGTCGCATCCCTGTATAATGGCTCCACCGCGCTCCAACGAGCCTTCGGGATGGAGCTGGGCACTGGCGGGTCGGGCAAGGATGGCCAGGGCGCCACAGGTTAGGGGGAGCAGCAGTTTCATGGGTGCTTTCCAGGCAGGAGATAGGTCAGTCCGAAGCCGATGCCTGCCCGTTGAGGCAAGCCTTGGGGTTGATCCGTGGACCTGTTCAATGCAACGGCGGTCCACATCATCTGGGGACCTAGGTTCATGGACCAGTGTTCGTTCAGTGCAAAGGCGATATCGACACCAGCGGTCACCAGCAGCACATCGGGCTGTCGTTCGCGCAGCACTGCATCGTTCGGCTGGGCAGCCACCAGCCGCCCATCTGACCCTTCAATGTTTAGAAAAGTGCCGTCCCGTTGCAGGTGCAGGTCCAGCGCAAGGCCGGCCCTCGGAACGAGCTGCAACCGCCACAGGTCGAAAGCCCATCCCACTTCTACCGGGATCCGCAGCAGGGCCCGTTCCTGGGATGCGGATACGCTTCGTTCCGTCGTAGAAACAGTGGTGATGGTGTCCACCTGGCTCACGAAGACCTCGCTGTTCAGGGTCACGTAGTACGTGTTCAATTCCTGGTCCACGGTCACCTGCCGGTCGGTGGCGCTGAAGGCCCGTTCTGACCGTTCATACAGGACCCCCATGCCGACCTGAAGTCCTGACATCCAAGAGCGTCCGCCAGTAAGACCGAAGCCCCAATTGGTGGTTGTGGGCTCCGCAGCGTTCAGTGCATTTACCAAGCGTTCCTGGTCCCCCTGCCAGGTCACATGTTCGTTGAGGGCCGTGGCACGTGCTCCGATCCACCATTCCCCCTTAGGCAACACGTAAGGTGTTGCGATCGTGCTATTCCGTGGTGCCGACGCGACCATATCGCCATCCGGAACGCGCCTGATGGCCAGGAGCTCATGTGGTTCTCGCGACAGTCCAATGGGCTGCATCAGCCCGTCCTCCGGCCTTGGTGTGGCTGATGATGGGCTGGCTATTGGTGCGAAATAGGGCTTGGAGGAATTGTAGCGTTCGGTCGGTCCAGTCCTTGGTCCAGGCGCCCCCAGTGAAGTGCTGCTGTTGGAGCCTGGATCACGGGTGGGCGTTGCGGGCAATGCCTGGGTGGTTGGCGCGGGGGCCGCCTTACCAGGGGGGGAAGCTCCGTGGGGACGTGTTTGTGTGGAATTCCTCCCGCTCAGGTCGCTGGCGCTCGGGGTGGAGGATGTGGTGGAAGTGGTCGTGGCGACTTCCGCCGTGAGGTCCTCTGAACCCCGCGGCCACAACCACAGCAGCGAAGCTGCTGCACCGCCGGCCAGCACCAGCGTAAGGAGCGCCGGTCGCCGCCACCAGACCAGGGTGCGTCGCCGCCGCTTAGTGGCCCGGGCCTCCATGACACGGCCGAAGAGGTCTGCCGGAGGCGTGGCCTCGGCATGCTCCAGCGCGTGCCGGAAGAGCTTATCGATCATGGGACTTTCCTGCATGGACAGGGGTGGTGATGGCGTTCAGACGGAGCTGGAGCATGCGACGTGCCTTGGCGAGCTGACTGCGTGAGGTGCTTTCGCCGCAGCCGAGCATGGCCGCGATCTCGGCATGGTCGAACCCGTCAATGGCGTATAGGTTGAACACGGTGCGGTAGCCATCGGGCAGTTCGGAGACCAGCCTCAACAGCTCCTGTTCGCCCATCTGCTCGATGGCCGTGCTATCCACAGGCTCCTCGGGCAGTTTCTCCAACCCGAAGCGCTCCTGTTGGAACGCCTTGCGGCGGTACTGGTTGATGGCTGTGTGCACCATGATCCGTCGGATCCAGCCCTCGAGGGATCCCTGCAACCGGAAATCACCCAGCTTGTCGTAGACCCGGATGAACCCTTCCTGCATCAGGTCCTGGGCCTCCAGTTCATGCCGGGCATAGCGAAGGCACACCGCGTACATACGCCGTGCGTACCGGGCATACAGGAGTTCCTGACAGCGCCGGTCCTCGTCCAGGCAACCCTGGACAAGCTCGCGTTCGGTGAGATGGTCCAACGAGGAATGGCTGTTCCGAATGGGAAGACAGGGGAAGCCGCGCCAACGCTGCCCCGGTCCTGGGACTTCCTCTGCAAGTTAGGTCAGCCAAGTGTTCGGGGCTTGGTATTCAGCAAGACGGAGTCGTTGTGCAAACGACAGCAAACGGCTGCAATCGCCTACAAATGACAGTTGACCGGATCCCGGAATTGGGCGCCGGGACTTTTGCGTCGGTCATCGGCATCAGCACCCGGTGGTCGGAACGAAAAGTCAAACCAACAAACACACAGTCCCATGAACACGCTGAAGAACAAAGTGAACCTGATCGGCAACCTCGGCTTCGACCCTGAAGTGCGTGAGATCGCGAAAGGACGCAAGGTGGCCCGCCTGTCGGTGGCCACGAACGACAGCTACCGCAATGCGAACGGTGAGCGGGTCACCGACACCCAGTGGCACACGGTGGTGGCCTGGGGGCGCACGGCGGAGATGGTGGAGCGCCTGCTCCGGAAGGGCGCCCCGGTGGCCCTGGAGGGTCGCCTGGTGCACCGGAGCTACGAGACCAAGGATGGCAGCAAGCGCTATGTGACCGAGGTGGTGATGAACGACTTCCAGGTGCTGCCCGGTCGCAAGAGCGATGAGCCCGCTGTGGCTGCCTGACCTGGTCGAGGACCGTTGGATGGAGGGCCTGGCAACTGCCGGGCCCTCCGTCATTTTCGCATTGGACCTGCTGCGTTCTCCATGACCCCTTGCGTGGTTATCCACCACCGCTTGCGGATCGTGAACAACTTCCTACATTTGCCCTCCCTTGTCACAAGGGTACCTTCCCTGGTAGCTCAGCCGGTTAGAGCACCTGACTGTTAATCAGGGGGTCGCTGGTTCAAGTCCAGCCCGGGGAGCGAAAGCCTCAGCGTGAGCTGGGGCTTTTTTGTTGGGATGGGCCACTGGGTTTACGTGATCTATAGCGGTAAGCTGGACCGGTACTACGTCGGGGAAAGCGAGGACCCTGTGGAGCGCCTGCGCCAACACCGAGATGGGCTGTACAAGGGTTCGGCCACCAGCAAGGCGACGGACTGGGAGTCGATGTTGGAGATGCCGTGTGCGGACCGCTCCCATGCGCGGCGGCTGGAGGGCTGGATCAAGTCGCAAAAGAGCCGTGCGGTGATCCGGCGGCTGATCGAAGAGGAGGACTACCGGAACTACCAAGTGGAACGGTTCCGGCAGGAGGGGGTCGCTGCCCCGATAGGTATCGGGGCAAGTCCAGCCCGGGGAGCGAAAGCCTCAGCGTGAGCTGGGGCTTTTTTGTTGGGATGGGCCACGGGTGGCCATATCTCCGGACGCTTTCCGTCCTTTGCCTCAGAATCCCGTTCCACCCATGCAGCTCATCACCGTCGGCACGGTCGCTTTCGACCGCATCGAAACCCCCTTCGGCGTGGCCGAAAAGACCGTAGGCGGCGCGGCCACCTATATCAGCCTCGCGGCTTCCATCTTCCTCGACAAGATGGGCTTGGTCAGCGTGGTGGGCGATGACTTCCCCACCAGTGTGATGGACGACCTGCGCCACCGCGGGGTGGACCTGCAGGGACTGGAGGTGCTCAAGGGCAAGGAGAGCTTCTTCTGGGCGGGCCGCTACCACTACGACATGAACTCCCGCGATACGCTGGAGACCAGGCTGAACGTGCTGTTGGAGCTGGACCCCAAGCTGCCTGAGCCCTACACCAAGGCGCCCTATGTGATGTTGGGCAACCTGGACCCCAAGGTGCAGGCCAAGGTCCTGGACCAAATGGCCGAGCGCCCCGCCCTGGTGGTGATGGACACCATGAACTTCTGGATGGATAGTGCGCTGGAGGACCTGCACAAGGTGATCGCCCGTGTGGACATCCTGTGCGTGAACGATGCAGAGGCCCGGCAGCTGAGCGGGGAGCACAGCCTGGTGAAGGCTGCCACGAAGATCCTGGCCATGGGCCCTAAATACCTGGTGGTGAAGAAGGGTGAGCACGGTGCACTGCTTTTCAGCCAGGACCGGGTGTTCTTTGCACCGGCCCTGCCGCTGGAGGATGTGGTGGACCCCACGGGCGCGGGCGACACCTTCGCCGGAGGCTTCATCGGCTTCCTGGCCCGCACACAGGACCACAGCTTCGACAACCTGAAGCGCGCCATCATCGTGGGCAGTGCGCTGGCCAGCTTCACCTGTGAGAAGTTCGGCATCGAGCGACTGGTGGAGATCACCCGCGAGGACATCGATGCCCGCATCCAGCAGTTCGTAGAGCTGGTGGATTTCGATATCGAGCTGGTGGCGGAGTAAGCCCATCATGAGCCGCATGGGGTCCGCGTCCGCAAACTCCAGGCTGCATGCGTTGGACGGCATCCGGGCGGTTTGTGCCTTGGCCGTTTTCTTCCATCATCATGGACCCTCGGTCAGCGCCCTGCACCATCCGCTGCTGCAAGGGCTCTTTCACGCTGGATACCTGGCGTTGAGCCCCTTCTTCGTCCTCAGTGGCTTCCTGATCACCGATAGGTATTTGGACACCCGGGGCCCGGCTTGGAGAGCCTATTTCATCTCGCGCGCCGCACGCATCCTGCCTTTGCTGGTCCTTGTCACCACACTGGCCTTTATGGTGCATGTTCACCAAGGGACCATGACCCCGGGTGAGGCGATCCCCCTCTACCTCGCGAACATTACCACCGCGAAGGGGTGGTTCGATGACCTGAAGTTCTCCGGCATCGTTCAGACGTGGTCCATCACCCCGGAAGTGGCCTTTTACCTGGCCGCTCCGTTGCTGTTCATGGGCCTGCGTCGTTGGGGTGTGCGGTTCCTGGTCGGTCTGCCCATCGTCCTGGTCCTGGTCGGTACAGCGCTGGTCGTATGGCTCGATGGTCGCGGCCCCTGGGGCTTCATGCGATCATTCGAGTTCATGTTCGGCTGCACCCTCTTCGGCCGGGCCACCGAGTTCGTTGTGGGCATGGCGGTGGCGTGGTATGTGCGCAACCATGCACCACGGACCGGGGGCGCATGGATGACCAGCCTTGGCACAGGCGTCACCCTACTTAGCCTACTTATCATGGTATCAACCCGATGGACCTTTACCCAACCTGGAGGTGTGCTGCTGGTGGACCTGCTATGGCCGGTATTCGGGCTGGGTCCCCTTTTTCTTGGATTGGTCAGTGAGCGGACCTGGTTGAGGAGCGCTCTTTCCCAGCCCCTGATCACCATGATGGGCCGTTGTTCCTATGCCTTCTACCTCATCCACTTGGGCGTGGTGTACAATGTCCTCTACCTGCTGACAGGTGGATTCCTCACCACATTGGTGTTGCTCTTTCTACTGTCCTGGGTGCTTCACCGCGTGGTGGAAGAGCCCGTTGTGCGGTGGGCCAGGATGCGCTGGTCGGGCTGATGAACCGCTCGGCGATAACTCACTCCGGGAAGCGCTTCTGCATTTCGGCCAAGGACTCGTGGTGCCCGGCCAGCCAGGACTCGAT
>Ga0315900_10010314_pt1 | contig 11711 bp, 10 predicted proteins | sample LakEriMetagenome_FD_203521 | JGI IMG/M metagenome (GOLD analysis project Ga0315900, IMG submission 203521) | Freshwater fungal communities from buoy surface, Lake Erie, Ohio, United States - Buoy 12 MA114 | ecosystem: Environmental > Aquatic > Freshwater > Lake > Lake biofilm | place: USA: Lake...
CTCGGCCCCGGCGGCGGCGGCCGCGCCGAGGCGACGTTCGGCCTCGCGCAGGGGGCCGGCCGCACCCTCGGGCCCGAGGGCCGCGAGCGCGCGCGCCACATCCTCGCGCCGCCGGGCGCCCGCCTGAAGCGCGCGCCGGCGCGCGTCGAGCGCATCCGCCTCGCCGGGCTGGGGATCGAGCCGCGCGAGTTCCTCGACCGCGTGGCGCAGGAATGCCTCGTCGCGCTGCGCGGCCTCGAGTGCGGCCTCGGCCTCGGCCAGCTCGCCGCGCGCCTCGGCCAGTCGCCGCCAGGCCGCGCGGCAGCGCTCGACCGCTTCGGCGGCGCCCGCGAAATCATCAAGCAGCGCGCGGTGGCCGCGCGGGTTCAGCAGGCCCCGCTCATCATGCTGGCCGTGCAGTTCCACGAGCGTCTCGGCCAGCGCGCGCAGCGTCTCGGCCCCGGCGCGGCGGTCGTTCACCCATTGGCTGCGCCGGCCGTCCGCCGCGACCTGCCGGCGCAGGATCAGCGTGTCGTCGGCGGCGGGGAGGCCGGCCTCGGCCAGGATCGCGCGCGCCGGATGGTCGGGCGGCAGCGCGAAGGTCGCGCTGACCTCGCCGGTCGGGGCGCCGGGGCGCACGACATCGGCCCGCCCCCGCCAGCCGAGCGCGAGCCCGAGGCAGTCGAGCAGGATCGACTTGCCCGAGCCCGTCTCGCCCGTCAGCACCGTGAGGCCGGGCGCGAAATCGAGATCGAGCGCGCGTACGATCAGGATGTCGCGGATCGACAGGTTCAGCAGCAAGGCCCCACTCCCGCCCCGGGGGTCAGAGCCATTCGCCGCGCAGGGTCTGGCGCCAGATGCGTTGCAGCCAGCCTTCGCCGTCGGATGCCTCGGGGCTCAGGCCCTGCCCGGTCAGGAGGGCATAGCTGTCCTCGTAGAACCCGCTCGAGGCATAGTTGTGCCCGAGGATCGCGCCCGCCGTCTGGGCTTCGGTCGCAAGGCCGAGGGCCAGATAGCACTCCACCAGCCGGTGCAGCGCCTCGGGCGTGTGGGTGGTGGTCTGGAATTCCTCGACCACGACGCGAAAGCGGTTGATCGCGGCGGCATAGTGCCCGTCGCGCAGGTAATAGCGACCGACCTCCATCTCCTTCGCGGCGAGGTGATCGAAGGCGAGATCGAACTTGAGCCGGGCCGAGCGGGCATATTCGCTTTCGGGATGAAGTTCGATGACATCGCGCAGCGCGCGCAACGCCTCGAAGGTCAGCGCCTGATCGCGGCCGATCGCGTCGATCTGGTCGTAATAGGACAGCGCGAGGATATAGCGCGCCCAAGCCGCATCGGTGTCGCCCGAAAAGACCTCGAGATACCGCTGCGCGGCGCTGCGCGCCTCGTCATAGCGGCCGGCCTGGTGATGGGCATAGGCCTGCATCACAAGCGACCGGCGCGCCCATTCGGTATAAGGATGCAGCCGCTCGACTTCGGAAAAGAGGCGCGCCGCCTCGGTGCCCTGCGGATCATCGGCAAGTGTACGCTCGGCCAGGGTAAAGATATCCTGCGCGCCCATCTGCTCGATCGGGTCGACTTCGGCCGCCTGTTCGGCACAGCCTGCAACCAGCACGCCGAGCAAGACCGCAGCCGTGATGCTTCGCCAAGCCTTGCCGATCGTCATGACGCCCGCCTGTTTGTCTGCCTTCTTGGCGGCTGACTTAGCACAGAAGATCGGGGGGCGCAAAACGCCATTGCACGGCCGCGCGTCACGACCGGCTCAGGCTGCAAGATCGCCAAGGCTGATGCCCGATCCGGGCAGGCGCGCCGCGCAATCGGCCGAGCATTCCTCCCATGCCGCGGCGCCGGGGCGGGTGAAGACGGCGCGCAGCAAGCGGTTGGTCAGCGCATGGCCCGCGCGCACGCCACTGTAGCGGCCAAGGATCGCCCCCCCCGCAAGGGCAAGATCGCCGAGCGCGTCGAGCATCTTGTGGCGGACGGGTTCGTCGCTGCGTCTCAACCCTCCGGGTGAGAGTATCTCACCTCCGGAAAAGACGACTGCATTTTCATGGCTACCGCCAAGGGCAAGCCCGGCGCTGCGCATCGCCTCGACATCGGACGCGCGGCAGAAGGTGCGCGCATCGGCAAGTTCGCGCAAGAAACTGCCGTTCGCCATATCGAGTTCGAGCGCCTGCCGCCCGATGGCAGGCTCGGCGAAATCGATCTCGAAGGCGATGGCAAGGCCGCCGGCGGGTTCAAGGGCGGCGAGGGCCGCGCCCTCGCGCACCTCTATCCGCTCGCGCAGGCGCAGCACGCGCAGCGGCCGGTGCTGAGCACGCAGCCCGGCCTGCAAGATCGCGCGCGCGAAGGGGCGGGCGCTGCCATCGAGGATCGGCACCTCGGGGCCATCAAGCCTGACAAGGGCATTGTGCACCCCGGTCCCGGCCAGAGCCGCCATCAGATGCTCGATCGTGCCGACCGAGACGCCGTCGGCGTTCTCGATCCGGGTGCAGAGGCGAGTGTCGGCGACGGCGTGCCAAAGCGCAGCCACGCGGCCGGACATGGCCTGAGGGATGTCGGTCCGTTCGAACACGATTCCATGATCGGCAGGCGCAGGTTCGATCACCAGCGTCACGGATCGCCCGCTGTGCAGGCCTACGCCCGAAAAGCGCAAGGAGTTGACGAGGGTATGCTGCACGTCCCGGTCCATTCAAGGTCAAACCTTGCTAGAAGGGGGCGGCGCGCGGCTCAAGTCACCTTTTGCAACGGTCGTGAAACAATCCCGCTTCACGGGGTCTCGGATGCGGCCCCGCGAGCGAGTTCGGCGCGAAACGCAGCGACTTCCGCCGTCCGGTGGCGCACGCGCGGCGAGAGGCGGCGCAGGTCGGCCTGCGCGAAATCACGCCAGGTGCGCAAATCGAGGACCGGCGCCCCCCGTTCGTCCGCGAGGTCGTTCAGCGCCTCGGCGAGAGCATGGACATCATGAACCGGATCTCCCCTCAGGCGCGCGCCGCGCACGAGCGCCCCGCCCTGCCCCGACCGGCCAGAGAGAATCCCGCCCGGCAGGCCCGTCGGGGTGCCGGCCGCGGGTGCCGCAGCCGCGAGGGCTGTCTGCGATCCGCCCTCTGGCCCTTCGAGGATCAGGTCGTGGGCCCGCGCGAATGCGGCAAGATACCGCGCGCCCCGCTCGGGGTCCGGCGAGTGGTAGTTACGCACAGCATCCGGCCAGGATCCGTGACGCTCATGGAGGTCGATCAGGAAGCGGACGGCGTAGTCGACATTCACAACCGGGTCGAGCATGGACTCGACCGAAGGAAAGTTGGCGCCGTGCCAGTAGTGGTTGATCTGCATGCAGCCGACATCGATGTTCGTCCGGCCGCCCGCCGTGGCCTCGCGCAGATAGGCCAGCGCCTCGCCGCGGGTCTCGAAATAGAGGCCCTTGCCCGCATGATTGAGGGTCCACGGCCAGGCGCGACGCTCGCCGCCCTTGCCGCGCCCGGCCTCGATCCGCGAGATGGCCGGCAGAAGGCCCGCGGGCAGGCCGGCACGGCGCCCGGCCTCGGCGGCCATAGCCTCGCAATCGGGCACGCCGCCCAAGGCATGCACCCGGTCGGGTGCTGCCAAAAGACCAAGAGCGATGAGGATGACCAGAAGCCGGAGCATGCCCTGGTCACTGCAAGGAGCGCGCCAGATCGGGCGCCCTGGCCGGGTAGATCAGCCGATCAGGCCGGCGTGACGCATCGCGTCTCGAATGCGAATCCGCGTGCCCTCTGTGACGGGGACGAGGGGCAGCCGAACCTCATCGCTGCAGCGGCCGAGAACCGAAAGCGCGTATTTCGCCCCGGCCAGCCCCGGCTCAAGGAAGATCGCCTCGTGCAGCGGCATCAGGCGATCCTGATAGTCGAGCGCCTTGCGGTAATCCCCCGCGAGCGTCGCCGCCTGGAATTCGGCACAGAGCCGGGGCGCGACGTTGGCCGTGACTGAGATGCAGCCCACCCCGCCATGCGCGTTGAAGCCGAGCGCGGTCGCATCCTCGCCCGAGAGCTGGATGAAGTCGGCCCCGCAGGTGATGCGCTGTTGGCTCACGCGCTCGAGCTTGCCGGTCGCGTCCTTGACGCCGACGATGCGCGGCAGGCGGGCGAGCCGCCCCATCGTCTCGGGCGTCATATCGACGACCGAGCGGCCGGGGATGTTGTAGATGATGATCGGCAGGTCCGAGGCGTCGTGCAGCGCGGTATAATGCGCGATCATGCCGGCCTGCGTCGGCTTGTTGTAATAGGGCGTGACCACGAGGGCCGCATCCGCGCCCACCTTCGCCGCGTGGCGCACGAGGTCGATCGCCTCGGCGGTGGCGTTCGAGCCTGCGCCCGCGATCACCGGCACGCGTCCGCGCGCGGCCTTGACGACCGCCTCGACCACGGCCGCGTGTTCGTCATGGCTGAGCGTCGGGCTCTCGCCGGTCGTTCCCACAGGCACGATGGCCGAGGAGCCTTCGGCGATGTGCCACTCCACCAGCGCGCGCAGCGTGTCGAAATCGACCGCGCCGTCGCGGAAGGGAGTGACGAGGGCAGGCATCGAGCCCTTGAACATGCGAGCCTCCTGACAGACGTGAGATCGGCTTCTAGCCCGGCCGCCGCGCCTTGCCAATGGGGCGACGACCGCTTGCACCCGGACCCGGGTTTTGGCATCACCACCCCATGCTTTACAGACCGACCCGACGCGACGTCATGTCCCTCGCCGCGCTGGCAGGGATATCCCTTGCCCTGCCGCGGATGGCCGCGGGACAGGATGCCGAGGCCGAGGCGCTGCGCCGGGCGCTCGCGTTGGCCGCGGACATGAAATGGGAGCAGGCCCTCGCCACTGCGGAGGGGGCGGGGCAGCTTGGCCGCGATGTCGTGCGCTGGCTCTGGCTGCGCAACGGTGGGGGGCGGCTGCCGGATTACGAGGATTTCATCGCCCGGCGTGGCGATTGGCCCGGCATGCCCTGGTTGCGGATGAAGGGTGAGGCCGCGGTGGCGCGTTCGGAGACGCCCGAGCGGATCATCATCTATTTCAACGCAGGCCCGCCGCAGACTGCCGAAGGCGCGACACGTCTGGTCTGGGCGCTGCAGGCGTCCGGGCAGGGCGCAAGGGCTGCCGAGGTCGCGGCGACAGCATGGCGCACCCTCGCCTTCACCCCCGAAACCGAGGCGGCGATGATCGCGCTTGTCGGTGACGCGCTCGGCCCCCACCACGCCGCGCGGGCCGATCACCTGCTCTGGGAGGATCGGGGCGACGAAGCCGGGCGGCTGCTCGGGCTGCTCGAGGGTGGCGCACAGCGCCTGATGCGGGCGCGGATCGGACTGCAGCAGGATGCCGACGGCGCGAGCGCGCTGATCGACGCGGTGCCCGCTGCGCTCGCGGATGATCCGGGTCTGGCTTTTGCACGCTTCGGCTGGCGGATGCGGCGCAAGAGGGTTGGCGATGCGGCCGCACTGATCGCAGAGCGGTCGGCGTCGGCCGAAGGTCTCGGGCGCCCTGAAGCGTGGGCCGAGGGGCGGCTCCGGCTCGCGCGCGAGTTCCTCTCGCAGGGCAGCCCGGGCGAAGCCTATCGCGTGGCGTCGGGGCACCAACTGGCCGAGGGTTCGGAATTCGCGAGCCTCGAGTTCCTCGCGGGCTTCATCGCGCTGCGCCGTCTGGGCGATCCCGGCCGGGCGCGGCAGCACTTTGAATTGCTCGGGCGCGGTGTGGGAACGCCGATCAGCATTTCGCGCGCGCTCTACTGGCAGGGGCGGGCCGCGCGGGCCGCGGGTGATTCCGCCGGGGCCGAGGCGGCGCTGCGCGCCGCGGCGGCGCACCAGACTGCCTTCTATGGTCAGCTTGCAGCCGAGGATCTGGGCATCCCGCTCGATCCCGCGCTCGCGACGCCGGCGCGGGGGCCCGATCCCTCTGGGGCGGGGTTCCTTGGCCACCCGGTGATGCGCACCGCAACGCTCCTGCGCGCGGCCGGCGACCTCGCGCTTGCGCGACGCTTCGCGCTGCACCTTGCCGAGGACTTCGGCGCAGAGGATCTGGGCAGACTCGGCCGTCATGCAGTCGAGACGGGCTGGACCAACCTGGCGGTGCATGTGGGCAAGGCCGCGGCGGCGCAGGGCATCATCCTGCCCGATCCCTATTTTCCGATCTCGGACGCTCTGCCCTCGGAGTTGCCGGTATCGCGCTCGCTCGTGCTCGCGATCGCTCGGCGCGAGAGCGAATTCGATCCCGCCGCCGTCAGTCCTGCAGGGGCGCTGGGCCTGATGCAACTCCTGCCCGGAACGGCACAGGAGATGGCGCGCAAAACGGGCCTGCCCTACGAGAAGGGGCGCCTCACGACCGATCCGGTCTACAATGCTCGCCTCGGCGCGGCCTATCTTGCCGAGTTGATCGAAAGCTACGGGCCGGTCCTGACGCTTGTCTGCGCCGCCTACAACGCCGGACCATCGCGTGCCGATGCGTGGTTGCGCAGCCTTGGCGATCCGCGTGATCCAGCGGTCGATGTGGTCGACTGGATCGAGTCGGTGCCCTTCAACGAAACCCGGATGTACATCATGCGCGTCACGGAGTCGCGGGTGATCTACGGGGCGCGCCTCGCAGGCACGTCAGGCCCGATCCGGTTGCGCGAACTTCTGACCGGCCGAAGCGACTAAAACCCGGCGCCCGGGCCGGAATGCTCGGATGGGGGGATTGCTCCAGAGGGGGCAGCACCCTAGGTAAAGCGACCATGCGCCGGTTTGTTCCCTTCGTGAAATTCGCACCCCGTGTGGGTGTCGTCCGCCTGAGCGGCGCGATCGGTGCTGCGGGCCGTCTCGGGCAGGGGTTGAACGACGCCGCCCTCGGCCCGGTGATCGAGCGCGCGTTTCGCGCCGGCAAGCCGGCGGCTGTTGCGCTTGTCATCAACTCGCCGGGCGGGTCGGCGGTGCAATCGTCGCTGATCGCAGCGCGGATGCGGCGCCTCGCAGACGAACTCAAGCTGCCCATCCATGCCTTCGTCGAGGATGCGGCCGCTTCGGGCGGCTACTGGCTGGCCTGCGCGGCGGATGACATCTGGGTCGATCCGGGGTCGATCGTGGGCTCGATCGGGGTGATCGCTGCGAGCTTCGGGCTGGTCGATCTGATCGGGCGGCAAGGGATCGAACGGCGCGTCCACACGGCCGGTCGGTCGAAGTCCTTCGCCGATCCGTTCCTGCCTGAAAAGCCCGAGGATACAGATCGTCTGCGCCATCTGCTCGACGACATCCACGCGGCCTTCATCGCCCATGTCAGGGATCGCCGAGGCGAGCGGCTGGCCGCCGGGCAGGAGCTTTTCGAGGGCGATTTCTGGACCGGGCGGCGCGCTGTCGAACTTGGTCTTGCCGACGGGATCGGACATCTTGAACCCAAGTTGCGCGAGATCTATGGCGAGAAGGTCCGCCTGATCCACCACGGTGCACGCCGGCCTTTCCTGCGCCGGCTGAGCCTTGCCGGCGCGATCTCGGATGCGGTGGCGGATCTTCCGCGCCTCGCCGAGGAGCGGGCGCTCTGGGCAAGGATCGGCCTTTGAGATGACGAAGATCATCACGGTCTTTCTGGTGCTCATGGCGCTGCTGGCAATCTTCGGCCGGCTGCGGGTGCCGCGGTTGCCACGATTTCGGACCGGCCGGACCAAGGCCGCCACCTGCCCGTCCTGCGGGCAACATCAGATCGGACGGGGCCCCTGCCCCTGCGGCGGCGCTCCGCCTGGAACCAACCTGGAGGGATGATGCTTCTTGATATCGTGATGGTCGCGGCGGGTCTCGCGGTTCTAGTCTTCTCCGGCGACGCTCTCGTGAAGGGGTCGGTCAACCTCGCGCTCCGGCTCGGGATCCCGGCGCTTGTCGTGGGCCTCACGGTGGTGGCCTTCGGGACATCGGCGCCCGAACTGATCGTCTCGGTCAAGGCGGCGTGGGAGGGGCAGGCGGGCATCGCGCTCGGCAATGTCGTCGGCTCGAACATTGTCAATGTCCTGCTGATCCTCGGCTTGCCGGTGCTGTTCGTGACGATCCATTCGAGCAAGATCGACACGCGGCGCAGCTTCGTCGTGATGATCGCGACGGCGATCTTGTTCATCGTTCTGAGCTTCCTCGGGCCGCTCACCTGGTGGCACGGTCTGATCCTGCTCGCGGGTCTTGCGCTGATGATCGGCGACAACCTGCGCACGGCGCGCGCCCATCGCGCCGCGAACGAGCCCGAACTTGACGGTGTCCAGCCCGGCATGGCGCTGTGGAAGCAGATCACGTTCATCGTCGTCGGCATCATCGGCCTCGGGATCGGGGCGGATCTGCTGGTCGATGGGGCGGTGAACATCGCGCGCGTGCTCGGCATCAGCGAGACAGTGATCGGGCTGACGCTGGTCGCGATCGGCACGTCGCTGCCCGAGCTGGTGACCTCGATCATCTCGGCGATCCGCAAGCAGGCCGATGTGGCGATGGGCAACGTGATCGGCTCGAACACCTTCAACATCCTCGGCATCCTCGGGGCGGCCGCGATCGTGGGCGACATGGAAGTGCCCGCCCAACTCCTGACTTTCGATCTGTGGGTCATGCTGGCGGTGTCGCTCCTGCTCGTGCCCTTCGTGTTCTTCAAGCGCGACATGGGGCGTGCGGTCGGGGTGGTATTCGTCGCGATCTATGCCGCCTATGCGGTGGCGCTCGTCGCATGAGGGGGGCGGCGCTTGTCACCGGCGGGGCGCGGCGGCTGGGGCGGGCGATGGCGCTCGCCCTTGCCCGGCGTGGCCATGATGTCGTCGTCCACTACGCGGGCTCGGGCGAGGAGGCCGCCGAGGTGGTGGCCGAGATCGGCGCGCTCGGCCGGCGGGCAGTGGCGGTGCAGTCCGACCTTCTCGAAGATGCCCGGACGGCAACCCTGATCGCGCGCGCCCGCGAAGCGATCGGGGCGCCGCTGGCGGTGCTGATCAACAACGCCTCGATCTTCGAATACGACCGTCTCGGCAGCATCACCGCCGACAGCTGGGAGCGGCACATCGCCTCGAACCTGCGCGCGCCCGTGATGCTGACGCAGGATTTCGCGGCACAGGCCCCGCAGGCCGAACCGGACGCGCGGGGCGAGCCGGTGGCGCAGGCGCTCGTTATCAACATGATCGACCAGCGGGTGCTGAAGCTCACGCCCGAGTTCGCCTCCTATACCGTCGCCAAGATGGGGCTCTGGGCCTTCACGCGCACCGCGGCGCAGGCGCTGGCGCCGCATATCCGCGTGAACGCGATCGGCCCCGGCCCCACCCTGCGAGGCGGCCGCCAGAGCGAGAGCCACTTCGCCCGCCAGCGCGCCGCCACACTCCTGCAGCGCGGGGCGAATGAGGATGATATCATTTCGGCACTGGGCTACTTCCTCGACGCCCCGGCCGTCACCGGACAGCTGTTGTGCGTTGATGGCGGGCAGCATCTCAGCTGGCAGACACCCGATGTTCTCGGGACCGAATAGGCGGAAATGGTTGCCTCGACCGCAAGTTGTCCACCTTGTGCCGGATACGTCACAAACCCGTCACTAATCTGCCATTGATTTCAGGGTTTTGTCGTGTGGATAAATTTCTTTTCAACGATTACATATACTTAAAAAAATGCCTAAAAAATAGGCAAACTCGGAAAGGCCGCAGGAATCATCGGAAATCCTGCGGGGCGTTGCGGTTTTCGACAGAGTTATCCACAAAAGCAGGGGAAAGCTTGGGACTTGCACGCTGACCGTTCCAGTTGCAGACGAGCGCGAGAATCACGAGGGGGCTCAGGGCATGTCGGAGGGCAGCGGCGCGCCGATTTCGGACCAGCCAACGGGCCATGCGCTGATTGCGGATCTCGTGCGCGGGCTCGATGCCTCGCCCGGCGTCTACCGCATGCTTGATGCCGAGGCGCGTGTCCTCTACGTCGGCAAGGCGCGCAACCTGCGCGCGCGCGTTTCATCCTACGCGCGGCCCACGGGCCATTCGCCCCGCATCGCGCGGATGATCCGCGAAACCGCCGCGATGATGTTCCTCAGCACCCGGACCGAGACCGAGGCGCTGCTGCTCGAGCAGAACCTGATCAAGCAGTTGAAGCCGCGCTACAACGTGCTCTTGCGCGACGACAAGAGCTTTCCGGACATCGTCATCACGTCGGGCCACGCCTTTCCGCAGATCGCCAAGCATCGCGGGCGGCGGGTCGCGCAGGGGCGCTATTTCGGCCCTTTCGCGAGCGCCGGCGCCGTCAACCGCACGCTCAACCAGTTGCAGCGCGTCTTTCGCCTGCGCACCTGCTCGGACGCGGTGTTCGAGGGGCGCACGCGGCCCTGCCTGCTCTATCAGATCCGCCGCTGCGCCGGCCCCTGCGCCGGGCGCATCACCGAGGCCGATTACGCGGACCTCGTGGCCGAGGCGGCGGCCTTCCTCGAAGGCCGGTCAAGCCAGATCCAGGCCCGCCTTGCCAACGAGATGGCCGCAGCCGCCGAGGCGCTCGACTATGAGCGCGCGGCGGCGCTGCGCGACCGCATCCGCGCGCTGACGGCCGTGCAGGCGCAGCAGGGGGTGAACCCCCGGGGCGTGCCCGAGGCCGATGTGGTGGCGCTGCACCTCGATGGCGGGCAGGCCTGCGTGCAGGTCTTCTTCATCCGTGGCGGCCAGAGCCGGGGCAACCGCGACTTCTATCCGCGCACCGGCGCGGGCGCCGAGGCGCCCGAGGTGCTGCAGGCCTTCCTCGCCCAGTTCTACGAGGAGACGCCGCCGCCGCGGCTGATCCTGCTCTCGCACGCGGTCGAGGATCCCGACCTCATGGCCGAGATCCTGTCGCAACGCGCCGGCCGCAAGGTCGCGCTCGGCGTGCCGCAGCGGGGCGAGAAGGCGGAACTCGTGGAAAACGCCGCCCGCAACGCCCGCGAAAGTCTCGGACGGCGCATGGCCGAAAGCGCCGCGCAGGGCCGTCTGCTCGAGGGGCTGGCCGAGGCGATGGGCCTCGACGCCCCGCCCCGGCGGATCGAGATCTACGACAACAGCCATATCCAGGGGCAGGATGCGGTGGGGGCGATGGTGGTCGCGGGGCCCGACGGCTTTCGCAAGAGCGACTATCGCAAGTTCACGATCCGCGCCGAGGGGGCGGCGGGTGACGACTTCGCCATGATGCGCGAGGTGCTGACGCGCCGGTTCGAGCGGCTCCTGCGCGAGGATCCCGACCGCGAGGGCGAGGGCTGGCCGGATCTTCTGCTGATCGACGGCGGGGCGGGGCAGGTATCGGCGGTGGCCGGCGTGATGGCCGAGCTCGGCGTCGACGACATCCCCTTCGTCGGGGTCGCCAAGGGCATCGACCGCGACGCGGGCAAGGAAGAGTTCCACCGCCCCGGTTCTGCGCCCTTCGCGCTGCGGCGCGATGATCCGGTGCTCTACTTCGTCCAGCGCCTGCGCGACGAGGCGCACCGCTTCGCGATCGGGGCGCATCGCGCCAAGCGGGCCAAGGCCGTGGGGGCGACGCCGCTCGATGACATCCCCGGGGTGGGGTCTGCGCGCAAGCGCGCGCTGCTCGCGCATTTCGGCAGCGCCAAGGCGGTCTCGCGGGCGGGCCTGCAGGATCTGATGGCCGCCCCCGGCATCTCGGAGGCCATGGCGCGCACGATCCACGATTTCTTCCACCCCGCGGGGTGAAGGGGGGCGGCGCGCGCCCCCCGGTCTGCCTCAGTCCTCGGTCGCCTCGGACGCCTCGGCGCGGGCACGGTCCGCCGCGCCCTTGGCGTCG
>Ga0315900_10010316_pt1 | contig 11710 bp, 10 predicted proteins | sample LakEriMetagenome_FD_203521 | JGI IMG/M metagenome (GOLD analysis project Ga0315900, IMG submission 203521) | Freshwater fungal communities from buoy surface, Lake Erie, Ohio, United States - Buoy 12 MA114 | ecosystem: Environmental > Aquatic > Freshwater > Lake > Lake biofilm | place: USA: Lake...
TAAAACCGACGTTGTTTTGCGCAAACGCAGAGACGGAGAGGACAGAGATGACGGCAAGCGTAGCCAGTCGCATGTTGCGACTGTACCTAAACCTCACATCAAAGCGAAACGAAGGACACACCGGCGCGGGCTTGGCGCACCCAATCGGTCGCCCCGGCCACAGCGGAATCAAAGAGCCTTTGCCCCGTGGCGGCGGTGCCCCGGGTGGCTTCGCCGAAGCTGCCGTTCTCGGTGACTTCATCAAAGTTGGAAATCACGCCGAGGAAGCCGCCGTCCGGTTCCAGCCCGTCGTCGCGTTGCTTGTCCGCGCGCACCAGCTCGGGGGCGAGGTGCATCATCAGGCTGGTTTCGGCCTCGCAGGCGTGGCGAATTCCTTTGATGCGCCCCGTGAGGCACTCATCGAGGAGCGCCTGCGGCCAAAAGTCAATGTAGGTGGCGTGGGCAAGGAAGAGGTTGGGGCGAGCGGCCTTGAGAGCGCGCAGAGTCACCTTGTTGGGGTCGATGTTGCCGCCGTGGCCGTTGATGACCAGGAACTTGTGGAACCCGTGGCCGACCATCGCCTCCACCACATCGGTGAGCGTGGTTTGGTAGGTGCCCATGGTGGCCGAAAGCGTGCCGGCAAACGGCAAATGGTGGTGGCTGGCCCCGTGCCAGATCGTGGGCGTGACGAGCACATCCCCAGGGAGAGCCTTTTCGACGGCTTCCGCCACCCGGGTCACCACTAACGAGTCGGTGATGAGCGGCAAGTGCGCGCCGTGTTGCTCAATCGCGCCGGTGGGGATCAGCACCGGGATGTTGCGGTCCAGCGCCTCGATTTCGGGCCAGGTCAGGTGGGCAAGAATCATGCGGCGTTAGAGTGTGTTGGCGCGGGACATGAGCTTGTTGATCGTGTCGTTGAGGTCACGATCCTTGTCCATCTGCGTGTGAATCTTGCGGAACCCGTGCAGCACCGTCGTGTGGTCGCGGTGCCCCATTTGCACCCCAATCTGCTTCCACGAGCCGTTGGTGATCTGCTTGATGAGGAAGATCGCCACGTGGCGCGCCTGCGCAATGTGCGCCCGGCGGCTGGGGCCCTTGAGTTCTTCCACGCTCACCTCAAAGAAGTCGCTGACAAGCTCCAGAATCTGGTCCACCCGGGGGACACCGCCCAGGGTGCCGCGCACGGCCTGGACGGCCCGCTCGGCCATCGACTGCGTGATGACGTTTTCTTGCACCATCGCTTCGGCTTGCGCGGTGATGAGCGCGCCCTCCAGGCGGCGCACGCTGCCGGCCAGTTGCGTAGCCAGGTACTCGTCTACGCCGTCGGCGAACTCCACCTGGCGCTCCTGCGCCTTCATGCGGAGGATCGCGATCCGGGTTTCGGTATCGGGCGGGGCGATGTCGGCCACCAAGCCGGACTCCAGCCGGGTGCGCAGACGGTCGCTGAACGACATCAGCTCACGCGGCGGGCGATCCGAGCACAACACGATCTGCTTCGCGTTTTGGTACAGCCAGTTGAAGGTGTGGAACACCTCTTCCTGCGTTTTGTCTTTGCCCATGATGAGCTGGATATCGTCCAGCAGCCACATGCCCACGTTGCGGTGAGAGCGGCGGAAGGCATCTACCCGTCCGTGCTGCAGGGCATGGACGAACTGCTCCAGAAACGACTGTGCGTTGATGTAAAGCACGGGAAAGCGCGGGTCGCGGTCCAACACTTCGTTGGCAATGGCGTGCAGCAGGTGGGTTTTGCCCAAGCCGCTGGGGCCATAAATGAAAAGAGGGTTGAAGCGGCGGCCGGGCTCGGAGGCCACATTCTTGGCGCCGGCAAGGGCGAGTTGGTTGTTGCTGCCGCCGATGAAGTTGTCGAATCGGTAGCGGAGGTCGCGTTGGAAGCGCGGGGCTTCGGTGGTGGAGACATCCTTGCGGATCGTCGCGGTGGCCGTGGCCACTCCCACGCGGGGCGTATCGCGGATCTCAGCCTCGATCTCGATGCGCACCGGCGTCTCCAGGGCCTCGCTCATCCAGGCATCCAGGTCGCGGCCGTATTTCTCGCGCACCCACTCGGCCACGAAGAGGCTGCTGGCGCGGAATCGGGCCACGCCACCCTCAAACTGAACCGGCTCCAGAGACCCCAAAAATCGCTTGATCGAAACTTCCCCGTAGGCACTGCGGGCATGGCCCATCACCTGTTGCCAAGCAGTGCGGAGAGCGACGACATCGCCTTGGTCTTCGAAGGAATACTGGTCCGACATTTCTCGCGTCAAAGCCGCCCCACTCGGGCGACCACAGACGGACTATAGCATCCAAACGATTCACGAATCACCGCAATTTTCGCGAAGATTCGCAAGTTCTCTTGAAGTGAAGCGAAGGCGTTCAAGTTGGCGATAATTGACCTAAACACCACAAGAAATGACCAGTGCCCGGTTTCATCTGAACTCATGACACCAAAATGAGCAGGAATGAGCCGGGTGCTGGGATTGCTGGCGGGTGGGGACCTTTCATTGGCCGAACTTGAACGTTGGGCGCGGGGGGCCGATGCGCTTTACGCGGCCGATTCGGCGGGCCTTCGGCTGGTGGAATTAGGCTTCCGACCTACCCTGGTCGGCGACTTTGACTCCTGGCCCGATCCCCCCGCACATTTACGGTGCATCCAGGTGCCCGATCAGAACTCCTCGGATGCCGACAAAATGCTGGCCCTGGCCGCCACCGATGGCCACGCCCGGCTGGCCCTCATGGGGCTGGAAGGCGACGACCCCGGCCACGTGCTGGGGACTCTGCACAGCGTGGCCCGCGCGGGCTACCCCGTGGACTTGATTTATCGGCGCTTTGCCGGGCGGTTGGTGCGCGGCGGCGAGGAGATCGCCCTGGACATCCCCGCAGGCCGAAAGCTCTCGCTTTTGCCGTTGGCTGAGTGCCGGGGCGTCACCCTGAGCGGCACCGCCTGGCCGCTGGCGCATGCCACCCTGAGCCCCGATGGACACGGGTCCCTCAGCAACCAGGTGACGGGTCCGATGCGGGTCACAATGGAGTCCGGGCTGGCGCATTTGAGCTGGTCGCGCGAAGGTGATGCCCCGTGGACGTCGTACGAATCCAACTAACCCTCCCCGACCAGATCATCATCGGCCTCTTTGGGGTGGCGGTGCTGGCCCTGGGGTTCTCGGCGCGTGCCGGTTCGGGGGTGCTCGGGTTTCTCTCGGCGGGGCGGCTTCTCACGCTGCCGGCCTTCGTGGCCACGCTGGTGTGCACCTGGTACGGCGGCATCCTCGGCATCGCGGAGTCGGTTTCGTTTTTCGGCGTGGGGACGTGGCTGCTCATCGGGGTGCCGTACTACGTATTTGGTGCGCTTTACGCGGCCTATATGGCGCGGCGGGTGCGCACGGAGGATGCGCTTAGCATCCCGGACCGGTTGCTGGCGACGGGCGGGCGCGGCCCGGCGGTGATGGCCGGGGGATTGCTCTTTTTGCTCGGGATTCCGGCGGCGCACATTCTCATGCTGGCGGTGCTGATGGTGGCGATCTTCGGCGGAGGGCTGGTGCCGGCGATTTTGGTTTGTACGCTGATCGTTGGGGCGCTGACCTACAAAGGCGGCCTGATGGCCGACGTGCGGGTGTCACTGCTGGCCTTCGTGTTGATGTTCACGGGGTTTGGGATAGCTGCGGCTGAGAGCATCAGCCAAGGGCACCTCGCCCGGTACTTTAACGATGCCCTGGTGAATCCGGGCAACTTTACAGGGAATCAAGGGCCAATCGGCGTTTTGAGCTTCTTCCTGTTGGGGGCGTGGACGTTCGCCGACCCGGGCTTCCACCAGCGGGTGGCGAGCGCTCAGAGTCCGGAAGTTGCCCGGCGCGGTGTGTGGGTGAGCGTGCTGTGCTGGATGATCTTCGACTTCCTTTCGATCACGAGCGCACTTTATGCGCTTTCGATCTATTCTCATTTGCCGGACCCCAGCACGGTGCCGGGTCTCATGCTGTTCCCCCTTCTGGCTAACAGCGGGCTGGAACCCGGCTGGCGCGGCATGTTCGTGGTTGGCATGGCGGGCACCATCCTCTCGGCGGGGGTCGGCTACGCCCTGGTGAGCGGATCGAGCCTTGGCCGCGACCTCGTTGCCAAGTTCCGGCAGACCGAAGACGACGCCACCCAGGTGAAGTGGATGCGCAGGGGCGTGATCCTGGCCCTTGTCGCGGCGGCGGCGCTGGCCGCCTCGCTCCAGAGCGTGGTGGCCATCTGGTACCTGTGGGCGGGCGCCATTGTGGGGGCGCTCCTCGTGCCCACCGCCCTAGCCTACTTGCGCCCGCAGGCCTGGACCGGGCGCGCCCATCTGGCCGCTCTCATCGCCGGTTCCGTGGTGGGCTTTGGCCTGCTCATCTTCGGGCAGATGAAGGGCGATCCTTACGTCACCGTGCAACTTGGTTCGGAGGCCGTCGGTTTAGGTACTCTCGTGCCTGCACTCGTGGCGAGTTCGCTGGCCGGATTCGTCGCCAATCGAAGGAACTAAGATGAGCCAATCCCCTGCTGCGCGCTTGAGGGCCCTGCGCCCCGCTGACGGAAGCGACGGAGTCTTCCCGCTCGATCCGCCCACCGTGGTGGGCCGCTTTGATCCGGATTCCGGCCCCATCGGCGTGGACCTGGGCGGCCTCCCGGATGGCAGCTACGTCAGCCGCAAGCACGCGCGCATTGAATTCGGCGACCACGGCTGGACGGTGCAAGACCTGGGCAGCAGCAACGGCACCTGGATGAAGCAGCAAGGCGAGTGGGTGCGCCTGGACCCCGACACCTCCATGAGCCTCGCGGACGGCGACCACATCTCGTTTGGCCAGGCGCAGGTGGCGTTTGAATTGGCCGACGAGGCGACGGCTGCCGAAGAAGAGAGCGCCGAAGAGGACGCGACCGAAGCCACGGATGAAACCGCTGAAGAACCCGCTGAAGAGCCCGCTGACGGGGAGAATGCGGAAGAGAAAAGCGAGTGAGCCGGCTGGGGCTCGAACCCAGGACCCGCGGCTTAAAAGGCCGCTGCTCTACCTACTGAGCTACCGACTCGTGCCCTCCGTTGTACCCGTTGGCACAGGGGCCGCTGGGGGGTAACGTCCCGTCTGATGGCAGATGAATCGATGACGTACGCCCAGGCGGGCGTGGATATTGACGCGGCGACCACCGCCCTAAAGAACGTCGGGGACGCCATCCGCGCCAGCCACAACGACCGCGTGATTGGCGGCATTGGCTCGTTCGGAGCACTCTTTGATGCGCGCTTCCCAGAGATGGAGCGGCCCGTGCTGGTCTCCAGCATTGACGGCGTTGGCACCAAAACCAAGATCGCGGCGATGGTGGGCGATTATTCCGGCATTGGCCACGACATCGTCAATCACTGCATCAACGACATCCTTTGCCAAGGCGCGCGCCCGCTCTTCTTCCTTGATTACTTTGGTTGTGCGCGACTACAGCCGGACGCCTTCCAGCAAGTGGTGGCCGGAGCGGCGGCGGCTTGCGCGGCCCAGGGTTGCGCCCTCATTGGCGGCGAAACCGCCGAGATGCCGGGGGTTTACAACGATGACGAAGTGGACGTGGTGGGCGCGATTGTCGGCATTGTGGACGACGCCCAGCGGCTACCTTCGCCGGGGATTGACTCGGGCGACGTGCTGATTGGCCTGGCCAGCAGTGGCCTGCACACCAACGGCTACTCCATGGCCCGCCGCGCGTTCTTTGATGTGCAATCGCTTTCGGTGCGCGACGCCCTGCCCGGCGGCATGGGGGAAACGGTGGGCGAAGCCCTGCTGGCCCCGCACCGGTGCTACGCGGCCTCTTTGCTGCCGTTGGTGCGCGAAGGGCACATCAAGGGCCTGGCTCACATCACGGGCGGCGGGCTGGTGGACAACCTGCCGCGCATCCTGCCTGGCAATGTCGAAGCTTTGATCCACCGCGACCGCTGGACGGTGCCGCGCCTATTCCAGGCCATCGCTGAGATCGGTCAGGTTTCGCACCAAGAGATGTTCCGCACCTTCAATATGGGTATTGGTATGGTGGCGGTGCTTTCGGCCAGCCACGCCGCGCATGTGCGCGAACGCTTGCTGGCGGCCGGCGAAGAAGCCGTGGTCATCGGCGAACTGCGACCGGGTAGCGGCGTCCAGATCGTCTAAGACTGCGTAAAGGTGGCGATCATCCGCCGGAGAAGGTGCCAGCCCGCCGGGTTGTGTTTGAGCCCGGGGGGTTGATCGCCGAGGCCGCCTTCGGGCCTCAGCGTGGTGATAAGTGCCTGGCCGTGCCGCACCAGATAGGGGGCGCGGCGGTAGGTGCGGGTGTCGATACGGGTGATCAAGGACTTTCCGGCGCTAGCCCACATGGGGTCAAGCGTGGCATCCCCGCCCACGCCCCACAGCCATGACCAGGGGGACTCAAGCGTTTCGTAGAGCCAATCCCCGGTTTGGATGCACTCCCGCCAGAAGGGCATGCGGTTCGCGGGCTCACCCAGATCACAAGCGAGAACCGGGCGGCCTTCGCCGATGGCCATGACGGTGATGGCATCGAGGGAGCTACTGAGGAGGATTTCGCCGCCGTCCCCTTCGAGACCCGGCCAACGGCCGAGGGGGTCGTGTACGGTTACCCCTTTGAGGGTTTCGGGCGGGGCTTCGACGTGGATTTCGGTGCGCCACTCGCCGCCGCCCCAGCGGAACCACGCCGGATAACAGCCGGGGCTCAAATGATCGATGACGATCTCTCCAACGAGGCCGGGTTGCGGGGCGTCCAGGCGCACGGGCGCACAGGTGCCGCTGAACTCGCCCACTTGCCACTCCAGCTGGCTCCTTTGCTCCCCTTGCAAGGCGCGGGCGCCGATTTGCAGGGAAACCTGCCCCGCAAAGTGCCAAAACGGGTCGCGGAAACCCGGGCGGTTGCCGCCATTCACCCAGGGTGGCAGGCGGTACGGAATCGGGAACAGCACCACCGGTGCGTTCAGTTCCTGCCATGCCTCGGCCCCGCCGACAAGCTGGTCGTGGTCATCCACGATCCCGGCCGTGCTGATACCGGTGTCCCGTTCGCCGGTGATCACATAGCCCGCGATGTCCGGTGTGGCGATCATCTCCCGGGCCACCCGTGTTCGGAGATACTTCCCCTTTTGGATGCTCTCCTGGCGCAGTCGGGCTTCTTCGTCCGCGCTCGGCACGGGGCCGGCCAGCACCTCCGGCAAATCGAACTGCCAGCGCACGCCCTGGTCATTGAGGGCGGGATCGGCGGACGCCCAGAACGGCGGATTCGCCTGCAATGGGCCAAGCGCGCGGTAGTGGTCGAAGTCGTTGGTTTCGCCCAGCAGGATGGGCACCGCCGGACGTGGACCATGCTGCAGGCTGCGCAAGACACTGGCAAAGAAGGGGCCGTCGCAATAGGGGTGGAAATCCGCGAAGGTGCCGTACTCGCGCGGTTCGCCCCCGTACATCTCCGCCCCGCCGCTGTTGTCTTTCACCAGCGGGCAACCGGTGGTCGCCTTGACGTATTCGGTCAGGTCGGCACGGAACGAAGCCGGGGTTTCGTGGCTCAGCTCACAGCCCACCGTCCATGCGATGATGCGGTCGTGGCGGCGGTATTGCCGCACGATGCGTTTGACCTCGTCCGCCATCGCGGCCTGGTGGTCGGGGTCGGCGCTGGGCATCCATAGCGGGAGCTCGAGCCACGCCCACAAGCCTTCCTCAGCCAGCCGCTCCAGCACCTCATGCGGGGGAACCCATAGGCAGAATTTGACGGTGTTGAACCCGGCTTCCCGAAACCGGCGGAGCTGGGCTCGCGCCCGTTCTTCACTCGGGTAGGGGTGCGGCACGGTCGGGTCCCACCCCCAGGTCAGCACACCTTGCATGAAGAAAGGCTTCCCATCCACCCACAGGTGCGTCGCCTCCACCTTCACGCGCGGGGCAGCGGCAGGGGGCTCCAGATCGGGTTCTTCCGCACTCAGCCACACCCGGCCGGGCACGCCGCCCCAGGTGTGAAAGACGTAAGGATAAAACCCGCTGGCGACCTGCTTCACCGGGTAGCTCGGCCCGCCATTCTTCGTGACTCTGAGCTCAACTTGGTGCTCACCCACCGGCACCGGCACGCTCCACGCGTCCCACAGACCGTGGTGGGTGGCCACGAGATCCCCATTCAGGAACAACTCCGCCGCGTAGGCCGTGCGCTCAAAAGTCAGCCACGCGCCCCCTTCTGGCACGCTCAGGCTCGTGCGGTAGATCGCGGGGCCTTCCCAGCGCACATCCACGCCTCCCCACAAGTGCGGCATCTCGCAGGGCACCGGCCCGACCCCGAAGTCCACCGTCCAGCCCTCGACGGCTTGCCTCATGCCTTACCCCGACCCGCGCTGGATGGTGATGGTGCCCGGTCCGCCTTCGGTGCCCCGAATGGTGATCGGGATCGGGATGAACTGCTTGATCGCCCACGCCATGGTCTGCAGGCGGCGAGTGATTTGGGGCGTGGTGAAGGTGCTATCGCCCACCGCCAGCACCGCCGGGAGGAGGAGTTGGTCGGCCAAGAACATATCCACCGTCGCGTCGCTCTCGTACCACTCGGCAAAGCCCGCCATGGCTTGGTCCACTACGTGTTCAATTCGCGTGCCCCGTCGTCCGGCCGCCTGGGCGCTGCCAAACCCGGGCTGGCAATCGGCGTACACCGTCACGTGGATGCCGGGCTCGCGGGTGGCCACTTGCACGATCTCTACGTCCACGTTCTCGCCGTACTTTTGAAGTTGGGCTTCGAGGCGCGCTTGGGCGCGCTCGGCAATGCCGTCTTCGAGTTCGCCGTAGGTGACCGTAGCCCCGAGACGGATGTCCGACCCCCGCTTGGCCCAGTGCACGCCTTCGATGCGGCCGGGCTCAATATCGGCGAGGATTTCTCCGTGGTTGCCGGCCCCGAATCCCGCCCGCTTCAGCACCGGGATCGAAACCAGCCCCATGCGCCGCCACGCGGCAAAGAGTGAACGCTCCATCGCGTCGAACGAGATCATGTTGGCCCCGTGGGTTTCGCCTACGAGATGGAGTTCGGAATAACCCAAGGCCCGCCCCAGCACCGGCGCGATGCCAGCAAGCAGAACGCAGGCACTCCCGCTCGGGCTACCCTTCTCAAAGGTGCCGACGTCGACGCTGGTCGTGGTGCCCTTGGGAAGCCGTCGGGGAGCGAGCAGTAGGGTGTCGTCGCCCAGATTGACCTCGGGCATCTCCGTCAGCGTGCAATCGCACACGAGCTTAAGGAAGGCCAGGTCTTCGGCATTCAGCCCCGGCTTGCGGAGGCCGCCTCGGATGCGGTCGATCTGCACCGGGCGTTGAGTCAGCGCGGAAAGCGCAAGAACCGTACGAAACAAAGCCCCGCCGCCTTCGCCGTAGCTTCCGTTGATGCGGACGGCGGCCGGGCCGGAGGAGCCGTTAGTTTCGGTGCGAGAAGAACGTGAATTCAATGAACCGCACTCCGTACGCAAAGACCATGATGACGACCGCAAGGAGCGCAATCTCGTGGAACGGAATGGAGCCATCGAGGGCGGAGGTGCGCGAAGCATCGAAGGTGGCCGAACGCACCGAGCGCTCTGCCCCCAGCAAGAGGTTCTTCATCCCCTGGGCCAGCGGTTCGCGCATCAGCAGATAAACCGCGGCCACCACGATCATCCATACGGGCATCGCCACCTTGAACTGGTGCTTAAGGTGCTCGTTGTAGATCACGCACTGGCGGCATCGTTCCAGCTTCTGCTTGGCCGTCAGACGGTTGTTCTGCGGGATGTACTTGCCCGAGAGGAGTTGCTCCTTCGTCAGTTTAGGCCCGGTGGCGACGACCTTGCCCGAGGCCACCAGATCCGGATCCTGGGGTTCCTCGTTCTTGCCCTTCATCGCATTGCCGATGATGGCTTCCTCGCACATGCATCCCACGCGCTCCTTCCAGCAGGTGGTTTTCGCATGATAAATCGGGCACTGTTCGCGGATGAACTTGCGGCAATAGGGTAGCTGCCAGCACTTGCCGAGGAAGACGTTTTGGTAGTCGCGCTCTTCCTTCAGTCCCTGGCCGAGTTTGAGTTTGTCGGCGCGGGCGCCTTCACGGGCCCGAGTGCGAACCCGGCTCCCCATGTCGTAGAGAATCAGGAACACCCCGCCTCCCAGAATGGGAATCCCCACCTGCGAGATGGCATTGAGCACGCGCGCGCTCACGTCGCCGGTTGGTCCTCCCATCTGCGGGAAGACCGAAGGCGCAAACATGAGCAGTCCCCCGACAATGGCCGTAATCACCCCGGCGGTTTCTTCCTCCAGCATGATCCACGAACCCGAGACGGCCACCGCAATCGCACCCAGCATGGCGATGGGCATGAAGCGATTGATGTTGGCGTCGATGGCGGCTTCGGGCTGTGAGCCCGAGCCAAAGTAGCTCATGATGAGGAAGCCCGTGCCGATGGCAAAGGCGGCCAGGCCCACATAGAGCACCATGCGGGCAAGGTTATCAAGGGCTCCTAAGAACCCTTCTCGGATGTCTCGTCCTCGATCTGGCTTCATGGCTCCGGCGTGGTCCGAACGGTCGGTTACTTCTTCGAGACGCGTTCGAGATAAGAACCAGTACGGGTATCTACCTTCAAAACGTCACCAATGTTGATGTGGAACGGCACCTGAATCACGGCACCGCTTTCCAGCGTGGCCGGCTTGGTGGCCCCGCCGCTCACGGTGTCCCCGCGCACACCCGGGTCGGTTTGCGTCACTTCGTATTCGCCGAAGGCCGGCACTTCGTAGCCCAGCACTTCGCCGTTGGCCGTGAGGGCCAGCACTTCCATGTCGTCCTTCAAGAAGTCGGCTTGGTCACCCAGGAGGCTGACCGCCACTTCGACCTGTTCGTAGGTGTCCAGGTCCATGAAGGTGAGGTTGTCGCCGGTGCGCATCAGGTACTGGAACTTCACGCGCTCCAGGAAGACGTCCTCAAACTTTTCGCCCGAGCGGAAGGTCTTTTCGATGGTTGCCCCGGACTTGAGTCGGCGCAGTTTGGTCCGCACGAAGGCTCCCCCTTTGCCCGGTTTGACATGCTGAAACTCAACGATCTGACAGATTTCTCCGTCCACAATCATCGCAATACCGTTCTTAAAATCGCTCGTATCAATCGCCACTCTGTGAATAAACCTCGGTGAGAAACCTTAGTTTAGCCGATGCAGAGCCCTGGACGCGTGCGTTAGAGGTAAGAAGCCGGGTTCACCGGGCGACCGTTGATGCGGATTTCGAAGTGCAAGTGCGGTCCGGTGCTCAGGCCCGTCGACCCCACCGCCGCAATGCGATCGCCTTGGTTCACGCGCTGGCCAGCCCGCACGAACAGCCGCGAGCAGTGACCATAAAGGGTGCTGAAGCCGCCGCCGTGGTCGATAACGACCGTGTTTCCGTAGCCGCGCATGGAGGTGGCCGTAACCACCGTGCCGCTGGCCGAAGCTCGAATGGCGGTGCCAGTGGGGGCGGCAATATCGATTCCATTGTGCATACGCGTGGTACCGAGCACGGGGTGGCGGCGCATTCCGAACCCACTGGATCGCCGGCCACTGGCCGGAACAATGAAGCGACCCGCAAAGGGGACATATCGACCCGATGAGCGTTGAGTATTCGTAAGCGCGGCGAGACGCGACTCAAGTTTGTTGCTTTCGGCGTCGAAGGCGTCGTACTCCGCCTGGAGCTTGGCCTTATCGGCATTGACGACCTTAAGAATGGCCTGCTTCTTGGCCTTGGCTTCTTCCAGTCGCTCCTTCTCTTCGGCG
>Ga0315900_10010317_pt1 | contig 11710 bp, 8 predicted proteins | sample LakEriMetagenome_FD_203521 | JGI IMG/M metagenome (GOLD analysis project Ga0315900, IMG submission 203521) | Freshwater fungal communities from buoy surface, Lake Erie, Ohio, United States - Buoy 12 MA114 | ecosystem: Environmental > Aquatic > Freshwater > Lake > Lake biofilm | place: USA: Lake...
AATCTCTTGTTTTAATAAAGCAGTTGAGGTAATCCATCAGGCCTTTGATTGCGTTGTGTTTCTGCAGTGTTATAAAGATTTCGGCCCGCTGGGCCTTGTTTTAAGTCTAGATGAATCAATGGTTTTATGAAGGATGTCTTGTTTTAATAAAGCAATTTAGGTAATCCATGTTATTTGTGCTAGGATTAGGCGCGTAGCGCTGAAATCTTTATAGCATGCAGATGAAAGGTAAAATACGAGGGGCGTAGCCCTGACATGGATTTCTGTATGCATTTTTCTAAGTTATAGAGCCTCTTCTTTTATAATAATGCCAGCCCCGAAAGGGTGAAATTATTATATAAAAAGCCTCATAAACCGTCCTGCCAAACTATCGACATCATGTACAAATTTACCAATACAGCCGCGGCAGGGATAGAAGCGGAAAGCCTCCGTAGGAGCTTGGAACGATAGCCCGGCAGCCGCCCAAAAAAACTTAAGCCTTTTCTTCTAAACGTCCATCGGCGTGTTTGGCAAAACGGCCTTTGCTGCGGGCGTGCACCTGGTCGTATTTGGGCCAAGGCCAACCTCCGAATTTTGTTTGGTGGTAATCTTCGAATGCCTGGTTTATTTCTTCTTTGGTATTCATTACAAATGGTCCGTACTGAATTACCACTTCTCCAATTGGGCGGCCTTGCAGAATTAAAATACTGGTTTCGGCGGCCGATTTTATGGTAACATCTACATTGGCAATTAATTCGATGGCGCTGTATTTTGGAATTTCTTGTCCTGCTACATTTAAGGTGCTTCCTTCATAGAAATAAGCTGTGCGGTTAATGCCATCTGAAGCTTTGGGGAGCACAAAACTGGCATTGGCGGGCATTTTAATATTCCACACGCCTACTTCGTTTTTGGGGTCTGCAGCCCAAGAATCTGGCGGTGGAGTTGGAGCCTTGATATTGCCCAATTTTCCGGCAATTACCTCAACGGAGCTCACATATTTATTGCCATCGGTATATTTATAGCGTTGAATATCTTCTTTCCACAGCATTTTAAAGTGTGGATTTACCATTTTGTTTTTCTTAGGCAGGTTGAGCCAAATTTGAAAAAGCTCCATTGGGTTTTCTTTATCGGCTTTGAGCAAAGGAAACATTTCTGAATGTTGCACTCCTTTACCGGCGGTCATCCATTGAACATCACCATTGCCGTAACGACCGGCAGCGCCTAAAGAATCTGCATGGTCTACTAAACCTTCACGCACTACGGTAATGGTTTCGAAGCCACGGTGTGGATGGCCAGGAAATCCTGGAACAGTTTTACCATGGTACATGCGGAAACCATCTTTGATAATAAAATCGTCGCCCATGTGTCGGCCTTTGAAATGGGTTTGAGCTGGCCCCATGAGTTCGTTGCCTTTAGGAAATTTATCTTCGTGGTGTACACAAAACAAAAATGGGTCTTGGGTTTCCCATTGAAAACCAAGTGGCTTTATAGATTTTATTGGATTCACGCTGGTATCTTGAGGATTAATAGAATTTTTTATGCTGTTAGACATACTGTTAAGCGGCGCCAACAAAGCTGTTGAAAGCCCTAAAGACAAACGGTTCAAGAAACTTCGACGTTTTAAGGAATCGCTCATTTGAAGGAGTTTGGAGTTTTTCTATACAAAAGTAACAATAGTAAACGCTTTGTTGTTCTTGGAATGATTAAAAAAAGAGAAGTTTGTCTTTCGGTTTGAGCACCATTCGCTTTTAAGTTCAATAAAACTTAATTGAGTAATTGTTAAAACTGATTCTAAATTAAGCACAAAATTTATTGTGATTTGAATGAAATCTGAGTTTCTTTGCGGTATAAGAAATAATATACTAAATGAATAAAATAATTTTAAGCTGTCTTGCGCTAGTGGGCGTTTTTTGCCAGCAAACTTTAAAAGCAGACGAGGGAATGTGGTTGCCTTTGTTTCTAAAACGCCTCAATTACGAGGACATGAAGAAAAAAGGATGTAAACTAACACCTGAAGAAATTTACGACATTAACAAATCATCCTTAAAAGATGCGGTGGTAATGCTGAGTGGTGGTTCTTGCACAGCAGAAGTAATTTCGACAGAAGGTTTGTTACTTACAAATCACCATTGTGGTTACGAAGCCATTCAAACGAATAGCTCTGTTGAACACGATTATTTAACAGATGGGTTTTGGTCGAAATCAAAAGCTGAAGAATTGCCGAGTGGAGGCATTACAGCTTCATTTTTAGTACGAATTGAAGACGTTACTTCAAAGATTTTGGCAGAGGTAAACGCTTCGATGAGCGAATCAGAGCGTACAGCAAAAGTTCGCCAACTAGCTAAAACAATAGAAGGAGAAGCTACGAATGGGAATGGTTACAATGCTGCTGTAAAAGGTTTTTTTAATGGGAATGAGTATTACCTATTTGTTTATGAAACTTTTACTGATGTCCGTTTGGTGGGAGCTCCGCCAGAGTCTATTGGTAAATTTGGTGGCGACACTGATAACTGGATGTGGCCAAGACATACGGGCGATTTTACACTTTTGCGCGTTTATGCCAATGCCGACAACAAGCCAGCGGAGTATTCAGAAAACAATGTTCCGTACAAAGCAAAGCATTCTTTACCTATTTCACTGGATGGCGTAAAAGAAGATGATTTTACAATGGTAATGGGTTATCCAGGAACAACGGATCGCTATTTAACATCTTTTGGAATTCAAACGGCGTTAGATTTAACTAATCCTGCGGTAGTAAAAATTCGCGATAAGAAATTAAAAATTATGCGTGAAGACATGGATGCGAGCACAGATATTCGAATAAAATATGCTTCAAAATATGCACAAACCGCCAACTACTGGAAATATTTTATTGGTCAATCTCAGCAATTGCGCAACAACAATGTGGTTCAAAAGAAAAAAGACATTGAGACAAAGTTTAACCAATGGGCTGGTCAAGATCCTCAACGCCAAGCAAAATATGGTTCTGCTTTAGGCGACATTGAGAAAGGTTATGATGAAATTAGAAAAATAACCTTGAACAGAACTTATTTGAACGAAGCTGTTTTTCAAGGAGCTTCAATTATGTTGTTTTCATTTCAAATGAGTCAAATGAAGGATTTGATGGCTGATAGCACTAAAACAGGTGAATTAGCAGAAGCGCTTGGCGAATTAAGAGCAAATGGTGAAGAAATGTACAAAGACTACAATAAACCAACAGACCAAAAACTGTTTGCTGCAATGTTGAAGATTTACGCTGAAGGATTACCGAAAGACCAATTGCCTCCAATTTATGATACTCTGCAATTAAAGTGGGCTAATAACTATGTTGCTTACGCGGAAGACGTGTATAAAAGATCAATTTTTAGTTCATTGGAAAGCTTCAATAAATTTATTGATAATCCATCGCTTGCGACATTAGAAAACGACCCGGCATTAATTGCATCAACTTCGTTTGTAAGTAACTACAGAACGAAATATCAACCTAAAATAAGTGAAATTCAGGCTAGAATTGAGCGAGGTAACAGAAGCTTCATTGCTGGATTAAGAGAAATGATGCCAGAAAAGAAATTTTATCCAAACGCTAATTCTACCATGCGCCTTACTTACGGGCAAATAAAAGACTACGAACCGCGTGATGCTGTTGAATATGAAGAATATACAACCATAAAAGGAATAATGGAGAAAGAAGATCCAACTAATCCTGAGTTTGTGGTTCCTCAAAAATTGAAGGAGCTATACAATGCCAAAGATTATGGTATTTATGGCGAAAATGGCACATTAAATACTTGTTTTATTAGCAATAACGACATAACCGGAGGAAATTCTGGGAGTCCTGTAATTAATGGAAAAGGTCATTTAATTGGGTGCGCATTTGATGGAAATTGGGAGGCTATGAGTGGCGACATTTTCTTTGAAGATAAAATTCAACGTACTATTTCTGTGGATATTAGATATGTGCTTTTCTTAATTGATAAATTAGGTGGGGCAGGAAATATTATAGATGAAATGAAATTGATGAAAAAAGGAAAAGAAGTGAAGAGAGGTTAAAACCAATTAAAATATACTACCAAAAAAAGGCTACTATTTATCGATAGTAGCCTTTTTTGCTTAAGCTTGAAACGGAGGGTATTCTAACTTCAATTTCTCAAGACACTCTACTACTTTGGTAGCAATTACAAAGTCTTTGTACCAGTTTTGATCAGCAGGAACAATGTTCCATTTGGCAACATTATTACAATTTTTAAAAATTGTTTCATAGGCTTTTTGATATTCCTTCCATAGTGCAGCTTCTTGCTGGTCCTTAGAACTGTGCTTCCAAAATTTTTCAGGATTTTCAGTTCTCTCTTTCAATCTAATTTGCTGTTCTTCTGGAGAGATATGCAGGTAAAATTTTAGTATTTGAGTACCATTACTTTGCAATAATTTCTCAAAATTATTAATGTGATGATAGCGTTCTTCTATTACCTCATCACTTACCCATTTATGAACCTTTGGAACCAATACATCTTCGTAATGAGAGCGATTAAAAAGTTGAATCATTCCTTTTTCGGGAGTGTTGGAATGTATACGCCATAAAAAATCGTGCTTGGCTTCTTCCTCCGTAGGTGCTTTAAAGGCTTTTAACTCTGTACCTAATGGGTTAATTCCACTAAACACATTCTTGATAGCGCCGTCTTTTCCTGATGCATCAAGGCCTTGTAAGATAATTAACAAACTGTATTTCCCTTGTGCATAGAGTACATTCTGCAACTTCGACATCCTTTCTAGCAAGGCGACGGTGGCAATTTTTGTTTCACTTTTATCGAATTCTTTGGGAGCGCGGGTTGAAAAATCTTTAAGTATCATAGTTTAAGGTTTTCTGTAATAAAATAGATTGATATTAAATTGTTTGTAAGCTAAATATTGCTGGTTGTTATTGAATAAAAAAGAAGAAATAATATCGCCTTTTTGGAGAGCTTGAGGTAAAGGGTAAGCGTATTTTATATGCACCCATTTACCTAGTTGAGTATTTAACACCGTGTAAAGTTCGCAATATTTATAATCTAAATTTAGGTCTCCTCTTTCTACACTATAGGCAATTCCAACTTCCTTTTTCAAAGGTTGATTTGCTTTTACAAGTATATCTAATTCTACAAATGTGTTTTTATAAACAGTTGAGCTATCTAATGTTATTTTAAACCCATTTGAAAACATATTCTCAGGTTTCATTGTCCAACCAGTATCTCTTTGTATAGCAAGTTTATCATAAGGTTTAACGGTATTATTTAACACCATTAAATGAGTAAAAATTACCTTTTGGCGATATGGTTCTTGGCGTTTTGCAATTGTAAAACCAGATAAAGTATCATGGTAAATTTCAATTACAGCGGGAAGATTAAGTTCACTTTTCCGTTTTTTAGAATACATGAAATAATCACCCCCAGAATCAATATTATTTAAATTCATGTGTAAAGGAGCGATTTTAGTTATTCCTAAATACATGCAATAAAATTTTATTACAGAATAATACTCAAAAGATGTAGAGAGATTTATTTGGGAACGTCCTTCCGGAATTGGGAAACCATTCAATATTTCTATTGCTTTGTTATTATTTGCATTCATTTCCCATTCGAAAACACTTCTTGCGGAAATTGTGGTAAGTAAGTGGAAACTAAAAAAAGCAAATAGCACCCATTTAAGGATGTTCATTTTTGTATTTGATAAAAAGACTATAGTAACAACTAGAAAAACAGGCAAAAACAAAAGTGCTGTTCTTTCTTTAAGATAAAGTGTATTTAAATAATGATGCTGAATAATGGTAGAAGCAATCATTATTATCAGAATAAAATAAACTGCAAATAACTTTTTCCAACTTGCGTCCATTAGATTATTCCTTTTTAAAAATAACCAAACAGGAACAATTAAAAAAACACAGATTATAATAAATTTTAAGAAAATCCCAACCCCAAAAATCCAAAATGTATTGTAGCTTAAGCTAACTATTAATGAGTTCACTGTATCGTTCCAAAACCCTTGTGAACCTCCAAAATAAAAGTTTCCAAGTTCTTTCATTTTAAACAACAAAGGAAAAAGCTTACTAAAAAACACAGCTGTAATAACCAAACCGGGTAGCAATGCTACTATTAATTTTGTAAGAGACCAGATTTTCTGAAAATACAGATAAAAACAATAAAGCGATGTTACGCCCAATATTGCAAGTTGAAAATTAAGCAGACTAAAGTTACAAAGCACAGCGAAACAAGATACCATTGCTATAAGGAATGGTGAACTGCTATTTGATTTGCTAATAAATGCAAAGAGCAAAGCCAGTGCAAGCATTTCGAATGCAAAACTCATTGCATAACCTCTTGCCAAAGAGAAAAAATCTAAAAAATACGGGTGAATTATTAAAATGCTAAACAAAATAAAAACACTTCTTTGTTTAACCAAACCTTTGGAAATGCTAAATGCAGCTCCGGCATAAACCAGAAAAGAAAAGAGAGAATGGACTCTTAAATAGAAAACAGACTTTGGTAAATATTTTCCCTCCAAAATCATAAAAAAGGTATTCATTAAATGATTATTGGCATCTATAATACCTGTTTCATAAGGTTTCCAAGTATTGTACTGAACATAAAAAAGATAGCTTGCTGCTTCGTCCCACGTAAAGGACATGCTTGCTGCTTTATAGCCAAGAAAAGAAAAAATCAAGATGAGCAACAATGCGCTCAAAGGCTGTTTCTTCCAATCTAAAAAGTAATTTTTTATTGAAAATAATATTTGATTCACTTTGTTAGCCTCGGTTGAGGTCAGCAAAACTATTCAAAATAAATTAGCAAAAATCTTAATAAGAAACGACTCTTTCTTTTATTCCGAGTAATTGGAATGCTGTTTCAACAATTGCAATTTCATTATAGCCGCATTCTGCCCAAAGTTCCGGTTGAGAACCGTGCTCTACAACTTTATCAGGCATTCCTAATCGTTTTACTTGCGCTGAGTAACCATTATCTGCCATGAATTCTAGAATGGCAGAACCAAATCCTCCTTGCACACAACCATCTTCAACGGTTATTACTTTCGAGTGGTTTTTAAAAATTTCGTGCAGCAATTCTTCATCCAACGGTTTTACAAAACGCATGTCGTAATGTGCGGCATCAATTCCTTTTTTGACTAAATCGGTAATGGCATTTGCTGCAATATTACCAATATGCCCAATGGTTAAAATGGCGATATCGTTACCTTCTCTAATAGTACGTCCTTTGCCGATTACTATTTTTTGCATGTTATTTCTCCAATCTACCAGCACCCCATTTCCACGAGGGTAACGGATGCTAAAAGGAGCAGGAGTTTCAACAGCTGTAAACATTAAATCGCGGAGCTCGTGTTCGTTCATGGGAGCGGCAACAATCATATTAGGTATACAACGCATGTAGGCAATGTCATAAGCGCCGTGGTGCGTGGGGCCATCTGCACCTGCAACTCCACCGCGGTCAAGACAAAATATTACATGCAAATTCTGAATGGCTACATCGTGAATAACCTGATCATACGCGCGTTGCATGAAAGTGCTGTATATATTACAGAAAGGAATTAATCCCTGTGTTGACATTCCAGCGCTAAAGGTAACTGCATGTTGCTCACAAATTCCTACATCAAATGCGCGATCAGGAATTTCTCTCATCATGATGTTTAAAGAGCATCCAGAGGGCATAGCAGGTGTTACACCTACAATTTTCTTATTTTCTTTGGCCAACTCTACGATAGTATGACCGAACACGTCTTGATACTTTGGAGGCTCCGGGCCTTTTTTAGGAGACTTCAATATTTCACCTGTATCTTTATTAAACAAACCTGGCGCATGCCAAAGGGTTTGGTCTTCTTCTGCTAATTTGTAGCCTTTCCCTTTCACCGTTAAAACGTGCAATAATTTAGGCCCTGGTATATGTTTCAAGTCGTTCATTACATGCACCAAACGATTTACATCATGCCCATCAACAGGACCAAAATAACGAAAGTTAAAAGACTCAAAAAGGTTACTTTGCTGGAGTACTGCACTTTTTATGGCATTCTCCATTTTCTGGACAATAGCCTGTGCATTAGGTCCGAACTTAGATATTTTGCCCAATAAATTCCAAACCTCGTCTTTAACTTTATTGTAGGTTGGAGAGGTTGTGATATCTGTTAAATATTCTTTTAAAGCACCAACGTTAGGGTCAATTGACATGCAATTATCGTTTAAGATAACCAGCATGTTATTTTTTTCGGATCCGGCGTTGTTTAACCCTTCGAAAGCCATTCCACCAGTTAAAGCACCATCACCAATAACAGCAATGTGTTGTTTTTCAGCATCTCCTTTAACTCTTGAAGCTACAGCCATTCCTAGTGCAGCAGAAATTGAAGTGGAGCTATGTCCAACTCCGAAAGTATCATATTCACTTTCGCTTCTCTTGGGAAACCCGCTGATTCCGCCATACACTCGATTTGTGTGAAATACTTCTCTTCGCCCTGTAAGCAATTTATGACCATAAGCTTGATGCCCTACGTCCCAAACAAGTTGGTCAGATGGCGTATTAAAGACATAATGTAAGGCAACTGAAAGTTCGACAGTTCCAAGACTGGCGCCGAAATGGCCACCTTTTACAGAAACAATATCAACAATATACTGACGAAGTTCATTACAAATCTGAATGAGATCGTCTTCTTTAAATCTGCGCAAATCAGCTGGGCTGTTTATTTGAGCTAGTAATTCTCCTGGAATGATGTTCATTAATTGAGAAACAAAAAGTGGAAACGAAACGCGAAGTTAAACAAAACAGTGTGTTAACCTACAATTAACCTTGAAATCTACGTATTGTTCTGGTATAATCTAAATTTCTTGTTCGAAGTAGCTGTATAATTGACTCAGTGTAAGGCTCTTTTTTTGGTCTTCAGTTATTGTTCTTAAAATTTCCCCTTGCCTCATTTGAAGGATGCCGTTGCCATAGTCAATACAATGTTTTAAATCATGAGTAACCATAACTGCCATAAGCTTTCTTTCGGTAATAATTTTTTTGGCGAGTTCCATTACCGTTTTTGCTGCTGAAGGGTCTAATGCAGCAGTTGGCTCATCTAATAATAATATTTGAAGATCGTCGAAAGTTGCCATCAAAAGGGCTAATGCTTGCCGCTGTCCTCCAGAAAAAGAGCTCATCGGTTGGTGAATTCTCTCTTCGAGTCCTGTTCCAAGACTAGCAATGCTATCGATAACTTTCTTTTTAAAATCGGGGCTGTTATTAATCACTAATTTTTTGGAATGTGTTCTTGAAGCCGCTAGTTTAAAATTATCGAGTAAAGACAAGTCCGGTGCAGTTCCTACAACTGGATTTTGAAAAATGCGTGCAACAAATTGGCTCCTTTTATAGTTTGGTAGATTTTGTATTGGTGAATTATTTAATAAAATTTCGCCCGAATCGGGAAATATATTTCCTGCTAAAAGGTTAAGCAAAGTGGATTTTCCTGAGCCATTTGCCCCAATAATAATATGGAATGAATTTTCTTTCAACTCCAAATTAATATCCTTCAAGGCTTTTATCTCAAGCGGATTTCCTTTATTGAATGTCTTATTAATCTTTCTTAATGCTATCATCCTGATTTTTTAAAAGAGAAATTGGCTAAACCAACAAAAATCAAAACAATACCGGCAGTTATCAACCTTAATAAATTGGGGTCGGCACCAGATGCTAAAACAAAAGCAACTACACACCTAAAAAGAACACACCCTAATAACACACCTAACAATTTAGCTGCAATACCATTTTTACCTATAAAATGCATAATTGCCTCACCTATCATAACAGAACCAAGTCCGGCAATAACAATTCCAACACCCATATTTATATCGGCAAACTGCTGAATTTGAGCCACCAAGCTGCCCGAAAGTGCCGTCAACCCGTTGGCAATGGCTAATCCAAAAATTTTCATTCTATTGGTATTTACCCCGTAAGCTTGAGCCATTTCTTCTGCATTTCCAGTAGCTCGCATGGCAATTCCAAAATCTGTTTTCAGCATTGAAAGAATGGCATAAAACAAAAAACCCGCAATTGCCAACAGTAAAAAAAATTGATAATTGAAAAAACTAAAAGCCGGATGAGTAGTAGCAAACATGTTTTCTGTTTGTAAGAGGGGCAAATTTGATTTCCCTAGCCAAAGCAGGTTAACAGAGTATAAAGCGGTCATTACTAAGATGCCCGACAATAAGGCATTAACTTTTAGTTTTGTGTGAATTATTCCTGTAGTTACTCCAGCCAAACAACCAGCAATTATAGAAAGTAAAATTGCAACAGGCCAAGAGCCTCCATTAAATAGGTGGACAGCAGAAACTACAGCTCCTAAAGTAAAGCTGCCATCTGTAGTAATGTCGGGAATGTTAAATATTTTAATGGTTAAAAATACTCCCCAGGCTAACCCAGAAAGGGCGAGTGCCAAACAAATTGCCGTTAAATAAAACTGCATTATTGCAGAATTTGAAAAGTAGAATCAGGTATGATGTTGTACATTTTTGCCTTTGTAGGATTGTAAACACGTTGTCGCTGCAATAGTTTTTTGGGTGCGCGAATTTTATGCGTTTTTAAATAATATACAGCTTCTAAACCTGCTTCATAGCCCCATGCATAAACATCTGCTCCAAAAGCTGCCAATGCTCCGCGAGAAACTAGACCAGCTTCGGAGGTAAGAATTGGAATTTTAGCAGCATCGCAAGATTTTACAATTGTTTCGAAGGATGAAAATATGGTATTGTCGGGTAAGGCGAAGAAAACATCAATTCCTTTATTGATGAGAGATTCCGCTGCTAATTGTGTTTCGGCTGAGTTATTGGCAGGCACTGAAATAACTTCACATCCCATTGCTAATGCTTGCTTTTGAATTCTTTCGAGCGCGTCTCTGCTTTGTGGTTCACTTTGATTAATAAGTGTTCCTATTTTTTTCGCATTCGGAAACATTGCTTTAACTAAGAATAAAGCAGTATCAATGTATTCTAACGTTTCGTAAACACCAAACAAATTTATCGGATCCTTCCCATCTTTGGTGCGCAACCCTGCTAATTCAGGACTTGGACTCACTATCATACAAACAGGAATGCTATTGGTTTTTTGCACAGCTGTAATGGTTGATAGCGTAGTATTTGTTGCAATCATAGCAACATTTTGCGATATAAAATAGTCAACAGATTGCGCTAAAACAGGAATGTCGCCCTGTGCATTTCTGTAAATAACTTCAATATTCGTTTCCGGGTTGAAGCCACTGTCTTTTAATGCAACAAAAAAACCTTGTTTTGCTTTGGTTATAGTGGCATCTTCAAAAGCATCTAGAAAAGCAATTGTGATTTTATCGGATTTCGAAGCTGTATTGCAGGAAGATGCTACAAGAAAAGCGAAACTGTAAAAGGTTAAATTAACTATCCGTTTTAAAGTCTTGAGAAGTTGGGGGAGTTCTCTATTCCCATTTTGATTTTCCATCATTATATAATGGTCAAAAATAGGAAATTAAAACATCCTTTTACGAAACTTGTCTTCTCTGGTAGGTTTGAATATCTAAAAGCTTTCTAACAGTTTCCCCATCAACAGGTTTAGATAAAAAGTCTCGCACCATTGGATATGAACGGGCTCTTTTTACGTCAGCAGGATCTATCGAAGAAGAATACATGTATACGTTCACAAAGCAGTTCATTTTGTTTAAGGCATCTAAGAATTCAAACCCATCAATGCCGGGC
>Ga0315900_10010319_pt1 | contig 11706 bp, 11 predicted proteins | sample LakEriMetagenome_FD_203521 | JGI IMG/M metagenome (GOLD analysis project Ga0315900, IMG submission 203521) | Freshwater fungal communities from buoy surface, Lake Erie, Ohio, United States - Buoy 12 MA114 | ecosystem: Environmental > Aquatic > Freshwater > Lake > Lake biofilm | place: USA: Lake...
TCGAGGCGCATACGCCGCTGCGCTTCGCGCTCACGCCCGAGGCCGATCCGCTGCGCGACCTGCCGGGTGCGAAGAAGGCCGGGCGCATGCTCTCGCCCCTGCCGCTCAGCCGCTGGCGCGCGGGGCGCTTCGCCATGCGCATCCGCCGCTCGCAGATCCCCGAGCTGTTCACCTATCACGAGGCCGTCACGACGGATCTCTACCACCACCCCTTCCGCACGGCCTGGCAACTCGCGCCGAAGCTGGTCTGGCGCATCCTGACCAATACGCGCGGCAAGGGCACGGCGCTGGTCACGGGGCTGCTGCGCGGCTGCCTCGATGCCGGCGTGCGGATCGAGACCGAGGCCCGCGCCACCGAATTGCTCCAGGATGTGCAGGGGCGCGTGACCGGCGCGCTGGTCACGCAGCGCGGCGCGACCGTGCGCATCCACGCCACGCGCGGCGTGGTGATCGCGACCGGCGGCTTCGAATGGGATGCGGGCCTGCTGGCGCGCCACTTCCCCGGCCCCGTGGACTATCTCGGCTCGCCCGAGGGCAATGCGGGCGATGGCCACCGCATGGCCGCGGCCGCCGGCGCTGCGCTCGACCATATGGACCAGGCGACGCTGACGCCCAGCATGCCCACGCGGCTGCATGGCCGACTGCTCGCGCGCCCCGTCCCCTTCCATACCGAGCCGAATGCGATGCTGGTCAACCGGCACGGCGTTCGATTCGTCAATGAGCTCACCTTCAACATCGGAAGCGCGATGGATGCGCGCGATGCGGCGGGGCAGCCACTGCACCTGCCATGCTGGGTGATCGCGGATGCAAAGCTGCTGGACCGCCTGCCGCCCGCCCGCTGGGCCGCGCGCGCCGATCCCGGCTGGTTGCGCCAGGCGCCGAGCATCGCGGCCCTCGCCGCGCTGATCGGGCTCGACCCCGCGACACTCGCCGCCAGCGTGGCGCGATTCAACGACCATGCCGGCGCCCAGCGCGATGCCGATTTCGGCCGGCCCTCCGCCGCGCAGGCGGCGGCGAGTGGCGACAAGCGCCGGCGCGGCGGGCTGGAGGCGATCGCCACACCGCCCTTCCTGGCGATGCCGTTCAACCGTTCTATCCTCGGCACCAAGGGCGGGCCGCGCACGGATGACCAGGCACGGGTGCTGCGCGCAGATGGCAGCGTCATCGCCGGGCTCTTCGCCGCCGGCGGGTCCTCGGCCAATCCGCTGGGCACGCGGGGTGTGGGCGCGGGCACGACCATCGGCCCCTACATGACCTGGGGGCATGTGGCCGGGCTGAGTCTCGCCCAGCGAAATTGAGACGGCGAAACCAGCCGATCCCCGTTGCGTCGCGTGCAAATCCGCCGGACCATCGCGCCAGCGGCCCCAGACCGCATTTCAGGAGAGACCAGCATGGCACGCCTTCCCCTCACCGTCGCGACCTTCGCCCTTGCGGCGATGGCGCCGAGCCTTGTCGCCGCGCAGCAGCCCACCGTGGTGGCGCGCTCCAGCGAGGCCATCGCCATCGTGGAATCGGTGGACCAGCCCGCCCGCGCGGCCGTGGTGCGCCTGCCGAATGGCGAATTCGTCACCGTCCGCCCCGGCCCAGAGGTACGCAACTTCGCCCAGGTTCGCCCGGGCTCCGAGGTCGTCGTGACCTATACCGAGGCCGTGGCGGTCGAGATCAGCCGCCCGGGCACCGCCCCCGTGGCCGCCGGTGCGGCTGGTGCGCGTGCGCCCGAGGGCGGCCAGCCGGGTGCGGCCGGTGCGCGCGCGGTGCGTGTGCGCGTGAAGGTCGACGCCATCGACCTCGGCTTCAATCGCGTGACCGTTACCACGCCGACCGGCGAGCAGCGCCGCGTGAATGTGCAGCGGCCCGAGATGCGCCGCTTCATCCGCACGCTGCGCGTGGGCGATGAGGTGGATGTGGCCTTCATCGAGATCGCGACCATCACGGTGCGCCCGCCGCGCTAAGGACGACCTCCGCGCTCGCCTTCACCCGAAGGCGAGCGTTGGCAACCAAGTGGCGATGCCGGGGAAGAGGCAGAGGATGAACACGCCGAGCAGCAGGGCCAGCCAATAGGGCAGTGCCGCCTGCGCGGCCTCGCCGAGCTTCACCTCGCCGCCCGTGATGCCGACCAGCACAAAGAGATTCATGCCCACGGGTGGCGTCAGCATGCCGATCTCGATCATCAGCGTGACGATGACGCCGAGCCAGACTGGGTCGAAGCCCACGCCGGTCAGCAGCGGGAAGACCAGCGGCAGCGTCATGATCATCATCGACAGCCCGTCGAAGAAGCAGCCGAGCACGAGATAGACCAGCACCACGACCAGCAGCAGCACCCATTTCGACAGGCCCCACTGCGCCACCACCTCCAGCATCTGCTGCGGCAGGCCGAGCAGGCTGATCGCCTGCGCCAGCACCAGCGCGCCGACGAAGACCATGGCGATGACGGCGAAGGTCCGCACCGTGCCGATCAGCGCCTGCCCCACGCCGCGCAGCGTGAGGTCCCCCACCGTGAAGCCCAGGATCGCCGCCGCCGCCACGCCCACGCCTGCGGCTTCGGTCGGCGTGGCGAGGCCGGCGAAGAGGCTGCCCAGCACGGCCACGATCAATGCGAGCAGCGGCAGCACGGCGGGCAGGCCGCGCAGCGCCTCGGCGATCGCCACGCGCTTTTCCTCCGGCGCGATGGCCGGGTTGCGCAGCGCGGCGAAGACGATCCAGCCCATGAAGATCGTGGCCATCATCAGGCCGGGAAGCACGCCCGCGATGAACAGCCGCCCGATCGAGGTGTCGGTCAGCGCCCCGTAGATCAGCAGCGAGAGGGAGGGCGGGATGAGCAGCCCGAGCGTGCCGCCCGCCGCCAGCGTGCCCACCGTCTGCGCGCGGTCATAGCCGCGGGATTTCAGTTCCGGATAGGCGACCGAACCCACCGCTGCAGCCACCGACATCGAACTGCCCGACACGGCGCCGAAGATGGTGCAGACGGCGATGTTGGTGTGCAGCAGCCCCCCCGGCAGCCGCCCGAAGAAGGGCGCCATGGCGCGATACACCCCGCGCGCCAGGCCCGAGGCCACCAGCAATTCGCCGAGCAGGATGAAGAGTGGAATGGCGGTGAGGGTGAACTCGTTCAGCGTGTTCCACACTGTCTGCACGCCGATGCGCGTCGCGCCCCCGGCGAAGAAATGCAGGATCGCGAAGCCGGTGAGGCCCAGCGCCGCACCCAGCACCGCGCCCGACAGCACGGTCGCTGTCACCATCCCCAGAAGCGCGGACCAGATCACAGATGCGCAGCCTTCTCTTCAGGCGGCGGCCGCAGCCCGACCCAGGCCGCGATCAGCGCGGTGAAGCCCAGGCAGGCCGGCATCAGCGCCACCCAGGGCCCGAGCGGCAGGCGGGCCTGTTCGCTCATCAGGTTCAGCCGCCAGGTGAACTCCGCGAGGCCGTAGCTCTCCCAGGCGAAGACCAGGCAGAAGGCGACCATGATCGCCTGCCCGATCACCCAGGCGAGGCGCTTGGCGAGCGGCGGCAGGCGTTCCGTCACCAGGGTTACGCGGATATTCGCATTGCCCGCCATGGCGAAGGGCAGCGCGAGGAAGGCCAGGGCCGAGAGCAGCAGCCCCGACAATTCCTCCGTGAAGCGGAAGGGCGCGGCGATGGCGTAGCGCATCACTACCGCCGCCACGACCAGCCCGAGGATCGCCGCGCAGCACGCCGCCGACAGCGCGAGCAGCCCGCGCGAGACCAGCAGCAGCGCGCGATCGATCGCCTGCACTCAGTTGGCGCCGAGCGCGGACTGGATGCGGGTGCGCCAGGCCGGGCCCTGGCCGCCGGCCTCGCGCATCAGCGTGTCCCAGGTGGCGAGGGCCGCGGTACGGATCGCCATCTGCTCGGCCTCGGTCAGCGTGCCGTGGAAGGTCACACCCTGGCCGCGCAGGCGCTCGCGCGCTGCCTCGTCATCCGCGGCGTCCTGGGCGAAGCGCGCGCTGCGCGCCTCCATGGCGCTGACGGCGGCGGTCAGATGCGTGCGGTTCTCGGCCGAGAGCGCGCGGAAACGCGCCTGGTGCGCCATCATCACATAGGGCGTGGGCGGGAAGGCGAAGCCGGTGGAGATGCCGTGCTTCGCCACCTCCTGCAGGCTGACCGTGTGCAGGATGCGCGGCGGATACAGCGCGCAATCCACCACGCCGGTCTGCATGGCGCTGTAGAGTTCCTGCTGCGGCACGATCTGCGCCGCCACGCCGAGCGCGCGGAAGGTCTCCACCTGCTCGCGCGAGCCGACGCGCAGCTTCACGCGCCGCAGTTCATCCAGCGAGCGCACCGGGTTGCGGCAGAAGATCGAGGCGTCGAGCAGGCCGAGCTGCATGAAACCCACGGGCTCGATGTTCCAGCGGCGGATGCCCTCGTTCAGGCTCTGCTGCAGGGCCGGCATGATGCGCGTCAGCTCGGCCTCATTGCGGATCAGGCCGAAGACCAGGATGGAGGACATCGCCGCATCGTCGCGCCCCAGGAAGGGCGACCAGATGAAGCTCATCTCCGGCGTGCCGGTCTGCATGGTGCGCAGCGCATCGGCGTCGCGCAGGTTCATCGCATTGCCCTCGAAGACGTTGAGGGTGAAGCGGCCATTGGTGCGGGTGCGCAGATCGGCGGCGAGCTCGCGCACATGCTGGCTCTCGATGCGTGTCGGCGCGTAGCTGTTGTGGAATCGCCACTCGACATTCTGGGCGGCGGCGCTGCCGGCGCCGAGCAGCGCGGCGAGGGCCCCGAGGATGATCTTGCGCATCACGCGTCTCCGGCTTTTGTGCGGCCCCCACGATAGGCAGCGCCCGGGGAAGTTGACAACGGCCCCGCCACGCCTTGCCATGCCGCCATGCCAGGACATGTCGATCGCGCGCGCGCCGCGCGCCTGATGCAGGGGGCCGCGCTGGATGCGCTGCTGGTCTGCGCGCCCGAAACCTTCCTCTGGGCCACGGGTGCGCCGGCGGGTGTGGCCGCCGGTTGGCGACGGCTGGGGGCCGCCATGGCGGTGATCCCGGCCGATCCGGCGCGCACCGTCGGCGCCGTGGCCAGTGATCTCTTCGCCGGGCCGGCCGAGGCGGCGGGCTGCGCGCCGCTGCACCGCCACGCCATCTGGCCCGAAACCGGCGATCTGCGCGCGCTGCTGCCCTCGGCGGAGAGCGCTGCGGCGCTGGTGGCGCGCGCCACGGCCACGCGCCCGCCCGGCTTCGCGCGGCCCGCGACCTTCGACCGTAGCGCGGCGCTGCGCGAATTGCGCGCGTTGCTTGCGGGCCAGGGGCTCGGCGCGGCACGCATCGGCGTGGAGCTTTCCGCCGTGCCCGCGGCCGATCTGCCGGCGCTGGAGGCCGCCCTCGCCCCGGCCACGCTCCACGATGCCAGCGCGATGATCGAGCGGCTGCGCGCGCATAAATCGGCTGGCGAGATCGGCCTGCTGCGGCAGGCCGGCGCGCTGACCGAGGCCGCGCTCGCCGCGCTGATTCCCGAGATCCGCGAAGGTACGACGCGCGCGGCACTCGGCCGGCGCTTTCTCGACCTGGTGCAGGCGCAGGCCGCCGGGCGGGCGGGCGTGACGGCGTGGGAGTATGTGGGCTTCGGCGCCTCGCCCTGGTCGAGCGCGGGTGGGCTGGCGCGCGGCGATGTGGTGAAGGTGGATGTCGGCGCGGTGGTGGGCGGCTATTCCGCGGACCTCGCGCGCACCTTCACACTCGGCCCCGCGCCGCGCCATGCGCGCGAGATCTACGCCGCGCTGCGCGCGGGGTTCGAGGTCGGGCGCGCGCTGTTCAAGCCGGGCGCGCAGCTCAAGGACATCCATGCGGCCTGCATCGGCGCGGTGCATGCGGCGGGCTTCCCGAGCTATGCGCGCGGCCATTTCGGCCATGGCCTCGGTGCCTCCATCTGGTCGGAGGAGTGGCCCTATACCGCCGCCGACAGCGATGTGGTGCTGGAGGCGGGCATGGTCATGGCCTTCGAGATGCCCTGGTATCTCGACGGACTCGGCGGCTTCATCGTCGAGGACATGCTGCTGATCACGGAAGATGGCGCCGAGACCCTCGCCGGCGCGGGGCTTTCGCGCGAGCTTGTCGAACTCAGCTGATCGCGTCGAGCACCGACAGGTCGAGATAGCGCGTGATGTCGGAGAGCGCCTTGCGCGGCTGCGCATGGGCGCTGCGCAAGCGCAGCACGGTGCGCAGGCCCTCCGCATCGATGCGCAAATCGCGAAACAGCCCGCGCGCGGGGTCGAGCAGTGCGGCGGTGGCGCGCGTGGCCACGGGCAGCGGCATGTTGGCGCGCGCGGCAAGGATCGCCGCGGCCTCTTCGCGATGCGCGTCCAGCCAGGCGATGCTCGCGCGGAAGGCCTGGGCGAAGGCGATGAAGGCCGCGCGCTTCTCTGCCACCGCGCCGCGCCGCACGGCGGCGACGATGCCCTGGTAGGGGCCGATCACGTCGCGTGCCCGCGCGAGCCGGCGGAAGCCCCGCGCCTCGGCGGCGAGGTCGAGCGGCGTGTTCAGCAGCGTGGCGGCCTGCGCGCCTTCGAGCAGCGCGGCAAGGCGCTGCGCGCCGCCGCCGACCGCGACCCAATCGACGGTGTCGGCAACACCCGCGCCGCCCAGGATCTCGCGCAGCACGAAGGCGAAGCCGGTGGTCATGGCATCGACCGAGACGGTGCGCCCGCGCAGATCCGCGAGCGTGGCGACATCCGCCGACGCCATCACGTTGAGCATGCCGTCATCGACGCCGAAGAGCGCGACGAAATCGGCCGGGCCGCCGAGCTCGGCCTCGCCCTGGCCTTCGCCATAGGCGACGATGTTGTCCACCGAGGTCAGCGCGAGGTCGCAGCGCCCATCGAAGAGATCGCGCGCCATCGCCTTGGAGTTCGGCGTCAGCGACAGCGCGAGATCGAGGCCATGGGCCGCGAAGATGCCCTGGTCCTGCCCGGCCCAGAGCGGCAGGTTCGAGGCGCCGGCGAAGGCCACCACATTGAGCGTCACCGGCGCCATCGTCATCAATCCGCGAACTGGCCCGCGGCTTCCAGGATCGGGCGCCAGCGCGCGATCTCGGCGGCGAGATGCGCGCGGTGCGCCTCCGGCGTCACGCGCGACAGCGGCTCGGGCGGGCTGGCGAGGCTGTTGAGCCGCGCCACCACCGTCGGGTCCTGGATCGCCACGCGCAGCGCGGCGTTCAGCCGGTCGATCACCGGGCGTGGCGTGCCGCGCGGCGCATACATGCCATGCCAGATGCTGACCTCGAAGCCGGGCAGGCCGGCCTCGGCGGCGGTCGGCACGTTCGGCGCCTCCGGCAGGCGCGCCGACGTGGCCATCGCGACACCCTTGATGCGGTTGTCGAGCACGAAGGGCAGCGAGGAGGTGGTCTGGTCGCAATAGACGTCGAGCCGCCCGGCCATCAGCTGCGGGAAGATCGGGCCCGAGCCGGTGAAGGGCACGGTGGTGAAGTTGATGCCGAGCTGCGCCTGCAGCAGCGTGCCGCAGAGCTGGCTCGCCGAACCCAGGCCGGCATTGGCGAGGTTCACGCCATCCCGGCGTTCCCGCGCGAAGGCGATGAAATCGGCCAGCGTGTTGCCGGGGAAATCCGGGCGCAGCGAGATGATCATCGGCGTCGGCGTCACCAGGCCGAAGGGCTCGAGGTCGGTGATCGGGTTGTAGGACAGGCGGCGATAGAGCGTCGGTTGTGTGGCGATGCCGATATTGGTGTAGAGGATGGTGTGGCCGTCATTTCGGGCCTGCACCACGCGCTGCACGCCGATGGTCCCGCCCGCGCCGCCGACATTCTGCACCACGACCTGCTGGCCGAGATCGCGCCCCATCACATCGGCGAGCAGCCGGCCGACGACATCGGTGGGCCCGCCGGGCGCGAAGGGAATCACCATGTTGAGCGGCTGGGACGGGAAGCTCTGCGCCATGGCAGGCGCAGCCCCCAGGGCGAAGGCGGCACCGAGCAGCGCGCGGCGCATCAGTTTCATGGACATTGCTCGTTTTCCTCCGGTGATGATGTGCAAACTTGTCAGCGCCCGCCGCCGATGTCCACCAGCGCGCCGGTCATGTAGGCAGCGGCCGGGGAGAGCAGGAAGGCGACGAGCCCCGCCACCTCCTCCGGCTCGCCGGGGCGACCGAGTGCGATGGCGGCAGTCATGGTCTTGAGGCGCTCCGCCCCCGCACGCGCTTCATGGCTTTCGGTGCGGATCACGCCCGGGCGCACGCAGCACACGCGGATGCCGAGCTTGCCGACCTCATTGGCGAGGCCCGCGGTGAAGCCATCCACCGCGCCCTTGGCGGCCGCATACATCACGCGCCCGGGCTGCCCGCCGAGCACCGAGGCGCGCGAGCCGATGTTCACGATGACACCGCCCGCGCCACCGCGATCATTCGCCATGCGGCGTACGGCTTCGCGCGAACAGAAGACGGTGGTGCGGAGGTTGCCATCCATCATGCGGTCGTAATCGGCCGCGGTGATGTCGGCGATCTTCGCCTCGGCGCTGCCGCCGGCATTGTTCACGAGACCACGCAGCGGGCCCATCGTGTCGGCGGCTTCGAAGAGGGCGGCGATGCCGGCTTCGGATTGCACATCGGCCTGGATCGCGCGCGCCGTGCCGCCCGCCGCCGCGATGGCGGCGACGGTGGCGTTCGCGCTGGCGGCGTCCCGCGCATAGTTCACCGCGACATGCCAGCCATCGGCGGCGGCCGCCTTGGCGATGGCCGCGCCGATGCCGCGCCCCGCACCGGTGACAACGAGAACGCCGTGGCTCACCGCGACCATCCGCCGACCTTGGAGAGTTCCGCACGCGCCTCGGCGGCGGTCATCGGCTCGGCGCCCAACTCGCGCAGCATCCGCACCGCGCGCTCGACGAGGACCGTGTTGCTCACGGCCAACTCGCCCTTGTTGAGGTAGATGTTGTCCTCGAGCCCCACGCGCACATGCCCGCCCAGCAGCCAGGCCTGCATCAGCATCGGGAACTCCATCCGCCCGATGGCGAAGGCGGCCCAGGGGCTGCCGGCGGGGATGATGGAGCGCGCGTAGTTCAGCGTCTCGGGATTCCAGTCGAAGCCCCAGCGGATGCCCATGCAGACCTGGAAGAGGCAGGGGCCCTTCAGCACGCCCTGCTCCATCAGGTGCTTCGCGAGCCCGATATCGCCGGAATCGAAGACCTCGAGCTCGGGGATGGTGCCGGCGGAATAGATCAGCTCCGCCATGCGCGTCACCGACCAGGGGGCGTTGATCACCACCGCGCTGCCCGACCACATCGTGTTCAGGTCGAGCGTCGCGATCTCGGGCTTCAGCGCGACGATATGCTCCACGCGCTTGTCCGGCGGCAGCAGCGTGCTGCCGGGTGCGGCGTTGCGCGGATTGTCGCGGTCCGGCACGAAGCGCCCGCCCGGGCCGGTGGTGAGGTTGATCACCACATCGGTGCCCGAGGAGCGGATGCGATCCACCACATCCTTGTAGAGATCGAGCGACATGGAGGGCTTGCCCGTCTCCGGATCGCGCACATGGATATGCGCCACCGCCGCGCCGGCCTTCGCCGCATCGATCGCGGCATTGGCGATCTGCTCGGGCGTGATGGGCAGGTAGGGCGTCTGCTCCGGCGTGGTGATGTTGCCGGTCACCGCGCAGGTGAGGATGTACTTGCGCTTCATGGCGTGGGGGCTCCGAAGGCGGGCTTGCCCCGCGTGATGTCGAGGAATCGCGTGATCAGCACGCGCTCGAACAGCCCGTGCTTGCTGAAGGGATCGCCGGCGGAGAAAGCCTCGGCCGCCGCGCGGTCCGGCACATCGACGATGAAGACGCTGCCGATGCGCTTGGTGCCGTCATCCTCCACCATCGGCCCGGCGAGCTTGATGTCCACCGTACTCGCCTGGAGATAGGCGCGGTGCGCGTCGTAATGCGCGTCGCGGATCGCCTGGCCGTCCGGCTTCTGGGTGCAATGGATCAGGAAGAGCATCAGGCGGACTCCAGTCGGGGGATGCGGAATTCATAGGTCAGGCGCGCGGGCTTGGATTGGTTCCAGTCGGTGACCAGCGAGGCCTTCACGCCGAACACCGCATCCTCATGCAGATACGGGTCGCCATCCTTGAAGATGTGCGTGATGAGGTCGCGATAGCCGTCCTTCTTGATCCAGAAATGCACATGGGCGGGGCGCATCGGCCCACGCCCCATCGCCTCCAGCACGCGCCCCACCGGCCCGTCATGCGGCACCGGATAGGCGGCGGGCACGACGGTGGGGAAGGCCACGATCCCATTGGCGTCGCTGTGGAAGCGCCCGCGCATGGAGTGTTCGTCGCCGAGCTGGCTGTCATAGAAGCCCTCGGGCGAGGTGTGCCAGGCATCGACCTGCGCGCCCTCGATCGGCTTGCCGTCCTCATCCAGCACGCGGATCTCGACCTCGAGCGGTTCGCCCGCCACGCCGGGCGACATCTGCTGGCCGTTCTTCATCACCGGCGGATTCTCGCGGTGGAAGGGGCCGAGCACGGTGGTCTCGCTTACGCTGGCATGCGTGCGGTGCGCGATGGCATCGACCAGCATCGACACGCCAAGGATGTCGGAGAGCAGGATCACCTCCTGCCGCTTGTCGTCGCACCAGCGGCCGAGCTCGGTGAAGAAGCCGACGGCCTGCTCCCATTCCTCGGGGGTGAGTTCCACCTCGCGCACATAGTCATGCACATGGGTGATCAGGCCGGTCATGAGCTGGCGGATGCGGGGCGAGGCATCGGGCGCGATACGGCCGAGCACGGCCTCGGTCAGGTTCTCGCTGGTATAGGTGATGTGGCCATCGGCCATGATCGTTTCCTCCTGGAGCTTCAGCGCATTTCGATGACGTTGTCGTTTCGCGTCATCGCATGGTGATGACGACACGCCCGCGCGTGCCGCGCGCGACGGAGGCATAGGCGGCCGCCCCCTGCGCCAGCGGATGCGCCTCGGCGATCACGGGGGCGGGGTAGGTGCCGGATTCGAAGCCCGGGCGGAGTGCCTCCATCATCGGCGCGCAATCGGCGGTGCCGCGCTTGAGGCTGTCCACGCCGATGATCCGGCATTCGCGGCGGTAGAAGGGGATCAGCTCGAACTTCACCTGCTCGCCCGGCGTGCCGGCGATGACGATCATCCGCCCGCGGAAGGCGAGCGCGCCGAGCGCGGCCTCGGTCAGATCGGGCCGGCCGACGCAGTCATAGACCACGTCCACGCCGCGCCCGCCGGTCAGCGTGGCGATCTGCGCGGCGAGGTCGCCGGCCGCGATGTCGATGAAGTCAGGTTTAGCGTGCCGCGCCGGGCTGTCGGCGGGGGCCTCGCCGCGGCAGGCGGCGATCACACGGGCACCCTTGCCACGGCCGATGCCGCAGGCCGCGCCACCCACGCCGCCCGTCGCGCCGATCACGAGCAGCGTCTCGCCCGCGGCAAGCTGCGCATAGTCGAGCCCGATCCAGGCGGTGACGTAGTTCACGCCCACCGAAGCCGCTTGGGCGAAGCTGAGATTGGCCGGCTTGCGGCGCAGCCCGGCCACGGGCACGCGCAGATAGGCGGCGTGGCTGCCATCGCGCAGATAGCCGTGGTCGCCGCCCGTGCCCCAGACCTCGGCGCCGAGCCACTCGGCCGGGCCCGCCACCACCACCCCGGCATAGTCGCGCCCGGGCGTGCGCGGCGGCACCGTCTGGCGCATGCGCCCGGCGACATTCTTCACATCCGAAGGGTTCACCGAGGCCG
>Ga0315900_10010323_pt1 | contig 11703 bp, 14 predicted proteins | sample LakEriMetagenome_FD_203521 | JGI IMG/M metagenome (GOLD analysis project Ga0315900, IMG submission 203521) | Freshwater fungal communities from buoy surface, Lake Erie, Ohio, United States - Buoy 12 MA114 | ecosystem: Environmental > Aquatic > Freshwater > Lake > Lake biofilm | place: USA: Lake...
TCCGTAGCTTGCCAAGCGGCACAAAACGCGATAAGAGCGTAAGTCGTTGCCTTAGATAGTTTCAACATCTTTGACCTCTACAGGGGCCGAGGCGGCCTTTTTAGCCGGTTTAGGGGCATCCTCTGGCTCTGGCTCGCCTGTAATCAACGGCATTGGATTAACTGCGTCGACATTGTAGCGATATGGAGCCTTGCGAGCTTCCAGATGTAGATGGGGACCTACGGCGTTTCCAGTTGCTCCGGATAGTCCAATGAGGTCGCCCTCTTTAACAAGCTTGTCGCGTAGGCCTTTGATATTGATTGATGAAAGATGAGCGTAAATTACGCGATGGCTGCCATGCTGGACGATTACTTGCAAGCCGTATGCGCCACCCCAGCCGCCGCCACGTCCGGCATATACTACCTTGCCAGCGTCGATTGCTTTGATTTCGGTTCCGCGAGCTGCACGAAAATCGATACCGGTGTGCCTACCTGCTCGCCATAATTTGCCTTTTTGATCCCATTTGCAAGTGATAAACGGTTCATCTAATGGATAACTCATAGGGCATCAATCTCCTCTTTGCTTAGTCCAAGAGCTGCTAGTTTTGCTAATGCGTTTTCACGCGCTGCGGCTTTTGCTTCGGCTTCGGATTTTCGTGCTAAAGATTCGGCCTTTGATGCCTCGACTTCAATTAACTCGTCCTCATTTAGTGGGCGAATAGTTTCCTCGCCGGTTTCGGCGTTGACTTGTAGTAGGTTCAATATTTCAGTCATTATGAGTTCCTTAATCCGTAGATGCGTACCGTTCCAGTTAAATTAGCAGTTGCGAAAATCTGTATTCCGTCAAAACTACCGGTAACAACGTGACCCCCGTTGTTAGTTGACCCAATCGCCGAACCACCATTATATCGAACGTGATTTCCAAACCATGCGGCGCGGCGAGTTGCAACCTGTGGAGCTGTAATAGTTGCTATGGCTGCGGTAGATTGCTCCCCATTTATACAATAGGCCCAGTTCCAACCCGTAGCGGTTGCCCCTGTAATTGCAGTCCATCCGACGCCTGAACCTTGATACCAACCGTACCATTGGTGAAAATTTGTATTAGTAGTGCCGGCAGATCGCAATTTGGTTAAAACTTCCGTATCGCCTGCGGAAGTGCAATTAAGCATAATTACATAATTTTCGTATGTGCTAGTAAAGACGCCGTCAATATTTGTAGTAGCTGCGGCGGTAATTGTCGTAGTACTTACTAAAGTCATACCACCAGACCCAAGTCCAAAAACCGTCGCGTCAATGGCATCGCCAAGAGCTTCAATCGCAACGGCTCCATCCTTGACGAGATCTGTACTCGTTGGAACCGGCCATCCATAATTCGGGGTAGTTGTTGCCACTATAAATCACTCCATTTCGTAGTTGGATTATACTCTGCCCATGTAACTAATGGCGCGATTTGCAACCATAATTGGTGAGGATAAGTTTCAGTTTGTGCCGAGCATATTAAGTCGATGTATGCTTCGTACCTTGTTAATCGCCAAGAGTATCCCTCTAAATAACCCTCAAAAACGGTCCCAAATACTGCCGGCAAGTCCGAAGTCGTAATGGCCGTACCATTTTCGGCGTCGATCAACGCGTCCCGGGTTGCGTCGGTCACGTTTGGATTGTGCAGGGCAACGGTCAAAGACTCCGGATAGACACGCGGGTAAGCTCTTGACTCTAGGAAATCGTTGGCTTGGGCTTGGGCGTCGGTTGCTTTTTCAAGCGTCGTAGCTCTTGTGCCAGATAACTCACCATAAGACTCGACGGATACTTCGTCTCTGGCGAACTTTTCCTGGTCGTTTTTATAGCTGACGGTTACATCGTTAACAATTTCCGACCATTGGGCGGCGGTTCGTAGGCCCTCGGTTAATAGATCGTCCGTCGTTAGGTTTACAACTGGGGCATTTATTCGAGAGGTGTAATCGGAATAGTGGAGATGCCCGTTTCCTGCCTCGTAAAGTACGCCTCGGCCTGATTGGGCGGTATCTTGGGCGATTGTAAGAGCGTTAGTTATACCGTCGCTGTATGCGGTCAATTCATAATCTCCGGGTTGGTCAACGGTGGTGACCAAGTAATCGACTACATCTTGATTGGTTCCATCAAACGATGCCCATGTTGCAATATTAGACACCGAGGACCAAATCAAGGTAGGCGATACATCGTCCCAGCTTGTTAAAAACGCTTCCGAAAGGATCGCAAACATTCGATCGCCGTCAAATTGCTTTGGATAACCGGTTGCGCCTACAAGTCTTTTGTTTAGCTGGGCCAACGGTCCGACGGCGGTTATTGAATACTCGGCTATGGATCCGGTGTCGCCATATTGCGGCAAGGTTATATCGATGTCTGAAATGATCCCGGAATAGATCATGGCCGTACCGGACGTACCCTTGTCGATGGTGATAGATACCGAGTCCGAAAGGTTTACGTTTAACGGAGTATCCGCCGGGGTCCATAAAACGATCCGAGCGTAGCTTGCCTGGACGGCTTCGATAACGTCTTTTCGGCCTATGTTTATTGAAATGTCGGCGATTGTGTTGTCGGCGTAAGTAACGGCTTCGGCAAAAGTTACGACGGGATTAGGCTGGTAGCTTGTCACAAGATTGCCCCGGTGAAATTGACTTGTTGAGTACGACGGCCCGATTGCTGGAATAAGCGTTCAAGCTGGCGACGTGTACCCTCGGGATCGACGGCCCCGTTGATTGTGATATTGACGTTACCCATTGACGAATTGCGCGTAATCATGCCAGTTTGACCGGTAAATAATTCGGGTCCGTTTTCCCCAACGAGGTAAGTTTGATTGGCAAATACTGGCCCACCGGTGGCGCGCTTTTTCGGCTTTTTTTTCGCTTTTTTTGCAGGTGCTTCGGTGACGGTTGCGGTTGCCGTAATGGCTGCCGGGATCACTAATTGACCATCGACAAACGCAAGTCCAACGGCTGCGGCGGCTGCGATGATTCCGTTAACCATCGCTTGACCTTGTGCGATTCCCGCGTCGTACCATTTTGCCGATGTGGCCTCGGCTAGGCTCGATGCACTAGCTTCAACGGCTGCCACCAATGTATTGATCTCACCGATTGAACTAGCTCCGCCGGCGATTATCTCGTCGGCAATACTTGATCCAACTTCGGCTCCGGCTGCCAAGATGTTATCGATCGACGTCCGGTTAAGTCCAAGTCCCAAAAGGGTCGTAATCTTGCCGCCAAAAGTTTGAGCTGCTTCGGCTTGTTTGCGTAGGGAGTCAATAAAGGATCCCTCGCCCTTATCGGCAAACGCGCTTTGGAAGTCAACTAGGTTGGCAATTGAGTCCTTGACGGATTGGGCGTAGTTTTGTTGTGCTTGACGTGTTGCCTCTAGTTGTCCTTGTACGTCTTGCAGGCGGCTTTGGAAACTTTGTAGACGGTCATTCGCTGCCTTTTCAAGAGCTGCTTCGGCGGCGGCTTGTTTTTTAGCGGCTGCGGCTGCCTTTGTTGATGCTCCTGTTCCAGCATTTGTGGCTAATGTTAAATCGTTAGTAGCTTTTGTTTGGCCTCTACGAGCGTCGACATGGCGTTTGGCAGATAATACGTCGGCTTCAGTTTCCTTGCGTGTCGCTGTGATTGCTCCAGCTACCGCTTCGGACTCCTCGCGGACGGCCTTTGTGTTTTGGTAAAGCTTGTACAAAATGCCCACAAGGATCGCGGCGGCTGCCGCTACGGCTGTAAATGGGTTAGCCAATAGGGCGACGGTTAAAGCTCTGACGCTGCCAATCAATCCCAAAGTAACGGCGTTTTGAGCTGCCTGGGCGATTGTGTAAAGGATAACGGCAGATCTAGATCCTTTGTAAGTTAATTCCGCCAATGTTTGGGCGGCGGCTGCGCTTCCCGTAGCTGCGGCAAGTGTCAAATATCCGAGGCGTAGAGCTGCGGCGACGGCTGTAAAGGCTTGGACGCTAATGGTTAAAGCCTTAAAAGTAAAGTTAAGTCCTACGATGGCGGCGGATAAGACACCGACGGCCACGCCTACGCGGGTTATAACCTCGCTATTTTTGCCGAAAAACTCTACTACCTTGATTAGTTGAGCTAATAGATCTTTGTAAGCTGGCAACAAACCCTCGCCGATTGCGGCTTTAGAGTTTTCAATTTCGGCGGCTAAAATCCTTTGTTGATTGGCTGCCCCGTCGGCTGTACGAGCAAAATCCCCTTGTTGCGTGGTTGTTTGCTCCAAAATAAGAGCGTTACGAGCTAAAACCTTATCTTGATCTGTGAGCTCTTTTGATGTTGCGGCTAGGCCCATCTCCATCGCTTTTGCTTGTACGGCAGACTCGGAAAGTAAAACTCCAAATCGGCGCAACGGTTCGGACTCGCCTCGTAGGCCCGCCGCTAAGGCTGTAATTGCCTCGTCGGTACTTGTGTTATTAAAAGATGCCAAGTCGGCTGCTAGGCCCGTTAAATCGGTGCTAAAGGTGTTTAACTGGACGCCAGTAAGCCCGGCGGATTGGCCCAAGATCGCAAAATTGCCAGCGGCTTCAAGAGCTGCCGTTTGTGATAGTCCAAGAGCTTGATCGGCGGTCGCTGCCCATCCTTGTATTGCTTTCGCGCTACTGCCAAAAATGACATTTGATTTAGAGATCGACTCGTTTAGGTCGGACGCCGATTGGACGACTTTGTATCCGGCGGCGGCCACTCCCGCAAATACTAAAGTCGCTTTACGGCTTAATTGCTCAAGTTGGCCGCCAAACTTTTGGAGCTTCGTTTGGGCGTCGGATAATCCTCGTCCAAGCCCGCTGGTATCGGCTTGTAATAAAATCGTTAACGGACGGCCTATGCCTTTAGTTGCCATTAGTAATCCGATCCTCGGTTCCAGTTGTTAACAATCTTTTCGGCTTCATTGACCCAAGCTGCAAACGCTGGCTCGGCGTAATCATTGTCTGCGGCTTGTGTCCAGCCCGGACGGTTACCTTCGGCCCAAAATTGAGTACGTCCAGATCTAGACAAATACTGGCCCTTAATAGTTCCAAATCTAAGCATATTGGTAGAGGCTCCGCCGGAATACGTCCGATTAGATAAACCAATTTTCACCGATGGGATACGATCTCGACCCGTACGGATAGATCGATTTAACTTATCCGCGTAACTTGGAGCGAAATTAGAGATACTGCTCTTGATTGCCGGGACCATTATTCGGTTGGCAATTTCCTCGGATTTCAATCTCATATCTCGATTAGCAGATTGATCCAAGCCCTTTAAGCCATTTAAGACGTTGCGAAACTCGCGAGGGTCGAGCGTGACGGCTTCAGTTGTTGCCATGCTTAACTCCTTTTATACATCTCGTTTCGTACCTCTAAAATGGTCCCTAGCATTTCCCAATCCAGATCCTCGAGCTCCATCCGGATCGTTCCGTCTACGGCTAAAGCGGCGATGGTTCGTCCGAGGCTGCCGCTTGGGTGGGGTTTGGTTCGTCAATACCCACTAGCTCAATCGACTCTAAGTCGTTGACCCAAGCTTCAAACTTTTCGGATGTCTGCCCGGTGCGGTTTAACACGCTCCAAGCCATCGCCATCAAGTCCTCAAATCCGAGGTTAACTTTGATTTGATCCTCGCCGTCTACTCGACGGACCTCATACAAGTCGGTCATTTTGGATTTAGTAATCCGTTCCCACTTCATAAGGTCCGCCGGTAGCGTGACGATGTTCATTTCGCCATTTTTTTGGTGATTTAGTTTTATGTTGATTTTCATTTTGGTCCTGATCCTCTTGTTATGCTCGGGAAACGCTGCCGTCAACAACTACAAACGATACGGATGTAGTTAGAGCGTCGGTAGCTGCGCCGCCTGCGGTTGGCTGAATTGCGAACACGTCACCGGTAAAGACTGATCCATTTGCATCCATTGAAAACGCGATTGGAGTGTCTGGACCGGATCCAGCTGCATCGAATAGAGCTTCACAAACTGAGGCAGGTGATGTTGAGCCCCAATCCTGGTATAGCTCTACATCTAGTGTTGCTGTGTAATCGATTGTTTTGTATGCGCGACCTGCAAGGGTTTCCAAAACTTGCTGGTTTGGAACGATTGTCAAGGTTACTGATGCTGCGACGTCATTATAAACGTCACCGTCTATGGTTAAGGATAAATCCCGCCCCGTTACATACTCAAGTGCCATAATAGGGCTCCTTAGATAGTGACATCGATGGTGATGTCGGTTGTCAACAAATCGGTAGGTCCGACTTGTGAGATTTTGGGTTGAGTGAAATCGCCTATCCCGATGCCATTAGGCAACTCGACTAAAACGGTTTCGATCATAGTTTCAAGATTAACTAATGCGGCCTGATTGTCATTAGCTGCCACGCATAAGGTGACGTCAAAGTTTCCGCCCAATCGTGGCGAGCTGCCAATCGATTTGATTTCGATGTAAGGCGAGCCCGGGACTAGCACAATACAAGGCGTAGTCATGTTTTCGGCCGGGTAGGCGTAAACGATGTATCCGGTTGCCTCTAGTGCCGTTTTGATAGCGGTCCGAGCGTCTGTAATGTTGCCCATTATCCGACCATGCTACTAGGGTCACGATAGCCCGAAATAAGGCCAGAGACACGCGTAACGAGACTACGGCCCATCCGGTACGGAGTACCCGGAGCGAATGTTGCGTCTTGTGCGATGCCCTGCGCGCTCTGGCGAGCGTTCCATAGGTCGACGGCAATCATTAGCGCGGCTTCGCGTATCTGCGGAATGTTGTCGTAATAAGTTGATTGGCCTTGCAAGATGCAATTACCGTCAGGCTTGTTGACTCTGTAAGTCACGTCGGCATGGGTGATAGTTGCTTGAAATTGATTTGTGAAAACTCTTGTAATCGTGTGGGTTCCGTCAAACGGTGGGCCAACTCTATCGATGGTCACTTGTTGGCCGACGCTATATTCATGAGCTGTACGGGTCCAAAAACGGGCCAAGTTATTGCGGATCTCTACGCCAACGATTGAGGCGTTATGGAAGTTTAGGAAAGATTTTAAGACTAGCTCGGCGGAATCCATGACGCCCTCTAGGGTCGCGTCTGGATAGATGTCGCCCACGCCGAGGACTGCTTTGAAATCCTCTAGATCAATGAGTGACATTTTATTCCTTTCGAGTGGTGTGATGGGGGCCGATCAGGACCAAACGGCCCCCATCACGAGGGATCGACTAGCTGACGGTAATTGCTCGCATGGCTGTCGGGTACTTGTTGGCTAGTGCAACGAAACCGTAGACGGCAATTTCGACCGTCATGGTGTCGATTACGTTAACGCGAACCTGTGCGGTTCCGCTTTCGTAAAATGTTGCGTAAGCACTTGGGTAAGCGAGGATATTAGTTGAGCCGATGTTGTAATCGGTAACTAGATCCAAGCCCATAACGTTGCCGCGGCTGAATACGTTTGTACCGGCTGCGTTAGTTGTTGGGCCTGTTGCGTTGAATAGCGGACGGCCTGCATCGTCAACGTCTGCAAGTAGAGCGGCGTAACGTGACGCGCCAACTAATAGACGGTTTGGATTGAAACGCATAACGGCTGCGGAATCTGCGATCGCGTCGGCAATAGCTGCAACGTAACCGGTTCCACCGGATGCGCCGCATCCTACAATACCCTCGGTGAAAGCGTAAAGATCGGTCTGTTGGGCGTATGATGCCGCAAGTCCGCGCAATAGTTCATCTAGGTAAGACGGGTCGGAACGTTCCAAAAGCTCGATAGATACGCGCTGTTGGCCTGCAAACTTAACTACGTCAACGACTAGATCATCGATTTCGGTAGCTGTGTCGGATGGTGTTCCCAATTCGTCGGTTTCGGCAACGGTTGGAAGTGTCTGCCAACGTGGGATACGGAATGACATACCTGCGGCCGGAAGTGCGCGGCGTTCGATGCTGTCAACGAATGGGCGAGATGAATCGACGACGCCGATGATTTCGCGCATAAACGGAACCGGGATTAGTCCCGAGTTGTCGGATGTTGTTGCTTCACCGGCTGCGGTTACAAAGTCCATCGCTTCGCGGTTTCCGCGCTGCGCCTGAAGCATTTTTGTTGCGTACTGGCCGGCTGTTAATGCTGGCAATTCGCGTGGCTGGGTAAAGATTGGTGAACCAAAAGTCGAGGCTTCGATCTTTGACGCCTCAACTTCGGCAACTTCCTCGATAACCTCGATTGGTTGTTCAGTCATTTCAGTCTCCTCGACTGTCTGGGTTTCATCGTCGGCGGATGCCGCGACTTGTGTTACTCTCGCCTCGGCAAAAGCCGGATTTGTGACGAGAGAGACCTCTACGAGTTCGGCGGCGGTGACGATGATGTTCCCGTCTCTAACCGTATGCTCGATGATGTTGGCCCCGACGGAAATGCCGTCGCGTAGGCCGTCGGCGGCTTCAACTAATACGTCGGAGCCGGCGGTAGTTTGGCTTATTTTCATTTCGCCCATGATGCCGGACGGGTTAGCCGAATGGGATACAAGCTTGCCAACTGGACGGCGGCCGTCATGCTCTAAAAGGACTTTAACGTTGTCGCCAATGTGTAGTGATCCAGCTTCAAAGATAACCGGGCCTAAACTAGTCGATCCGACTGCCCCGAACGGCACAATCTGGCCGAAAATGGTCCGAGTCTTAGAGTCTGCGGCGGTGATTGCGGTACTAAAATCTAGTCTCATTGGATTGGTGTCACTTCCGTTTGGGACGGCGGCGTGATGCCGTTGTCGTTTGATTCCTCGGAGCCGGCTGGCGAAATGTCAATAAACTCTCTAGCTTCATCTCGTGTAATGATCCCGGAGTCGTAAAGCTTAATCGACATCTCTACGCGTTCGGCGGCGTTGCCTCTTAGGAAATCGTCAAGATCAAATCGGACGATCTGATTACGCGGAGTTACGTCGTCCATCGATAGACGATCCTCGATGACGGTTAAGTAGTTGCGGAGACCGAAATCCACCAAACTGCGCCTCTCGGAGGCCACGTTGCTATATGTCGCGCTTGCGTTTTCGGCGTTCAAATACCATGCAAGGATGCCCATTAGGCGAGCGATTTCACTTGATAAGTGTTGACGAGCTTCGACGAGCTGCATTTGAGCCGAGTCCATGCCAACGACTTCAAGCTTGATCGGTCCCTCAATGTAAGCGGTTGAACGTTCGCGGCGAGCCCGGCGGAATGTGTCCATAACTGCCGATACCTGATCGGACGGTAGGTTCATACCCTCATTTAGTAAAACCATTTGAGGGACCGGCTCGGATGCCATGTTATAGGCCGCTTGTTCAAGAGCAATAGCCGAGGAAATAGTCATCCCGCCCCGAGCTAACACGCCCTCATCGATCGCATTGAAAACTATAAGACTGTTTAAGCCCGAGGACGGGACGTTTTTGGAGTCGACCTGATAACCGGTTATAAGTGTGCCGGAAGAGTCGATAGTAGCTTGTACGCGACGGGGATCGATGCGACGCGCTCGGAATGGGCGACCATCCTCGGGAGACACGTCTAAAACTTGTAAGTAGCCGACGCCGTAAAAGATTAGATCGTCAACTAGCCAAGTAATTGTATTTACACGCGGGAGAGCTGGATCAGGCTGGACGATTAAAGTCCGATTGTTAATGTGTGCGCCGGTGATCTTGTTGTAAGACTCCATCGGGATCGTACCGATTGAGCCGGCTAAGATGTTGCGGCTTCGAGCGATAGCCGGGACCGTCATGGCCTGCTCTCGGGTTGCGTAACGTAGGTTAGGCAACTGGCCCGGGAAGCTGAAAAGGTTTTCCATCTCTCGGGTAAATCCGGCGGATGACTTGACTTCCATTTGGCGCAAGGCTGGCTCTGGATTGGTTAAACGTACTGCGTTCAAAAATCCCACAAGGTTATCGCATCACGTTAAAACACTTAACGCAAATAATGGGACGATGTGTTGCGAGTCGTTACATGAAAATACCGGTAGGGCCAAGATCCCACCGGTATCGATTTTATATTAGCCGACATGGGTGACGATTTGAGTCCGGGGGACTTCCGCGTGTCCGACTGCTAACACAAGAGCGACGGCGGCGGAGATGGGACTCTGACTAGCTCGGCGAGCGATACGCCAACCACCATCCGAGGCCGGACGTCTGGCACAAGCAACAAGATGGTCTCTGAGCTCTGACTGGCCGGCATGGACCAAACGTTCGGCGTTCATGGCCGACGCGGTGACGTCGCATAGTGTGGCGAAATAAGCCGAGCCCCAACTATTTTCCTGCATACGGATCCCGGCCTTTTGTAGATGCGGGGCAACAAATCCCGCCGTTGCTGGATCATAGGCAATTTGTCGCGCTTTGTATTGTCTAGCCAAAACGGCGATCTCCGACGCTAACTCTCGCTCGCCGATCGCGTTTTCCTTTACCCAACGATGTAAAAATACGCGTAAGCCGTCCGGATGCTCTTGGGCCGATACCAAATAAGCTTCGGTCCGGTTAAAGGTTAGATCCAGACCCATCCAAGTCGGCAACGTTGGATCCATAGTCAAATTGAGATCAAGGCCATTATCAAAAGCCTCGACGTTGAACGGACTGTCAAGAGCTGCCCGCCATCTGCATAAACTTTCGGTCTCGAATACGTCGGCGGAGTTGCGGTTAAACGAATCCTCTAGATCCTGCTCGTTGATTAGATGCCCGAGTGATGGATTAGCTTGACGCCAACCTTTACGATCCGAGATCTTTAGTTCCGGAGCTGCCGACCATTCCCAATAACCAAAACGCTCGGAATTGGCAGACATGGCCGAATCTCGGAGCGTATTGAGTACGACGGACGTATCATCTCCCGCGTTCGAGCTGGTCCATAGTTGAGAGTTTTTTCGGGCTCTCAAAGTAGGTTCAGCGGCTGCCCAAGTTGCCGGGCTGATCTCTCTAAGCTCATCGATGTAAAGCAAATCTAAGGTCTTACCTCGGGCCGCTCTTGGCGTGGCGGAAATGATGTCGAGGCGTCGGATGGTATTACATCCCGGCGGGCAGGGGTTGGGATGATGCTCACACCAAATCTCTAGACGCTCCTCGCCATGCGATCGGTTTTCCCTTTTGAGACGATCCCGGAGCCAAGATTGTGAGTTAATAACGTCGACTATGTTGCCCATCGTTTCGAGGCTTTGTTTTCGGTCTTGTGCCATGATCCCGATGCGCTTTGTATTAAAGACGTACATCGAGGCCAAAAGTAAAGCTCGGACCGTAAACGTTTTTCCGTTTTGTCTTGCGATGATCAGGTTGCAAGTCTTTCGCCGAAAGTTCCCGGACTCGTTTACCATTAGCCCCTGATCGAGGACGTATTTTTGCCAATCAAGTAGAGGCTCGTTTGCCATTTCCATCAGTTGACTTGCTAGGGGTCCGAGGCTTGGCCCGCTTAGGGGTAGCGTCTCCACTCGGGGCTTTGACGATCCGTAAGTAGGCTTCGGAGAGTGAGTTGACATCGGTATCCTTAACGGCTGTCGTAGGTTGATCGGATCGAGATTTCGGAGTCATGTGTAAAGAGTCCATGATTGAGTGGAGTCTAGATAGCAACGGGGCCAAGTCTTTAGTCTCACCGGCATCGAGTAACGAGTCGCATAAACGAGCTACACGCAACAAAGTGGCGACGGCCCCATTATCGGCAGGTTTCAAATATTCGCCGTTATTAGCTAAAGCGATCCGGCAATTATTTTCAATGGTTGGAAGCTTTTCGGAAGTATCAGGCATTAGGCGGACCAATTCGTTTCAAAGGGGAGAGATTATCGCC
>Ga0315900_10010326_pt1 | contig 11700 bp, 3 predicted proteins | sample LakEriMetagenome_FD_203521 | JGI IMG/M metagenome (GOLD analysis project Ga0315900, IMG submission 203521) | Freshwater fungal communities from buoy surface, Lake Erie, Ohio, United States - Buoy 12 MA114 | ecosystem: Environmental > Aquatic > Freshwater > Lake > Lake biofilm | place: USA: Lake...
AAGAGCAATTGATTTTATAGAAAAACTTATCAAATGGCAACACGACCAAATTGCGGGAAACCTCCTTAGAGCCTTCACTACCACCCACCCACAGAAATGTGAGGTCGGGGAACTCGGTTAATTGCCGAAAACAATGGTAAAAATGTGAAGGATTGGGCAATCCGCAGCCAAGCCCCTAAACTCGTTATGATAGAGCATGGGGAAGGTTCAGAGACTTGATGATTGTGGTTCGCAAATGATGGCCTAACCAACCAGATGCGGAATAAGGTAAAGTCCAGCCACTGCAGAAATGCAGTGGATATAACTTAAAAATTAAGTTAATGGAAATGAATATGCATATGCCCCAAAACGAATTGTCCGAGTCCGAGTTGCGAAACTTGGCGGCGATTCCCTACCAGATAATTAGTCCTTCCAGCAACGCCCCCATCATTGGTATTTACCAAGATTCCATGTTGGGTTCGTATCTATTCACACGAGACGACGTGAAATTTAATCCAAGACAAGCAATGAACTTGTTGATGGGTTATTCCAAAGTGGATATGAAGGAATTGAGAGAAAAGAAGCAGATTACCAGCTTCGACATATTATCGCAAATAACCCCCCCAATTTCATTAAAATACAAAACCAAATTGTTCGAGGATGATGAAGATGCAACCACCTCCAACAATGTTCTGGAAATCATTGACGGAAAATACATCCGAGGACAAGCCGAGAAGGGTGTCTTCGGTTCAGGAACAAAAGGTATTCTGAACCGTATATGCAACGATTTCGGAAACATGGCGTGCTCCAATTACATTGATGATTTGCAGCAGATAATTACCGAATACATGAAAACCAGTGCATACAGTGTTGGTATTAGTGATTTGATATCGAACTCCGAAACCACGGAACGAGTGTTGCGCGTAATTATGGAAAAGATGAACGATGTCAAGGATATTATTGACAAAGTCCATCTCGGAATACTTGAAAACAACTCGGGCAAGACAAATGTCCAGGAGTTTGAAATCCAAGTCGGCAATGTTTTGAACAATGCAACCAGCGAAACTGGTAAAATTGGCGTCAAGAGTTTGGACAAAAGTAACAGATTCGTCAAGATTGTCAAATCCGGTTCCAAAGGTTCTATGTTGAATATTTCCCAGATGATTTCGTGTCTGGGTCAGCAAAGTATTGATGGAAAGCGTGTCCCCTACGGTTTTGACAACCGAACGCTGCCCCATTTCAGCAAATACGACGACTCCCCAGAAGCACGCGGTTTTGTCAAGAACTCATACATTTCTGGATTGACTGCACCGGAATTGTTCTTCCACGCGATGGGTGGTCGTATGGGTTTGATTGACACTGCCGTGAAATCCGTGACCTGGGAAACCCCCATTGTGCTAATTGACGAAAACGGCAAGCCAATTTACACGGAAATTGGCCGCTGGATTGATGGCAAATTAGACGCAAGTGTTGATGCAGTTCAGCATTTTGACGAGAAAAATATGGAACTGCTGAATGTGAACAATATTTATGTTCCGACCACTTGCGAAAATGGAAAGGTTTCGTGGGAAGAAATCACAGCGGTTACAAGACACGACCCTGGAACCAAATTATACGAGATAAAGACTTTGGGTGGTCGCACAGTAACTGTAACCGAAAGTAAATCATTATTAATTTGGAACAAAGAGAGAAATGGATTCTATGAAATGCTAACTCCCGAGATTTGTGTGGGTGATTGTGTTCCAGTTACGGCTGAATTGTGTGAACCACCAACTGTTTTGAACCAGATTCTTTTGGCCGATTATTTGTCAAAGAAAGACTTTGTGTTTGGAACTGATTTCAACAAGGCAATTGAGTTAATGAATGAAACAATGGAGTCCCGCAATAAAATACCTGCAGGTTGGTGGAATGAAAATAATGGAACTGCATTCCAACTTCCTTACACCAAGAAGTCTTCGTTGCAAAGAACAACTGTGAGATGTGACAATGCAAACATTAAAGATGGCTGCATTTATCCTTATCATGCTCAAAGAGTTGTTAATGCAGAAATTTGCGATACATTTGAATTAAATTACGAAAATGGTGTCTTTGTTGGTTTATTCTTGGCAGAAGGAAATGTGAACAACAGTTCTATTTCAATCACAAATAACAATGAAAGTATACGCAATTTTGTTAAATTGTGGTTTAGTAAACAACAAATTCATTGGACCGAGTTGCAGAAAACCAATCATATTGGTGGATTAACAACAACTGTAAGAGGTTCTTCCGCCGTATTGTCACAATTCATCAGCAAATTGGTTGGTCACGGTGCTTCTAATAAATACGTTCATACTGAAGCATTTGTTGCAAACACTGATTATATCTGCGGACTTCTTAGTGGATACTTTTCTGGAGACGGAACCATTTCAAAGAACAGTGTTGAGGCATGTTCTTCGTCAAAACGTCTAATTGAAGGTATCAGTATGTTGTGCTCGCGTATTGGAATTTTCTGCAAAGTGTTCCAAACACAATTGAAGAAGAATAACTTGGGAACTGTGAATATCAAGCCTTCTTACAGAATCAGCATTCGTTCACAGTGGGGCAAGATATTTGCAGAGAAAGTGAAATTATTGGATGACAAGAAACAGTGTAAACTAGTTGCAATCCAATGGAACACAACTCATCGCAACTTTGCAACCCACAACAATGTTGTTTTAGACCCAATTGTTGAAATTGTGCCAATTGGTGTGGAAAATCACCCTAAAATGTATGACCTTACCATTCCAACAACATTGAATTTTGGTTTGGCAAATGGATTGCAAGTGAGAGATACGAGTCAGACCGGATATATTCAGCGTCGTTTGGTCAAGGGTCTCGAGGATTTGAAGGTCGAGTATGACGGCACGGTTCGTAATAACATGGGTAAAATTGTCCAGTTCACATATGGCGATGACGGTGCGGAAACCACACGCGTTGAAAACCAGAGCATCCAGTTGGTAAATATGTCAATTGATGACATTTACATGTATTATGACCTTGTTGGAATCAATGATGGCGAGAACAAGGATTTAATGCAAATTTACACGACCGATACTGCAAAGCGTTTCAAGAAACAAAGAGATGAAACCAAATTAATGTGCAAAACGCGCATTGAGAAGTTGATAGAGTATCGCGATGAACTGGTTGATAAAGTGTTCAAGTTCAAGAATGAAAACACAATTAAAGCCCCCATTGCATTCCAGCACATTGTTCAAAATATTCAGGGACAGATGAATATAACATCAAATAGTGCAGTGGACATTACTCCATTGGAATTCATTGCAGTTTGCGACGAAACGCTTGCAAAGCTGAAGAAAATGTTCAATGTGACCCGGTTGTTTGAAATCCTGTTCTCATTCAACCTGTCGCCAAAGGAGATTTTAATCAAGAAGCGATTTAATAAACAGGCGGTCACCGTGCTCATGGAACATATTATTCTAAATTACAAGAAATCCATTGTGCATCCGGGTGAAATGGTGGGTGTCATTGCTGGTCAATCAATTGGCGAACCCACCACGCAGCTGACTTTAAATACATTTCATCACAGTGGCGTTGCAACAAAGTCCAACGTCACACGTGGTGTGCCAAGAATTGAGGAAATTTTAAGACTCACACGAAATCCGGACAAACCTTCCGCCACAGTTTTCTTGAGACCGGATGACCAATACAACAAAGACCGTGCCACCAATTACTGTAACATGATACAGCACACAAAATTGGTGGATGTAGTAAAGTCAGTCGAAATTTGTTTTGACCCCGAAGACGAAAATACAAAAATATTCCAAGACCAAGACCTTATTAAACAGTATTATGAATTTGAAGAATTGATTCACGACTGCATTCAGGATGGCGAAGGAGTAGAATCATCCAAATCCAAATGGATAATTCGCATTGAAATTGACGCGGAAACATTGCTGGACAAAAACATTACAATGGATGACATTCACTATGCAATTAAACAAAGCCACGACAAGAATGTCAACTGTATATTTTCAGACATGAATTCGAGCAATTTGATTTTTCGAATCCGATTAAATTCTGAATTATTAAAAAAGAAGAAAGGTGCGGCGGAGACATTGGACCAATCCGACCAAATCTATTTGCTTAAAAATTTCCAAGACAATTTGTTGAACAATATTGTTCTTCGAGGTGTTAATGGAATCACCAACGTAAACCCACGATTACTGAAGAACATGGTCGTCAAAGAAGACAGTAAATACGTCTCCAAAGATGCGTGGATTTTGGACACAACTGGAACCAATTTGTTGGATTTGTTTGCATTGGATTTCATTGATTACATCCGGACATATAGTAATGACATTCGCGAAATCTATAACTGTTTGGGAATTGAAGCCGCACGCCAAAACATTTTGAACGAGTTCAATGAAGTGATGGAGGCAAGTGATGCATATGTCAATTATCACCATTTGAGTATTTTGTGCGACCGAATGACGGTGAAAGCAGAAATGGTTCCCATGTTTCGTTCAGGAATCATGAATGATGACATTGGACCCATTTCAAAGGGAACCTATGAGATGCACACCGAAGTGTTCTTGGATGCAAGCAGACACGGTGATTTTGACCAGATGCGCGGAGTATCTGCCAATGTGATGTGTGGGCAACCAGGTTATTATGGAACCAATGCATTTAATCTGCTATTGGATTTGAATGCAATGAAAGATGTTGCTTCATCTGATGTTAATAAAGATTATGATATTGGTGAACACTTTGGAAAACTTGCATCGGAAGAAGAGAAATGCGACATTCGCAAGATTGATATTGACAATAATATTACAAATATTCAGAAGCATGACCTAGGTAGTTGTGATGATAAATATGAAATCTTTTAAGAAAAAATTGCACAAAGACCCATCAGTATAAAAATAAATAAAAAACATAGTTATTTTTTTATTTATTCTTCCTTTATTTTTTAGAAACCACTTAAACATTTTTACGTAAAATAAATAAAAATGCAATCTATTTTCAATACAATATTATCAAATGACCCATCTGTAAAAGACCAGAATAATATTTTAAAATCCATTATTTTATTACGCCAAGTGAATTATGAAATTAAATTGAAATTTGCAAGATATTTATTAATGGAAGACAAAACAAATTTCTACAAGGCACAAAATCTTTATTACATTTTGCAAAGATTTATTCAAAAATGCAAATTAAAAAAAATAAAAAAGTTTGACGTGGAATATGATTTAAGAATGGCACCATTTGTTCCCACAACCAAGATTGAATTGTTGGAAAATAAACAGATTTATCCATTCAACATATATGATTTATTGAATATTGTGTCAACGTCACTTCTTAATCAGAACAATTTGTTTGCAAATCCCCAATATCCAAAAAACCCATACACCAACTTAAATTTCAAATTTCATAATTTGTATAATATTTACATTTGGTGCTTGGAACATAAGATAAGAATCCCAACCATAGTAACATATTTTTGCAATTGTGGTTTTTGTCTACCCGTATTTTTTGAAAAACACAAATCGCAATTGTGTGAATGGGCAATTGATTCATTTTTGTCAAATGACGTAAATATTTCAGATACAATTGTTGAAGATTTGTTTGACATGTGTTACATATACAATATACGCGTGCACAAAGAGTTTCCAATCAAAAAATTATTTTTGATTTTGCGTCCATATTTAAAAAACCATTATAATTACCGGAATAAAAATGAGACAGAAAAATTATTGGACTGTTTTACACTTTACAACCCATTTTTTGGAAGAAAGTATCGGACACCCGATGGCAAAATAGTATTTGATGACAGGCATTTGCCATTTCAACAAATAAAAAACGGAATATTCAAGGATATTTGGAATACAAAAATGTTCAATAAATTAAATGCAAACAAATATAAATACAATGATATTTATTGCATAAGCTTGGAACCAATTAAAGGTGTTGAAGAATATGACTATTATGAGGAGGAAGAAGAAGACATATTTGAAGAAGAAGAAGAAGAAGAAGATAATGACCCATAATTTATTGTTGTAAATAATCCGCAAATGAAAACACTTTATTCATTGCAAATATATTTCTCACCCGTTCTGATAAATCGTTCAATTCGGTTCGGTAAAATGATTGCTTTATTAATCTCTGTGGTCTTATTACACCTTGATAACGACTTGCGTCGGGTGCGGATTCGTAAAAGAAAAATCTATCGTCAACATTTCCTCCTAGAATTATCCAGGAATTTGAATATTCTGTGTTTTTGATTGATTCATTATATAATTTATTTTCTATTTCAATCGAAACATCTTTCATAATATTATCCGATGAAAACAAAATAATAGGCACATTGTATTTTTGTGCAAAAACCCATATATCCAGGGTTGTCATATAATATTCTTCGCTTTTTAAAACGGTTTCAAAATCTGTGGTTCCGTTTATCATTCCGCGTTTTCCTTGAATACCGAGAATTTTTACAATTTTTTTTTTATTTTCTGGGTCTACAATATAATCGCGATACGCTATCCACAACATATCTTTTAATTCATCAATGCCGTATTTTTTGTTGTTTACTCGTTCCATTATATAGATTAGAGGCCCAAAGCTGCAGACCGCTGAACCAGTGAATTTAATAATTTCGGTTTCATTTGGAAAAACGAGTTTACCCCAATATTGCCCCTTACCGTCTGGTTTATCTCGGGTTTGGTCGCGAAACGGATTTTCTTTTGCGCAATCGGATTCGTCTGCGGCAGCTACTTCGGCAACAGCAGCTTTTGCTTCAGCTTTTGCTTCGGCTTTTGTATCATCTGCTGCTGCTTCAGCAAAAGCAGTTTTAACATCTCTTGGCGAATACAATTTTGTTTTTGCCATATCATATGGTATTCCATTGACCGAATTAAATGCCGGCAAATATTCATTGTTTTGATTTATTAAATCATCAAAATAATTTTCAGATAAATTGGTTTTGCCAATAATGAATTCATCCGAATTAATTTTATAATTGACATTTCCAAAATTTAAAAACTGATTTGATTTTAATAAAAAATTTTGTATTTGACCAAACCGAACAATTTCGTCGGCAATACGTTGTGGATATATTTCAGAATTTTCCTTTTTCGAAACAAGATTTTTTTGCGGAACAATTAATTGGCACCCGTCTTTATATAAACCACTCTTTCCTTGTTTTTCACAAGTATACGAAACTTCAGATAACATAAGTGGTGACATTTTTGCATAGATAACCACGTCTTCTGTAATCGTTTGAATAAACCGAACAACTTTATTTAATTTCTCTTTATACGAAAGTTCAATATATTTCTCTTCATTTTCATATTTTGAAATATCAACAACATCTTTTACAATTTGCATTGTCTTTTTTAATTTGTCTTTGTATGATAAATTAACATCATTAATAATAGCAATAATTGGTTTACAATCCATTTTATTGTTACGAACTGTTTGCATTATTTCTTTCAACTTTTCTTTAGACACAGAATCCTCATTTTCAATAATAGCTATAATTTGATTGCGACTTTCATTGTCATTTTCCAATAATGTCTTAATAGTAGACCGATACAATGAGTAAAAATTACTTTCCAATTGAATATTTTGAACTGCACGAACTCGTGTGGGGTCATCGGTTCTAGTATTTTGAATTGACATCTCAATCTCATATGGGTCTTTGCCGTCACCAACTTCCAAATCATCTTTAGATTTTTCGTCTTGCACCATGTTTTCGGCAGGGTCACCACTCAATTTTATAAACTGGTTTGTCTCCGTTAAAAATCCAATAATGATTCCCTTGTCGTATATTTTCACTTTTGGTTGGCATAATATACTGGGATTTGCAATTTTCAACTTCATCAGTTCTCTCAGTGTCGTCTCAAAATCACACCATAAACTGGGGTCATCCATTTCTATAATTGGGTATTCATCTTGTTGTTCAGACGGTTCGCACGGAACATATATGTGTTTTTTCGAAGGAGTTTTTACCAATAATGCAATCGTTCGTTCTTGATAATTCACTACTTGTTTTTCTATTTTGTAGCCTTTTGTTTTCTCTAAGAAACGAATTAAATCCGTGATTTTCATAGGAGAATTGACGTATTCACTTACGCACGATTTGTTCAATGTATTTTCCAGATGTTCTAACAATGATGTGATGTTAGGCAATCTATTTTTAGTGTCGAATAATGACTCCGCGGTTCCGTCTTTGTTTGATTTTTTAACATAATAAACTGGTTCATAGAGGCTTCCGTTTTTAATTAAAAAAATGGTTTTTCGGTTTATGTCGAAAAAGTTTTTTACATACGAAGTCAATGGACAAATCACGTCAACTTTGTCGGTAATATCGTTGTTTACGATATCCATGATTACCATATTTAATCCGTCTTCAAAGAGACCATCGGTCGAAACAATATCCCACAAATAAGTGTGGTCAATGATGGAATTCTCATCCAACAGGTAATTTCGAAAATTGGTATAAGCATCATCATTATTCTTTTTGGAAAACAAAGATACAAAACTGCCTTTTCCATATTTCTTAAAAAGTTCGGGGGTAACCGCGTTGGCAATTTTTTCTCTCATTTCCGGAATAGAAATAACGGATGGTGGCGATTGTGTTCTTGCATAAACATCTGCCAAACAACCAACCAATGATTGTTTTAGGTTTTTTGTAATGCCATATCTTACAAATATGAATTCATCGTCCTTTTTTTCCGGCTTTATTCGCATAAATTGCCGGATTTGAATTGGTAAATGCCCCCATTGTCCTTGTTTCAATTCCGTCTTTTGCAATAGAATTTTTTGTGTAATTCCTTTTTTATCGGTGGCAACATCTATTGGTTTTTCACCTTCGATGTGTTTTTTACATTTGTCTTGTGTAGCTTTTTGTTTATTGGAATTCCATTCTTTGTAGCAACATGGGAAACATAAATTTTCATCCTTGTGTTTACCACTGATTAAGCCTGGGTTGTATTCGTTTTTTTTTGCATAATCTTTAAATTCAAAACTGTTTTCTTCTTTTTCTTTTTCAGTTTTTCCACACTCTCCATTGTCTATCTGTTCCTTTGTCATGCTTGTATTTGTTTTGAAACACCAAAATTGGGGACAAATATACCAGTTCTTGTTTTCTTTTGAACTGCCGTATTCGAGCGCTTCTCCATATGAGTCGCGGTATTTTTTGTCAATCTCGTCTTTTTCTTTATTTGTTATGAGAACTGGTTGATGTGTGCACGATGTTGAATATCGGATTTCTTTTCCATTTACCATCTTGACCGATTTGTATAAATCAGGGTCTTTTTCTTTCAACTTTTTTGAAAAATCTGATTTTTTATACCCTCCACTTTGTTCATCATCACTAGTTGACGGATTATAATCACTGTCCGCATCGTTGCCAAAAATTTCTGCTTCTTCTTCTTCTTTTTCTTCTTTTTCTTCTTTTTCTTCTTCGTCTTCTTCTTCTTCTTCTTCTTCTTCCTTTTTCTCTCTTTTTCTGTCTTCCATTTCTTTCAAAATTAATTCACGAATATCGATATTTTTTTTGGCAATTTTCTTTTCTTTTTCTTTTTCTTCCTCTTTTTCCACCACATTGCATTCATTTGGAACTTCCAATTCCTGGGTTATTTTTATAATACTATCCAAATATATTTTTAATGTCTCGGTGTATTGAATATTATTCAAATTATTGACCACGACTTTTAATTCATTGCCAGTTAATTTCATTGTTGTAATTAATCCAGGGTTTTTTGTCATAAAATCTCGTGATTCGATTACTCTAGATACCAACAATTTGGCATCATTGATTTCAAATCCATATTGGTCAACAAGTCCCATATATGCATCTTTGGGATTTCCGTTTTTTTTCAGCATATTGTAGATTAATGAATTTATCGAATCCATTTTTTTCAAATTATCAACTCGTTTAAATTGTAAAACTGCGCCACTTTTGACATCGCCTACAAGAACGTCAAATACCGGATATATACAAGCATTATCAAGTTTCATGTCTGCAATTAATTGTATATTATTTGGCATCGTGAGAGAATTTTTTGAACTTGTTAGACTACTTACTTTCTCTCCAAATCCGATTTCTTTTATCGTTGTGCTCATTTTGAATTCGCCGTTCTCACTACGAAATGTTAATTTATTTGAAGTATACGATACGCTGAATCCATCTGCACCGATTTGGCTCATCAATTCTTGAATAAAATTATCGATACTGTAAATTCCTTCTTTAATACTGTATTTTTTTCCATTCAGCGTAATTGAATTTCCCTTTTTGATTTCAATAAATTTGTTTTCAAGGTAGGTTGTAAATTCGTAATCCATTTTTACAATATTTATGTTTTCATTTTCAAGCGATTCAATTGCAGTCAACTTATACCCGCTGTTTGCTAAATAATGGTTGACACTATCAATAAGCGGATTTACCGATTTTTTTATAATTTCTTCCATTTGTTTTGTTGTTTTTACTCCATTTTTGAATTTGCCTATTATGTTGATAACACCGTCGGATTGAATGGTAATTAGTATTTTGTAAATTGAATTGTAAATTGAAATTTGTTTATTTCCAGTAGTAATACTATTTAAACTGATAATCTTGATTTTTGGCAAATATGGGATTTTCTTACCCGTTTTGGATATGCCCGTGCTATATAACCGGCAAATGCTTTCTCTCCTTTTGCCCGGATTGTATTTAATAAATGGGAACTCCGCGGTGCAATTGATATTTTTGAAAATTGCATCCAGAGGCATGTGTATTTTGTTGTTTGGCATGACTTCAATGGTGAAACCGCGAATTCCTTCTTTGACATCCAATAGTTCACCATTGTAGTATATGTCATACAATTCATCAATTATGTTGTAAGAATTAAAATACTTGGCTTCCATTTTTGAATCAGTTTCCGCCTGCAGTTCTCTTTGTTTATTATTCAAATCATTCAAATCAAATATATTTTTGGCTTGCAAATGTGGAAAATACATGCGCGAATACATTTCGGTCAAATCTTCGGCATGTTCAAAAACATCTTTTGCCAAACATGCGTATATGCAATTGTCGTCAACTTTTCCAAGATGTTTGTCTTCGTTGGGCGAAGTTGTTATATTATTCATAACTTCGGGGTCATTTAAAAAAGGGTTTGTAGAAAACAGGTAATTTGCGCCTTTGTTGAATTCTATTCCTAAACTGGTTTTTATGGAATACGTTTCTTCTTTGTTGAACCCGAGAGAAATCAAAAATTTTTGTTCATAAATCTCTCTCTCTTCATTCGCTTCTTCTAAATCCATATTTCTTAAAAATTGATGAAATATCTTATTGGTTATGATTGATTTGGTGGATTTCATCAATGCATCCATCAAGTTGATTGTGCGGGTTTTGTAACAAAACAAATACAATTCGGCATAGGTGCAACCAATTACGTTTATTATTTTTCTTTTCACTTGGTCAATTGAATCATCTTGGTGGATTTGAACTGGAGAGAAAATTAACATTTCTTGGGTGATTTGTTCAGCCGCGATTTCTTCTTTCTCAAACAATTCATTAAGTGTATCTTCTTCTTCGTCTGCACCAAATATAATTACCTTGTCAACCATTTTGTTTGCATCAAATATTTTTACCTTGTATTTTTCCATTTGTTATATAATAGAGAGAAAAGTTGTTTACAATGGAACGAAGATAGAGAAAAAAACAAGAGAGAAAAAAACAAAAGACAAAATGTCTTTTGT